>CENJ01001014.1_pt1 | contig 26806 bp, 28 predicted proteins | sample 356161 | NCBI WGS metagenome assembly CENJ01 (sample SAMEA2619531, study PRJEB7988) | marine metagenome | biome: marine biome (ENVO:00000447); feature: surface water layer (ENVO:00002042); material: "saline water (ENVO:00002010), including plankton (ENVO:xxxxxxxx)" | depth 5 m | reverse complement strand
TGTGTTAACTCTTGCCAGTCCTTTTTTGACATTTTACTAAATTCTTCTTTTGGCAAAAACTCTTTTTCATTATGTGATGTAGAAAATCTATTCCATGGACAAACATCTTGGCAGATATCGCAACCAAATATATAATTATTAAAAGACTTTGAAAGTTCCTTTGGGATCTCATTTTTATTTTCAATAGTTAGATATGAAATACATCTATTTGCATCTACTACCTGAGCTTGAGTAATTGCGTCAGTTGGACATGCGTCAATACACTTTGTACAAGTCCCACAATGATCACTCACAGTTGAATCATACTCAAGGTCAAGATCACAAATTATCTCTGCCAAAAAAAAATAACTTCCCATTTTTTTGTTCAGAAGTAAAGAGTTTTTTCCTATCCAACCTAATCCTGAAATTTTTGCCCAGGCTCTTTCATGTATAGGAGCTGAGTCTACAAAAACCCTTCCTTCAATGTCTCCTACTTCTTTTTTCATTTGAGAGAATAACTCTTTGAGTTTATCTTTAATAATAATGTGATAGTCTTTACCATAAGCATACTTTGAAATTAAAAAGCTATTGTCATTAAATTTTTTTTTAGTGGGAAAATAATTGAATGTCAAAGAAATAATGCTTTTTGCTCCCGGAACTAACTTTGTTGGGTCAAGTCTTTTGTCAAAATTTCTTTCAAGGTAGGACATAGTTCCTTGGTAACCCTGTTTAAGCCAATCCTCAAAGTTTTTTTCCTCTTCATGTAAAAATCTGGCTCTTGATATGCCGCAGCTAGAAAATCCAATTTGTTTAGCAAGTCTTTTAATTAACTGACTATTTCTTTTTTTCATTCAAAAATTGAATTTTGAAATCCACCTTTTGGATTAATTCCGAGATGATTATAACTTCTTTCCGTTGCAACTCTCCCTTTTTGTGTTCTTTTGATATATCCCTCTTGAACTAAGAAAGGTTCATAAACTTCTTCTATAGTATTGGCTTCTTCCCCACAAGCAGTTGCTATTGTTTTTATTCCTACTGGGCCTCCATTAAATTTATTTACAATTGCATCAATTATCTTATTGTCCATTTCATCAAGACCTTTTTTATCAATTTTTAAAGCATCAAGACTTTTGATAGAAATATCATGAGTGATTTTTCCATTCCCTTCAACTTCAGCGAAGTCCCTAACTCTTCTTAGTAAGTTGTTAAGTATCCTCGGCGTTCCACGGCTTCTTTTTGCGATTTCTTTAGCAGCTTTTAAATCAACAGGAATATCTAATATTTCAGCTGATCTATTTACAATTTTTTCAAGAATATCTTTTGAGTAATATTCTAATCTAAAATTAATGGAGAACCTAGACCTTAATGGTGCAGATAAAAGACCTGACCGTGTAGTGGCACCAATTAATGTAAAAGGGTTAAGTTTTATTTGAACTGATCTTGCACTAGGACCGGAATCAATCATCAGATCAATTTTAAAATCTTCCATTGCAGAATAAAGATATTCTTCAATTACTTTATTTAATCTGTGAATTTCATCAATAAATAATACGTCTCCTTCCTCTAAATTTGTTAATAAACCGGCTAAATCTGCAGCTTTCTCTAATACTGGACCTGATGTTACTTTTAAATTTGTTGAGAGCTCGTTTGATATTATATGTGATAATGTAGTTTTTCCTAGACCAGGTGGTCCGTGCAGGATAACATGATCCAATGGCTCAGACCTTTGTTTTGCTGCTTTAACAAAAACTTTTACGTTACTAATAATTTGTTCTTGACCTAAAAAGTCACCGAAAGATTTTGGTCTTAATATATTTTCAAATTCTTTATCTTTGGATCTTGAATTATTTTCAGAACTTAAGTAGTCTTCTCTCATAGGTATATACTGCTAATTTAAATATTTTTTATGCGTCGAATTATAATGTTATTAGTTTTTGTTTTATTAATTATTTTTTTGTTTCCTATAGAACAAAAGAACAAAGAGTATTCTATTTCAGGGTTCACTATGGGAAAAATTCCATATAACATTAAATATATATCAAAGGAGGTCTTATTGAATAAAAATGAGATTGATTCGATCCTAATTAGTTTCAATAATATATTTTCTACATATATTCCCTCATCTGAAATTTCAGTAATTAATCGTTCCTCTGGAAAAGTAAATATTAGTGATGATTTTTCTTTTTTACTTGATCAAAGTAAGTCTGTTTATAAATTTACTGATGGATATTTTGACCCAACAATTGGTCCTATTGTTAACCTATGGGGTTTTGGACCAGAAAAGTTAATCAATAATCCAAAAAAGTCTGAAGTCAGTAATTTATTGCAATATGTTGGTTTAAATAAAATTAAATCAGGGGATAACTTTTTGATAAAAAATGAAAATACATATATAGATTTTAGCTCTATAGCTAAAGGGTATGCTGTTGACATTCTTTATAATTTTTTGATTGAAAAAAACATATTTAATTTTTTCTTAGATATAGGAGGAGAGATTCGAGCTAATGGTAATAACATAAAGAATCGTAACTGGGTCGTTGGAATTGAAAATCCATTTCAAATAGACTCAAACATACCTATCGCTACTGCCTCATTGGATAATTTATCAATTGCCACTTCTGGTAACTATAGGAATTTTTATAAAATTGGAGATTCTCTTATTTTTCATACTATTGATCCAAAAACAGGGTATCCTTCTAAGACAAATATGTTAAGCGCTTCAGTTTTTTCTGAAACATGTTTCTTAGCAGATGCCTACGCTACTTCATTTATGGTAATGGGATTTGAGAAATCAAAAAAGTTATCTTCATCGATTGATGAAATAGAAGTACTATTAATATATTATGATAATAATGGTGAAATAAAAAAATATTTGTCTGATGGAATTAAAGATAAAATTAATCTTATCAATTAATTTTTAACTTCCACACATTTCACAATCATCTTGATTATCAATAGAGCATTGCATTGCTGCCTGTTCCTGCTCTTTATCTATAGCTTTTTCATCTTTTACAATTGTAAATTTAATTGCATCAGCTGCAGCTTTTGTTCTTAGATAATATAATCCTGTTTTTAGTCCTTTTTTCCATGCATGGAAGTGCATAGAAGTTAATTTTCCAAAGTTTGCGTCTTGCATATGAATATTCATACTTTGGCTTTGACAAATATATGCTCCTCTGTCAGCTGCCATATCTATGATACTTTTCTGCGACACTTCCCATACGGTTCTGTAAAGTAGCTTTATATCGTCTGGAATTTCTTTAATATCCTGGATTGAACCATTTGCAGCCATTAATGTATCTTTCATATTCTCATCCCAAAGCTTTAGCTTGATAAGATCTTTAAGTAGGTGCTTATTCACAACAATAAACTCACCTGAGAGAACTCTTCTAGTGTATATGTTTGAAGTGTAAGGTTCAAAACATTCATTATTTCCTAGAATTTGTGAGGTTGATGCTGTAGGCATTGGTGCTAATAGTAGAGAGTTTCTGACTCCGTGTTTTTTAACTTCTCTTTTAAGTTTTGTCCAGTCCCATCTTTTTGAACTTGGCACTACGCCCCACATATCAAATTGGAAAATTCCCTTCGAAACAGGAGAGCCTTCATAAGTTTTATAAGGTCCTTCCTTCTGCGCAATCTCCATTGATGACTCCATTGCAGCAAAATAAATTGTTTCAAATATTTCTGCATTTAATTGTTTTGCTTCAGGAGAATCGAAAGCGTGTCTCATTAATATAAATGTATCCGCAAGACCTTGCACACCAATTCCAATAGGTCTGTGTCTCATATTAGAGTTTCTGGCCTCTTCTACTGGATAATAATTTACATCGATAACTTTATTTAGATTTTTAGTGATTACTTTGGTTATTTCATAAAGTTTTTGGTGGTCATACGTTAAATCATCTTTAACAAATTTATTAAGGGCAATTGAAGCAAGATTACAAACTGCAACTTCGTCTGGAGCAGTGTATTCAATTATTTCAGTACATAGGTTTGAAGATTTAATTGTTCCCAGATTTTTTTGATTTGATTTTTTGTTTGCAGCATCTTTATATAATATGTAAGGATTTCCTGTCTCAATTTGAGCTTCTAAAATCTCGAACCAAAGATCTTGAGCCTTTACTGTTTTTCTTGCCTTGCCTTCTTTTTCATATTTTTCATAAAGCTTTTCAAACTCTTCACCATATGTTTCATGAAGGTTTTTTGCTTCATCAGGTGAAAATAGAGACCAGTCTTCATTGGATTCAACTCTTTTCATAAAAAGATCAGGTATCCACATCGCATAAAAAAGATCTCTTGCTCTTAATTCTTCTTTACCATGATTTTTTTTGAGTTGTAGGAATTCAAAAATATCTGAGTGCCATGGTTCAATATAAATTGCAAAACTACCTTTTCTTTTTCCTCCTCCCTGATCGACGTATCTAGCTGTCATATCAAAGTTTCTTAGCATCGGGATTATTCCATTAGAAACACCATTCGTTCCTTTAATGTATGATCCTGTTCCTCTTACATTATGAATACTAAGACCAATACCTCCTGCAGACTGAGAAATTTTAGCACATTGTTTTAAAGTATCATAAATTCCATCTATACTATCTTCTTTCATTGTTAAAAGAAAGCAAGAAGAAAGCTGTGGCTTTGGAGTTCCTGCATTGAAAAGTGTTGGGGTTGCATGAGTAAACCACTTTTCAGATAGAAGATTATATGTCTCCAAAACGGAATCAATATCATCCATATGTATACCAATAGCAACACGCATTAACATATGTTGCGGTCTTTCAATAACTTTGCCGTCAAGTCTCAATAAATAGGATTTTTCTAAAGTTTTAAATCCAAAATAGTCATAACTAAAATCTCTATCATAGATGATTGAAGAATCTAGTAAAGCAGCATTTTTATTTATAACTCCATAAACTTCTTTTGATAGTAGAGAAGCATTTTCCCCTGTTTTTGGATTTACATATGTATAAAGCCTTTTCATAGTACTAGAGAAAGACTTACTTGTTGTTTTGTGAAGATTAGATACAGCTATTCTAGCTGCTAATGTTGCAAAGTCAGGATGTTTTGTTGTAAGTGTTGCGGCTGTTTCTGCTGCTAACTCATCAAGCTCCTGAGTAGAGACTCCATCATAAAGACCGTCAATAACTTTTTTTGCTATTTCTATTGTCTTTACAAAATCAGTATTTAGCCCATAGCTTAGTTTATCAATTCTAGCTGTGATTTTATCAAATTTTACTGATTCTTTTCTTCCGTCTCTTTTTATTACTAACATATTAATCTAATTTAAAAGTCTTCTTCTAATGAAAATTTTGGTGTATCAGCTTCGTCCTCTTTTTTGAGTACCCCAGCTTTTTGATATTCAGCAACTCTCTTTTCAAAGAAGTTGGTTTTACCTTGTAGTGATATCATTTCCATAAAATCAAATGGATTTGATGAGTTATATACCCTTGGACATCCAAGCTCAACAAGTAACCTATCAGCTACAAATTCAATATATTGGCACATCAAGTCAGAGTTCATACCTATTAATTTAACAGGTAAAGCATCAGTCACAAATTCTTTCTCTAAATCAACAGCATCCTTTATAATATTAACAACCGTATCTTTTGGAAGTCTATTAATTAAGTGTTTAGTATAAAGGTGACATGCAAAATCACAGTGGAGACCTTCATCTCTAGAAATAAGTTCATTTGAGAAAGTTAGTCCTGGCATTAAACCTCTTTTCTTTAGCCAGAATATAGAACAGAAACTTCCTGAAAAGAAAATTCCTTCTACAGCTGCAAAAGCTATTAATCTTTCGGCAAACGTTCCGTTATCAATCCACCTCAGAGCCCAGTCAGCTTTTTTCTTAACACAATCTAGTGTTTCAATTGCGTGTAAGAGTGTATCTTTTTCTTTTGAGTCATCAACATAAGTATCTATTAGAAGTGAATACGTCTCTGAATGAATATTTTCAATAGCAATTTGAAAACCATAGAAGAACTTAGCCTCTGTATATTGAACATCAGAAACAAAATGTTCAGCAAGATTCTCGTTAACAATACCATCACTTGCCGCAAAGAATGCCAAAACATGTTTAATAAAATGTCTTTCTCCATCATTGAGATTTTCCCAATCTTTTAAGTCTTGACTCAAATCAATTTCTTCTGCGGTCCAGAAGCTTGCTTCAGCTTTCTTATAAAACTGCCAAATATCATCGTGTTCAATTGGAAATAATACAAATCTGTCAGCGTTTTCTTGTAGTATTGGTTCTAGATTTTGCTCTTTATTTTGCATTTTAGTCATATTTTATATAAAAAAAAGACAAAAAAGTCCTCGCCATTACATTAGTTTTTTGTAACATAATGACTAAAAATTTTTAGTCAATAAGTGGTTTATAATCTTTGTGTTTGGAAGCTATGAACAGAAAAATTTTTGGTAATTTTTATCTTCTGCTCTAGGCTGTACAAATATTATAAAAAGAGTTTAAAATATCAAAACAAATTTCAATGGTTTTTTATTTTTTTTTATTTTTTTTCTAATTTGATTTTTTTGATTTGAATAATACAGATAAAATCATAAATTTGCACTCGTTAAAAAATTGAAGATGTACGCAATAGTAGAAATATCTGGTAAACAGTTTAAAGTGGAGAAGAATAAATTTATCTACACTGATAAAGTTGAACCTAAGTCTGGTAAAAAGGTAGAGTTTGATAATGTCTTATTTATCAGTGATAAAGGGAAAGTTAAAATTGGTAAGCCCACAATTAAAGGATCTAAAGTAACAGGAGAAGTTTTATCTCAAATTAAAGATGATAAAGTAATTGTTTTTAAGAAGAAAAGAAGAAAGGGATATAAAGTTAAGAACGGTCATAGACAGCAAATGACAAAAATTTTAATAAAAGATATAAAATAAGTTATGGCACACAAAAAAGGAGCAGGTAGTTCAAAAAACGGAAGAGAGTCTCATAGTAAAAGGCTTGGAATTAAAATTTTTGGTGGACAAAAAATAATTGCCGGAAATATAATAGTGAGACAGAGAGGTACTAAGCATCACCCAGGTAATAATGTAGGTATGGGAAAAGATCATACTCTTTTTGCATTGTCTGATGGTGTTGTAGAATTTAAAAAAGGTAGAAATAACAGGTCTTTTGTTTCTATTGTTGAAGCTAGCTAGAATTTTCTATCTCTAATCTTATCAAAATAGTTTTTTAATTCTAATATATTATCTGGCTTGCCAGAAATATCTGATAATATATTCATTCCTTCTTCGAAGTATATATCCATTTTTTGTTTTGCTATCTTATCTATCTGATATTTTAGCATCATACCTTTTATAAACTTTATTTTATTTTCTTCTTCTTTGTTATCATTCATTAATTTTAAAATACTTTCTTTATCGGTAGAATTAGCTTTTTCTAAAAGTTTTATAATTAAGTATGTTTTTTTGTTGGATGAAATATCTCCTCCAATTTTTTTTCCAAATTCAGCATTTCCAAATACATCAAGATAATCATCCATAAGTTGAAAAGATATCCCAAAATTTTCACCTGCTATATATAGCTGATCTGTTATTGATTTTTCTTTATTAGCAATTAATCCTCCTAATTCTAAGCTGAAGCCAATTAAAACTGCAGTTTTCAAAGTAATCATTTTAAGATATTCATCCTCAGAAATTTCATTTTCAACTTCAAAGTTCATATCATATTGTTGACCTTCACAAACCTTAACAGCAATATTATTATATCTTTGGAATGCTTTTTTAAACGTTTTTTCTTCAATATTTTCCAACATCTTATATGCAAAGATCATTAGTAAATCACCAGATAAAATTCCAATATTATTATTCCATTTTTTATGGATAGTATCCTCTCCTCTTCTTATATCAGCGTTGTCCATGATGTCATCGTGAATTAAAGTGAAATTATGAAAAAACTCTAATGCAATTGATGGTTCAGTAATTTTGTCTATGTCTTCTTTAAAGAGAGAATAAGAAAGTAACGAAAGAATTGGTCTGACTCTCTTACTTTTAAGATTTAAAATATAATTAATAGGATCATATAGCTGATCTGGTTTCCCTTGAATTCTAATTTTTTTAATTTTAGAATTTATGATTTCTTGATAATTTTTGATTTTGTTCATATCAATTCCAAATCTATAGTTCTCTTTTCTATATCAGTATCAATTACTAAAACTCTAATCGCTTGCCCCAACCTAAATATTTTTTTACTATTTCTTCCGGTTATTCTCATTTTTTCCATATCAAAAATATAATGATCGTCTTTCATGCTTGATATTTTTATAAGACCCTCACATAATGTATCAACTATTTCTGCATAAATTCCCCATTCGGTTAATCCTGAAATAACAGCCTCGAATTTTTTGCCAATAAATAGTGACATGTATTCGGCTTGTTTATATTTTATTGATTCTCTCTCAGCTTTAGTTGCATTGATTTCCATTTTAGAACTGTGCTTACACATAATATCATAATATGTTTTTTCTTTTGGTTTACTTTCATTCATATAGTCACTCAAGAGTCGATGAACCATTACATCTGGAAATCTTCTAATTGGTGAGGTGAAGTGCGTATAATGTCTAAATGATAATCCAAAATGTTTTTCTTTAGTTGTTGAATATTTAGCTTTTGACATTGATCTTATTGCAAACTTTTCAACTGACCTTTCCTCAGGTTTACCTTTTATCTCCCTCATCAAACTATTTAATGAATTTGCTAAACTTCCCTCATTAGTGTTTATAGTATATCCAAATTGACTGATATAATTTTTTAATTCACTTATTTTACTTTCTTCTGGATCCTCGTGTATTCTGTAAACAAAAGGATAGTTTTTTTTCTCTTTTTTTTCAATTGATATAATTTTTTCAGCAACTAATTTATTTGCAAGAAGCATATACTCTTCAACCATTTTATGGGTGTCTTTCCTTTTTTTCTTGAAAACCTCAATAGGCTTCTTCTCCTTGTCTAGTCTAAATTTTATTTCATTACTACTAAAATTAAATGAACCAGAATTAAACCTTTTTTCTCTTATTTTTTTTGCAATTGTATTTAAAATTTTAAGCTTATTATGAAATAGACCATTTTCATTATTAATTGAATTCTGAGCTTCATCATATGTAAATCTTTTTTTTGAATGAATAACAGTTCTCCCAATCCAATAATCTATTATTGATAACTTAGAATCAAATTTTATAATTACCGAATAGGTTAATCTATCAACATTAGGTTTTAATGAACATAAATTATTTGAAAGTTTTTCCGGAAGCATAGGTATAGTTCTGTCGACCAGATAAACTGAAGTAGCTCTTTTTTCTGCTTCCTTATTAATTTTAGTTCTAAGATTAAAAAAATGTGATACGTCAGCAATATGAATACCAATTGAAATGGTATTGTTTTCTTTTTCTACTGATAATGCATCGTCGAAATCTTTTGCATCATCTGGATCAATTGTAAATGAATCAATTGACCTCAAGTCTCTTCTTTTTTTAATTTCCTTTTCTGAAATTATTTCATTTAATAATTCAGTTTCTTTTTTTACATCTAAAGGAAATTCAGTAGGGAGATCAAAATCATGAATAATTGAATTTATTTCTGTATCATTCTCTCCTATATTTCCTATACTTTCAATGATCTTAGCTTCTGGTTTTTTTGTGCTGCTTCCCCAGTCAACAACTTTTGCTAGATATTTCTTTTTCTTCGAAAATTTTTCGGATCTTTTTTTTCTAATGAAAAAATCAACAAAAACCTTTTTATTTTTTGGTATGAAGAAAGCAAAACCTTTACTGTCTTCAACTGTTCCAATAAAATCTGTTGTTTTTCTTTCTAATATTTTGATTACCTCACCCTCAAGATTTCTTTTTGACAGTTGATGCGAAACTCTGACCTCTACTTTATCACCGTGAATTGCACCCTTAAGGTGTCTACTTCGAACTTTAATATCTTCTGAAAACTCATCTATTTCAATGAAAGCGTATTTTTTATTTACATGGTCAACAACTCCTTTTAATGTATATCCTCTTGAGTTTGATCTTTTCTTTCTCTTTTTAAATTTCATCATCTAAAATTTTAAACTCAAATACCTCAGAAAGGTTATTTATAAGTTTTTTTTCTATATCAGCTATATCAACTTTTTTATTTGTTTCTCTTTCAATTGAGGTAACGTCTTTTCCCTCTATTCCGCAAGGAATAATATTTTCAAAGTATTTTAAATTCGTATTAGCATTGAGCGCTAGTCCGTGCATTGTTACCCATCTACTAGTTTTTACACCCATGGCACATATTTTTTTAGGTGATTTACTTTTATGGCTTACCCACACTCCAGTTAAACCGTCAACTCTTCCGGCTTCTATGTTTAATTCTTTTAAAGTTAAAATTATCGCTTCTTCTAAAAGTCTTAAGTACTTATGGATATCGGTAAAAAAGTTTTCTAGATCAATTATTGGGTAGACTACTATTTGGCCAGGTCCATGATAAGTAATGTCACCACCCCTATTGATTTTATAAAAATCTAGATTTTCTCTTTCTATTATATCTTTATCAACTAATAAATTATTTTCATCTCCACTTCTTCCTAAAGTGTATACATGAGGGTGTGAACATGAAAGAATGTAATTCTTCGTTTTAGAAATATTTTTACTATTTCTATTATTTATTTTTGTTTTTACAATTGATTCAAATAATTCCTCTTGTCTGTTCCAAGCTTTTTGGTAGTCGATGTGACCAAGCTTTATCCACTTGATTTTATTATTTATTATAGTATTCAATGCATTTTGAATTTCAGAAACCTATTCTCTTATAAAAAGATTTCTATCATATATCAATTTACCATTTATATTCCATTCTCTAGTAATAAATGATTCATTTAAATTAAATGCCGACTCAGTATGTTTAATCTCTCTCTTCTTTTTACCAGATTTATAAAATTCAGTCCAGGTCCCAACAGGCTTATCGAAAGAAAACTGTCCATTGGCGGCAACGTCTCCATTTTCAAAAAAAGCATAATATTTTCCTTGCTTTTCACCGAATCTAACTTGAATTATTTCTTTTATTTTCTTTTTTTCAGTATCCCAAAAAAATCTGATTGATTCATTATACCATCCCAGAGAAAAAAATTCTTTATCCTGTAATATATCTGACCTATTAAATCTTACCCACCTGTCATGTTTCAACCCATAGTAGAATATTCCCTCTTCTATAATTTGTTCTCCTAATCTTTTTTTATAGGGACCGTGCATCATAACTGCCTCTTCAACAATTTTTTTAGATCTAACAATTTTTTTCTTTTTCTTATCATAGAAATAAATTTCTTGAGCATACTCATTTTTGATCTCTGGAGTTTTAATGTAATGAAAGTTTTCATAAACTAGATTTCTTCCACTTGTAGTTCTTATAAATCCTTTCTTTGTTTTGATGCCGAAAAAGACATTCTTTTTTTTCTTTTCTTTTTTATCAATCATGAGAGTATCTTCATCTTCTTGAAAAAGGAGGTCATAAGATGTTATGGTATCTGTATTTAATCTAAATATGTCCTGACTAATTACTGTTTTAGGTATTGAAGAAAAAAAAACGAAATAAAAAAAAATATTTCTAATCATGATTTGATAACGAGAATTTAGTAAAAAAATTATTTTGATAATATATCAAGGCTTCTTCTGACAAAACTTGTCAAATCAGAGCCGGTCAACATATTCTGAGAAAGTAATGCAAGATCGTATAGTTGAGACGCAATTTTTTCTTTTGTTTTTTTAGTTTTAGCCTTTAAAATCTTATCAATAGTTTTATGGTTGCCATTAATACTTACGGAAATCATTTCACCTGGGGCACCCATCATCATAGGGTTTCCTCCACTTGTCTTAGCCATATCTTGCATCCTTCTAAAGAATTCAGGCAGAGTGATTGTAACAGGGCTATCATCTGGACTTAGAGCATCAACTGTTAGTACAGTTGAATTGTTATTTATAATTTTTTCAAAAACCTCTTTTAATTCTTTTTGATTCTCTTCTGTAATTACTGCTTCTTTTTTTTCATCTTTGTCAATAAGCTTATCTAAAATGTCTGCGTCAACTCTTTTAATTTGAGTTTTCTCTAATTTTTGCTCTAAATGATTTATATAATGACTATCAATTACATTATTGAATACCACTACATCATAATTTCTATTTTTGGCATCTTGAATAAATGAGTCTTGTTTGTCAGTATCGGTTGTGTATAGTATTACGTGATTTTTATCTTTATCTTTTTGAGTTTTGTCAATATATTTTTTGTACTCATCAAAAGTCCTCATTTTCCCATCAACACTTTCAAGTAATGCGAGTGACTCGACTTTTTCATAAAACTTCTCTTCTGATATCATACCATACTTAACAAATAGATTTATATCCTTCCATTTCATTTCGTATTCATCTCTATCTTCTTTAAACAATTCGTTGAGTTTGTCGGCAACTTTTTTAGTTATATAGGTGTTAATTTTTTTAACATTTCCATCTGCCTGAAGATAACTCCTCGAGACGTTAAGAGGTATGTCAGGTGAATCTATAATACCATGAAGAAGCATTAAAAACTCCGGAACAACGTCCTTGACTTCATCGGTAATAAACACTTGTCTTGAATAAAGTTGAATTTTATTTTTCTGTACTTCGAAATCATTTTTTATTTTTGGAAAGTATAATATTCCAGTGAGGTTAAAGGGATAATCCACATTCAAATGAATCCAGAATAGTGGTTCTTCTGAGAAGGGGTATAGCTCCTTATAAAAACTTTTATAGTCCTCATCTTTTAGATCTTTAGGGCTTTTATTCCAAATAGGGCTTGGGTTATTAATGATATTATCAACTTTAACTGTTTTGTACTTAGGGTTACCATCTTTATCTTTTCCGTCCTCCTTTGATTCATCTTTTTGCCCAAATTTTATTTCCACTGGTAAAAACTTACAGTATTTACCTAATATCTCATTAATTTTTGCTTCCTCTAAAAACTCTTTTGAATCATCATTTATATGTAAAATTATTTCTGTTCCTCTTTCTTTTTTATCTGATTCCTTAATTTCAAATTCAGTATTTCCATCACATCTCCAGTAAGCTGATTTATTTTTTGTTATGTATGATTTTGATTTGATTTCTACGTATGAAGAAACCATAAATGCTGAATAAAATCCAAGGCCAAAATGTCCTATTATTTGTTGTGCGTCACCTTTCTCTTTATATTTTTCAACAAATTCTGTTGCTCCTGAAAAAGCAATTTGATTAATGTATTTTTTTATTTCATCTGCAGACATACCAATTCCTTTATCCAAGATTGATATAGTTTTTTTCTTTTTATCAACAGAAATTTCAATTGTCAAATCACCAAGTTCTTCTTTAAGCTCACCCATTTGAGATAAGCTTTTTATTTTTTGAGTTGCATCAACTGCATTTGATACTAATTCTCTCAAAAATATGTCATGGTCTGAATAGAGAAATTTTTTAATTATTGGAAAAATATTCTCTGTATTTATTGAAATATTACCTTTTTCTTTCACTTTATATTTTATCTAATTCTGTCTGATTCTCTTACTAACAATTCGTCTTTTCTTATAAATCTATTAGATAGAAAATTAAAAAATATTGCCAAAAATATTAAATAAAATGAAAATAGAAAACTGATTTTGTCATTGATCTCAATGTACGATTCATTATAAAAAATATCATATAAAAAATAAATTATTAGTATTGATGTGATCAATGAATTTAGAGCTCCTAATTTAATTTGATTTAGCCTGTTTTTATAGCTAAATATAGAAATCATAGCAATTATACATGATCCAATAACCAACCCAGCAATAAAAAAATTATCATACAAAATACTTGAATCTCCACTATTGAAATCAACCGTAGTAACATAACCTGTTATTATTTTTTCAACGGAATTGTTTTCATCAAATGAAATTTTTTGCCAAACTGGAAAAAAAAACGTAGAAACTAAAGCTCCAATGTATAAGATTAAGAATATTGTTTGGATTCTCTGTATCATGAGAGTATTTTGTACAAAGAAATAAAAAAATGAATTAAAAAGTGAGATTTTTTATTGAGATATCATATCATGGAAAAAATTATCATGGATGGCAAATCCAAGAAAATGCTTCTACTATTCAAGAAGAGATTGATAATGCAATATCCTTATTATTAAAGAAAAAAATTAAAACAATGGGTAGTGGTAGAACGGATGCGGGAGTTCATGCTATTACTCAAGTTGCTCATTTTGACTATGATAAGCCTATTGATAACTCTTTTTTATATAGAATCAATTCATTCCTTTCAAGTGATATATCAATTAATTCAATAAAGAAAGTAAAAGAAAATATCAGTGCAAGATTTGATGCAATAAGCAGAGAATACATATATAAAATTCATTGTATTAAATCACCTTTTTTAAATGATAGATCTCTGTTCTATCCTAAAGAAATAAATGTAAGTCTAATTAATGATGCATGTAAAGTCCTTATCGATCACAGCGATTTTAAAACTTTTTCAAAAGTAAAAACGGATGTCAATAACTATAATTGCCAAATAAGTAGAGCTGAAATTAAAAAAGAAGGCTATAATTATTATTTTACTATTTCTTCAGACAGATTCCTGAGAGGAATGGTTAGAGCAATTATGGGTACAATGATTCAAATTAATGAAGAAAAATTAAGTGTAGAATCTCTAAAAGATATCATATTAAAAAAAGACAGGAAGTATGCTGGTCCTTCTGTTCCTCCGCATGGTTTATATCTCAGCAATGTTTTATATGATAAAGAGATATACTTATGAGTAACAAAAATATTAGTGGAAATTTATTTGATTTAAAAATCTTAAATAGACTTTTCATCTTTTGCAAGCCCTATATGGGAGTTTTTTATGTCTTAATATTTTTGACTTTAAGCTTATCAATACTCCAGCCGATAAGACCATACATCACCCAAATAATTATTGATGACTATGTAAGTTTAAATGATCTAGATGGTCTGAGGAACATGATATTTTTATTATTTGGTTTATTGATTATAAATGCGATAGTCATGTATTTTCACACATATCTTTCTGGATGGCTAGGGCAAAATATTATAAAGGATATTAGAATAAGATTATTTTCTCATTTACAAAACTTTAAACTTCAGTTTTTTGATAAAACCCCGATAGGCAGAATAGTAACTAGAAATGTTTCTGATATAGAAACTATTGCTGATATATTTGGACAGGGTATTGCCACTATAATTGGAGATATTCTTCAACTTTTTGGCATAGTTGTTTTGATGTTCTATATAAACTGGAAATTAACTTTGATAAGTTTAGTAACACTACCTTTTCTTTTTCTGACAACTTACATATTCAAAGAAAAGGTAAAACTTTCATTTAATAATGTTAGAAATGCAGTAGCTAACCTAAATTCATATGTCCAAGAACATATTATTGGAATGAATATTGTCCAAATTTTTGGGAATGAGGAAAAAGAATATGAAAGGTTTAAGGATATTAATGAAACGCACCTAAAAGCTAATTTAAAAGCTGTGCTTTATTATTCAATTTATTTTCCAGTGATGGAATTATTTACATCGATTGGCTTGGGTTTACTTATTTGGTATGGATCAAATCAGCTTTTTTCAGAAGAAGTTACCCTTGGTGTTTTAGTCGCATTTATAATGTACTTGCAGTTATTTTTTAGACCCATCCGGTCAATAGCAGATAGATTTAATACATTGCAGATGGGTGTTGTTAGCTCAAAAAGAATTTTTGATTTACTTGATAGAAATGAGGAAATTGATTCAAATGAAAAATTAAAAAATATTCAATTAAATGGAGATGTAGAATTTAAAGATGTATGGTTTGCATATAATGATGAGGAGTATGTATTAAAAAATATTTCATTTAAAATTAATAGCGGCGAGTCAGTCGGTTTTGTGGGGTCAACAGGATCTGGTAAAACGTCTATTATCAATTTAATAAATAGATTTTATGATTTTCAGAAAGGAACCATTTTGGTTGATGGAAATGATATTAAAGACTATAACTTATCATCATTAAGAAGTAATTTAGGAATGGTTTCTCAGGATGTTTTCTTATTTTCTGATTCTATATATAATAATATCACTCTATTTAATGATTCTATAAAAGAGGATGAAGTATGGAATGCAATAAAAAAGGTTGGAGCAGAAAAGTTTATAAATAAACTTCCTAACGGATTACAATTTGATGTAAAAGAAAGAGGTATCTCTCTTTCTGTTGGACAGAGACAATTAATATCATGTATTAGAATTATGCTATATGATCCAAAGATTATTCTTCTTGACGAAGCAACCTCGTCGATTGACTCAGAGTCTGAAACCATGATTCAAAAAGCCATCTCTGAAATTCTGAAGAATAGGACTTCTATTGTTGTAGCTCATAGATTATCAACAATAAAAGAGGTAGATAAGATAATAGTAATAGACTCTGGTGAAATAAAAGAAATTGGCAGCCATAAAGATTTAATCCAAAGCAATGGTTTTTACAAGAAACTTTATGAGATGCAATATAAAAATATAGCAAACTAATTGTAGCTATTTTCACTTTCAAGTTGTTTTTTATATGAGTCAAAATACACACCTTTTCTTTCCAATAGGGTTTTGTGATTTCCTTCCTCAATAATTTTTCCTGAATCAATCACGATAATTTTTTTTGCTAATTTAACAGAGGATATTCTATGTGAAATAATTATGGATGTTTTATTTACCATAATTTTTTTCATATTCTCTAGTATTATATTTTCTGTTTTTGTGTCGACAGCAGATAGACAGTCATCCAGAATTAAAATTTTAGGTTCTTTTATAATTGCTCTTGCAATAGATACTCTTTGCTTCTGTCCACCTGATAAAGTTATTCCTCTTTCTCCAATTTTTGTTTCAAATTTTTCTGGAAAAGAATTTATGTTTCTCAATAAATCAGCATTTTCAGCTGCTTCTTTTACTAAATCAAAACTTTTGTTTTCAGTTCCAAATAATATATTGTTTTCAATAGTATCAGAAAAAAGAAATACATCTTGGGGTACATACCCTATTTGCTTTCTAAAATGTGAGATGTTAAGTTGTTTAATGTCGGTATCATCAATTAATATTTGACCTTTATCAATATCAAATAACCTTAGTATGCTATTGGCTATAGTGCTCTTTCCTGACCCGGTTGAGCCAATGATACCTAAAGAATCTCCAGGGTTTATCGTGAAAGAAACATTTTCCATTCCTGGAATCTTCGTATCTGAATATTTGAAAAAGACATTCTTAAACTCAATTTTACCTTGAAGAATAATTCTTTTATTTTCCGATGAGTTTATATCTGAACTTTCTTTAAGAAACTCGTTTATTCTTTTTTGAGAAGCAGAAGCTCTTTGAATGATACTAGTGATCCAGCCTAAAGCCGTAACTGGCCAGGTTAATAAATAAACATAAATTAAAAATTCAGCTATGTTCCCGATTGATAAATTACCATCAAAAACTTCTAATGCTCCAACATAAACAGTTATAATAATACTAAGACCAATTAAGGTCATAATCACTGGAAAAAATAAAGCAAGTATAAACTGAAGGCCTATCGATTTGTTTTTATACTCTTTACTTTTTTGCGTAAAAACTTTTTCAAAATTTATTTCTCTAACAAATGATTGAATTAATCTTATTCCTGAGAAAGTTTCTTGGACGTATGTTGATAGATTAGATAGAGATTCCTGAATTTGTTCTGATCGTTTATTAATTATGTTCTGAACTAAATATATTGAGACAACTAATAGAGGTAAAGGCATTAAACTGTAAAAGGCCAAGTTAAAGTTTATATAAAACATAAATGGAATTACCATTAACATCAGAATAGTAACATTCATTCCATACATTAGCGCTGGACCTAAGTACATTCTTACCTTACTAACATCCTCAGAAATCCTATTCATCAAATCACCAGTATTATTTTTTTTATAAAATTTAAGTGGGAGGGTTTGATAATGATAAAAAATCTCATTTTTTAAGTCATATTCTATTTTTCTAGAAGCAACTATTATTGTTTGTCTCATCATATACATAAAAAAACCTCTTATGATTGCTGCAACAATTATTGCTACAGAATAAATCAAAACATCCTTTAAAATTTCTTTTTTAGCTAAAGTATTTCCTAATGAGTACTCTTTATACCCATTTTCTATAAGGTTAAAAGTCTCTCTAATTAGTGTAGCTGGAACAATTGCAAAAGCTGTTGAAATTAATATAAATACCCCTCCAATGGTGTAGTAATATTTATACTTTAAAAGGTATTTATTTAAATAGGATAGGTCTTTCAAATTTTTATATAATTTTATGACTAACTAACTGTAAAACTATTATTTAAATCATAATTATGAGCATAGATGAAAATAATTCCGTCTTTGAAAAAATTAATCAAGATAATCATGAGCAACTGGTCTTCTGTAATGACGAATCTATAGGTTTAAAAGCAATTATTGGTATCCATAATACATCTCTCGGCCCTGCAATAGGAGGCACTAGAATGTGGAATTATGCTTCTGATTCTGCCGCACTAGAAGATGTGATCAATTTATCTAAAGCAATGAGTTATAAATCATCTCTTGCTGGTCTAAATGCTGGAGGTGGAAAAGCAGTTATAATTGGAGAACCAAATTTGAAGTCAGAAAAATTTATTAAAAGATTTGGTGAGTTTATAAATGATTTAAATGGAAAATATTGGACTGCACAAGATGTAAATATGTCAACACAAGATATTTTATGGATTAAAGAAAAAACAAAATTTGTTGTAGGCCTACCAAAAGAACATGGTGGTTTAGGTGACTCCTCGGCTCCAACAGCATTTGGAGTATATATGGGAATTAAATCCGCTGTAAAACATATCTCTAATAAAGAGTCTTTAGAAGGTAATAAAATTTTAGTACAGGGTGTTGGTAATGTCGGGAGAAAACTTGTAGGCCACCTATTGAAAGAAAATGCCAATGTTTTTGTTTGTGACATTAATTCAAAAAATATTGATTTAATTAATGATACTAATGTTACAGTAGTCGATCCTGAAAATATTTACGATGACACATACGATATTATTTCCCCTTGTGCACTCGGAGGAACTATCAATAGAAACTCATTAAAGAATATTAATTGTAATATAATTGCAGGTGCTGCAAATAATCAGTTAGAAAATGATACAGATGTACCAGAAGAACTTTTAAAGAAGAACATATTATATATTCCGGACTTCTTAATAAATGCTGGAGGAATTATAAGTGTTTACCATGAGCAGATTAATGATATAGATTCTAAAAAGGTGATGGATATGACTGGGCTAATTTATGACAAGGTTAGTTCTGTAATTAAATATTCTGAAGAAAATTCTATTTCAACAAATTCATCTGCAATTCAATTGGCAAAAAATAGAATTAAGGAAAATTCTAAAAAGTAATTACATTTGCAACTCGTTCTTGAATTTGAAGCACATGATAAACAGAAGATCCTTAAGGGTAAAAGTTTTACAGTTACTATTTTCTTATTATAATCAAGTAGTATATAAAGAGGATAAAAAAAAGCTTCAACTAGAAATATCTAAACAATTACATCAATCTATTCTAGATATAGAAAAGTCCTATTTTGAAATAATTTCTCTATTAATAGTTCTTAAAAACATCAACGAAGAAAAGAAACAGATTGCTAAAAAAGAGTTAATTAAAAAGAGTACGTCTAGATTCAATCTCTCAGATAATAGAATTATTAATTTTCTCGAAAAAAACACTCAAATAATTGATGGATTGATAAAACATAAAAATGGATGGAACACTAAAACTGAAAATATTAGAAATTGGTATAATATATTATTACAGGAGGAATTCTATAAAAATTATGTCACAATAGAGAAACCAAAATTTGAAGAAGATTTTGATTTCTTACAAAATTTGATTCTAAAATTTTTATTTAAAAACAACGATGTCCAGAAGTCATTTGAAGAAGAAAATATATTTTGGAATGAAGATTTTCTAATTATAAAATCAATGATAAAAAAAACATTGAAAACTCTGAATTCATCAAATTTTAATACATTTGCTACCGCAAGTTTATCAGAGAACATTAAAGATGACGTTAAATTTGCTTGCTCTTTGTTTGATTGTGTTATTGATAATTCAAATGAATATGATGGTCATATCTCAAAACATGCTAAGAACTGGGATATAGAGAGATTATCATTAATGGACAGGACAATACTTAGAATGGGCATAGGTGAAATGGTTAATTTTAGCAATATTCCAGTAAAAGTATCAATTAATGAATGTATTGATATTGCAAAAAATTATAGTTCTCCGAAGAGTGGTAAGTTTATAAATGGTCTTTTAGATGTAATTTCATTAAATTTGCTAAAAGAAAAGAAAATAATTAAAACCGGAAAAGGTTTAATAGATAATAAATAAATAATTATGAGTAAAAATTCTACAAATTCATTTATTAGTCTAATTGTTGGATTAATTATAGGTGGTATCCTAGGTGTATTATTTGCTCCAGATAAGGGAAACAATACTAGGGACAGACTAACTTTTAGATTAAATAAATACAAAAGAAAATTAGAAGATCTTTTGGATGAAATTATTGACGAGAAAGATTCAATAGATTCAGAAGCTAAAACACAAAGTAAAAAAGTTGTTAATAATGCTAAAACAAAAGCTGAAAAGCTTATAAAAGATGTAGACGGAATATTATCTAAAATCAAAGAAAATTAAAATAACTATGAAAAATATATTATCAATATTATTTATATCACTACTTGTATCATGTGGATCACAAGTTAGTGACCTAGAATTAAGAGTTGCAAAACTTGAAACTGAAATTGCTTCAATGAGAAAAGGTGGCGTAAGCTCAATCGTTCCTGCTGGAGCATTTCCAACATTTACTTTTAATGAAGAAGAGCACAACTTTGGAGATATAAGAGATGGAGACATAGTAAGTCATGTATTTAGATTTACAAATACTGGCGATGCTCCTTTAATTATTTCTAAAGCTACTGCTGCTTGTGGTTGTACTGTTCCTCAGTGGCCTAGACAACCTATACCTGTTGGTGGATCTGGTGAAATTAAAGTTCAGTTTGATTCTAGTAATAAACCTGGAATGCAGAATAAAGTTGTTACTATAACTGCAAACACTGAATCAAAAGTTAAAAAGCTTTTAATTAGAGCTCAGGTTAACCCTAGATCATAATTGCCTAAATGATATTTTTACAATCATTTGGTTCTGGCTTAGCTCAACTTTTTTTCCCGATTGCAATTGTTGTTGTTGCTTACTTTTTTATTCTAAGACCTGAACAAAGAAGAAGAAAAAAACAATCTGACTTTGTTTCTAATATGAAGAAAGGTGATATGGTTGTTACAGCAGGGGGATTACATGGTAAAATTGTTTTAATTGAAGAAAATACCGTTACTTTAGATATCTATAGAGGTACAAAAGTAAAGTTTGATAAAAATTCAATTTCATTTGAAATGTCATCTGCTAAATAACAGATTATGAGGGCTAAAAATCCTTCAGATATTATTTCTCAACCAAAAATTTTACTGTATTGTTTTGTTGTTGGATTTTTCATTTGGCTATTTAATGAGTTAAACAATAAATCTGATGCGACAATGCTTTATCCTATAGATTTTAAATATGAAGACAGCGATGAGTTATTTGTTGTTGATGCTCCCCCTGAGTTTATAGATATATCAATTAACGGGACTGGATGGAATCTCTTGAGAAATCTTCTAAAGTTAAATATTAAGTCAGCTGAGTATAATATAAATAAACCAACACAAACTAAATTTATATTATCTAGTAGTTTATTTCCAAATATATCACAGTCATTGGAGGGCGTAAATTTAAACTACGTTGTAACTGACTCAATTTTATTTAATATTGAGTTAAAGAGTAATAGGAACTTAAAAATATTAGTTGATACATCAGATATTTCATTTAGAGATAAATTTGAGAGAGTAGGCAATATTTTGACCTCTCACAATGAGATTAAAGTTGAGGGTCCACAATCTATAATCAAATCTTTAGATGATGAATATATCGTCAAAATAGAGGATCAAAATATAGATTCAGATTACGATGAAGAAATTAGAATTGAAGATCTCAATAAATTTCTAACACCTAACCCAGATAAGATTAATTTATCTTTTAAGGTCGCTGAATTTATAAATGAAGAGGTTAGCTTGAATGCTTTTTATGTTGATGATAACTTCACTATTGATACACTAATTGTAGTATCATATAAAATTAAAAAAGGGGAGGAGTTGACAGATGCCGATTCATTTTACATAAGTTTCATAAAAGAGTCAGGGGCAATTACTCCAGAAATTGTCGCCCCTCAAAAAATTAAAATATTAAATATTTCTCCTAATTCATTTATATTAGATAAATGAAGCCTAAACTTATAGGTATTACTGGGGGAATAGGGGCTGGAAAGTCTACTGTTTCAACAATTTGTAAACATTTAGGATTTAAAGTTTATAACTCAGATCAAAGGGCAAAAGAAATAGTATCTGAGGACTCTATTATTAAAAAAAAATTAATCTCTTTTTTTGGAAATAATGTATATAAAAATGGAGTTCTTGATAGGAAATTTCTCTCTGACAAAATTTTTAATGATAAGAGTTCTTTGCAACAGATTAATTCAATTATTCATCCAGCTGTAAAAAAAGATTTTAGTAATTGGGTAATAAATAATTCATCCGAAAAAATTTTATTTAAGGAATCTGCTCTACTATTTGAATCAGGAGCTTATAAAGAACTTGATAAGATAATTTTAATTGTATCTGATGAAAATTTAAGAGTCTCAAGAGTTCTAAACAGAGATAAAATAAGATCAAAAAAAGAAATTAAGTCTATTATAGATAAGCAGATTAATGAAGCAGAAGCAATTAAATATGCGGATATAGTTATTGATAATAATCATAAAAAGATGCTCCTTCCTAGTGTTATTAGGGAGATAGAAAAATTGATGGTAGAGTAACTTTAAAATTAAATCATCACATTTTGAAGTCAGATTCCATTATCATAGCTGAGTGAATTAATGTTGAGGCAAGCTTTCCCTCATTGTTATAAAGCTCTCCTTTTATTGTTACGATGTTTTTTCCTTTTTTTATTATTTCTGCTTTTGCTATTGCTTTACCAATAAATAATGGTCTGTGGTGAATAGTATGAAGATTAGTAGAATTTGGATACTGTTTCCCCTTTGCCTCATATATAAATAATAAACTTGTAACATCATCAAGCATAGAATTCATTTGTCCACCTTGAACTGTTCCACTAGGATTTAATGTTTCTGCACTAAATTCCCCTTCGAGTTTTAAAAAGCTGGGCTTATACTCTAAAAATTTAAATTTAAATAGTTTACCTGTGCCACCATTTTCTTTATGAAACTTTAGATATTCATTGAAATTGTTTTTCATAAGTTAATTATAATAATAAATAAGCTTAAATATTTTATTTTTTATAGATTAGTAGCCAACAGGTTTAAAATACTGACTCTATTGAAAAAACTCATTGGTATAATTTTTATATGTATAATTCATTATGATTTATATGCTCAGAATTATTCAGTTCCTAAAGAACATTTACTATCTCATAAAGACAGCATGAATTTATATTATTTAGGATTAGATATTAAAAACACTAAATATGATCATCTCAAATTAAGACATCTAATATCTCTTAATAAAAAAAGTAAATTGAATAATGTAATTGGTACAATTTTTAGAACTGGGGGTTATATTGTTGGAGGATTTGGGGTAATATTTCTTGCAACAGCACCATCTCAGAATACGGGTCTTGGTCAGGGAATAAGTGTATTAATAGGAGCTAGCTTTCTTAGTGTAGGAACAATAGGATACGGAATATCTGTCCCATTTAAATCAGCCTCAAAAAGAAGGGCTTTTGAGAGAGATTATATGATTCAGAAAATGAAAGAGAAAAAAGAATAAATACATGAAAACACAAAAAAATTTTTTAAGATATTTTGTGGAGTTTATTGTTATCCTTTCTGGTGTAAGTGCATCATTTTGGGTTGAAGAGTATAGAGAGAGTTTACAAAATGATGAAGAAATGTATAAGGTCCTTAATAATTTAAAGATGGAGTTAGATGAGATTGATACATACTGTAAGGAAAGAGAAATTGTATTTAATAAAGATAGTGAAATCATAAATTTGCTTACTAATAATCAAAGTAATTCATTAGATAGCATAATATTATTAGTTGATTCTACATTTGAGATAGAGGTAGCAATAATAGATTATAGGGGGTTCAGGCCACCAATGGATAGATATAACTCGATAATTAATGAAGGCACTTTAAAATTTGTAAAATCTGACAAAATCAAAGAATTACTAAGTCAACTAAATAATACCTTCTATTATTATGTGAGAGCTAACGTTGATGATGAAAAAACAATTCAGCAAAAAATTAGTACTTATCTTATAGAAAATTATCCTGAAATTATTCTTGCAGAAAATAATATTCCTCTCAACAATTATCTTAAAAACTTAAAGAAAAAAATAGATAACGACTTAACATTGAAAGCATATCTAAAAACGAAATCTAGGACTATGTATGTAAAAACTTTTTTTCTGAAAGAGTATAATAAAACATTACTTATCTTAAGAGATGAGATAGAAGAGTATTTATCTATTTAGAAAAATATTATAATAGTTTAATCGGTTTGAATTTTTGAATTGTATTATTAAGAATATCTCCCACATAAATATTTCCTTCATTATCAACTTGAATATCATGGTATCTTGCCTTTGGTCCTTTGTAGTTTCCACTTCTACCAAACTTTGTTTTTAAATTTAGATCAAGATCAAACTTGATAATATCAGAACCTTTGGGTGCTAAATTTTCAGATACTATATAGTCAATTCCAAAAAGGTAGTTTTCGTAATTATTTATATTAACTGAATATAATTGACCAATCAACTCGTTTTTCCATTCAGCTATAAAATTACCTAGAGAGTCAAATTTTTGAATTTTATTATTTTCTCTGTCAGCGACATAGACATTTCCATTTTTATCCAAGTCTAATCCGTGAGGAATATTAAACTCATTTTTGTTTTCTCCAAATACTCCCCATTCGAAAAGATATTCTCCTTCTGATGAAAACTTAATTATTCTGCTGTTTCCGTATCCATCACTTACATAAAAAGAACCATTCTCGGAAACAGCTACATCTGTGGGTAAGTTAAAATGTAATGAATCTTTACCTGGAGTATATTCTTTCCCAAGGACCATCAATTCATTTCCATTTGAATCATATTTTATAACTTGATGCAGGCCTACATCTGTTATCCAAATATTATCCTCTTTGTCAATTTCTAATCCGTGTGGCATTATAAAAAGATTAGAACCCCAGGATTTAATTATTTTTCCTGTGACTTTATCTATTTCAATAAAAGTGTCTTCAATAATTTTTTCTTTTGGCATAGGGACTTGCCAAGATCTAGATCCTCTATGAAAAACGACCAAATTTTGATTTGATGTTAATGCAACTCCTGTAGGATTTCCTAATGTATAATCATCAGGAATTTTTGCCCAATTTTCAATTAACTCATATTCGCTTATTCTTTTGGATGATTCATTACAACAAAAGAAAAGTGAAATAAATAGTAATATTATTAGCTTTTTCATGCTAACAATTTATAATAATTTTTTTTATAACCACCTTTTCGTTTTGTTCTTATATGATAAATATTCTTTGCCAAATTTTTCTGTAAGAAAAGCTTCTTCTCTTTTTATCTGAAATTTATTTATCCAAAATATAAATAAGAAAGGTGTTAGTATAGAGTAAATATTTAAATAAAATATTGATGTAGATAAAACAATCATCAACATACCTAGGTACATAGGATTTCTTGAATATTTAAAAATTCCTGATGTTACAAGTTTATTTACCTTCTTAAACTTAATTGGATCAACTGTAGTTTTTGATTTAATAAATTGCAGAACAGGATATATAAAAATAAGTATTCCAACAAAGAGTATAAAAAATGATATTTCTAGTTGAAATGGTATGTTGATTAAATCAATTTTTTTTGATGAAAAATAAATAGAAATTATTAAAGTTAAAACTATAAGTGGGGGAGGTATTTTTATCATTCTTCTTCTGTAATTAATTTATAGTCATATAATTGGGTCGCAACCAAAATATCACTATTGTACTCTCTAATTGAATGAATTAAACCGTCTTTCATTTTAAATACCCAAACATATTTATTGTCATATTCACCATTTTTACCAACTGCGTCACCTTCTTGAATTATAGCCACTCCTTTTTCATCAGAAATAGCATCAACTGTTTTTAAAACAATACCATTTGGAAGTATTTCTGGAATAATATTTTTAAAATAATCATTAAATAAATTTTCTCTATTCCAAATTTTTCCTCCTTGCTCTATAATTCCCATCCAAGCAAATGTAAAATCTTTATGAAGTAAATTTTGAGCTTTTTCTGGATTAGCAATTATATTATCAAGAAATGATTGAGCCATTTCAAGATTCTTTTTACTCAAAGACTTTTCTTCTATCACTGAGCAAGAGCAAATTAATGTTGTAATCAATATTAAAATATTTTTTTTCATACGAATTATGTTTTTGAAGTAATCTAGAAAGATTTTAGAAAAGTGTAAAGAATTGTAAGTAAAAAGGGTGGAAGACCGGACTCGAACCGGCGACCTCCTGAACCACAATCAGGCGTTGCCTAAAGGCAGAAAATGCACTAAAATGTGCATTTATACTACCCAACTGAACTTTTTTAGATGTTCTCAGTTTTTTTAAA
>CENJ01128370.1_pt1 | contig 26812 bp, 27 predicted proteins | sample 356161 | NCBI WGS metagenome assembly CENJ01 (sample SAMEA2619531, study PRJEB7988) | marine metagenome | biome: marine biome (ENVO:00000447); feature: surface water layer (ENVO:00002042); material: "saline water (ENVO:00002010), including plankton (ENVO:xxxxxxxx)" | depth 5 m | reverse complement strand
AAGACAATTCCAGCTTGAAAACTTTCATCTAATTTATAGTTTCTAGATGCATTTTTATTCTTTACAATTAATGCAGGTTTTTCTTTAGACATACTTTATTATGTATTTTGAAAATTTAAGTGCAATATTTTCAGAGTAAAAAATTGAATATTACAAATATTAAATCAACTTTTGGCTATATAGGTTTTATACCTTTTGCTTTGTTTTCTCTTTTGCCTTGGATTATAGGTGGAGAAATAAGCAAAATTTTTATTGCTTTTCAAATAGCCTACGGGTCAATAATAATAACGTTCTTAGGAGGATTTGCTTGGGGTTGGAGGGATGATCAACAAAATCAAGTGTTTAACCTATCGATTGGAATAGGATTTAGTTTAATTGGATGCTTAACTTTACTTCTGATATTTTTTGAATTTATTCTCACCTCATTGATAATTTCAATTGTTGGCTTTTATCTTTTTTATGTTTTTGAAAAATCAACATGGATCTTTAATGAAAAAGATGAAGATTATAAAAAATTTAGAAAAATTCTTACTCTACTAGTTTGTATTAGTTTTTTAATATCAATAGGGTATTGGATAAACCCATACAGTAGCCCATACTTATAAATAATATTATGCAAAAAACACTCAAATCTCATGGTACTTGGATTGGAAAATGGACATTCGTTCTTGCAGCAACTGGTTCTGCTGTTGGATTGGGCAATATATGGGGATTTCCATACAAGGCAGGTACAGAAGGGGGCGGTGCATTCGTTCTAATATATTTATTATGCATTGTTTTAATTGGACTACCGATAATGTTGAGTGAAATTTTGATTGGTAGAAGATCTGGAAACAGTCCAATCAATTCTATGAAAAAGTCCGCAATTGATTCAGATGTTTCATCCGCATGGCAAGGAGTTGGATGGATAGGTATATCTGCTGGAATATTAATACTTTCTTTTTACAGTGTAATCGCTGGCATTTGTCTTAAGTATATTTTTGTTTCCGCATCTTCAAATGATCTTGATACTGCTGGACAATTTTTGTCTATAGTGAACTCGCCTAAAGAGCTTATGTTGTGGCATACCATATTTATGGGCTTAACAATGTTTATTGTTTCTGCTGGTGTAAAAAAGGGTATTGGAAGAATGGTTAAAATCTTAATGCCAATGCTTGGATTGCTCCTAATAATTATGGTTGTATATGGAATTATTAATGGAGCTTTTAAAGAGGCTTTAGCTTTCTTGTTCAAACCAGATTTTACTAAAATAACTTCAGAGACTTTTTTAGTTGCAATGGGGCAAGCTTTTTTCAGCTTAAGTTTAGGTATGGGATCAATTATGGCTTACGGGGCATATATGTCGAAAGATCAAAATATTGCTTCAACCTCTGTTAGCGTAGCAGCTCTAGATACGCTTGTTGCAATAATGGCAGGATTAGCAGTTTTTCCTATTATATTTGCAATACAAGGTCTTGAGGCCAGTGATGGTGCTGGACTTGTTTTTATTTCACTTCAAGCAGCATTTAACACAATGGATTTTGGGAATATTATTGGCCCAATCTTTTTTATATTATTATCAGTAGCAGCTCTTAGTTCTTCAATTTCAATATTAGAGCCTGGCGTTGCATATCTTGCTGAGGAGGAATACCTTTCAAGAACAAAATCAGCAATAATAATTTCTTTAACTTGCTGGCTTATCGGCATTGGAACTGCTTTTGGTTTTGATAAAGATGGAAATAACTTCTTCCAAGAAAATGTTGAATTAATATCTGTAAATATCATGCAGCCTCTTGGAGGCATGCTCATAGCAATATTTATTGGTTGGTTTATGAAAGAATCTTTAATCAAGGATGAGCTTGGTGATATTAATCAGGCTATATATCAAATATGGCGAATCTTTATAAAGTTTGTTGCGCCTATTGGTGTTGGAATTGTATTGATATCGCAACTTTTCTAAAGTGGCAAGAAAGTTAAATTTTTCTGGATCTGTCAAAGCTGATAGCAAACAAGTTTTTAATCAAATAGCTAGGTTTGAAAATTATTCGGAATTTATTCCAGGATGTTCTAAAGCTAAGTTACTTGAAAAAAACGATGATTACGAAATAGGAGAACTTACCTTTAATTTTTTTTTGAAAACTTATTCAGTAAGTTCGAAAAATATCTTAACAGACAATACAATCAATATAGAACAAATTGAAGGCCCGTTTGAATTTTTTAAAGGTAAGTGGTCAGTTAGAGAAAATGAAAGTTCAAGTACAGATATAAGTTTTGATGCTGAATTTGAACTGCCATTCATTTTAGAAAATTTAATTACGGATAAAGTTATAAATGGTTTTTGTGAAAGTGCTTTAGAAGCATTTGTAGAAAAGTTAAAATTAAAGTACTAATCAGTTATATCGATTTCTTCAATAGTCCAATTATCTACGAGACCATCACTGTTAAAGTTTATAGATAATTTCATTTCATCCAAAAGCTCATCACCGACTTGAATAGAATAATAATAATCCCACCTATTGGCGTGGAACGGATCTCTAATCAATGACGTACCAAATATAAATTGGACTTGATCTTTTGTTAAACCCTGAGTTAATTTCGATATATCTTCCTCGTCATAAATATTTCCTTGAAGAATAGGAACTTTATATGGAGTAAATGATGAACAAGACACAATTAGAGTAAACAATATAAAGGTATAAATTATAGTTATAAATCTGGAATTTATCATAGTAAATTTCATTATACTTATTATAATATCAAGTGTCTTTTCTCAAGTTATCAATAAAATTTAAAAACTGTACTATACTTAGTTAAGATGAACAATCAGAATAAAGAATTAAAGAAAGCAGGACTAAAAGCAACTCTTCCAAGAATTAAGATTATGGAAGTCCTAGAATCTACTGCTATTCAAGAAGAGGCACATTTTAGTGCTGAAGACATATACAAAGAGCTACTAACCTCAGGTAACAATATTGGATTAGCCTCGGTATATAGAGTCTTAACTCAATTTGAGGCAGCAGGAATAGTGAAAAAACATCATTTTGAGGGAAGTCACGCAGTTTATGAAGTTATTGAAGAAAATCATGAGCACATGGTTGATGTTGAATCTGGAAAAGTCTTAGAATTTCAGGATGCTGAATTGATTGAAAGACTCAACAAAATTGCTAATAATTCTGGATACCAGTTAGTTGATCATAATCTAGTTCTACATGTTAAAAAATTAGAATCTTAAATTCCCCTTGAACTGATAATTTAAATCCTTATATATTATTTGTAGGGATGAAATGAATAAAGAAAAAGAATCAGTTGAGGAGAATCCTCAAAACAATGAGTCAGTTGTAAATCAATCTGAAGAAATAACTAATTCAGAAAATGCTTCTGAAGAAGAAAATGAAGTCATAGAAACACCAACGTATGAAGAACTCCTTAATAAAAAAGATGAATTAGAAAGCCTTTTGCTCCGTGCAAATGCAGACCTAGATAATGCTTTTAAAAGAACTTTATCAGAGGTCGAAAAAGCTCATAAATATGGAACTGAGAGGCTACTTAATGAGCTTTTACCAGTAATTGATAATTTAGAGAATGCGCTTGAAAACCTTTCAGAAAATGCCTCGAAAGAAGATAAAGAAGGTATTGAATTAACTTTAAAATCTTTTGAATCTACTCTTGATAAATTCGGAATGGTACCTATCTATCCGGATAATGAGGAATTTAATCCAGAAAAACATGAGGCTGTTTCAATGGAGAAAGATGAAACCAAAAAAGATGGCTTTGTTGGAAACATTTTTCAAAGAGGCTGGGAGCTTCACTCGAGAGTATTGAGACCTGCCAGAGTTACTGTGATTAAAAATTAGAGGAAAAAAGTATGTCAAAAATTATTGGAATTGATTTAGGTACAACAAATAGCTGTGTTGCTGTAGTTGAGGGGCAACAACAGAAGGTTATAGAAAATGCAGAAGGCGCTAGGACAACTCCCTCTGTAATCGCATACACAGAAAATGACGAAGTACTTGTTGGTCTACCTGCAAAAAGGCAAGCAGTAACAAACCCTGAAAATACTCTATACGCCATTAAAAGACTAATTGGTAGAACTTTTGATGATGAGGTTGTAAGTAAAGATGCCGACATGGTCCCCTATAAAATCATAAAAGCTGATAACGGTGATGCATGGGTTGAAGCTTCAAATAAACAATTGGCTCCTCCTCAAGTTGCGGCAGAAGTCTTAAAAAAAATGAAGAAAACAGCAGAAGACTATCTTGGACATGAAGTAAAAGAGGCTGTAATTACAGTCCCTGCATATTTTAATGATTCTCAAAGGCAGGCAACAAAAGATGCTGGCAAAATAGCAGGACTAGATGTAAAAAGAATTATTAATGAACCAACAGCCGCTGCACTAGCTTATGGTTTAGATAAGGGTAAAGGTGACTCTACAGTTGCGGTTTATGATCTTGGTGGCGGAACCTTTGACATATCAATAATTGAAATATCTGATGTTGATGGCGAACATCAATTTGAAGTTCTATCAACCAATGGTGATACCTTTCTAGGTGGCGAAGATTTTGATTTAAGGCTCATAGATTATTTTGTTGAAAAATTTAAAGATGAATCTGGTTTTGATTTAAAAAGTGATCCACTTGCACTACAAAGACTCAAAGAAGCTGCTGAAAAAGCAAAAATTGAACTATCTTCCTCTGAACAAACAGAAGTCAATTTACCATATATTACTGCAGATAGTTCTGGACCAAAACACTTTGTTCATAAAATTACTAGAGCTAAACTAGAATCTCTTGTTGAGGATTTAGTTGATAAGAGTCTAGAGCCACTTAAACTTGCTCTAAAAGATGCAAAACTTTCTAAAGGCGATATTAATGAGATTTTACTAGTTGGTGGACAAACTAGAATGCCTCTTGTACAAAAGAAAGTTGCAGAATTCTTTGGTAAAGAACCAAGAAAAGATTTAAATCCTGATGAAGCTGTAGCAGTGGGCGCTGCTATTCAGGGATCGGTACTCTCAGGAGACACGACTGATGTCTTGCTTTTAGACGTTACTCCATTGACTCTTGGTATTGAGACATTAGGAGGTGTTGCAACTCCACTTATAGAGAAAAATACAACAATTCCAACACAAAAATCTCAGGTATTTTCAACTGCCGAAGATAATCAGACTGCCGTTACAGTCCATGTTATTCAAGGTGAGAGAACTCAGGCTGCTCAAAATAAATCTTTAGGTCAATTCAACTTAACCGATATACCTCCTGCTTCAAGGGGTATGCCACAAATTGAAGTTTCTTTTGATCTTGATGCAAATGGAATATTAAATGTTTCTGCAAAAGACAAAAATACTGGAAAAGAGCAATCAATTGTTATTAAGGCATCCAGTGGGCTATCTGATGAGGACATTGAAAAAATGGTTAAAGATGCTGAAGCAAATGCTGAAGATGATAAAAAATTTGAAGAGCTCGTAAAAACAAAAAATAATGCTGACATGTTGGTACATGCAACAAGAAAAACTATTGAAGAGTCAAAAGATAAACTTGAAGAAAATGAAATTACTCAAGTTGAAGAGGCTATAAAAAAATTAGAAGAAGCAATTTCAGCAGAAGATATTGAAGCAATTGAGTCTTCAACAAAAAATTTGAATGATGTTCTTACTCCACTAACTCAAAAGCTTTATAAACAGGAGACTCCAGAGGGACAACAAGAATCTGATTCAAATGCAGACGACTCCTCTGATAATACTGTTGATGCTGAGTTTGAGGAAGTAAAAGAAGAAGAAAAGTAAAAAATCATTATGTCAAAGAGAGACTACTATGAAACTCTTGAGGTCTCTCGCGATGCTTCGTCTAATGATTTAAAAAAAGCTTTCAAAAAGAAAGCAATGAAGTTTCATCCTGATAGAAATCCAGATAATCCTGAAGCTGCAGAAAAATTCAAAGAGGCTGCTGAAGCCTATGATGTTCTTTCAGATCCACAAAAAAAATCTGCATATGATCAATTTGGTCATTCTGGTGTTGAAGGCATGGGAGGAGGAGGTCCAAATTTTAATGACATTAATATTAATGATATTTTTGGAGATATCTTTGGAGATGTTTTTGGAACCAGATCTCAATCTAGACGACAAAGAAGAGGCTCAGATCTTCAATATAACCTTGAATTATCACTTAAAGATGCTGTTCTAGGGATACAAAAGAAAATTAAAATACCTTCACATAGAGAGTGTCCCGACTGTCACGGAACTGGAGCTGCAAAAGGATCTAGCCCTGTAACCTGTATGAATTGCAATGGAACTGGACAGGTTAGAATGCAACAAGGTTTTTTTTCTGTTCAACAAACATGTTCAGTTTGTTCTGGAACAGGTCAAATTATTAAAGATAAATGTAGAACTTGTGGAGGAGTGGGAGCAATCAAAGAAAATAAAACTCTATCTGTTAATATTCCTGCAGGAGTTGATAATGGAGATAAAGTTAGGCTTTCTGGAGAAGGAGAGTGGTCTAAAGGCGGTCAATCAGGGGATTTATATGTCGCAATAAGAGTAAAAGATGATCCTCTTTTTGAGAGAGATGGTAGACATTTGTATATAGAAGCGCCAGTTCCTTTTGAAGTTTCCATTCTTGGTGGTTCTATTAAAATTCCTACCCTAGAGAAATCGATTTCATTGAAAATTCCAGCAAATACACAAACAGGAAAAGTATTTAGAATTAAATCAAAGGGTGCTTCAATTGTGCGAGATAGGAGAAGAGGGGATATATTATGCAGAGTTGTTGTTGAAACACCGACAAATCTTAATAGAGATCAAATAAAACTTTTAAACGAACTTAGTTCATCCTTAAGTCAGTCAAAAAATTATCCTGGTACTGATACTTTTTTAAAAGCAGTTTCTAAAATCAAAGAATAATGATTGAGTTATATCTAAATGGTAAATCAGGAAAAATGGGCGAGACCATAATTAATTTAATAAAAAAAAATGAAAGATTCAATTTAACTGGTGATTTAAGTACTGCAGACGTTGTAATTGATTTCTCTCATCCAGATTCTACAAAAAAAATTATTGAAGAAACGCTAGAAAAAAATGTTCCGCTAGTAATTGGGACAACTGGCCTGAACAATGAGATTCTAGAAAATATGAATAAGGCATCAATAAAAATTCCTATAATTCAAGCTGCAAATATGAGTATCGGTGTTCATCAGCTAAAAGAATCAATAAAAAAATTTGTAATTGAAAACAAAAATAAAGTTAACTGTTATATTGAAGAAATTCATCATGTTAAAAAACTAGATAAGCCTTCTGGGACAGCAGTTGAAATTGAAAAGTTAATAAAAAGAATTGATAGAGAAAATAACATCGATATAGTTGAAATTAGTTCAATTCGAAAAGATGATATAAATGGGATTCATACAGTCACCTTTGTATACAAAGATATATCATATATTTTTAAGCACAATGCAACTTCAAGAGATATTTTCGCAACGGGTGCACTGAATTGCGCACAGAAAATAATTAACCTCCAACCAAAACTATATTCTTTTGAAGATATTGTTAACTAATACAAACCTTTAAAAATTATTAAATTTTCTATAGAATACACAAACTTTAAACACGAAGATTCTATTGTTTGTAAAGTGGGGTGCTTTAAAAAGTATGCTTTATTAAAGGAATCGGAGAATAACCCCAAAGGAGAATAAAATTGAGTATAGTTTCAATTAAAGACCTGCTTCAAGCGGGCGTTCATTTTGGTCATCAACAAAGATTCTGGAATCCTAAAATGGATGAATTTATTTATGATACAAGAAAGCAGATTAGCATCATAAATCTTGAGATTACACAGGATCACTTAAGTGCAGCGGCTTCAAAAGTTGAAGATATCTGTTCAAAAGGAAATAAGATATTATTTGTTGGCACAAAAAGATCTGCTAGTAAAACTATTAAAGATGAGGCTTCCAAGATTGGATTGCCATATGTTGATAAAAGATGGTTGGGAGGAACTCTCACTAATTGGAAAACTATAAGAGGCTCGATTAGAAGACTTTTAGATATTGAAGAGATGATTTCTTCTGGAAGAATTGAAAGACTAATTAAGAAAGAAGCTGTTGAAATTCAAAAAGAATATACAAAACTGATCGCAAGTGTCGGTGGTATTAAAGATATGAAGGGCCTTCCAGATGCAATTTTTGTTGTAGATGTTAAGTATGAAAAAATAGCAGTATTAGAAGCAAAAAAAATGGGAATCCCAGTAATTGGTATAGTTGATACTAATTCTGATCCAGATGGCATAGATACTATTATTCCTGCTAATGATGATGCTATTAGATCAATAAGACTCATTACTAAGGTCATTGCTGATGCTTGTGCAAGTGGCATTGAATCTTCAAAGGGATTTGCTCCAAAATCTGATTCGCCTGTAATTCAAAAAGTCAAAAAAACAGATAAAGTTCAAAGTAAAGAGGTTCAAGAAGAAATTACAGACGAATTAAAAGTTGATACTGATAGCAATGAATCTCAGATAAAAGACGATGTTGAAGAAGACAATCAAGACGATATTTCTGAAGTAAAAAATAAAAAGGATTAGTAATAATGGATATCAAAGCATCTCAAGTTAAGGAGTTAAGAGATAGAACAGGTGTTGCAATGATGGACTGTAAAAAAGCTTTAGTTGAATGCGAGGGTAATATAGAGAAAGCCTTAGATTTTTTAAGATCAAACAGTGCACTTAAAGCAGAAAAAAAATCCTCAAGGATTGCTGCAGATGGAATATTGATAACTTCGGTCAAAGATGATTATGCAACTATAGTAGAATTAAATTCTGAAACTGATTTTGCTGCGAAAGATTCTAATTTTTTATCTTTTGGTGAAAAGATTAAAGAATATATATCTAACGTTAAAATTACAGATGCATCATCCTTTCTAGATTCGCCATTAGAAGAGGAAAGAAAGTCTCTTATTCAAACAATTGGTGAAAATATTCAAATAAGGCGATTGGAAACATTAGAATTTGATTCAGATATGAGTGTCGGAGTTTACTTACATAGTGATACAAAGCTAGGTTCGATTGTTGTTGTAAAAAATGGAAACGATATAATTGCTAAAGATATAGCAATGCATGTTTCAGCATTCAATCCCCTATGCATATCTCAAGAAGATATGGATCAAGATGCTTTAGAAAGGGAGAGAGCAATATATCAAAATCAGGCACTTGATTCTGGAAAACCAAAAGAAATTATGGATAAAATGGTTGAAGGAAAAGTTAAAAGATTCTTATCTGAAGTATCTTTGTTATCGCAAGCATTTGTCAAAGATTCCGAAATCACAGTTAGTGAATATCTAGAAAAAGATAATGCAAGCGTTATATCATTTACAAGACTAAAAGTTGGTGAGGGTATTGAAGTAGAAACAAAAGATTTTGCTGAAGAGGTAGCTGAGCAATTAAAATAAAAAATGTCAGATTTAAAGCATAAAAGGATCCTACTTAAATTTAGTGGAGAATCTGTTGCAGGCAATGAAAAACAAGGCATAGATCCAAAAATACTAGACGATATGGCGTTTTCTGTTAAATCTTGCAGAGAATTGAATGCAGAAATTGGGATTGTTATTGGTGGCGGTAACCTTTTTAGAGGAGAAAAACTTAATAAAGCTGGTATGGATAGAGTTGCAGGTGATCATATGGGAATGCTTGCGACTGTAATGAATGGTATTGCCCTTAGAGATTCTTTAGAAAGGGCTGGAATAAAAACAAGAGTCATGTCAGCAATTTCTATGTCTGGAATTGTCGAGCATTATGATAGAAGATTAGCTATCCAACTATTAAGCGACGGCTATGTTGTAATATTCACCGCTGGTACTGGCAATCCTTTTTTTACTACAGATACAGCTGGATGTTTAAGAGCAATAGAAACACAAGCAAATCTTATGCTTAAAGCAACTAGAGTTGATGGAGTTTTTGATTCAGATCCAGAAATCAACAAAGATGCTAAGTTTTTTGATTCCTTATCTTTTGATGATGCTATATCAAAAAACCTCAAAGTAATGGATGCAACAGCATTAACGCTTGCAAGAGACCATGGCTTGCCCATAAATGTTTTTAATGTTAACAATCACAATGCTCTTAAAGACATAATATGTGGTAAAAAAATAGGTACACTTATATCTTAGTATGGATAATTTATTAAACGATGTGACACAAAGAATGGAAAAATCATTATCCGCTCTAAGAAGTTCTTTTAATAAGATTAGGACAGGAAGGGCAAATCCATCAATACTTGATGATGTTCATGTGGATTACTATGGCAATCAAACACCATTAAATCAGACATCAAACATCTCTATTGAAGAAGGCAGATCATTAGTTATATTACCATGGGATAAAAATTTAATACCTGAAATTGAAAAAGCAATCCTCAGCTCTGATCTTGGACTAAATCCAAGTACCAGTTCTGATTTGATAAGAGTTACGATGCCAGCTTTAACAGAAGAGACCCGTAAAGACTATATAAAACAAGCAAGATCAGAAGCAGAAAATTCTAGGGTTTCAATTAGGAATATTAGAAGGGATGCTAACCAAACTGCAAAAGATAAACAACAAACATCAGAAATATCAGAGGACGAGCTTCGAAGAATTGAAGACTTAATACAAAAAGAAACTGATAAATTCATTTCAATAGTTGATTCAGACCTAAAAACTAAAGAGTCAGATTTACTTGAAATTTAGTGAGCCGAGATGGCTAATTTAAACAAAGAAAATATTCCAAAGCATGTTGCAATTATCATGGATGGTAATGGAAGGTGGGCTATTGAAAACTCTTTTAAAATTAGTGAAGGACATAAAAAAGGCGTTTTAACTGTCAAAGATATAGTTGAGGAATCAGTTAAACAACAGCTATCTTCTTTAACAATTTATGCATTTAGCTCTGAAAATTGGAAAAGACCAAGATCTGAAATAAATGCTATCAAAAAATTAGTGATAGATGCTATTGATGAACAAGTTCCTGATTTAATTGAGCAAAAGGTTAGACTAAAGTTTTTTGGGCATACAAATGATTTCGGTAATAGAATTATTAAAAAAATTGATTTTGCTGAAGAAAAAACATTTGTTAAGAAGAGTAAACTAGACTTAAATGTTGCGCTTGGATATGGTGGAAAACAGGATATTGTAGATATCACGAAAAAAATATCTTCAAATATTTTGAATCACAAAATAAAGTTGCAAGATATAAACGAAAAAATTATTCATGAATCTTCATCTGTTCCAGTTAAGGAAATTGATCTATTAATTAGAACAGGCGGCGATAAAAGAATTAGTAACTTTCTTCTTTATCAAATAGCATATGCTGAAATTATGTTTATAGAAAAATATTGGCCTGATTTTAATAGAAATGACTTTATAAAATGTTTAAGAGATTTTAAGAAAATTAAAAGAAGATTTGGGAAAAGGAAAGTTAATTAATATGAGAGTAATTACGGGTTTAGCCTTGGCATTTTTTGTTGTAGCTATGCTAGCTCTTCAAAATGTCTGGTTATTTGCATCAATTATTGGTTTAGTATGTATATATGCTCAATATGAGTGGATAAAAAATAAATTTCAAAAGACTTTATTAGGTTTTTTATTAATATTCAATTTTGGCTTTTGGTCAATATTTCTTTTATTATCTGGAACTTCGCTTGGTTTTGTGTGTCAATCCACACCATATTTTACGTATGGTTCAATTATTTTTAATACTGCATTATTTGATACATTTGCATACATGATAGGATCAAAATATGGCAAGACATATATAGTTAAAAAAATTAGTCCTAATAAAACATTAGAAGGCTTGATTGGAGGGCTGTTAGCATCATTATTTTTTAGTAGTTTTCTAATATATATTGCTGAGGCTCATTATTGGATTGTTTTATATTTTCTTCTAGGTGGCTTATCTGCTTATTTTGGTGATCTTTTGATAAGTTACTTTAAAAGGAAAAGTGGTACCAAGGATACAGGTAGTATTTTGCCAGGGCATGGGGGTGTTTTAGACCGAATTGACTCACACCTAATTGCAACACCGCTTTTAATTATTTTGGTACTGTTTTCATAATGAAAAATATTCTTTTGCTAGGGGCAACTGGTAGCATTGGGGATAGTGTTCTGAATGTTATTTCTAAAAATAGAGACTTGTTTAATTTATTTGGTATTTCGTTAAATAAAAATATATCCAAATCAATGAAAATAACTAAAGAATTCTCTCCAAAATACGTACACGTTAATGAAAATGAATCTTTAAAAACCAATCAAAAAAATTCCTCAAATATTTACTTAAATGGTGATGAAGACCTTCAGCATTTAATAAATGATCAAGAAGTAGACATAATTGTATGTGCTATATCAGGATTTGCTGGTTTAAAAGCGACATACATGTCAGCACAAACAGGAAAGAAACTATTACTGGCAAATAAAGAAAGCATTGTTGCTGGAGGAGACTTAATTTTACCATTAGCAAAAAAACATAATACTGAAATTGTTCCCATAGATAGTGAACATAACGCGATTTTTCAATGCCTTGCAGGAGAGAGTGGTGTGGAAGATGTAAAAAAAATTACAATCACGGCATCTGGAGGACCTTTTCTAAATTCAAGTATTTCGGATTTAAAAAAAGTAAGATTGCAAGAGGCTCTCAATCATCCCAATTGGAATATGGGATCTAAGATCACTATTGATTCTGCAACGTTAGTTAATAAATGTTTAGAACTTATTGAAGCAAGATACCTATTTGATCTTGATGAAAAATATTTTGATTTAGTTGTTCATCCCCAAAGCATAATTCACTCAATTGTTACTTATTTGGATGGATCTAGTATCTGTCAGATGAGCTCTCCAGATATGAGAGTACCTATTGCTCATGCATTATCTGATAAAAGAAGAGTTCCAATTAATTTTGATTCTCTTAATTTCAGCTCTTTGAATTTGTCATTTCAGGAATTTCCCTTAGATAGAATGCAAGTTCAGAATATTGCTAGAGAAGTCTGTATTAGTGGAAGTAACCTTGGAACAGTTTTTAATGCATCAAATGAAATTGCTGTAGAAAGTTTTATAAATGGCTTAATTAGTTTTGATAAAATTTATGAGGTCATATATAGAACTTTTGATATAAATATTATGTCTAAAGATATATCTATAGATTCAATTAATGATATAGATAAGCAGACACGCATTGAAGCAAAGAAGGTGGTAAAATCTTTCATTTAAAGATTTTAAGGTTTAAATATGACTACAATTATATACATAGCATCATTCTTAGTCCTCCTGGGAGTTCTTGTAACAATTCATGAATTTGGTCACTTTATTGTCGCAAGAATTTGCAATGTTCATGTTCAAAGATTTTCAATTGGAATGGGGCCTGTTTTTTACAAAAAAAATGATAAATACGGAACAGAGTTTGCTCTATCTGCAATACCATTAGGTGGTTATGTGTCAATGATTACAAACAAGCTCATTGAAATAGATCCAGAGTCTGTAAAAGACTTAACTGAGGAACAACTAAAAAACACTTTTGATTCAAAGCCTAAATGGCAAAGAGCATCAATTATGTTTGCTGGCCCTCTAGCAAATTTTCTATTATCAATATTCATATTTACTGCAATTTTTTTAAATACAATAGATCCTCAAACTGTCCCCGTTATAGAGTCAACAAACCAAAATATATCATATTCTACAAATAAGGCATTTGAGGTTGGAGACAAAATATTATCCATTAATGGTGCGTCCGTAAAGGATGCAAAAGATATTAATTTAGAGCTTCTTAGTTATGCTGGTTTTTCAGGCGAACTAAATTTTTCTGTATTAAGGCCTAATAGCGAAAATTTAACTAATATCATAGTAAATGTTACTGATTTCCTTCCAAGCTCAGAATCACAAAGTGATCCAACAAACTACCTTGGACTAGATATCTCTTATCTTATGCAACCAATTATTGGCAAGGTTCTTGCAAATGGATCTGCAGATAAAGCGGGCCTCAAATCAAATGACAAAGTTTTGAAGATTGGGAACAAAAATATTAATTTTGCAAACGAAATTAGAGAAGAAATATCAGAGAATCCTAACACTAGCATTGAATTTAAAATAAACAGAAATCAAGAAATTATATACATACCTGTAAATATAGGCTCTAAAGATAATGGTGAAAAAACAATAGGAGTCTTGGGTGTTTCATTTGGAACTTCAAGAACTTTTTTAGAATCATTTTTGAAAGGTTCATATGAAACTTATAACTTAAGCCTTAAAACACTTCAATTCATTGGAAAGATGCTTTCTGGGAATATGGGCACTGAAAATCTTAGTGGCCCAATAGGTATTGCTCAGATGGCTGGTGACACGGCTCAGGCAGGTTTTCTACCATTTATGTACTTAATGGCTTTGTTAAGTATCAGTCTTGCGGTGTTGAATTTATTGCCAATACCTGTCCTTGATGGTGGTCAACTTACTTTACTTGGAATTGAAGCAATAAGAGGTAAACCTCTTCCAGAAAAAATTGAAAATATGGTCTTTACTGGAGGCGCGGCTATTGTCGTAATGCTTATGTTTTTCGCAATTTTTAACGATATTTCAAGATTCTTTTAGTAGGACAAAGATTTGAGAAAATTAAAAATAATTTTTCTTTCTTTCTTTCTGAGCTTTCAGATAATGTCATTTGATGAATTTCTTGTAAGTGATATAAGAATCATTGGATTACAAAGAGTTTCTACTGGAAGTATTTTTAACGTCATCCCAATCAGTGTGGGAGATAAAATTGATTTAAGAAAATCAAATGATATTATCAGATCATTGTTTTCAACAGAACAATTTGATGACATTCAAGTTGGTAAAGAGGGCAATACTCTTATTATTACTGTCATTGAGAGGCCATCAATTTCAGAAATAGCCATATCTGGTAATAAAGCTTTAAAGACAGAACAATTATTGGAAAGTCTTGATGGTGTTGGCATCAATGAGGGAGAAGTGTATAAAAGATCTACTCTTGAAAAAGTAAAATCTGAACTCGTTCGGTCTTATGCATCAAATGGAAGATATGGTGCCGATGTTGAAATAGAAGAAGTGCCTCAACCTAGAAACAGAATTAACATTAATATTGAAGTTGATGAGGGAAATAGTGCAAAAATAGAAAAAATTAACATAATTGGCAATAAGACATTCAGTGACCAAGAGTTGCTTGATAGTTTTGAATTATCAGAAGGCTCATTTTTTTCATTTTTGTCAAATAATAATCAATACTCAAGAGAAAAATTGGTTGGTGATATTGAGACTCTTGAATCTTTTTATAGAGACAGAGGATATTTAAAATTTTCAATAGAATCATCTCAAATAAGCTTGTCACGAGATAAAAAATCAATTTTTGTTACTTTTAATGTTAATGAGGGTCAAAAATATACTGTAAATGATGTGAGTTTAGTTGGAGAAATACCTTTTGAAGAGGAGGTGTATATTGAAATCATAGAAAGCTTAAAAAATGAAACATATTCTCAAGCTCAAATAACGTCAATTGAGGAATTTTTCGTAAATATTTTAGGTAATAGAGGTTATGCATTTGCTGAGGTAAGTGGAAATACAGACGTAATCGATGAATCGAATAAAGTAGACTTAACATTTTTAGTTATCCCTGGAAACAAAACATATACACGAAAAATTCTTTTCACAGGAAATTATGTAACACAAGACGAAGTTTTAAGAAGAGAAATGAGGCAATTTGAGGGTGCGTGGTCATCAAATAATAGTATTGAAGCTGGAAAAGTAAGACTTGAGAGACTTGGTTATTTTAAGGAGGTTAATGTTGAAACTGTTCCGGTAGTGGGGACTGAGGATGAAATTGATATAATTTATAGCGTTGAAGAAGAAACTACTGGAAGTGTTGGTGGAAATCTTGGTTATAGTGATTTTGGTTTAATGCTTGGATTTAATCTTCAAGAACAAAATTTTTTAGGTAGTGGGAATACTGTTGGTATAGGAATTAATAAAAATATTTATAGCGAAAGTTATAATATTTCATTTGTAGACCCATATGCGACAGAAGATGGAGTTAGTCTTGGTTATAACTTATATTTTAGGGAGACAGACTATGGTGAATTCAATGTTGCAAATTACTTAACAAATTCAAATGGTATTGGGGCCCAATTCGGATATCCCACTTCTGATATTACAAGATTAGGTTTTAGTCTTACATATGATAAAACTGATATAGACATAGGCTCATTACCAGCAAGAGAAATATATGATTTCGTTGCAACAGAAGGAAATTTATTTGAAACTATTTCAGCCCAGGCATCTTGGCAAAGAGTAACTTTAAACAGAGGACTATTTCCCACATCTGGCTCTTCAACAGTTTTTAGCTTAAGTACTACTATTCCTGGTAGTGACTTAAATTATTATAGAGCCAATATCAGGCAAAAATACTATAGACCATTATCAAGTAATTTTGTATTTGGATTCCAAGGCGAGCTTGGCTATCTTGATGCATACGGAGATACAAAAGAAACACCATTTTTTCAAAATTTTTATGCAGGAGGTCCAAGGTCTTTAAGGGGTTTTGAATCAAATACACTTGGACCTAGAAGTACTGACGCTCCGTGTTATGAATTTAACTATGATGAAGGCACATGCCCAAATTTAATAGACACTGATGGTGATGGAGAATTAGATACACCTTATATCAATCCATATGCAAATTCTACATCTAGATATAGAGACAGACCTATTGGCGGAAATATTAAAATTGAAGGCAGCCTTCAATTAATATTTAAATTACCTTTTATTGAAGATCAGCGATCATTAAGATCAGCGTTTTTCTTAGATTTTGGAAATGTATTCTCAGACAATTGTAAAGAATACCAAATTAATTGTTATAAACCTGCTGTTGAGGATCTTCGATATTCATATGGGGTTGGTGTTACTTGGATAACTGGTTTTGGTCCACTAAGTCTTGCAATTGCAAAACCAACCAATGCTGGACCCCAAGAGAGAACGGAAGAATTCCAATTTACAGTAGGAAATGTTTTCTAGTTAATATAAAATGTTCAAACCACTTTAGGGGTATTTATGAAAAATATAACAAAAATTTATTTAATGCTATCTTTATTTGCGATTCCTGTTTTTGCAGCTGATGGCGTTGCAGTTATTGATATGCGAACAGCAGTTTTGTCTACTCAAACCGCAGCAGATGCTTTTAAGGCATTGGAAGAAGATTCTGATTATTCATCTAATCTTGAGGAAGCTAAGTCACTGCAAGCAGAAAGACAATCTATTGCAGAAAAACTACAAAAAGAACTTGAAACTTTATCTCAAGAGCAAATAGCAGAAATGCAAAAAGATATACAGGACATGGGTCAAGACTTAGAGTTTCTTGCCGGAAAGATTCAACAAGCTCAAGAGGAGACAGCTACAAAAATTTTCACAGATATGGGACCTTCAATGCAAAAAATCATTGGAGAGCTGATAAATGCAAAACAAATCAAAGTTTTGCTTGCTAAGAATGAAACTTTGCTTTTCAGTGATCCTGCTTTAGATCTTACTGATGATGTGACATCAATGCTTGATGTTGCAGCTTCATCTGAGGCTTCATCACAAACTGAGTAAAAGTGCCAAAGCATAAAAGCTTTACTCTTAAGGAATTAGCAAAAGTAACTGATTCAGAAGTTGTTGGAGATGAGAATTTATACGTAGATAATTTATCTACGATAGAAAATTCTACAAAATCATCAATTACTTTTTTATCGAATAGCAAATATGCCTCCTCGCTTAAATCTTCTGTTGCTTGTGCAGTTATAGTTAAGAAAGACTTTAAAGTTGATAAAAATTTTAATTATCTTAAAACAGATGATCCATATCTAGCCTATGCAAAGCTCTCAAGTTTGTTCGATTATGACAATAAAATAAATATCCCTTATATTGATAAGTCTGCTGTAATTTCCGATAAGAGTTCTATAGATAAAAATGTATATATTGGCCCAAATGTTTTCATTGGACCAAATTGTGAAATTGGACCAAATGTTATTATTCATGCAAATTGTTCAATTGTTAAAAACGTTAAAATTGATACAGATACGATGATTCAACACGGGGCTGTTTTAGGATCAGATGGATTTGGATTTGCTCCAACAGATGATGGATACATAAAAATTAAGCAATTAGGCGGCCTTACAATTGGTAAAAATGTTGAAATCGGCGCTAATTGTACTATTGATAGAGGAGCAATTGACGATACTCAGATACATGATGGAGTTATTTTAGATAATTTAGTTCACATAGCTCATAATGTTATCTTAGGAAAAAACTCTGCCATAGCAGCATCATGCGCAATAGCAGGCTCAGCAAAAATTGGTAAAAACTTTCAAATGGGCGGTCTCTCAGGAGTTCTTGGTCATTTAGAGATTTGTGAAAACGTTATTGTCGGAGCTCAAACTTTAGTTACAAAAAGCATTACTAAGCCTGGTAACTATGTTGGAATAATGCCAATTCAAGAGCATGATAATTGGGCTAAGTCATCGGTTTATATAAAAAAACTAAGTCAATAAAATGAAAGTTTCCAAAGATGACATAAAAAAATATCTACCTCACAGAGAGCCCTTCCTATTTGTAGATGAGGTTATAGATATTGATGAGAAAAATGGGATACATGTACAGAAGTATATAAGTGGAAATGAATTTTTTCTTGAGGGCCACTTTCCAAATAATCCAATTTTCCCTGGCGTTATAATAATTGAGGCATTAGGACAAGCCTCTGGAATACTTGGTTTTGTAACTATGAATAAAACTCCTGAGGAGGGTTCGATTTATGTCTTGGCTGGAGTTGATAAGGTTAGATTTAGAAAAAGAGTTAGACCTGGAGACACAATAGATTTATACAGTAAAGTTTTGAGTGAAAAAAGAGGAATTTGGAAGTTTGACTGCAGAGCGGAACTTGGAAATGAATTGGTTTGCAGTGCAGTAATTCTATGTGCTGATAGGAAGGCAATATGAAAATTCATCCAACAGCAATAATTAGTGAAAAATCAAAAATTGATAACTCTGTTGAAGTTGGACCATTTTGTATTATTGATGAAGATGTTGAGATAAAAAAGGGAACAAAACTTCTTAGTCATGTCGTTTTAAGAGGACCGACATGTATTGGTGAGGATAATATTTTTTTTCAGTTCTCAACAATTGGAGAAGATACTCCTGATAAGAAATTTAAAGGTGAAAAAACTGAACTTAAAATAGGAGATAGAAATATTTTTAGAGAGGGTGTAACAGTTCATAGGGGAACAGTTCAAGATAAAGCTATAACCTCTATCGGATCCGATAATCTCCTAATGGCATACTCACATGTTGCTCATGACTGTGTAGTTGGTAATGGAAATGTTTTTGCTAATAATGCCGGTATAGCTGGACATGTTAATGTTGGTAACTATATTACAATAGGAGCCCTAACAACAATTCATCAATTTTGTAATATAGGAGACTATTCATTCATAGGTATGAACACATCAATAAATATGGATGTTCCTGCCTTTATTAAAGTTGCAGCTGATCCAGCAAGAGTTATTGGACTGAATTCAGTTGGTATGAATAGAAATAATATGACTCCTGAATCAGTATCGTTAATTAAAAAAGCATATAAGTTGGTCTTTAGAAAGAATCTTAAAATTGAAGAAGCTATTAAAAAATCCAAAGAACTTAACAATGATCAAAATGATTCTTTTTTAGATATTTTTATCAAATCTCTTGAGATATCTGAGAGAGGAATTTTAAGATAAGTGTATCAAAAAGAAGTTCTCAATGTTGGTATTGTTTGTGGTGAGCATTCAGGGGATATGCTCGGTGCAGACCTCATTGAGGAATTAAAAAAACAATACGAAGTAAATCTGTTTGGAGTAGGTGGCCCAAAATTAGAATTACAAGGACTTGAATCAGTATTTCATTTTTCTGAAATAAACATTATGGGGCTAATAGAACCTTTTTTTAATTATTTAAAACTTATCAAATTAAGAAAAAATTTAATTAATCTTTTTATAAACAAAAAAATTGATATTTTTGTTGGTATTGATTCACCAGATTTCAATATTGGAATCCATAAAGCTTTAAAAAAACAGAGTACAAACAAAAATATTCAGCTTGTAAGTCCATCTGTTTGGGGCTGGAGACAAGGCCGAATCAAATCAATAAAGTCTTATATTGATTTAACTTTGTGCCTGTTTGATTTTGAACATAGTTACTATAAAAAAGAGGGACATAATAGTTTTCATATTGGCCATCCATTCTTTAAATCACAGAAAGAAAATGACCAAAAAGTTTTTAAAAAATACAACTTAGAAAGCTCGAAAAAATTTTTATCAGTTCTTCCCGGAAGCAGAGTTTCAGAAATTAAAAATATGTTGCCTGTTTATGTAGATTTTATAAGAGAACATTCAGAAAATAATAAAAATTATTTCTATCTAGTGCCTGCTACTGACAAGAAATTATCTAAGCTAATTCATGAATTTATTAGTCATGAAGATCTTCCTATATTAATTGCTGAGAACTCTGTAAAAGATTTCTTGTCAATTTCAGAAGTTTCAATAGTAACTTCAGGAACTGCTACTTTAGAATCAGCAATCTTAGGATGCCCACCTGTGATTTGCTACAAAACGAACTTTCTTAATTACTTAATTATTTCAAGAATGTTAAAAATTCAAGATGTTGGTCTTCCTAATTTATTATATGGTAAAAGGCACTATATAGAACTTATTCAAAATCAATGTAATGTTGAAAACATTATTAATGCAGTTAACGAAACACTTTGCTTTATACCAAATCGTGAAAAAGATGCATCCTTTCTCAGGAATGCACTTAAGGGAAAAGGTTACCCAGAAGCTATAAAGGCTATTAGAACACTTTGAAAAGTAAACTGGTGGCAGGCACAGATGAGGTGGGAAGAGGTTGCTTGGCTGGACCGGTTGTTGCTGCTGCTGTAATTTTAAAAACAAAAATAGATAATCTAAAGGATTCAAAACAACTTACTGAAAAAAAAAGAGAGTTATTATCAAAAATTATTCTCGAAAATTCATTTTTTGGATTTGGTATTGTTTCAAATTTAGAAATCGACAATATAAATATACTGAATGCTTCTTTATTAGCAATGAAAAGAGCTATACTTAACTTAGAATCAAAGCCAGCTTTAGTTTTGATTGATGGTATACATAAACCTGATTTAGACGTGCCAATGCAAACAATTATTGGCGGAGATTCGATTGAACCTACAATAAGCGCTGCTTCAATAATTGCAAAGGTTTACAGAGATAATTTAATGACCGTGTACGACAAAAAATATCCTGAATTTAATTTTAAAAAGAATAAAGGATATGGAACAAAAGAACATTTTCAAGCAATTGCCTTAAATGGTGCTTGTTGCATTCATAGAAAATCATTCAAAGGTGTTGAAATAAGATAATGAAATTGTTCTCACACCTAAGAGTTTCATCTGAATTTAGCATTACACAAGGACTCTTAACAATTGATCAGATAGTAGATAACGCTGTTGAAAATTCAGTGCCTTCTGTTGCATTGACAGACAAATCTAACATGTTTGGACTTGTAAAATTTTTTAATAAATGTGAATCAGCTGGCATTAAACCAATATCAGGAGCTTCAATAAGATTAATTTTTGAAGATGATGATGTTTCTTATGAACTTTTATGTTTAGCAAAGACTAACAATGGACATAGGAATTTAATGAAAATAATTTCCAAAGCTCACAATAATAATTCATTCAATCTACCGATAATAAAATTTAATGATTTAATTAAATTAAAAGATGACATTGTTGTAATTTCTGGTGGGAAGGGGAGCCATATATTTGAGTATTTGAAATTGGGCAATACATCAGAGGCAATTTCAAGAATTGATAATTTTAGGAATCATTTTGGAGATGATTTTGTGATTGATATTCAGATGACAAACAGACTTGATGAAGTGGAATACATAAAAAATGTATTACCAATATCTAATGATAAAGGGATCCCATTAATAGCCACTAATGATGTTTTATTCTCAAAGCAAGACGACTTTGATATTCATGAAACAAAAGTTTGCATAAATACTGGAAAAACATTAAATGATCCAAACAGACAAAAAATATTTTCCAAAGAACAATATTTCAAGTCTCCTGACGAAATGAGTGAACTATTTAAAGACTATGAATCACTTATAGAAAATACAAATGAAATATCAAAAAAATGCAATGTTTCACTTGATACAAAGGGTTATTTTTTACCGGAGTATCCAGTTCCGAAAAAACATAACTTTGACTCTTACTTAAAAGAAATTGCAAATGAAAGAATGAAAATCTATATCAATGATTTTGAAATTGAAAAACAAAATGAATATATAGATAGATTAAATTATGAATTAGACCAAATTGAAGCAATGGGTTTTTCAAGTTATTTTCTGATAGTCTATGATTTTATAAAGTGGTCCAAAAATAATGATGTGCCAGTAGGCCCAGGAAGAGGCTCTGGAGCAGGTTCATTAGTAGCTTTTGCTTTAGAAATAACTACTCTAGATCCAATCATTCACGGACTTTTATTTGAAAGGTTCTTAAATCCTGAGAGATTATCAATGCCAGACTTTGATGTTGATTTTTGCATGGACAAAAGAGATATGGTTATTGATTATGTAAGTAAAAAATATGGCTCTGAGTCAGTCTCACAAATTGCGACCTTTGGAACAATGGCGGCAAGAGCGGTTGTTAGGGATGTAGCAAGAGCACTTGGTAAACCTTATGCCTTGGGAGACAGAATCTCTAAAATGATACCTTTTGCTCCAGGTATGACTCTTGATAAAGCACAAAAAGATCAACCAATTTTTGCTGAAAGTTTAAAAAATGACTCTGAAGTTAGAGAGATCGTTGATTTATCTTACAAGCTTGAAGGTATTGCTAGAAATGTTGGAAAACATGCTGGTGGTGTCGTCATAGCTCCTGGTAATATATCAGATTTTTGTCCCGTATATGTTGATCGTCAGTCAGACTCAGTTATGACTCAGTATGACAAAGATGATGTTGAAAAAATAGGCCTGGTAAAATTTGATTTTTTAGGATTAAGGACTCTAACAGTAATAGATAGTGCAGTTAAATCAATAAATAAAGATTTAGATAAATCAAAGAAAATTGATATAAATAATATTTCACTGAAAGATGAAGAGGTATTTAAATTGCTTTCATCTGGGAAAACAATGGCTGTTTTTCAACTTGAATCTTCAGGTATGAGAGATCTCATAAAAAGGCTTAAACCTACAAAATTTGAAGAGATAACTGCTTTACTTGCCTTATATAGACCAGGTCCATTAAATTCTGGTATGCATGAAGAATTTGTCGATAGAAAACATGGAAAGAGCCCGGTTACATATCCACATAAGTTATTAGAAAAAGTTCTAGAGGAAACATATGGAGTTATCGTATATCAAGAGCAAGTAATGGAATCTGCTAGAGTTTTGGCAGGTTTTTCATTGGGCCAGGCAGATATATTGAGAAGAGCCATGGGAAAAAAGAAAAAAGAGGAAATGGAAGAACAAAGAGAAATATTTGTTAAAGGATGCCTTAAGAATGATATTACTGAAAAAAATGCTGAACAGATATTTGATTTAATTAATCAATTTGCAGAATATGGATTCAATAAATCTCATTCTGCTGCTTACGCATTAATTTCCTATCAAACAGCGTTTCTAAAAACATATTACCCTGAACATTTCATGGCAGCAGTGTTATCCTCTGAACTAGGAAATACAGATAAAATTTATGCACTGACTCAAGAGTGTTCAAGAATGGGTATAGAAGTACTTAAGCCCAATATACAGTCAAGCAATAAAAAATTTGAAGTTAATAGTGAATCTAAAATTGAGTATGGTTTGGGTGCTATTAAAGGTGTTGCAGATTCTTTCATCAAACACCTGTGCCAAGAAAGAGAAACAATAAAGTTTAAAGATCTTTGGGATTTCTCAAAAAAAGTAGATATAAGACTTGGTGGAAAAAAATCCTTAGAAGCCTTATCTCAATCAGGAGCATTTGATTCGTTGGCACCATCAAGAACCATTGCAATTGAATGCACTAAAGACATGTTGAATGATGGAAAAAATCTTAATGGAAACTCAAATTTTCAAAGTGGAGATCTTTTCGCTAATATGCAAGAAAGTTTTAATCCATATGAAAAATATAAAAACTTACATGAGTTATCATTAAGTGAAAAATTAGAGCTAGAAAAAAAATCTTTAGGATACTATTTATCAGGGCATCCTGTTTTAGCAATTGAAGACAAAATAAAAAAAATTAGTTCTCATAAAATAAATCAACTTAACAACAATATTAAAAAATCTTCATTAGTTTGTTTAATCAATAGTGTTAGACAGATTAAGGATCGAAAAGGGAAACCACTTACTTTTGTAAATTTTGATGATGGCACTGGAACTATGGATGGAATTATAGCCAGTGATGCTCTCGAAAATTGTCATAATTTTTTAAAAGAAGGGGAAATATTAAATCTTAAAGGTACCATTGAGGTTGATGATTACAGAACCAATGATCTGGGCTCATTGATGTTTAGGATGCGAGTAAAAGAAGTAAGTCAAATAGATAATGAATTAAATAAAAAATTAAAAGAGGTTGTAATTAACTTAGATAATTCACAAATATTTTCAATTGAAGAGTTTTCCAAAATTCTTGATACAGTTGATAGGAGTTTCTGGGAAAATGGAAATTGTAGATTGAATGTCAAAGTAACAACTGATAAATCAGAGGCTATAATAGATATAGGAGAAAATTTTAAATTTAATCCTTCGCTGGAAAATTTATTTTATTTAGAAGATATTTTCGGTAAAAATATTCTAGAGACCTAAATTGTTAAACTCAGACTTAATTTCGAATACATTAGATTTTAAACAGCCTATCTATGTTGCATATAGCGGTGGGCCTGATTCGTCTGCTCTTTTAGATCTTTGTGTCAAATTGAAAGAAAAAAAATTTATTAATTTGTCTGCAATACATATTAATCACAAATTATCTGAAAAATGTTCTGATTGGGAGAAACACTGTATTAGTGTTTGCAAAACCTTAGATGTCAATTTAATAATTGAATCTACCAAAGTAATACCAGACGGAGGCGGCCTTGAATCTGCAGCAAGAAAAGCAAGATATAAAATATTTCAAAATATTTTAAATAAAAATGATCAAATTCTACTTGGACATCACAGTGATGATGTTGCTGAAACAATTATTATGAGAATTCTTAGAGGAACTGGATTAGATGGAATTGAGGGACCTGCAAAAAAAAGGAATATTGGCCAAGCGAAATTAATCAGACCACTTTTAGAAGTATCAAAAAAAGAAATTATGAAATATTTAAATGATAATAAAATAGATTATATTGAAGATGATTCAAACACAGATCTTAAATTTGATAGAAATTTTTTGAGACATAAAGTTTTTCCATTACTTCAAGACAGGTGGAATGACTTTCCTAAAAGAATTAATTCCCTATCTTCAATCGCAAAAGAAAGAAATAATAACTATAAAAATTTAGTTAATGATAAATACAAAAACTTGATTGGAAATAAAATTAATCTTAATGATCTTAAAAAAATTCCAAAGAGTATGGTATGTGATGTTTTAAGATATTCCATTAAAGAATCAAACATTGCAATGCCTAATAGTAAAATACTGCAAGAAATATATAAAACTTTCATAGTTTCAAACCCAGGTTCAAAATCATTGGTATCATGGTCAAGAGCTGATAAAGAAGAGTCAGCAGGTATGATTAAATTGAATGATGGTTTTTTAATTATTTCAAAAAAATAAAGGTTAAAACTATGAGACTAGAAACTATAAGCCTAGAAAAAAAAGAAAAAATTGCAATTATAAGACTAAATAGACCAAAACTGCTTAATGCTGTTAATGAGCAATTAGTTTGGGATTTTCAAGAAGCAACGATGGACGTTAAACAAGATGATCTTATAAAAGTTGTTATTATTACTGGTGCTGGAAGAGGATTTTCAGCAGGTGCTGACTTAAGTGAAAGAAATTCTAGCTGGAGGGGTTCTAAAGATGCTCTTTTAAGAGGATATAAACCATTTTTTGAGAGTATTGTTAATATGCCAAAACCTGTTATAGGAGCTATAGCTGGACCAGCAGCTGGAATTGGTGCTGCAATAGCAATGTCTTGTGATCTAAGAGTAATGTCAGACGACAGCTATATTCTTTCAGTATTTAGCAATATTGCTTTGATACCAGATGGCGGGCTTACATGGTATCTTCCAAAATTTATGGGTTTTGCAAAAGCATATGAACATGCGATTGAAGCAAAAAAAATATCAGCTGAAGATTGTTTAAAGTATGGGATAGCAAATAAAGTGGTCTCAAGAGATGAGCTTGAAACAGTAACTTTAGAATGGGCGCATAAACTTTCAAGGAGGTCATCACAATCTTTGAATCATACGAAAAGATTGATGAGAGAATCTCTTGAAGTTGGTTATTGGAATACCTTCCATAATGAAGCAGAAATTCAAAATGAATTAACAGTTAGCGATCAAAATAGAGAAGCTGTAAAAGCATTTCTTGAAAAGAGAGAACCTAATTTCGATTAGCTTTCTAATAACTTACTTAGCCCAACAATAATTGCATCAAATGAGGCTCTAGTAGTATTTGGATGTATCCCAACTCCCCAAAATGTTTTGGCATCTTTTTCTAGTTCTATGTAGGCTGCTGCTTTAGCATCTGATCCCGAGGAGATAGCCGTTTGATGATAATCAGCAACTTTTATTTCAACCCCAATTTTTTCTGAAAGACCATTTACAAATGAGTCAATTGGACCATT
>CENJ01022711.1_pt1 | contig 26818 bp, 23 predicted proteins | sample 356161 | NCBI WGS metagenome assembly CENJ01 (sample SAMEA2619531, study PRJEB7988) | marine metagenome | biome: marine biome (ENVO:00000447); feature: surface water layer (ENVO:00002042); material: "saline water (ENVO:00002010), including plankton (ENVO:xxxxxxxx)" | depth 5 m | reverse complement strand
GTTACTATTATGAATGACCGTATTACACGCTCACGCCTTGCGGGTGACCCACCTGATGTTCACATCAAGCCACAGGTTGGTCATATTGGTATGATGGAATTTGAGCGGGCGGAAGAATTAATCGCAGCAGGTGAAGAAGCAGCCGAAAAGGCACTACCAGAGATTATCAGCGCCATGAATGTTTATTTGCCGCACCCGGCACCAAAAGATTAAATAGATACTGTTCAAAAATGATAAAGCGCGCCCCGCTTATTTGGCGCGTTTTTTATGCTTACGATCAGGTAGAGGGTTCCCCCACCGCAATGACGGTACCAAGTACTTAGGACGCACGTTATTGTACTGATTTGCCAAAATTGTAAGAGCCTTATCCATAGAAGCCGGTGTTGTTGCATTTGTGAACTGCGCTTCATGAAGACCTGTCCTTACAAGACATGTATCAATATTGGCAAGACTACCGCCTAGAATATCATGAGTAATGGAGTCCCCAATCATAATTGTCTGCCCAGGGTAGATAGACTTTTCCTGCAAAATTTTAATGCAGTGTTTATAGATTGGTTGATGCGGCTTACCAATATAATGTACGACGCCGCCGAAGTCTTGATAACGGCGCGCGAGCGTACCCGGCCCCATAATATTTTGTGATCCCATAACGCCGCGGCTATCCGGATTTGCACACAGAGCGGTTAGCTGCTTACGAACTGCGGCCTTTAAAGCTGGCTCGTAATCTTCTAGTGTTTTTTCAGGGGCATCCGCGCCGCTTATAATCATAAAGTCCGCGTCATTAACATCTTCAACAACTTTGACGTCCAAACCATCTACGATAGAGCGGTCACCGCCGCGGCTGATTACATATACTTTTTTACCAAGACCAACAAAGAAGCCTTCATTTTGTTCAAAGATACCCTGCCATGTCATTTCACCGGAGGTTACGATTTGATCGTAAAGGCTAGGCCCTATCCCTACTTTTTTAAGGCGCTCTTTATTTATCTCAGCGCGCTTACCTGAATTAGAAAGAATGATAACGTGCTTTTTTCGGGCGCGAAGCTCTTTAAGGCATTCGATTACGCCGTCATAGGGTTTATTCCCATCGTGTAAGACCCCCCATTGATCGAGGATAAAACCTGCGTAGCTATCTGATATGTCGGAGATACCTTCACAAAACTGAGTCTTTAGAACTTTATTCATAGATGTGCTTACCTTCGTAAACTCTTGAAATTTGAATGTGTGCAGAATACGGAAAACCCGCATAACACTATGTTATTATTATGGCTTTAGGATAAGTAATCAATAGCCGTCTCAAATAAATATTACTGCATTAATCGTAAAGAAAAAGATAAGAAAACCCCGCTGAGTCATCATACGGGGTTTTAATTAAATCTTTTTATCGGCACCTACCAATGTGAAGCGCCAGTGAGTGTGCCTAAGCGACTAGGCGCGCCCCTTTTCCATGTGTAACCGCTTCACGGCCAGCAACCTCACAAAGGGCTTCATAAAGCTTACCAAGCTCACTAGAACCGATCATTGAGACAAGTAATGCAGCGTGATCATTATCCAATGCTTGTTCGTACATTTCTTCGAACTGACGAATGAATCGCTGTAAGTATGTACGGAACTCCGTATCCTTCGAGAACTTCTCACGGGCTTTTTCAATTGGCATAGTTTCTTTCATCTCAACAAGTCTGCGTGTAAAGGCAGAAACATCGCCGCGCTGATATGCTTTCCATGTGCGCTCTGAAATATCACCATCCATGATACGTGTCATATCAACGGAGAGTGAATGTAAGCTTTCGATCACAAATTTTGCAGAGCTCATGAAGGCTTCACTTTGTGAGCGAGACGTTTTTCTTTGTATCTCATTCACATAGCGCGCCGCATCTTGAGACGCTTTGAAGAGTGAGTCTGCCTGACGGCCAAAGCTTTGCGCTGCTTCCTTCGTCGTTTCAAGAGCTGCTGTAGAAACGCTAATCAGGCGTTCCGCTTCACCGGCAAGCTTCTCACGGCTGTGCTCAACCTTAACACCAAGATCCCCTGCTGCTGTTCCAATCTCGCCCATGCGTGATTTCAGCATAGAGATTGATCGGTCAAGATGCTCTGAGCTTTCCGCTGTCGTCTCAGCGATTAATCCTGCTTGCTGACGGAGCTCGCGACCATATTTCTCAGAGATGCTCAGCGAGACTTTCATCTGCTCAGCCACTTCACGAGCACGCATAGAGAAACTGTCACCTGTCTGCTTGAGCTCGAAGAGTGTTTCGCCAGAGCGTGCGAGAAGCGCCTGCGTTACCTCTTGAACCTTACCAACCAGAAGCTCTGTATCCACAACAGTCTTATGTGTTGCTTCGTTGAGAAGACCAGCTTCTTCACGCGCTTTTTCACCAGCATATTCAAACTGACCTGCGATCTTATCTGCTTCATCCTGAATAATTTCAGACTGCTTGATAAACTGATGACCCGCATCAGACATTTGCACAACAGCTTGACCAACAGAAGCCGACAGTTCATGGAACTGGTCATTGAGCGCGTTTTGAACGCCTTCAACTTTAAGCAGGACCTTATCGGAAATCAGCGCCATATCTGCCGTTTGATCTTCCAGTCTTGCTGAAACCTCACGCATGCTATCATTTGCAGAAAGTGATGCATTTTCGATATCATTCACACGCGATTTAAGTTGATCCGTTGTCATACGAAGATTTTCAGAAACACTTTCCGATCCTTCCTTAATAGCGATCAGACGCTCATCAAAGAAGTCACCAACCTGTTTCAGCTTTAAGATATTGCTTTCTGTTGAGCCTTCATAGCTGGTTTTTAGAGTATTGAAACGCTCCTGAACCTGATCAGCTTGTTGAATAGTACGGATATAGATCGGCTCCATTTCCTTAGTTGCTTCTGTAAGTTCACGCTTCACTGTTAGAATTGATGTACTTGCATCTTCTGCACGGCGCTTAAGGTGCAAGATTTTGTCATCCATAGACTCTTCCACTTTTTCAAGCTGTGCAAATGTTGTTGTTGTGTACGCCGCTATATCTTCGCAGCGGCTGGCGATTTCATCACGAAGGCTCGCTACTTTTTCTTCCGCGTTTTGAGCCACGACAACCAAACTATTTGACTGGGCATTCAATGCTTCGTTCGCGCGGTTAATCATAGCGAGTGCATCTGTAACCTGTGTAGATAAGGAGTCTTTTTGTTCACCCATTTGCTCGTTGATCGTGCGGGCACTTGCGGCGACCTGACCAGAAAGCGTTGAAATTTCTTGAACCTGACCACGAAGGACGCTGCGAATATTTTCCGCTGTTTGCGCTGCCTTATCACTTGCGTCATTTAGATCGCTTACGCGGCGGCTAAGAGTATTTTCAAGATTTGCATGACGCTGATCTGTATCAACGATAGCGGCTTGAATATCTTTCAAAGGCTCTGTCAATGAACGTTTTACTTTTTCAAGACGCTCAGAGAGTGATGCGCCAGACATTGTGATCTGATCATTCTGATCGGATACTGTTTGTGCCAGCTCTCTTACATGATCTTGCGTTCTTACCGCAACTTCTTCGATTTGCTCGCGGCTATTTTCAAGCATAGCCACAATTTCTTTTACGCTATCGAGGTTACCTGCAGCAGCGTTGTTGAGTTGCGCCACCTGATTTGACGTTGCTTCGATTAAATCATCAGCTTGGAGTTTTGCTTTGATTGTCGAGCTTTCGAGCGATTCCACAGAGCGGCGAACAGCCGAGCTTATTGTATCCGCACCAGAAACAGCCGTAACAAGAGCTTCGCTCAATTGGTTGGCTGCATATTTACCAGCTTCTTCAATCGTTGTTGCTTCATCGGCAATACCGCTTACGACTTTTGATAGAGCTGATGTTTTTTCTTCGATACGGCGTTCAATATTTGATGAACGTGCTTCGATCTCTGCCACCTTTTCGGTCAGCGTATTCACGCTCTCAAGGATCGTGTTCGCGATTTTATCCGATTGATCGGCAACAGCCTGCGCCCCGTTATCAAGAGCTTGGCGGTGATCGCTGATTGTTTCACTAGAACGTGCCATCGCTTCAATTGTGCGGTCTGTTACATCTTCCAACCCTTCGATTTGATCGCGGATTGTTTCAGATAAGCGCCCTGCCTCTTCTGATACATGGTCTGTTGCACGTGACAAGCTAGATGCATGGTCATCGAAGCGTGTGCTAACGCTCTCTAGACGTTCACCCACTTCATCAACAGCCTTATTCAAGCTGTCATAGGTTGAAGATAGCCCGGTTTCGATTTCACCTGCTTTACCTTTTGCTTTGTCAGCAGCTTCGAGAAGCTTATCGATACCGCTATCCATCGCATTTTCGATTTCACCTGCACGCTCTAAAGCGTTAAGCGTAGCGCGATCCCAAGCTTCTGCGCCAGCCTGCGTTCTAGCCTCAACCTCGCCTGTGCGTTTTTCAATCTCGTTTGTAAGCTCACTTAACTTCGATACACGGTCATTCAGACTTTCTGCCAGACGGTCAATGTGGAACTCAGTCTTTTTAGACACGCCAGAGAAATCACGGATTTCAACACGCAAACCTTGGCGAGCACGCTGCAATGATTTCAAAACAGCTTTTGAAGCAGAAGACACTTCCGAAGCTTGACGACATAGACGTTCGATGTCTTTGTTTATTTCTGCTGCTGTTTCCTCAGATGGGAAGAGCAAAGATTGTAATTCTTGGCGTAGTGACGCGGCATAAATATTGACTTCCGAGCGTCTATGCATTGATGAAATCATCATCCAAAGAAGCGCAGGCGGCGCGCACAGGCCGGCAAAGAATGAGCCAAGCTCTGCTGGAACGAGGCTAATGCCGCCATTTTGAATAGCAGCAAAGAAGTAAAACCCAAACCACGCGCAGGTTAAAACACTGGCTGTAATGTACATCGCTTTTTCGCTTAAGCCCATTCTTGGACTTGGAAGCGCAGCAGCTATTGCCGCGTCAACTTCGACATCTTCGTCAGCGTCATCTTGGAAAGCACTAAAGATAGCTTCGCGTCTTTCCATTTTTTGTTCTTCAGGCGTTTTTTCGACCTGCTCTACCTTATCTTCGACAACAACTTCTTCATTGGTTTTAATTTCCTGTTCGGCCGTTAAAGGAATTATGGAAGCTGGGATGGCTGCGATAGATTCACTTACGGCTGTGATTGCACTTATATCGCTGGCCTCAACCTCTTCATTTGCTGCTCGAATTTTAAGTCCACCAAGACCACTTGCGACACGACTGCGAAGATCCTCTGCTCTGGCTGCTCGAATATCCTCCCCAGTAATTTTCGGTGGTTGTACATCAATTTGATCCTGAGTTTCAGTTTCTTTGTTGACCACGTCATCATTGAGGGCGGATTGATCCGTCATAGCAAGACTCCTTCTCCCGAGCACACATCTCGAGCGTCATAAATTTTATATTAGAGAGGACTGTAAGAGACCACGTCCAAGCCCTTCAATCAAGGAAGATTCTGGAGTTATTCACAGCTACGAATCAGATCGTTTTTTAGCTTGATTTTAGTGATGAGGCGTAAGCCTTTAATTCTCGTTTTATTTCAGGAGCAAAGAGATATAAACCAATAATATTTGGTATTCCCATCCCCAAAACAACCGCGTCAGTAAAGTCGACAACACTGGATAAATCAGAGGATGCCCCTACGATAATAAAGCTACAGAAAATTGACTTATAGACATATTCCGCTTTCTTATTATCACCAAAGAGATATGTAAATGCCTTGACGCCGTAATACGACCAAGAAATCAAAGTTGAATACGCGAAAAGAGCCACCACCAAAAACAAAATATAAGGAAAAATTGCGCCGCCCTGTTCAAAAGCTCTGGAGGTTAACTCAACGCCTTCAATGGCTGCACCACCTGTGTCATATGCGCCGGTTACAATAATCACAAGCGCCGTCATAGTACAAATACAAACAGTATCAATGAATGGCCCCAACATACCGACTAAACCCTGCTCAACCGGCTTATCCGTTTGAGCGGCTGCATGTGCAATCGCAGCGGTACCAACCCCAGCTTCATTCGAAAATGAAGAGCGTTTTATCCCTTGAAATATTGCGCCAATAAGCCCACCAATTCCCGCCTCAACTGAGAACGCTGAGGTCAAAATCACTAATAAAGCCCCCGGAACAGCCGATGCATGCATAGCCAAAACAACCGCAGCAGAACCAACATAGACCAGCGCCATAAGAGGAACCAAGCGCCCAGCAACAGCGCCAATTGAGCGAATACCGCCAAGAATAACAGCCGCAACAAGCACAGTTACAATCAAGCCAATCATCCACTCACGCTGAGCGAAGAAACTTGCATCACCACCAGTAATAATAACGGTTTGTTGTACCATCTGATTGGTCTGAAAAAGACTACCTGCACCTAGAGTTCCAATCGCTGTACAGACCGCAAAGAAGCCCCCCATAATAGTGCCCAGATAGGGTATTCCTGTTCTATCAAAGCCCACTTTGAGGTAATACATAGGCCCACCAGAAACCTTTTCAGGGCGGGTTGGGTCTGTGTGCTGGCGGTATTTAACACCAAGCATAACCTCGGAAAACTTAGTCGACATACCGAAAAAGCCCATTAGGAACATCCAAAAGGCTGCACCAGGTCCACCAATAGAGATAGCAACCGCTACACCTGCGATATTACCCAGACCAACAGTTCCGGAAAGTGATGTTGCAAACGCCTGAAAGCGTGATATCTGTCCCTCGCCTTTTGTGGAGTCATCATCATCTTTCTTAAACAATATCTGAATTGCATGTTTGAAGAAGCGGATGTTGGCAAAGCCCAGATAGAGGGTAAAAAAGAGTGAGGCACAAGCCAGCCAAACGAGGATTAAAAGGATATCTTGTTCATAGACAGGCACAGAATAGAAAACAACAGATGCGACCGCATCTGATATGGGTGAAAACCAACTGTTAATCTGCTCGTCTATAGAAAGCGTTGCATCTGCAGGATTCATAGTATTCATAAAACGAAGTCAAACATACATGACCGTCGCGTGCAAGTACCACCTGCATAACAATTTAAATTATACGTTAATAATTAAGAGCTTAGCTTTTGCAGACTGGCTTTGAAACTGGATGTGATTCATAGATTGTAGCCGCCCACTTGCGAAGATCAGCATGCTTCATATCGGCTGCTTGAACGATGCGTGGTGCATAGCGTGAACAAAAAATATCAGGACGCATTTTGGCCACATCCTTTGATATTTTATTCGCAAAAGATGTGCGTAGTGTATTAAGCGCTGCTTCAGGTTTTTTTACACCATCCGTTTTAAAGCGACTGAGAATAATTTCTTCATATCGGGCAAAGAGATCTGCATGATCTGCTGTAAATTGTCTGTAAGTAGAATAAAGATTCATCCCTTTACGCTGCCCCATATGTTGACAATTCAAGCCAATTACCATGAGTTCGCTGTGAATTCGTATCCCCTGTTCGGCTTCGGCCTCAACAGGTGAATAACAGTCTTTCGCAGCCTGAGCACTATTTGCCGTAAAAATCATAAAAGAAAAAACAAAAGAAAGAACTGCGAGACGCATCATGATCCACCTAAATTTGGTCTGTTTTGAAAAAGAGTAAGACGTAGCTTATAATGTGATCACTTAAACGCTCTTCCAATAATATGTCCAGTATTTTGATGAAATTTCTTGATTTTTTGTGGGATGGTGTGGTTTAAAAACGCCCATGAATAAATTTGAGCATACTGCAAAATTCACAGCTAACACGAAAAAGCTATTTATTAAGACGTGGGGTTGTCAGATGAATGTCTATGACAGCAACCGCATGGCTGATGTTTTAGCGCCGCTTGGTTACGCGCAGGTTGATAGCCCAGATGATGCGGATATGGTTATCCTTAACACCTGCCACATTCGTGAAAAAGCAACTGATAAAGTATTCTCTGATCTTGGCCGCTTAAAGACTCTTAAGAATAAGAAAGAGGATAAAGGCGAGCAGATGATTATGGCGGTTGCTGGCTGCGTTGCGCAGGCTGAAGGCGATTTCATACTCGAGCGCGCACCGTATGTTGATATGGTTTTTGGACCACAAACCTACCATGAACTGCCGGAAATGGTTGCAAAAGCGACAGGCGCTTATGGTGATGCGCGCATTGTGAACACTGAGTTTCCAGGCGATAACAAGTTCGACAAGTTGCCTGAGGAAATGGCCAACACAGGCATTTCTGAGTTTCTATCTATTCAAGAAGGCTGTGATAAGTTTTGTGCATTTTGCGTTGTTCCCTATACACGCGGTGCAGAATATTCTCGCGGAGCGCAGGAAATTCTTGATGAAGCGAAGCGCCTAGTTGATGGTGGCGCACTAGAGATCACTCTTTTAGGGCAAAATGTAAATGCATTCCACGGTACAGCCCCTGGCGGCAAAGGTATTTGGAGTCTTGCTGATTTAATTCACGCCGTGAACGAAATTGAAGGTCTTGAGCGTATTCGCTACACAACATCCCATCCGCGCGACATGGATGATGACTTGATTGCGGCGCATGCTTTGCCCAAGCTTCAACCATTCCTTCACCTCCCTGTTCAAAGCGGATCAGATAAGATACTTAAAGCGATGAATCGTAAGCATAAGCGTGATTTATTCTTTGATATCGTCGAGCGCTTAAGAAAAGCACGCCCTGATCTTACCTTCTCTTCTGATTTTATTGTTGGCTTTCCGGGTGAAACAGAGGAAGATTTTGAAGATACTATGGATCTTATTCGCCGCGTTGGTTTTGTATCGACCTATTCATTTAAATATAGCGCGCGCCCAGGAACGCCAGCAGCGAATATGACGAACCTTGTGCATGATAAAATTGCATCAGAGCGTCTAGCGCGCTTACAAGGTCTTATCAACGAGCAGCAGATTGCCTTTAACAAAAAGTCAAAAGGTTTAACTATGGGGGTTATACTTGATCGCCGTGGTAAAAAGCCAGGCCAGCTTGTTGGGCGCTCACCATATAATCAATCCGTGTTTGTTGAAGCCGGTGATGAATATATGAATACACTTACAGATATTCATATCGAAGAGGGTTTTGATAACTCACTCCAAGGGCGCTTGGCGAATACAACAAATAAAAAAGAAAGTGCCGTATAAAGGCACTTAATAATTTTTCACGTAACAGGGATAAAAGATGTCAGAGCAAGAACACATTAGCGGAGACTTAGACCTAGAGTTAGACATTACGGAAACAAGCATGAGCGCTGCTGGCTCATTTCAAACACCTGAAAAAATCAGACCTCCCGAACATTCCAAAAAACAAAAGAAAAAAGAGAAGGCATCGAACTGCCTAAAAGATCAAGCTGTTTACACTCTAACGATGAGCTTTGAAAAAGCGGCAGATAATGAAAAAGTATTTTTCTGGGGCGTTAAGGAAACACACCAAATTAGAAAAGGTAAAGAACATTACCACCCACCAAGCACAGACCGCGAAGCCATCACAATCCCCATGGTTGAACGAAATATGGCAGGCATTTCCTATGAAACGCTTATGAGTGGTTTAAAAGCGCTTGTTCCCATACGTAAATATAATGATGGCGATAGCACAAGTAACCATCTAGAAAAAGTTGCTAAAACCACAAATACAAACGGGGCACTAAGACATAATGATACGCTGGTTATTCGCGGACGCACAGAGCTTCACGATAAATTCAAAGAAATAGAAGCGCTTGCCCATCACGGTAAAGCACCAGAAAATCTGAGCACAGAGGCGATGCAGGATTTGTCTAGAGCCGCTGATATATTCAACAATATTGCGTTACACGCCAATATAGAAATCCATAGAGCCAGCAATAAATGTAAACGCATCAAGACTATTAATCTCTTACAAGAGATGGCTAGCTCACCGATGCACTTTGGGAAACTAGATGTTGACGGGATATAGATCATCATGACACAGAAACTTTTTCAAATCTCCGTAACCCAAGGCATGTTAGCCAATAACAAGAAGCCGATTACAAAGACAAGCACCTACGCACTTGCGACCTCTGTCAGTGGCCGGCGCCATGCCCCTGCCTTTAACGTGCAGCCTCACCCAGCAAGAAGTACAGCGACAACTTCAACTATCAAAGCTACAGGAGATGCTTTAAGCGCCCTGACTTCGAGGCTTCAAAGAGGCACAAAATCCGATTTGGTTGATGCAGATGTAACAGTCATCACACCCATGGCAGACTTAGCTGGTTATGTAAGCATGCTTCGCAACGAGGCACAGGAAAAATCTTTAGATGGCTCTAATGACAACCACCCGCAGAGCTACGAAGAAATGCGTAAAGCCTATAGACGTACAAGATCTACAATCAGTCAGTTAGGCAAGACTCCTTCGGATGAGCGCAACGTGCAGATTTCCAAGATAAAATTAGAAATTAACAGGCTTACAGCCAAGAAATCAGATCAACAAGAAAGCCCTGCATCATATGTGCATCGTTACCTTAAATGGGCAGATAGTTCGAGAAATAATAATACGCCTCAAAAAGAGTTAAAACGCTTAGAAAAAGCGATGGCAAAAATTGAAGAGACACTTAATACCCCTGAAGAAGTTCTCAATGTTTTTGCGAATGACGAAATTGCAGATCAATATGCGCGCAAACAAAGACAGCCTAAAGAAGAGCTGGTTCGTTATCTGGAACTCTCTGCTGAACTAGCATACTTAAATCACGAGCAAGACACTTTGCAAAAACTTACTCAAGAAGAGGCTAATCTTGAAAAAAGAATGAAGCGCGCCGCTACCTTAGCGCAGAAAAAACCGTCAGCAAAGACGGTCAAAGAGCTATCAACAGAGGCAAATACAGCCTTACTGGAGAGCTATGAGAATGCGGTAAAAGCTGGACTGCGCATACATTTCGCGCAAGCGCAGCTTCCTTTTGAGTTAAGCGCTGAAGAAATGAGCGCTGTCATCAATAAACCTGCACACACCACCCAGAAAGAAAATACGCTTTCATCAGATCCAAAAGCTGTGGCACGCCGCGTTCGTAGGCGTAAAACACCACCATCAAATGCAGTGAAGCATCAAACAGAAGAAGCAGCGCAGCGCCGTGAGCAAGCGAAAATCGCAAAAATAAACGAACGCGAAGCCCTTAAAGAGGCTGCAAAGAATGGTACGCTCGAAACTGTTGAAATTGAAGATGAACCAGAAACAGTCATCAAGCCCAATGAACTGCAAACTGTACATGTCTATATTGCATCGCAAGCTTACAGTAAGACACAAGCTGCAAAGAAGGCATTTGATAAAGCATTAAACAGCGCTGAAAAAATTCCGTTTATTCATGGCCTTAGCTCAGCGGAACTTAGAGACATTCAAAAAGCGACGAAAGCGCGCATGGAAAACCCTCATAACGAGCAGAGCTATGAAGAGGCTTTTGAGTTAACAGCCAACGTCAATTTCCCAGAGTATATCGAGAATGCTGAAAAGCGCCTTAACGATGCACAGCGTGGCTTTATGAAAGCGCAACAACGTGAGAAAGATGTGATTGGCTATAGCTGGCATATTAAAGCAGAAGATGAGGCCGCCATAAATGACAAGGGTATATATAAGCATGCCAGCCGCAATGGCTCCATGATACAGTCCCTTACTGAGGCACTTGAGAGTACGGAACTAACGGGTAAGCACGTCATCATTCACAGTGATGATACGGATTTCATGACGTTATTACCACTTGAAGGAGATCACTGTAACGATAGTGAGCGCAGGCATGATTTTATGAGTGATTCTAGCCGTGACCTTAAAGAAGCGCTAAGTACGCTGGAATACACACTCCATAACCTTCAGGTCAATCAGCGCTGCGCTATTGATGTCATCGCCCATGACGCGGCCTCTTTGGAGGCACTGAGTGCAAACGATAAGGCAGCCCTTGATGTAGAAGCACATCAAAAACAGCTATTCAAAACCAAACGCGCTGTAAGCGACCATCTTAAAGCGATGATGCGCAGCGCTAATAGAGATGCTAAGACGATCACACCTTTAACATCAGAACAAGTTATCCATGTTGTGAGCAATAGCCCTCATAATAACGGACAGTTTCACTAGCGATGTTGCAGTGCTTCATCAATTTGATTATTCATATGGCTTATAAAAATGCTATAATCAATTATTGATGATGAATGAAGATAGAGGACATCTTTGAGCCAGAACTTAACATTAGAATTTAGTGAGAATGAAATTCTCCCCCTCCTCTTTGGTGAACATAGCGCGCACCTTAAATATATTGAAAATAAGACAGGCGTTAGTATTTCTGATCGCGGTAATACGCTTACTCTTAGCGGTACAAAGCGAGAAGTTAAAACTGCGCAGACAATCTTGGATATCTTACAGAATAAAATCCATGCGGGTCATGAGGTTGGTACAGCTGAGATTGACGCCGCACTTAGGTTTTTGGATAGTGGCACAACAAAGCCGACAAAGAAAAAAGCAGCCGCACTCGGCGATGAGCGCCTTGCGATTAAAACGAAGAAAAAAACAATTATTCCGCGCTCCCCTAATCAGGCGGCATATATTGAGGCTATCATAAATCATGAAATGGTTTTTGGGCTTGGCCCTGCAGGAACAGGCAAGACCTATCTCGCCGTTGCTATGGCAGTTTCAATGTATCTTAGCGGCGAGGTTGAACGGCTTATTTTCTGCCGCCCTGCTGTTGAAGCCGGTGAACAACTCGGTTTTTTACCAGGGGATATGAAGGATAAAGTTGACCCCTATTTACGGCCTATCTATGACGCGCTGCATGACATGTTACCCGCCGACTTTACGCAAGCAAAAATTGAAGCAGGTGATATAGAGATAGCGCCGCTAGCCTTTATGCGCGGGCGAACACTCTCTAATGCTTTTGTTTTAGTTGACGAAGCACAGAATACAACAACAACGCAGATGAAAATGCTACTTACGCGCCTCGGGGAGTCTTCGCGTATGGTTGTAAATGGCGATATGAGCCAAATTGATTTGCCGCGCGGTGCTAAATCTGGTTTAAGAGACGCCGTAGAAGTTTTAGATGGCATAAAAGATATTCCATTTATGCGCTTTGAAAAAGCGGATGTTACGCGCCACGCCCTCGTGGGTAAGATCATCGATGCTTATGACAAGCAAAAGCACAAAGAAAATGACTAATAAAAATATGGATAATTTTGAAATTGATGTAAGCGTGCAAAGCGGTCAATGGTCATCAGCTCATGAAACACTGGTGCAGCGTGCTGTTCAATGTGTTCTTCAGGGGCTTACTTACACAATCCAATCCGGAGAAGTCAGCGCTGTACTTGCTGATGATAATTTTGTTCAGGCGCTTAACAATGAATATCGCGGCAAAAACAAACCCACTAATGTCCTCTCCTTTCCACAGAATGAGCCTGATGAGATCGAAATACAGGCTCAAAGCTTTTTAAGTTTAGGTGATATCATTTTGGCTTTCGAGACGATTGAACGCGAAGCTGAAGAGCAAAATAAAAGCTTTAATGATCACTTGATGCATTTAATTATTCATGGGACTTTACATTTATTTGGTTATGACCATATTGACGATCAAGATGCCGAAAAAATGGAAGCGCTAGAAATAAAACTTTTAGAAAAATTAGGCGTAAAAAACCCTTATGAAACTGAGAAATGTGTGGCATAATTTATAGTAGAGATGCTGAAAATGAATGAAGATAATCACCCTCCGCCCGCAAGCACCGCTAATGATAGCGGTGATGAACCTTCATACAGTATGAGCGTATCCAGCCCTGCACCCGTATTTAATGGTGAAAGCCAAAGCAAAGAAAAGACGAGCTTTAGTTTTAGCGGGTTTATAAAAGACTTAATTTCCAAAAGACAAGATACGAGCCTGCGCGAGGCGATCGAAGAATATATCGAAACCCCCGAAGATGAAGCCATTGGTGATTCTGTCGCGCAACATGAAAAAGCACTATTTTCTAATATCCTAAAGCTTCGTGACCTGCCCGTAACTAAGCTCATGATTCCACGTGCTGACATTGTTGCTGTGGATGTGAATACGCCTGTACCAGAGCTCTTGAGCATTTTAGCCGAGAAGCAATCTAGCCGCGTTCCTGTATATCAAAATACATTGGATGAAATATTGGGCACTATTCATTTAAAAGATATTATTGGTGCCATTGCGCATGGTGAAGAGATTGTCATTAGAAATCTTATTACCGAAGTCCCTATTATTTCACCGTCTATGCCTGCGCTAGATTTACTATTAACCATGCGCGAGACACGTAGGCATATGGCAATGGTTGTCGATGAATATGGTGGTATTGATGGGCTTGTGACAATCGGCGATGTAATTGAAAGCATTGTCGGCGAGATCGATGACGAACACGATGATGAAGACACACCACAAATCCGAACACTAAAAGATGGTAGCCTGATTGCCGATGGACGTGTTTACCTTGAGGATTTCGAAGCGAGCTATGGGCAATTCTTTAGTGAAGAAGAACATGAAGAGACAGAAACACTGGCGGGCATTATCTTTATGATCGCGGGGCGTATTCCTGGACGCGGTGAAATCATAACGCACGGTAGCGGGCTCGTCTTTGAAGTTTTAGATGCCGATCAACGTAGCATCAGACATATTAAAATCTATTATCCGGGAGAGTAACACTCTATTCCCTTTACGCCATGAAGCCGCTATAGTCGCGCCATGACGAACCGACTCAAACCTATTTTTACCCCGTTTCATCTTGCTGCCCCTATGAGCTTTATAGCTGGCTGCGCGGGCTCATTTGCGATGGCTCCTACAAATTATTGGTGGGCGCTTTTCATTGCTTTTCCAGCGTTATATTTCTGCATCAAATTTGCAAAGAGCAAAAAAGCCGCTTTTGCTATGGGATGGCTATTTAGCTTTGGTTATTTTTTACTTGGGCTTTCGTGGATAGGAAATGCACTTCTAGTTGAGGGTAACCCATATGCATGGGCGTGGCCACTTGCAGTTTGCGCTCTCCCCGCAGCTTTAGCGTTTTTCAACGGTTTTGCTGCGCTATTCATCAAGTTTTTCCCGTTAGACAAGATCACTGGCTTCACCGCTTTTTGCATAGGTATTTTCGCAGCAGAATGGCTACGCGGACATTTATTTACTGGCTTCCCTTGGAATCTCTATGGGTATAGCTGGGTTAACTTTGATGAAATCATACAAATTTCATCTATAGGAACAGTTTATCTACTGACTTTTTGCACAATCCTATGGGCGAGTTCCCCCGTACTTTTTACCATCAAGGGTAGAGTACTTAAGTACTCATACATCCTCGTGATATTAACAAGTTTTTTTGCTAATTATATATACGGGCAGACAAGAATCGATACATTTAGACCATTTCAGGGCGCAAAAATACAAATTAAAATCGTGCAGCCTAATATAGCACAGGCGGATAAATGGGATCCTTCGAAAATTGCAGAGCATTTCAACAGCTTATTATCCCTAACCGAAAACAACGAAGGCCATAATATTGACTTCCCGACATATATCATATGGCCAGAGACAGCTATCCGTGATTGGTACTTAAATGATCCGCGCGCTGTGCAAGCTCTCTCTCGGGCTTTAAACTCATATCCAGGTGGCGCAAAACTTTTAACAGGCGCTTTGATGCATAACCCTGAAGATCAGAGCTATGCCAACGCACTCATACAAATTAATCAATACGGGGAAGTAGAGAATATTTACAATAAATCGCACCTCGTTCCATTCGGAGAATATATTCCATTTCAAGAACTTATCCCCTTAGAGCCCGTCGCACAGTTCAAGGGTATGACCCGTGGTGCGGGGCTTGAAATCATTAGTACAGATAATGGGGTACGTTATAGCCCACTTATCTGTTATGAAATCATCTTCCCGGGCAAAACAATTCCGCATAATCAAACAGCTGATTTGATCATAAATGTCACAAATGACGCATGGTATGGAGACAGCGCTGGCCCAAGGCAGCACTATATCATGGCTAAATTCAGGGCGATCGAAACGGGCACGCATGTTATACGCGCTGCAAATACTGGTATTAGCGGAATTTTCAACCCTATTGGACAAAGCATTACACAAAGCAGCCTTTTCGAAAAATCGGCCCTTATGAGCACCATCTCAATGCCTATTAAAAGATACAATTAACTTGACATAAATCATGGCGCTTTCTATATATCTAATAAAATAATGTACCACTACCACCCAAAGGTTGTTAGCAATTCGTTGTTTTTAAGTGTTTTATACTTAAGGTTAGTTGCATATAAGTGAAATGATCGTTATTTGATTGTATATACTGAGTTGAGATTATGAATTACAATTGATTAAAGAGTGCGATAATACTCTCCCTCATGAATAGTTTGTATAATCTAATGAATATACGTTAATAAATACTAACAGCTTAAAAAGAAAAATAACAATGGCAAATAAAATGAAAACTAAAGGTGTTCCTAGTGAGATCGATGTACATGTAGGTCAACGCTTACGCGTTAGACGTTCATTACTTGGTTTCAGTCAGGAAAAACTAGCCTCTCTTGTTGGCCTTACCTTCCAGCAGATTCAAAAATATGAACGTGGCACAAACCGTGTTAGCGCAGGGCGTTTATATGAACTCAGCAAAATTCTTGATGTACCAGTAACTTACTTCTTTGAACAAATAAATGACAATAACAGCGCCAAAGCTGGCCTATCTGATAATGAGCAAGAAGGCTTTGAAGCGGCTGATGATGAAAACTTTTCAGATGTCATGACGAGAAAAGAAACACTTGATCTTGTTCGTATTTATTACTCTATCGATAATGAAGACACACGTAAGGACATCGTTAAATTTATTAAATCTATGGCAGAGCGCATTTCTTAATGCGCTCCTTGCAGTTTTTTATTCAAGAAAAACACCAAAAAACTTCTTGCACCCCCCTATTCCACGTTCTACTGTCTTAATCTTAATTAAATCTGTAAACTCCTTTAATGAGTAGGACGTCAACATATGCAAACGAATACTGTACAAGCCATGCCTCAAGATTCTGATACACAAACAAAGACCGAACTTAAAGACTACATCTTTACTAGCGAATCTGTATCGGAAGGTCACCCAGACAAAATCTGTGATCGAATCTCTGATTCTGTTCTAGACCTTTTCTTGTCACAGCAGCCAGATGCACGCGTAGCTTGTGAAACACTTGTTACCACAGATACAGTTGTTCTTGCTGGTGAGCTTCGCGGCCCAGATAGTATTACAAAAGACGACATCGAAGCTGCCGCGCGTCAAGCGATCAAAGATATCGGTTACGAGCAAGAAGGTTTCCACCATGAGACAGTAAATGTTCAGGTTCTACTTCATAAGCAATCAGTAGATATCGCACAAGGTGTTGACGAAGGTACAGGCGTTGATACAAACGAAGGTGCTGGTGACCAAGGCTTGATGTTTGGATATGCATGCCGTGAAACAGATGCGCTTATGCCTGCGGCTATTCACTACTCACACGAAATTCTTCGCGGCCTAGCGGATGCACGTAAAAATGGCGATCTTAAAGGTAAGATCGAGCCAGATGCTAAATCACAGGTTACACTTGAGTACCGTGACGATAAGCCTGTGCGTGCGACATCTGTAGTTGTTTCAACACAGCATGCCGAAGGCCTCTCACAAGATGAAGTTCAAGAAATGGTTATGCCATATATTGAGCGCGTTCTTCCTGAAGGTTTTATGCCATCAGAAGAAGAAATTTACATCAACCCTACTGGTCGTTTTGTAATTGGTGGCCCTGTTGGTGATGCTGGTCTAACTGGCCGTAAAATCATCGTGGACACTTATGGCGGCGCAGCGCCACATGGCGGCGGTGCTTTCTCAGGTAAAGACCCTACAAAAGTTGACCGTTCAGCCGCTTATGCAGCGCGTTACCTTGCGAAAAACGTTGTTGCCGCGGGTTATGCAGATGGCTGTACAATTCAGCTCGCATACGCAATTGGTGTTTCCAAGCCACTTGGCTTCTATGTGAACACACATGGAACAGGTAGCGTGCCTGAAGCAGAAATCATCAAAGCACTGAGCCAACTCGTTGATCTAAGCCCGCGCGGTATTCGTGAGCACTTGGAGCTAAACAAAGCTATTTACACACCGTCATCATCATACGGTCACTTTGGCCGCACACCGACAGCGGAAGGTCACTTCTCTTGGGAGAAAACAGATCTTGTTGATAAATTACAGGCTATCTTGGGTTAATAACTCAATTCAGATTTAGTAACTTTTTTGCAAAAGCCCCCCATTTTACAGGGGCTTTTTTATTGCCTTGTTCCAGCACCAGATTAGCCACATCCTGCACGCGCTTAGCCGCTTCATCACCAGAATTACCATCATTCGCTTTCATGATAAATTTATGGGTTAAAGCCAACTGCCAGTTAAGTTTTTCGTATAGCTCTTCATATTTTGCAGGATTTCTCATGAACTCACTTTGAGCATTTGCAATAGCGGCCGCGGCGGGCTGATACACTGCTGATATTTTCTCTTTCTGAGCTATGTGATTCCCACCAAAAATGAACGATGCCTTCTCCGCAAAAATCTGGGAGACACTTGAGAACCGACCATTTATTTGTTTTATTGCAGAACTTGTACCTCTTGCCATTTTTCATACTTTCCTTTACTGACAATAACGATTTTATATAGGGTTCATTTTCATAATGCAAGAAAGTCAAAATCAAGATAAAAACAAGCGCTTTTATGGGCGTAGACAGGGCCGCCCCCTTAAAGGGATTAGAGCACAGGCCACCGAAGAGCTTTTGCCAAAGCTATCCGTTCAAACGGAAAAACTAAGTGAGCAAGCGAACCTTGACCCACGTAGCCTTTTTGAGCGTGAATATGATCAATATTGGTTTGAGATTGGTTTTGGTGCGGGTGAGCATTTAGCTGAGCTGATGCGCCGCGAGCCTGAAACAGGCTTCTTAGGGGCTGAGCCATACATCAATGGCATGGCGAGCTTCTTAAAAGATATTTATGAAGAACCACACGATCATGTGCGCGTGCATATGGATGACGCGATGATGCTGGCAAATTCCCTTAGCGATGCGTGCCTAGATGGTTTATATGTTCTCAATCCTGATCCTTGGCATAAAACGCGTCATCACAAGCGACGCATGATCCGTAAAGAAAACCTCGATGTGTTTGCGCGTATTCTTAAGCCAGGGGCGAAGCTTATCACGACGACAGATGTCCCCTATCTTGCGGATTGGATGATAACAGAGCTCTCACAGCACCCAGCCTTTAGTTGGAGCGCCGAACGTGCAGATGATTGGCGTACACCGCCAGATGATTGGATTACGACGGTCTATGAAGTTAAAGGCGCCAAAGGCGCCAAGGTGATGAGTTATTTATTTTTTGAACGGGTATAGTCGTTATCGACTTAAGGGATCTCAATTTTTGAAACCGATATTATAGGTTTCTCATTATCATAGCCTTCGACAACACAGGCAAATTTTTCACCCGAACCATCATTTGCTTCAAATAATTTCGGCATACGGTATAATGGGCTAGGGTTATGATATTCATTTTTTTGAATATCCATAGCTGACGTTATCTCTTCCCGCTGCTCATAAGCAGCCTTATTACATTGAGTAGTAACGTTTTCTATTCTAACTTCCTCAGGCGACACCCAATATTTAGAGCCAACTACTTGCAAAGCTACTGCACAAAATGCTGACTGTACTGAAAGTGGTATTTTCATAGCGTTTTCCTATTTTCTAAGCAGCTTTATTTATTTACCTGGGGCGGCGTCTATAACCTTAATAATAGGTTCCCTTTTTTCTTCACCCTGATAAATACATTGATATAGTTTACCAGAGCCATCTGGCGCTTCTACTTTGATACCTAAATCAACGCCACCATGCTCCTCACTATAGTAACGTGGAGATTGCACTTTAAAAGCTCTCTTAGCTCGGCTTCTAATACGGTTATCACTTTGCATTTTCTCTGCGCAGACCTGCTCTACATGCTCATGATTAGGGTCTTTATCATCCGCTAAAGCACTATGGGCTACAAATACCGCGGCAAGGGCAGTTGCGCTAACTTTTGGGAAATTCTTATTCATCATATTTCTTTCTGTGTAATTACAGGTGAAACCTAAATTACACGCACATATTATGTCAACAAAAAATATCTTGCACCTTTGGGCGAACATAGATATAACAGGTTCAACATTCCGATCTAAAAAGACGGTGGGTTCATAATGAACCCGCCTTTTTTAATGTCTGAATATTAAAAGAGATAGAGAATAATGAAGCTTACACCGCTTGAAAAACGCCTTAGCGACCTTGCCCGTCCAGTGATCGAAGATCTGGGTTTTAAGCTCGTCTGCGTAAAGCATCTCTCGGATAATGGCGGCACAGTTCAGATTATGGCCGAAGACCCAGCGACGGGCCGCCTTGGCGTTGATGATGCTGCAAAGATCAGCCGCGGCGTTTCTGTAATTTTTGATGTTGAAGACCCTATCAAAGGGGCATATCGCCTTGAGGTGAGCAGCCCTGGCATTGATCGCCCTTTGACGCGCCTTGAAGATTTTGAAACTTATAAAGGCTTTGAAGTGAAGCTGGAAAGTGAAATTCCGTCAGAAAATGGACAGCGTAAGTTTCGCGGCTTTATTGAAGCTCTTGAGAATGAAGTCATTACCCTTAAGACCGATCAGGGTGAGGCAAACATACCTTTTAATACTTTGGTGAAAGCCAAGCTAGTTTTAACAGATGATTTAATCAAACGCACAGCAAACAAATAAGGAGACAAAACCATGGAATTGCTACAGGTTGCTGATAACGTTGCAAGAGAAAAGAATATTGATCGTGAGATCGTTTTGGAAGCTATGGAAGAAGCTATCCAAAAAGCTGGGCGTTCAAAATATGGTCATGACCATGACATTCGCGCAAATATTGATCGCAGCGGAGGTGACATCACACTTAAGCGTTACCGCGAAGTTGTAGAAAATGACGCAGAAATCGAAAATGAAACTGCGCAGCTTCCACTAGATGATGCCAAAAAAATCAAAAAAGATGCTGAAGTTGGTGAGTTCTTGATTGATGAACTTCCTCCACTTGATTTTGGCCGTATTGCAGCGCAAACAGCAAAGCAGGTCATCATGCAAAAAGTTCGTGAAGCTGAGCGTGCACGTCAGTACCAAGAGTTTAAAGACAAAGTTGGCGAGATCGTCAACGGTTCAGTCAAGCGTGTTGAGTATGGTAATGCGACAATTGATATTCAGGGCCGCGCAGAAGCCTTGCTTCGTCGTGATGAAAATATTCCTCGTGAGCACCTAAAAACTGGTGACCGCGTGCGTGCGATTATTTACGAAGTACGTGAAGAAAACCGTGGACCTCAAATCTTCTTATCAAGAACACACCCAGAATTTATGGCTAAGCTGTTCACTCAAGAAGTACCTGAGATTTACGACGGTGTAATTGAGATTAAGAGCGTAGCTCGTGACCCAGGTAGCCGTGCAAAAATTGCTGTGGCTTCAACAGAAGGTTCAATTGACCCTGTTGGTGCGTGTGTTGGTATGCGTGGTAGCCGTGTTCAGGCCGTTGTGAACGAGCTTGGCGGTGAAAAAATCGATATCGTTCCTTGGACAGAAGATATCGCGAGCTTTATCGTGAATGCGCTGCAGCCTGCAGCTGTTGCTAAAGTGATCTTGGACGAAGACAAAAACCGTATGGATGTTGTTGTTCCTGATGACCAGCTTTCACTTGCGATTGGTCGCCGTGGTCAGAATGTGCGTCTTGCTTCGATCCTTTCAGGTTGGGACATCGACATTATGACCGAGGAAGAAGAATCAAACCGCCGTGCAGAAGAGTTCAAGGTTCGCTCTGAGCTATTTATGGAAGGTCTAGACGTTGATGATGTTATTGCACACCTTCTTGTAGCTGAAGGCTTCTCTACAATCGAAGAGATCGTAGAAACTCCTGTCGATGAACTAACTCAGATTGAGGGATTTGAAGAAGAGATCGCAATCGAGCTTCAAAACCGTGCCTCTGCTTATCTTGAAGCGCAGGCTGCTGAGCTTGAAGAGAAGAAACAAGAACTTGGCATTAATGATGATCTTATGACTCTTGAAGGCTTAACACCTTCACAAATCATCAAGCTGGGAGAAGGTGATGTTAAGACACGTGATGACTTAGCTGACCTTGCCGCTGATGAGTTGATCGAGATCCTCGGTGAAGGTTCAATGACAGAGAAACACGCAAACGAAGTCATTATGGCAGCGCGTGCACACTGGTTTGAAGAAGAAGATGCTAAAGCGGCTGCCGCCGCTGCAGCGGAAGCAGAAGCTGCACCAGACGCAGCTGCTGAAAACGTAGCATAACCATGTTGGAGGTAGGACGAAATTGTTGGACGCCCAAAAGCGCACTATCCAAAATACACTAAGCCGAAGCTTATATTCATTTAAGCTTCGCAGCTTCGTCCTGCCTTTTATTTTCAAATACATAAACACTTTGCATGCCAAGCCTTTGGCGTGTATAACCCCTATTAACCGCTTTTCAGTATAAAGCGGTAAGAAAGATTTATTGGCGAGATTATGAGCGAAAAAAAAGACGAGAATGCAAAAAAAGATAGTTGTAAGAAAACCCTTAGCCTTGGTGGAAAGCTAAGCCTTAAAGGTGGTGCTCCTGCTCCTAAATCATCCCCTCCGGGAAGCGTTGCCGTAGAAGTAAGACGCAGTAAAAGAGCGCCCTCGCCTTCACCAACTGGCTCGGCAAAGCCTATGGCATCGAATGAAGATGAACATCTTACATCAAATGAACGTGAAGCGCGCGTAAAAGCCCTTCAGGCAGCCATGGCTGATGGCGGTAAAGCGAAGAGCTCTTTACCAGAGCGTAAGCGCGTAACAATCGAAGATAAAAAGAAACAAGACGCTGAAGACAAAAAAGCAAAAGAGAAGAGCGCGCGCGAAAAAGAACTAGAAGAAATGCGTCTCATCGAAGAAGAAGAGCGTAAACGCGCAGAAGAAAACCAGAAGCGTGCGAAGCCTGTTCAACCTGCTTCTGCTCCTGCGAGTGCGCCATCTGATGATGCTCCGCGTAAACCGAAGTTCACTGGCCGTGATGCACCGACGAGCACCGAAACAGAGAGCTACCGCGACAAGCTTAAGAAAGCACAACCAAAAACGCCACCAAAAGGCGGTGATAATAGACGCGGCGGCCGCATGACAGTTACGCAGGCGCTAAACCGTGATTATGAACGTGATCGCAGCATGTCAATGGCTGCGCAAAAGCGTGCACGTGAAAAAGCGCGTCTTGCGGCGCAAGGCCCGAAAGAGCCAGCAAAGAAAGTTTTCCGCGAGGTTATTGTTCCAGAAACAATTACAGTGGGTGAGCTTGCAAACCGTATGACAGAGCCGACAGGTGAAGTGATTAAAAAGATGATGGGCCTAGGTGTTATGGCGACAGTGACACAGAGCATTGACGCAGACACAGCCGAGCTTGTTATTGAAGAATTTGGCCACAAAATTAAACGCGTTACAGACGCTGATGTTGAAGTCGGCCTAGGCGGTGAAGATGATAAAGATGAAGATCTCGTATCACGCCCACCTGTGGTTACAATTATGGGCCACGTTGACCACGGTAAGACATCGCTGCTTGATGCACTTCGTAAGACTAATGTCGTTTCTGGTGAAGCTGGCGGTATTACTCAGCATATCGGCGCGTATCAGGTAGAAGTTGAAGGCGGTCAGAAAGTGACTTTCCTTGACACGCCAGGTCACGCAGCCTTTACGGAGATGCGTGCACGTGGTGCAAATGCAACGGATATTTGTGTCATCGTTGTTTCAGCGGAAGACAGCGTTATGCCACAAACAATTGAAGCGATTAGCCACGCAAAAGCAGCGGAAGTGCCTATCATTATTGCCGTAAACAAGATTGACCTGCCGAGTGCAGACCCCATGAAAGTTAAGACAGAGCTTCTACAGCATGAAATTGTTGTTGAAGAGCTATCTGGTGATGTGCAATGCGTTGAGGTTTCTGCCAAAGCCGGGACAAACCTAGATAAGCTTGTTGAATCAATTATCCTTCAAGCAGAAGTGCTTGAGCTTAAAGGTAATCCGGAGCGTATGGCGCAAGGTATTGTTGTTGAATCGAAGCTTGAAAAAGGTCGAGGCAGCGTTGCAACTGTGCTTATTCAAAATGGTACGCTTAACATTGGTGATACTTTTGTTGTGGGTGCAGAGTTCGGTAGAGTTCGCGCGCTTATTAACGATCATGGTCAGAATGTTGAAAGTGCGACTTTAGGCGAGCCTGTTGAGGTTCTAGGTCTGAACGGATCACCGGAAGCTGGTGACATGTTCAACGTAACCGAAGATGAACAAAAGGCCCGCGAAATTAGCGAATATCGTCAGCGTAAGAAACGTGAGCTTCAAGCGGTTGCTGCGGTCAAAGGCCGTACGACGATTGATGATCTTATTGCTGCACGTGAAGCTGGAGAGAAAACAGCTCTTCCTGTGCTTGTTAAAGCGGACGTGCACGGCTCTGTTGAAGCGATTATCGGTTCATTCAGAAAGATGGAAGAAGAGAACGACGATATCCGCGTTCAGGTCTTACATAGCGGCGTCGGTGGTATCACAGAAAGCGATGTTAAGCTAGCGCGTGCCTCTGGCGGCTTGATTATTGGCTTTAACGTGCGTGCAAATGCACAGGCGCGTGACCTTGCAACCCGTGAAGGCGTGGATGTGCGTTACTATAACATCATCTACAATATGATTGATGATGCGAAATCTATCTTGTCTGGTATGCTTTCACCAACGCAGCGCGAAGAATATATTGGTACGGCCAAAATCCTTCAGGTCTTCAACATCACCAAGGTCGGTAAGGTTGCCGGTTGTATGGTGGATATGGGCGTTGTGAAGCGTGGCTCTGGCGTGCGTTTGCTTCGTGATGATGTTGTTATCCATGAGGGTAAACTGAAGACACTTCAGCGCTTCAAAGATGAAGTGAAGGAAGTGAAAGAAGGTACCGAATGTGGTATGGCGTTTGAAAGCTATGATGACATTAAAGAAGGCGATGTGATCGAATGCTATGAAATCATAGAAGAAGCCCGTCAGGTTGTTTAAGGATTTTGCTGTCACAGTATAGAATTTAATGATTTTGTATATTCGTGCACGGGTCACATTGTATAAGGAAGACAAAGTAATGAAAAAATTAGTATTAATGCTATCTGTATTATCTGTAAGTGCTTGCGCATCAATCGTTAGCGGTGATCAACAAGTTGTATCAGTCGAAACTCCGGACTGTGATGGCGCTAAATGCAAGCTTTCAAACGAACAAGGGACATACTATGTTTCCCCTACACCAGGAACAGTTACAATCAATAAGTCTGCTAGCCCTATGATTTTGGAATGCTCAAAAGGCAATAAAAAAGAAATGTCTACTGTCGAAAGCGGCACTGAAGGTATGGCATTTGGTAACATCCTAGCTGGCGGTATCATTGGAGCCGCGGTTGATATGGGTACAGGAGCAGCATATGACTATCCTAATGTCATGACAAACCCACTTCAATGCGACTAGTATGAAACGTAACCCTCCGAACAGATCGAAAGGCCCGTCTCAGCGCCAGCTTCGCGTTGGTGAACAGCTACGTCATATTATCGCGGAAGTAATGAGCCGTGGGCATTTTCACAATGAAGCACTCCTTGATGCGCATGTGACCGTTGCGGAGGTACGCGTAACACCAGATCTCAAACAGGCTAAAGCCTATGTTATGTCGCTAGGCGGCGCGGATATGGATAAAATCCTGCCTGCACTGAATGAAGATGCTTATGTTTTCCAAAAGGAAATCAGCCGTCAATCTAACTTAAAATTCACGCCTAAAATTCGTTTCGTCCGTGATGAGAGTTTTGATGAAGCGCAGAAGATTGATCAAATCCTCAGAGGTGTTAGCCGCGGCGCAGATAGTGACGAAAGCTCTGAAGAGGAGTAATCATAAATGGGTAGGCGCAAAAAAGGCAATCCAGTTCATGGCTGGGTTAATCTGGATAAACCCCTAGGCTTAAGTTCAACGCAGGCTATGGCAAAAGTGCGAAAAGCTCTTAATGCACAAAAAGGTGGGCACGCTGGCACGCTTGATCCCCTTGCGAGCGGTATTTTGCCTATTGCACTGGGTGAAGCAACGAAAACAATTCCTTATATTCAAGATGAGCATAAGACTTATGAATTCACCGTCACATGGGGCGAGCAGCGCAGTACTGATGATGCTGAAGGTGAAGTACTGGAAAGCTCAGACGTGCGCCCTACTCCAGACGCTATTCAAGCAGCACTACCTGATTTTATTGGTGATATTGAGCAAGTACCGCCAAAATACTCTGCCATTAAGATCGATGGTGAGCGCGCCTATGCAAAGGCGCGTGACGGCGAAGATTTTGAGATCAAGCCCCGCACTGTTTATATAGAAAGCTTAGAGCTTATCGATGCACAGGACAATGAGGCAAAGCTAGTCATGACATGCGGCAAGGGCACATATGTGCGTTCCATCGCGCGGGATTTAGCCCTAAAGCTTGGTACATTTGGCTATGTCAGCGCGCTTCGCAGAACAGCTGTTGGCCCATTTACAGAAGAAAACGCCGTTACGCTTGAAAATTTCCTTGCAAAGACTGAAGAATTAAGCGATAGTCCGAGCGATTTTGAGCATTTGTTGCCTCTTGAGACCGCACTGGACGATATCCCGGTTCTGGCCATTAAAGAGGATGAAACGGCAAGGCTTAGAAACGGCAATGAGATTGCCCTGATATCAAAGCCTGATTTTGAGCGTCTAGCGATGGCAGGCATTGAAGATGGGGATGAAGCTCTTGCAATCTATAAAGGCATAGTAATTGCCCTTGTCGAACGCATAGGCCCCAAGATCAAACCGTTTCGCGTTTTTAACATTTGATATTGAAAA
>CENJ01174085.1_pt1 | contig 26871 bp, 30 predicted proteins | sample 356161 | NCBI WGS metagenome assembly CENJ01 (sample SAMEA2619531, study PRJEB7988) | marine metagenome | biome: marine biome (ENVO:00000447); feature: surface water layer (ENVO:00002042); material: "saline water (ENVO:00002010), including plankton (ENVO:xxxxxxxx)" | depth 5 m | reverse complement strand
AAGGTCTAAGGTCTTAGAGCAAACCTAACTCTTGTTTATTCACAATCGGGTTCGCGTATTGCTGCAAAACATAGGGGACCGCGTCGGCTGGGCAATTCGCCAGCGTCCTTTGCAGGCGCTGGACGCTGCTCGATGAATTTAAATCTTCGGTCGAATTAGATTGTTGCGAAAAATCGCCTGGTGCGACCGGCGGTTGGTCAGTACTGATACCGAGTTGAGCCGCGGCCCAATAATGGGTTGGGAACAACTTTAAGCCGGCTACGATTTGCGAATCGAGATGACTAGCCATGCACTCTGCAGTGGCCTCGCTCAGGTCCGAGAGGGTGGTCGGCTGACCAAAGTGAAAATGCACCTGACCCTTAGCGCCCATGAGTCCGTCAATAATACTGTTAACGTCCTCCTGCTCAGCTTTCTCGTAAGCGCCGGTTTCAGCCCGAGCCGCCAATTCGCTGGCTTTATGGACGGCGCACGGGTCTGTTTCGTAAGAGACTGCTACTGGAATGAGTGCTACCTCTTCCAGAAACGCGGCGACCTCGCGGTGATCACCACGGTACGCCAGCATCAGCATCTTTAAAACCGCAGGCTCGGTGCGATCAAACCCATCTTTTGAACGACCTTGGCGCTGCGCGATCCAGACTGACACGCCCTCTTGCAATGAGGCTCGCACGTAACGGCTTACCTCAAGCAAGGCCCGGTATTGAGCGCGCGTTGAGGCTGCACTGCGATTAACGATGAAACTCTTATTTAACCGCATGAAATCAGCAACCAGCGGATGCTCTAACAAATTATCCCCTACCGCCATGCGTGCGGTGTCATGCCCTTGGTGGTAGAGCAAATAGTTCAGCAAGCTGGAATCCAAGACAATATCGCGATGATTCGAAACAAAAAGATAGGGACGATCATTGGGTAAATCGTCCAAACCGCTGCATGACAGACCGTCGCTTGATCGTTCTACCAAGGCGTTAATGTAATCAGATAATAGATGTTGCAGGTCGGCCACCGACCGTAAGTTGCGGCAGCGCCATCGCAACATCCACTGCAGAATGCGTCGCGTTAGCCATCTATTCGCAAAATAGGACGGCCACAAAAGATTAGCAGCAGCTGCAACGAGTACTGGATCATCGAGCAGACGCTGTATAACGCCGGGCAGCTCAGCATCTGTGTAGGGTCGTATGTTCGCAAACTCGTCTGACAAAAGGCTTCCTAAACATATTTGCAGCACCAAGCCGACTTCAGCTTCTGCTGCCTTGTTCCGCTGCACCGGTTTCTAGCAATCTCTATCTTCTTTTGCATCCACCCACTTTGTGGGGCGGCTCGCCAAAATAACACGATTACCCATTATGCGGCCGCTTTACGAAGGCTGCCATTAAGCCAGTCAAGCCCAGAGCGAATGTATGGCTAGCCCGCAAATCCACAGTCCCAGCAACAGCAGCAACGAAAAAATTGCCCGTTTCATTTGCTGTTCTGCTAAGCGCGGCGGCAGTACTCGCCCCATAAAGGCCCCCAGCAAAACCACCGGTATGCCCCATGCGACATAGGTGAACACTGTCGTGGTTAAACCACCCGTCCAACCGACGAATACCGTTCTGGTCGCTGTTGTCATTACAAAGCAAGCCAATAAGGTCGCCTTAATCACCTGCATCGTGGCAGGCTGACGATAAGCGAACCAGCCCAAGACCGGACCGCTAGCGGAAAACAAACCACCCACTATGCCGCCACTAAAGCCCGCAATCCAAGTGGAAGTCGGACCACTCATTTTGGCGATTGGCTGAGGCTGCACCACCATCGCCACACTACCCAAAGTGACGAACAAACCCAGCGCCAGCTCTAGCAATGCTAAATAATAAGTATCCAACCAAGCCATTAAGTAAAAACCCAGATAAACGCCGGGAATTTGACCCAAAACGAGGTATAGAAACATCTTTCGATGGACATGCTGGAGATTGCCCCAGATAGCGAGAATCACGTTAAGGATAGTAAGCAGACTAATCGTCGCGGCGAGAGTTGGAATATCGAGCAGTCGAGCGCCGCCGACAATGGCCACGATGATCATTCCCATCGCAAAACCGGTGACTGCCTGAATATAGCTGCCAAGAAAAACGGCGGCCAAAAAGAAGAACAATTCGCTGCTGTCCATGGGGAATGAATTAACCTAAATTTCGCGCCAGTCTCGCTACACTTCGTACGCTTTGCATGTCGCTGTTCGATCACACGCATGCCGCAAACAAGGAGCGCCCATGGATCTAAATCTCACCGGAAAAACTGCTTTGATTACTGGCAGCTATCGCGGCACCGGCCTAATCATTGCACAAATAATGCTGCAAGAGGGAGCCCAGGTTTTGGTGCACGGCTTAAATCTGGAACAAGCGCAGCAAGCCACTGCGTCAATCGGTGGAGGTGTCCCAGTTAGCGGCGACATCGCAACAACACTGGGCTGCGACACGTTATGGGAACAATGCGCAGCGTATTCAATCGATATTCTAATCAACAACTACGGCGGTGCCGATGCTGGCTCATGGCAGACTAGCCAGACAGAAGATTGGCTAGCTTCATTTGCGAAAAATGTGCTGTCGGCACAACAACTCATCAGCCGAGCGCTCGGTCCCATGCGCGAAAACGGCTGGGGACGGATCATCAATATCGGCACCGTCGGATCGACTCGTCCGAACAACCGCATGCCCGCCTACTACGCTGCCAAAGGGGCGCTAGCAAATATGACCATCGGCCTAGCCAAAGAGGTCGCAGGCAGCGGCATCGGCGTTAACATCGTTTCACCGGCAATGATTCTAACGCCCGAAGTGCAAGCCGCTTATATGGAAAAAGGAATGCGCGAGGGCTGGGGCGAGACCTGGGAAGAAGTCGAGCCACATGTGGCGAAAGACATTCCCATCGGCCGCATCACTCGCCGCGAAGAAGTTGCCAACTTAGTGGCCTATTTATGCAGCCCGTTGGCCGACGCGGTGCATGGCCAAAATATACGCATTGACGGCGGCCAACTCGGCATCGTCGACTAAGGAGCTTTAAGTCATGCAACCCACGCGACGCACCTTGCTGGGTGTGGTGATTATTCTTGCCGTGCTATTCATCCTGGATCTCAACCAGATGAACTGGCTGCATCAATTGGTCTTGCCTTTATGTCTAAGCCTTGGTGCGTATGCCATGACCCAGTCGCTGATGGCTGTCGCGATCGCGACCGGCACCTTGGCGCTCCTCCATGCGCGTTTAGGCTCGGCGTTCTGGATAGAAGCCTACGCCTACCCGGCGGTGGCGGCGCTATGTCTCGGATTTGTCGCCTGGACATTTATTACGCGCTTTCGCGACCGGATCGAGGCCACGCGTGAGGCACGCTGGACCGCGCGCCGTGCCCGCTCGGATGAGTCTGCAAACCCTGACGAGACCAATTAATGCCCAACCTAACCCCTTATCTTAACGGTCTAGATACGCTGTTATTCGACTTCGACGGCACGCTGGCGCCCAACCTAGATCTAGCTGATATGCGCCGTCAAATCGCAGCCATGAGCAGCGCTGCAGGCGTACCGGAAGCAGTATTCGAGGATCTATATATCGTCGAAATCATAGAGGCTGGGTCCGCTTGGCTGAGTCAGAATATCGACGGCAATCAAGCGCAATTGTTTGCCGAGGCCGCACACCAGCGGATTATCGATATTGAGTTAGCTGAGGCGGCAACAACTCAAGTTTTCCCGGGCATCCCAAACATGTTGTCGGCGTTACGCGATACTGGTTTCGCGCTGGGTGTGGTAACGCGGAACTGCAACGCTGCCGTGCGCCAGGTTTTTCCGGAAATCGATACCTACATCGATGCCATCCACGCCCGCGACGACACACCATACCTTAAGCCGGATCCGCGCCACCTGAGCATTAACCTAGATAGTCTTCAGCGCCAGCCCGACACCGCAGCGATCGTCGGTGACGGTCGCCTGGATATGCAGACCGGCAAAGCGCTAGGTATGCGATGCATCGGCGTTTTAACCGGTAGTAATAACGCTGAGGAATTAGTGGCTGCAGGAGCGGATTGGGTCATCGAATCGTCGCTGGAATTAATCTACTGAACAAATTTGTGGTAACAGCCAAGCTAGGGCAGAATCTCCAACGGCCGTCCGATTGGAGTACCTCATGCATAAAGCTGCTGTCGTCAGAAACGAAATAGCCCCGCTATTGGATCAACTAATTTACCAATTAGGCGCGGAGGGACGTGCGACGCCACGCGCCCATTTCAATCGAATACGCAAACTGCTGTATAGGGCTGACACCACTCAAGATTTGGCGTCGCCATTGATCAACCTCTGCTCCAGTGTCGTCCTCGGATTTCGTTTATCCGCAGATTCCACTGCACTCCTCGAACGCTTAATGAACAAAAGCCAACACTTAATGGCGGAACTCGACGGCAGTCATATCACGCATCACTGAACTGATCCGATACCAAACTGGGAAGGCTAGCGGCAGAACAATCAATAGGAGAGCGCCATGATCTCGGTCGCAGCCCTGTATCGATACCCCGTAAAAACTATGTTGGGATGCGGCGTAACGCGAACCAGCGTTGCGGTAGCTGGTGTGACCGGTGACCGGCGCTGGGCCTTAAAAGACGTCGAGGCGGACGATTTTTATCTGGGCAAGCGTCTTCCCGAATTAATGGCCTGGACGGCACAAGAAGACAACTCGACCTTGCCGGCCCGACCAATGGTTACTCTAACCTCCCCGGATGGCATCCAAATTAGCAGCGCTTCGACCGATGTCGACGCAACCCTGTCCGAACTACTCAAGCACAAAGTGAAACTATGCTACGCCCCACAGTCTCTTGATATGGGGGGACAAACGGCAGCCGCTTTTTTTGATGATATGCCGCTGCTCATCATGACAACGAACAGCTTGGCAGCCCTAAGCCGGCAAGCTCCCGCCAGCAATTTCGACATCAGACGATTCCGCCCAAATATTCTGTTGGACTGCAGCAGTATGGAAACCGACGTTCCAGAAAGAGACTGGCCAGGCAAGCAGTTACAAGTTGGCACAGCGACTTTGACAATAACAAGTGCTTGCCCGCGCTGCCGCATGACCACCCATGGCTTCAGCGACCTACCTGAGGACAAGAATATTCTTGCGGTGCTGCAAGCAGAGCACGAGAGTTGCCTTGGAGTTTACGCAAAGGTCACAAAAGTGGGCGATATTGAGGTTGGCGATCAAGGAGATTGGATCAATGAAACCTGACCTTAACATTTTGTATTTATGTACTGGCAACTCAGCTCGCAGTATCCTGGCCGAGGCCATTACCAATCAATGGCCCCTCTTGCCGGTGGCGCCAGGATCGATTGATGTCACGGCCTACAGCGCCGGCAGCGACCCTACCGGCCGGGTCAACCCGCAAGCACTAAACGAGCTGATCGCCCGCGATTTATCTACAGACGGGCTGGCAAGCAAGTCTTGGGACGAGTTCAGCAGACCGAACGCGCCGGAATTCGAATGGGTCATTACCTTGTGCGACTCAGCGGCAGCAGAATCCTGCCCTGTCTTTCCCGGATCAGCAAAAAAAATCCATTGGGGTCTGCCGGATCCCGCATCCGGAGACGCGACCTTCGCTGACATTTTCGATCGACTGGTGAACCTGATTGGCGGATTAATGGATGGCAATCCGCCGGATAGTGCCGGTAGGTAGCTTACCGGAAAAGCGAAAATTGGCCTAAATCGAAGAGACTAAAATTGTAGCTGGAGATTTGGAAGTGCAGCTTTCAAAGCTTCTAGCGAGTATCGCTGGTCGCTCTCCGATGATCAGGCAGGCAGTGCCTCTGGCAATAAAAGAGCGATCAGATAACGTGTAGAGCAGTTGCAACACTGGACAGAATATCCTGCTACCTCCGGAGCCAAGCCATGACCGACTACCGAATCACATCTATTGAGGCCCTGCGCAAAGTGATTGTTGCGCCCAAACCTTCCATTGAAACGAAAGTCTTTGATCACGTTGACCACCATGCGAGTGAGTTTATCGGCCGGGCACCGCTATGTTTCGTGGCTACCTACGACGCACAAGGCAATGTGGACGTGTCACCCAAAGGCGATGCACCTGGATTCGTGGAAGTCAAAAGTCCCCACATGCTGCTGCTACCTGAGCGAAAAGGTAACCGATTAACATATGGATTCCGCAATATTTTGGAAACCGGGCGGGTGGGCTTGATATTCATGGTGCCCGGTGTGCGTGAAGCGCTGCGGGTCAACGGCAAAGCAAGCCTTACCAACGATCCGGAAATCCTCGCTCGCCTTGCGGCTGAAGGGAAGCCCGCGCTACTCGCGACCGAAGTCGCTGTCGATGAATGCTTCTTCCATTGCGGCAAAGCATTTATTCGTTCCAAGCTTTGGCAGTCAGACACCTGGGCTACCGACATTGAGGGCGTAATCGCTAAACAGATCGGCAGCAAACTGGCGTTAAACGACACGCAGATTAAAGAGTTGGACGCAGCGTTAGAAGCAAATTACAAAGACGAACTGTACTGACCCCTTTTGCTCGACCTGGCTGCTTGGTTTCGGCGGCCACAAGCGCAAGCCAAAAGCACAAAGAGCAAACAAAAAAACAAGAGAACAGGAGACCAGCGATCAAGGGTTCGCAAGACGCTGTGTGCTCAATAAAAAAGGCGCCCCGCTGCGCGGGACGCCCTTTTACTTTTGCACGGCGTGCTTTCGCTAAAGGCTAACGGTATCAGTTACCAGTTGGCACTTCGCTGAATGGAATACCTTTGTCCATGCGTGGTTCTTGCGGCATGCCCAACACTCGCTCAGCGATAATGTTAGCCATGATTTCATCCGTACCGCCTGCAATACGTGCGCCCGGGGAACCCATGTAAGACATCTGTACGATGCCGGCTTCCTTGGACAGATTCTCATCCCAAATCGCGCCGCTCATTTCCATCAAATCCATACAGAATGACGCCATCGCCTGCGACTTGGGCGCACCAACCAATTTACCAATCGAGTTTTCAGGACCCGGATCGCTGCCTCGAGAGATAGCCGTCATAGACCGATATCCCGTGAAGCGCAGACCGGACTCCTGCACATACCAATCCGCCAACTTGGCACGAACCGCACTGTCTTCAATAGCCGGCTTGTCGTCGATAGTGACCTGATTTGCCAGCTTATAAGCGAAGTCGACATTGACCGCGCCACCGCCGCCGCCGATTGACGCACGTTCGTTCATCAGCGTGGTCAGTGACACCTGCCAGCCTTGACCCACTTCACCCAGACGCTGACTATCTGGAATGCGCACGTCGGTGAAATAGACTTCGTTGAAGTTAGCACCACCGGTGAGCTGCTTGATTGGCTTAATTTCTATGCCCGGTGATTTCATATCCAGGAAGAAATAGGACAGTCCTTTGTGCTTCGGCACGTTCGGATCAGTCCGTACAACCAAGACACCAAAATCAGAATAATGTGCGCCGGAAGTCCAAATTTTTTGGCCGTTGATGATCCAGTCATCGCCATCACGTTCCGCTTTCGTACGAAGTGCAGCAAGGTCTGATCCGCCAGCAGGTTCTGAAAACAGCTGACACCAAATGTCTTCTCCGCTGGCCAGTTTCGGCAGGAAGCGCTCGTGGTGCTCGGGCTTACCCCAAGCCATCAGCGTGGGCGCACACATGCCCTGACCTATCAAAAATACGCTTCCAGGCAATTCATACTTGGATTCTTCTTGATTCCAAATCACCTGTTCGATCGGGCTCGCGCCGCGGCCACCGAATTGCTTGTCCCAACGTATGCAGGCCCAACCGGCATCATACTTACGCTTTTGCCAAAGTTTTGCTGCGGCAATGTCGTCCAAGCCGGCCAATTCCTCAGCGGTAGGTACATTGTCCTGTAGCCAAGCTGCAGCTTCTGCTCTAAATGCTGCTTCTTGAGGTGTATCGCTAAAATCCATGACTTATCCTTCTTTTTACTGACGCGAGATATATCGCGTTGAGTTAGATCCTAAGATTCTCAATCTCGTCTGCGGCGTAAAGCTACGCTGCGTTGTTTTGTTCAATTGCAGTAATCAAACGATCCTGCCAGAAGCCTTCACTACCAATATTAACACTCAATAACTTGGCACGCCGGTAATAGAACTGACAGTCAAACTCCCAAGTGAAACCCATACCGCCGTGAGTTTGAATGTTTTCTTCAGCCGCATATAGCGCAGCCTGAATACCGCCAACTCGCGCTGTCGCCGCAGCCAAAGGCAGCTCCGCGGAATTGGTGTTCAGTGCCCATGCGCCATAGTAGCAATTGCTTCGAGCCAAGGTGTTCTTTACGTACATTTCTGCCAGCTTGTGCTTAATCGCCTGGTAAGAAGCAATAGCACGGCCAAAGGCATAACGGCCCATGGCATAGTCGCGGGCCTGATACAAAGCGCTTTCAGCTATGCCTACCTGCTCCCAGGCAAACAGCACTGCGGCGCGATCCAGCAGCTGATTCAAGGCTGCCCATCCCGCACCAGCTCCGCCTAATGGCTCGGCGTCGACATTGGCGAATTCAATCACTGCGTGCCCACGGGTAAAGTCCAATGTTCTAACTGCAACACGGCTAACGCCGTCTTGCTGCAGGTCCACCAAATACAGAGTCGCGCCATCCCCTTGATCAGAACTGGCGACTACTACGGCGAAGTCCGCTGCGCGCCCGTCCGGCACCGGTAGCTTGCGACCAGACAACTTGCCATCGGTTACTGTAGTTTTGAGTGACTTAGGTGAGGGACGGCCTTCTCCTTCAGCAAAAGCGAGCGTGCCGATGGCTTCGCCACTGGCTAACAAAGGCAGCCATTTTTCTTTCTGCGCGGTCGACCCATTCGCCAACAGCGCTTCGGTTGCCAGGTATACCGACGAGCTAAAAGGCAGCGGCGCGGCAGATCGGCCCATTTCCTCGGCGATAACCACTAGCTCTAAATAAGACAGACCGAGGCCCCCAAATTCTTCTGGGATGACCGTCGCGGTCCAACCCATCTCACTTACTTTGCGCCAAAGATCGGAGTCGTGATCCGCTTCGCTATCTAACACAGCTCGGACCGCGCTCGGTGGACAGTGTTCCCCTAAAAATCCTCGCGCTTGCTCGCGCAACAACTCTTGTTCATCTGAAAATTCAAAATTCATCCTATCCCTCCCTTTAACATGGCCTCGATTCTCGCTTCTTTAGTGCGACATTGCGAGCGCCTTGAAAACAGCTGCTACGCCCAGGCATGGCAACAATTACCTGGTACTTAGGTTTCCGCGCTAAACTAACGCAATGGCAAAATTAGATTACAGCGAGTACGGCTTCATAAGAGTAGCCGCAGTTTCCCCTGAGATGGTTATCGGTGATCCGAAGGCCAATGCTATTCGCATTCTGGAACGAGTCACTGAACTAGCCGAGCAACGCGTCGCTTGCGCCGTATTCCCCGAACTTTGCCTTAGCGGCTATTCGGCAGAAGACCTGTTCTTCAGCGACGCTCTATTGCAGAGCGCGGCCAACAGTATCGAAACTTTGTGCAAAGAATCAACCCTACCGTTACTAATTGTGGGCGCGCCCTGGCGGCTGCAAGACGGACGCTTGCTTAATGTTGCCGTGGCCATAGGTGGTGGCCGCGTGCTTGGCATGGTGCCTAAGACTGCACAACCAAACTACGGCGAATTTTACGATCTGCGCTGGTTTGTACCCGGTGCCACCATCAACGAGTCGGTCATTCATGCGACGCTAGGCAACTTCCAAATACGCGTGGACCAGCTATTTGCAGTAGATAGCGTCCGAGTCGGCATAGAAATCTGTGAGGATCTTTGGGCACCGCACTCGCCAGCAACGCAGGCCGCGCTTGCCGGCGCGCAAATTCTCGCCAACCTGTCAGCGAGTAACGAACTGGTCAGCAAAGCCGATTACCGCCGCGACCTCGTTCGCATCACCAGCGCAAAAAACTTGTGCGGCTATATTTACGCCGGCGCCAATGCCACAGAATCCAGTAAGGATATTGTGTTTGGCGGCCACTGCGTCATCGCCGATAACGGCCTAATCGTCGCCGAAAGCGATCGTTTTGCTCTGACCGATACGCAGATCGTTACCGACATTGACTGCCAACGGCTACAGCACGACCGCAGCCAGAATGCCACCTTTGCGCAATCGCCACGCCCGATCGCATACCGCGTATCCGCTGCAACCACGACGCAACCGTTGGCCGACTTATTACGCAGCTATGCGCGACATCCCTTCGTGCCGGAACAGTTCAACGAGTTCGGTCACCGCGCCGCAGAAATCCTCCATATCCAAACTACCGGTCTGGCCCGGCGCATGCTCGCAGCAAGCAGCGACAACCTGGTCATTGGTTTGTCCGGCGGCTTGGATTCCACTCTCGCCATGCTCGTCGCGGCAGATGCCCTAGACAAGTTAGGTCTGCCGAGTAGCGCACTATGGGCGTTAACGCTGCCAGGGCCAGGCACTTCCAGCGGCACCTTAGATAACGCTAAACAGCTGGCTAGAGCGGCCAACGCTCGGTTGCTGGAAATATCGATCAACGCGGCGGTTAAGCAACATTTGGCTGATCTGGACCACAATGGCGATCACGATGTGGTGTTTGAAAATGCCCAGGCCAGGGAACGCACCCAAATCCTGTTCAATCAGGCAAATAAAGTGGGCGGCATCGTTGTTGGCACCGGTGACTTAAGTGAACTTGCGCTCGGCTGGTGCACCTATAACGCCGACCATATGTCGAATTACAACGTAAACGTTAGCATACCAAAAACCCTAGTCATCTATCTGGTGCGTTGGTACGCGGAACATCGCGCCAACGCCGCGCTGCGCGAGGTTCTGCAAAGGGTCCTGGCGACGCCAATCAGCCCGGAACTGCTGCCGCCTAGCGACGATGCCATTGCACAGCAAACAGAAGAAATCGTCGGCCCCTACGAATTACACGATTTCTTCCTTTATCACTTTATGCGCGGCGGCGCGACACCGGCTAAGATTTACGCCCTCGCGCAACTGGCATTTAACGCAGATTACGCGCCAGCAACCATCAAGCATTGGTTGGGGTTCTTTTTTCAACGTTTCATGACCCAGCAATTCAAACGCACGGCTTTGCCGCCAGGACCTAAGGTAGGCAGCGTGAGCTTGTCGCCGCGAGGTGATTGGCGAATGCCTGACGAAGCCAGTGCGCAAATTTTTCTCGACGCTATTGCGAAACTCGATTAATCCAAGAGGTTAACCATGGTTAGTTCGTTTCTAAGATCCAAATTGTGGATGATCGCGATCAGTCTGCTAGCAATTCAACTTGCACCCGCTGCCTATGCCGATACGGCGCAGTGCGGCAAGAAGGGCGTATGGATTCAAATTCTAGGCGCCGGAGGAGACGATCTGGAGGACGGTCAAAGCGGCCCCAGCTATCTCATTTGGGAGGACAATAAAGCAAAACTGTTGATTGAAGCGGGATCAGGATCGGCGGCCAATTTCGATAAGTCCGGCGCTGAGTTAAACACTATCGACGCATTCTTGCTCACCCATTTAAGCCCGGACCAGAGCGCCGATTTGCCGGTCTTTCTGAAAGCCTTAGGCAGTTCCGATCGGGACCGACCGCTGACCGTGCTCGGTCCAGACGGTAATCAGACTGACTTTCCGGCAACCACCGGATTTGTCGATCGCCTTATCGGCGCTAACGGCGCCTACCCTCATTTGGCAGACCTACTGACCGCCCGCACACCTACAGGACGCCTGATAAGAGTGAGAGATATCCCAGCAAAAGGGTCGCGGGAGTGGTCCAAGTATCGGCAGGATGGCATCAAGCTCACTTCCCGAGGCGTGAGTCACGGCGGTGCGCCTGCAATTGCGTGGCGAATCGAGATTGGTGGGCAAGTAATCGTCTTTAGCGGCAACTTCAGCAATGACAAAAACGTGATGGGCAAATTTGCGGCGGACGCCGACGCCTTTGTGACCAGCCACGCTGTCGGGGACAATGCGCGCGGACGGCTCAGCGAGCTGTTTGCGTTACCCGCCGAGCTCGGCAAAGTCGCCGCTCAAGCCAATGTGCGGATGATGATTCTCGGTCATCGCAGCAGCCGTACACGAGGCCGCGAGAGCCAAAGCCGCGCCTCGATAGAGGAGCACTACACCGGTACTACCCTGTTCGGCAATGATCTGGAATGTTGGGGTTTATAACCTCAACAATCGCATCGCTTTTGGCCAATTTTTGTTTCACAGCGAAGTATTTACTGGCCAGCATAAAAAGCGCGCTATTCCAAACTGACTTGAATCGCCATCCTGCGCCCTCTCGGTTCTGTCGCTGCAAGGCCTGTGCTGGGTGCCCGCGACCACCGCAAGCGGAAGCCACTAACCACACACACCCAATGAAGCGTTAGAGGACTAGAGCACCTCATCTCGTAAATAATCCACGGCCAACCTCGACATAGCGTGCACCGCTGGCTGCAAAGCACCCTCGTCTACGTAAAAATAGGGCGAGTGATTTGGAATCGCGTCTTGCAGCGGCACATCCAACGGCCGACCGCCGATAAAGAAAAAGAAGCCCGGCACTTCTCTCTGGAAAAATGAAAAGTCTTCAGCGCCAGTGGTTCGCGGCGCGATCCGCGCGTTCTTTTCCCCATAAACGGCCTTCAAAGTCGGCGCTAACTGCTCGGTTAAGCCCACGTTATTAAAGGTGACTGGCACCCCCGGATCAATGGTTACCGTTACTTTCGCACCCTGACTGTCTGCAACTCCTTCGGCAATGCGCCGAATTTTCGCGTGGATCTGGGTTTTTACATCGTTGTCGAAAGTGCGGATCGTCCCGCTCAATTTGGCCACTTCAGGAATGATGTTGTTGCGCACGCCGGATTCAAATTTGCCAACGCTGACGACCGCCGGCGTATCCGTGATGTCGATTTGGCGGCTTACGATCGTTTGTAGGGATGTGACAATTTGCGCACCTACTACCACCGGATCAATCCCGGACCAAGGACGCGCACCGTGCGTTTGCTGGCCTTCGATTAAAATATCAAAGCGCTGCGCACTGGCCATAAAGCCCCTTGCGCGATAGCCGGCGGTTCCTACCACACCGCCTTGGGAAATATGCAGCCCGATGATCGCGTCCACTGCCGGGTTCTGCAGCGCATTTTCAGCGATCATCATTTTTGCGCCGCCGTCTTCACCCAAGGGCTGGCCCTCTTCCGCCGGCTGAAAGATAAACTTTACCGTCCCTGGAATAGAGTCTTTTACCCGCGCAAGAACTGTCGCCGCACCCATTAGAATGGCCACGTGGTTGTCGTGCCCGCAGGCATGCATAACCCCAACCGATTGGCCTTCGTATTCGCTGCGCTGCGTCGAGGCATACGGTAACCCGGTTTTTTCGACTACGGGCAAGCCATCCATATCTGCGCGCAGCGCGACCACACCACCTGGTTTGCCGCCCCGCAAGATACCAACAACGCCGGTATGCGCCACCTCAGTGCGCACCTCAATGCCTAAACTGCGTAAATGATCCGCCACCAATTTAGCGGTACGAAACTCTCGATTGGAAAGCTCAGGGTGCTGATGAATGTCGCGACGCCAGGCAATAACCTGGTCGGAAACGGCAGCCGTTTCCTGCTCGATCGTCGCAGCCAAATCAGCAAAGATCATGGAACTGAATAGCAGCGCGCCAATCGTAGTGCAGAGGGAAATGGTGCTTTTAATGATGTTGCCGAGGTTAAACATGCTGACCTCCGAGTGGTCAATGAATGGAAAATAAGTGGTAAACAGATGATTGGCTTGAGCTTACCTCAATCTAAACGTCAGAACAGTATGACCGCTGGTCGCTTAAGAGCGGTAGCGACCCGCTTGCTCGGCAACCCGCGTGGACGGCTAGATACCCATCCGGCACACTCCACTGCCTATTTTCGCCTTCGGCTCACAACGCTTTGGAGCGCAGAGTATGACCACCAAGTTCGACGAATTGTGTCAGGAACTGGAAACCATTTGGCATCAGCAGATTCCTTTGTCTGCGGCAATGCGCATGCAAGTGGTTTCATTTGATGGCGTTACGCTAATCACCAGAGCGGATCTAGAGCCCAACATCAATGTCCATGGCACCGCATTTGCCGGCAGTCTATATGCACTGCAGGCGCTGACAGGTTGGGGACAAACGCACCTGCAACTGCGGCGTCAAAACATCGCCGGGGCCATCGTAATCGCGACCGGCAAAATTGAATACAAGCGACCGCTCAGCGAAAACATCGTCGTGACCTGCCGATTCGAGCCGGCAACCGATGTGCTGGTAGAGCTTGAGGAAAAGGGACGCGTACGCTTTCCGTTGGCAACGCAAGTCACAACCGAAACAGGCAAACTGGCCTGCCGCTTTCGTGGTGAATATGCCGTTAAGTTACTAGTCTGAATCAGCCGGGGAGTCGAAGCGATAGCTCAGCTTGCTTTCCCACACAACGTTAGCATCTAACTGCTCCGACTGCGGTGGTTGAAAGCGCCAGCTTGCTACCGCCGCGAGCGCCGTAGCATCGAACACACCGGCAGGGATACTTTCCACAATTCGCGGTCGCACCACCTGACCGCTCGCATCAATCGAATACCTAACCACCACCCAGCCCGACTGCGCCATTGCCATAGCAGCAGCAGGCACCTTGGGCGCCGTACCCGAAAGCAACACCGGCATTCTGGCTTGACTGCCGCACCCCGCCAAAGTGAAAGACAGAAAGAGAAAGGGCAGCGAAGTCTTGGTAAACCCACAGATAAGCGGTAAGAGGGCGCAACAACGTCCAATTAAAGTCGATCCGATTAGCTGGTGCATGTGACGTCTCGGAGTGAAGCGATTTCAATGTGGCGATCCTAGCATTTCCATTATGCAGGCTGTAAGTCGCAACGATAACTACCAACCGACCTATATTGATTATCCGCATGGCGAGGCCGAGGGTTATCCCGACTGCACTTAAGCCGTGTCTTTATGCAGGGAGCGAAAGCATCCTGCTAATCGCAACGCCATAACTAATAAACCGGTATCAGTAGACAATCTGATTGCCTCGCTGCAAGACTAGCCACCAGGCTGACCCACACACGGCGCAGCGATACACTGGTAGGAGACAAGACGTGAACGAACAGCGCGATGACGACAAAGCACCTACCCCTAAACCACAAGAAGCGCCATTAAGCGATACCACGACGGAGCCAACCAGCGAGCCAAGCGAAAAAGAGCAATCACTGACTTTCTTGCAACTTTTATCCAGTACGCTATCAGCTGCCATTGGCGTCCAGTCTAAAGCGAATAAAGAGCGCGATTTTAAGCACGGCAAGGCGAGCCACTTCATCATGATGGGCATTGGCTTTACGATTGTTTTCGTGGTGTTGATGGCTAGCCTGGTGAATTGGATATTATCCGCTTAGCTCTTATCCGCGCTTTTTAAGAATGGCCTCCACCTTATCCTCGGCAACATCCCGCAGCGCAGCGCTTTGCGCAACAAACTCTTCGAACAACGCAAATTGTACTTCGGCGCGGCGTAGATTTTCACCACGTTCGGCGACCCGGAAGTAAACGTCGCCCTGCAAATGATCGTTAAGAAACCGCACCGCCAACATGAAAGTAAGATGCTGCGGCGCAAAGACAAACGCTTGCAGCCAATCATCTGCCGACCCCAGTCCGTGGAGGGATCGAGTCGACACAAACCCTGCTAGGCAAGCCGCGTAAACTGACAGGTCCACGCGACCATGCGAGAACATCACGGATCGCACCAAATCACCAAGATCCAAAGCCCAATGTGCGTACATGGTAGTATCCAGATCAATGACTGCGGCAACCTGCATCGAATCCACATGAAACAACAGGTTATTGATTTTGCAGTCACCGTGAATGACAGCATTACGCTCCATGAACAATTCTTGTAAGTGCTCGTTCTTAGCAATTTGATCGCGCTGGGCTTGCGTGGCTGTCGCAGCCAGGTCTGCGAATTGGGCGAGGGCGACGGGCAGTTCCAAGAACCCGTCGATGGTTGACGCGAGCGCTCGCTGAGGCACATGTTGCAGCGCATTTTGATACGCGCCAAACGCGGCAGCGGCCGCAAACAAGTGCGCTGGTCCAGCGGTCGCATCCAAAGTGCAGGTAGCTGGCATGAAGCGCCACGCTCGCCATAGATTATCGCCAACTCTCTCATGTAACTGCTGCTGTGACGACGGCATTAACTCCGGCACCTGATACCGCTCCACATAGGCGGTTTGTTGGCTGAGCTGAGTAAGCACGTATTGCGTTTGAGCCAATAACTGCTCGGGACGACGATACACGCTGCCATTAATCTGTTGCAGCACCAGGCCCGCTTCTGGCAAATGATAGGTGCCATGAATGTGCCCTTCGCCTAACGGTAGAGGTTGCTCAGAGCTACCCCAGCATTGCGCCGCGTCAACAGCCGATTGCAAAGAATCAATCTTCATCTTGCTGCTTCAAAAACTCGATCAATTTAGGTAAGAACCCCAGCATGTATTCACCATAGGGCACATTGAGTTCAGCGAGCGTTTGCGCCGCGTTCGCTGCCGCCACCGCGCCGGCCAGCCACGCTTGCAAAATTTGTAGAGCACTCCGCCAAGCTGCTATGACTGCGACCAAATCCTCCGGCCAGGCCTCAGCAGATAGGTCTTGCCAAGCGGCGACCAATTCCGCCACAGCCGCGCGGTCTAATTCAGCGAGTTCATAACGCACTCGGGGACTTTCCGGAAGCAGAAAGTCGACGCAGTGATCCAACGGCGTCGCAGCGTTATATGGCCGTGCAATCGGCATTTCATTGCCTGCCAAACGCGCCGTAAGGACTTCATTACCTAGCAGCCGGGCATACCATTTTATCGGCTCTAGCCAGGCGACAAGGCTCGCCTGAGACTCACTGAGGCCAAGCGCCCGGATCGCGTCCCGGGAAACCCGACGCGGATCGACAGGCAAGCGTGCCCACAACCCTGGCAGGCGTCGATAGAAATCTGTTGGATCGCAGAGCGTTTGGACTGACCAGAGCCGTTCGGCGATCGCGGGCAAACGACTCCACAACCGAGCAGGTAAAGTTGCCGCATCAACAAGCTCAGACCATAAGCAGGCTTCTCCGCCCAGCAGCGCTTCGTCGGTGGGCGGCTCGGCATCGATTGCTCCCGTACGCCACTGTTCGGTCCACGCCAACGCCGCTGCGATATGGGTCAGGCGAGGGTCATTTTGCAGGGCGTCCTCAAGCGCCAACCACTCCGGCTGCGGCAAAGTGGGATCAAACTGGTAGTGAAGATCCGCCGGAAAAAACAAATCTAGATAGTAAGGTGCGGCCACGAGCACTTGTTGACCCAACGCAAGCGCCCGATCGCGCGTCGTAGCGCCGCGCCAGTTTTGTACCGCCATTGTTGGCATCTGCGGATGCAGGACTTCATCCCAACCAATCGGTGTCCGACCCAATGCAACGATTAAGGCGTGAATGCGGGTGAGAAAGTAATTCTGTAGATCTGCCAGTTCGACAAATCCATGCTCGGCCATAAAGGTCTGGGCGACTTCACTCTCGCGCCACCAACGTGGATGTACTTCGTCACCTCCAATATGAATGTATTGATCAGGGAAAACGCTCGCCACCTCACCTAATAAACTCTCTAAGGCCGTATAAACCGCCTCGTTCGTCGGATCAAGACAAGCTTGATGGACCCCGAAACGATTACTCGCTGCCGCAGGATAAAGACCCCATTCCGGGTAACGCGTGAGCCAGTGGTTGGTATGACCTGGCATATCGATTTCCGGCACGACTCTGACACCACGGTCCGCTGCATAAGCAACGAAATCGCGCATGTCGGTTAAAGAGTATGCGTCTTCGCTGGCGAGTCGCGGCCAGACCTCACTGCGCAGACGGAAACCTTGGTCGTCACAAAGATGTAAGTGCAGCACATTCATTTTCAGGATGGCTAGTCCATCAACCACCTCGCGCAAAGTGGTCAGTGGCATGAAATGGCGGGCGACATCCAACAACAAACCGCGCCAGGGAAACCTGGGAGCGTCCGTCACGGACAAGCCGGACAGCAGCTGGTTTGCGCTCGCCAGTTGATACAACGTGGTTATGGCGTGCAATCCACCCCAAGTAGTCGCGGCCCGGATAGCAATCGATTCAGCACCGACTCGCAGTGAGAACGTTTCATCCGAGGCAAATTGCGGCGGCGCTAAAGCCTGCACCGAGGTGATGTGAATCTGCACTCGGCCAAGCGGATAAGGCGCGAGCAGCTGCCGGGCGAGTAGGGCGATGCGGCTATCCGTTTGGCCCACCCACACAATGTGCGTGACATCGCGCGCCGGTGGTTTTGCGTCAGCTGACGCGCCCGTCACCGGCGAAATAGGCAGCAAATCAAACACGACGAGTCCTCATAGTACTACCATCCTATCGGTGACCATCGCCACAGCCGCAGGCTGAGCGCGCTTGGCATTGTCTGGGTACATCACTTTTTTTGGCCGCATGGTCTTTACTTACGCACTCCAACGGGTGCGCATAATGTCGAACAATGCTGGCCTCGCGGCAAGCGTCGCGGTCAATTTCTTGCCACTCGAATGCGTCGCAACTTGTTCCGGCTGGTCGAGCGTGACAACATCCCCCACCTCCCAGCGATGAGACGAGCTTTGCAAATAAAAGAACGCATGGAAGCAGTACTGGCAGCGGAGGCCGCAGCCATAGCCCAAGTAGAAATTGACGATCAGTTCGTGCGAGCAGTTGAAGCCATGCGCGATTGTCGCGGCAAAATCATTACCACCGGTATCGGCAAGGCGGGCCATATTGCTAAGAAATTCGCAGCCACGCTGTGCTCCACGGCCACGCCAGCAGAGTTCCTGCATCCTGCTGAAGCTGCCCACGGCGATCTAGGTATTGTTACGCAAGACGATGTCATGCTGGCTTTTTCTACCAGCGGCAAAAGCCGCGAAGTGCTGGAGATATTGGAACTCGCCCGGCACCTGGGCGTGGCGACCATTATCGGCGTAACCTCCCACCCTGACTCGGTGCTGCGTGACCAATCTGACCTGGTATTGGATATGGGCGTGATCGAAGAACCCTGCCCTTTGGGCCTGACACCAAGCGCCTCCATGGCCGTCATGCTGGCTATTAGCGATGCCGTTGCGCTGGCGCTAATGGAAGACAAAGGCGTGACTCGTGAAGACTACGGTTTACGCCACCATGGCGGCTACCTTGGTCGGGCAGCACGCACAGACAACACACCGCGTTAGCGGCCGCTATTCAGGAATCAGCTGGTAGCGAAACCCTAATTGACCTGCCGCAGCTTCTCTTTGCACGAAGCCGAGTGCTACGAACAAAGCCCCAGCAACGGCCACATGATCGCCCTGTTCAGCAAAACTCACGTCAAGACACTGAGCGCCTTTAGTCTCGGCAACGCCAATTGCGTGCCCAACCAGCCAGCCGCCTAGTCCGCGCCGCCGAAAGTCTGTGCGCACGCCAACCCACTGCAAATGAAAGGCGGCTAACGCGGCTGGATCGGTCGAGCCGTCTGCAAAAAGCGATTCTGCAGGGTAAGGTTCACGCATGCTGTAAGCGCCAATGACCTGTCCCTCGAGCCTTGCCACGCGACAATAAAGCGACGCCGTTGCGTAGGCTACCTGCTGCTGCGACAAACCCACTGCGGTTTGAAAGGACGTGTCCAAGTCATCGCTGCGGGCCCGGGTCACGTCAAGGTGCCGAAAATTAAGCGTCTCTGCTCTAGCCATAGAGCCCTCCCACGGAGGCGCGGCTTAGAACCCTAGGAAGATATGGTGCTGATTGACCGCCTGAGGCGAGTTGAGCAGGCGCAATGACAACGGTCGCGCTACTCTTTTGTCCATCACAATTGATAAAGGCCGGGCTCATCGTTTACCCGAGAATAAATCGCGCAAGCCCGCTAACCAGCGACCCGGAGAACCGCGCCCTAGACTCGAACGCCCCGTTTTCAGGGACAGTCCAGCGGATTTGGGGCCTAACAATTGCTCGGTCATCACCTGGGCAATACGTTGATAGTTTTCCCAATTGTCTTTAACCGCATAAATATCCTCACCAAAAACGCGGACCATATCGGCCTGAAAAAGCGGTAAATAGTGCGCCACAAACACTTCACCTTGGGGCGTCAGGTCTTTAGCGCTGAGTTGACCACCACAGGCGGCAACAAAAAATTCGCTGACTCGACCTTCGCGATACCGTACGCGCTGGGCCAGGCTCGGATGCGCCTGCAACAATGCATCGCTACAGAGCCGGTTTTGTACACAAAAGGCAACGAAAAAACCCAGCGGGACCGCCGCTTTTGCTAAGCCATCTGCGTACGCCAAGTGGTCGTCTATTGTGGCGAGAATAGTCACGCTCGTGGGCTAAGGCGCAAAGCTGGATCGAGCGCGTATGCCCCAGCCCAACTCGGCATGCCGCTGCAAAATATATAGCGAGTCATACGTTGCGAGCACCTCATTGGCAGGCGTGTAGCGGGTAAACCTGACCTTCAAATGAACTTTATTCTGAGCGACGTGTACCGTCTCGATACTGTCCCATACGGTGCGCTGCCAGTTAATTCGTTTAGCAAATGCTTCCAGATCCGCCGCCGCAACAAAACCTTCGTAAGTTGGATGGACGACTACATCACCACTGCTGATACGCACATGCGGAAACAACAACGTCTTCGCCCAACGCGCCTCATCACGAGCGTTAAAAGCCACGAGAAATTCTTCCATAACTGCTCTGGCCGCAGCTTCCGGTTCAAGGGCTAGCGCGTCCGCACGCGCAGCGGACGGGCTCGATAGCGAAGTCAGTACAATAATGAAGAGTGCGATAAGTGACCTGCCCGCTTTGCTTGTGCTGTGCGCTTGCTTAAAAAAGCGGCTATCCGTTAACAGCGCGCTCGAAAAGTACTGCTTAGACTCACAAGCCTCGAATGGGTGACTACTAATGGTTAACAAACAGTTCATATCCCCTCCTGCAAATCGTCGTCTCAGCGCGAAATTACCTTAAACCAGTTGTTGCTGGGTTAATCTCAGTATTGGTAACAAGGTGCCGATTTCTAGTACAAACCGCTTCTAGCACCATCTGGCAATCAATGCCGTTCGCGTTATGATGGCGTGATTCAAACGTTCTCGGGGGAGAAGGCAATGGAAACCACGCAGCATAATCAACCCAACATCGGCCTCTTAACGCACAAATCCGGCCATTTTGCGATGCTACTCGCAACCGCGCTACTAGTCTTCGGAATATTGACCGGTAATCCTTCGGCACACGCGCAAGCCAGTGCGATGGAAAGCCTGGAGCCGCCGTTTAGCGACGGCAAAACAGACGCGCAACGTGCCATCAAATTGGCAAATCAAGGGGTGCGCTTTTTCTCTAAAGCCGAAGCGTTATTCGCTCGCGTCGATTCCGCTAAAAACGAGCGTGAAAAGAAAAATATACAACGTCAAGCCGATGAGGCCCTTGAGAGCGCAACGGAGCGCTTACGCGCCGCCGCAAAATTGGACCAACGCAATTACTCAACCTTCACCGCATTGGGCAGAGCCTTAGCCGCATCCGACGATACCCGTCGCGCAGTTGGGGCATACAATTTTGCACTGCAACTGAACTCGAAGTATTACGACGCCTGGTATCACCGTGCCCTTGCGCTGCTCGAGCTGGGATTGTACGACGAAGTAAAAAAGTCCCATGAAGTGCTTGCTCGGAACGAAGCCCTGTTGGCAACACGCTTGCGCGAGGACCTGGTCAGATGGCGACAAGACGCTAAGGCGAGCGAGCCCGTTACCAGTGATTTCGCAGATTGGATTGCAACGCTATAAGGAAGCCCTAGCCCGGCCGATTGGTGCGGCCGGCGAAACGCTCTATCGGTCTGATTTTTTCGTACTCTGATAATACCGGCGCAAACTCTTCTGGTGTGCTGGCATGAATGATCACGCCATCCGCGCCAGCTTCGAATTGGTCCACCCAACGCTGGGCGCATTCTTTCGGAGAACCGACTGCGGCCGGCCGCCAGCTGTGTGGGATGAGTGGCTCTATCTTTGCCAATTGCGCAGTGCTCGCCACGCTGTCGATCATGCCGCCCACCGCTTTAACCGCGGGGTCTTCGCGAAACCGGTGAAGAATATCCATGTCCCAGTGATTTACTGCCACCAAATTTTCGCCATAACCAGGAATCTGCAGGTAGGTCGCGAGACGCGCAATAATATATTGCAGATAAACTTCGTCAGAGACATTGCAAGCGGTTGCTAATACAGACCAGTTTTTGACAGAGCCGGCGGTTCGACCTGCATGTGCCTCGCCGCTGCGCACGGCCGCGACCGCATCGGCCAAAGCCTGGTCACTCATAAAGGTATGTAAATGGGTGCCGTCATAGCAGGTGCCCGCATGACGCAAACTCTTGAGTCCGAAACCGACATAAAGAATGGGTATGTCTTCGTTGAGATACGGCGCTGTCGAAAGGTAGGGAAAATGCCCAAGCTCGCCCTGATGGTTTGCGATGCTTTCACCACGCCAAAGCTTCCGCATAATATCGATAAACTCTTTTTCCCTAGCATAGGTCGGGTAATCCAGGCTCATCGCTTGCCATCGTAAACCAACGCCTTTCGCCAGGCCGAGTGCAAATCGTCCTTCAGAGAGGCGATTGAGCGTACTTCCAACAGATGCTGTAATGTTTGGATGTCGTGTATTCAGATTGGTGGCCGACGTGCCGATAAAGATATTCTCGGTCACTGCGGCAACCGCACCACAGATCGCGCTGATTTCCTTATAGTCAGCACGCTCAGAGATCATCAGATTGCCTATGCCTAAAGCCTCAGCATCTCGTGCTTGCTGCAACACATCTCGTGGCGTCCGGGTATGTCCTGCCAAACCATAGAAGCCGAGCTCAGGGAAACGGGCGGTGTATTCTGGAAAGGTCATCGTCAAATCACGCTCTTGGGGTTTCGCCGCTTTTTCTAGCCACTCTCTAATTCGATTCTGCATCAGAATGCTCTGTTCTAGCACTTTAGTGCAGTACTTTGAAGATTGACTGTTTGCAGTTAAGAGCTGATAAATTCGGGATCACGTTGCCACCATTGGTCTGTCGATAAATCCGCTCAGGATGATCTTACCAATGAACCTACGAAATCGATTGGTAAGTTTAAGCCGGACGATCCCCGCAAATCGTGACGCGATGCATCCGGCGATGCTGCGGATGAAAATCGTTAACCGGTTTATGCTGCACGCTTCGGTTATCCCAGATCGCTACCGTGCCAGGCTGCCACTGCAAGCGCACGGTATGTTCTTCGGTAACGATGTGACGAAACAAAAAACTCAGCAGTGCCTCGCTCTCTTTGTGGGTGAGTTGCGGGATGCGAGTCGTAAATAGCGCGTTCACATAAAGGCTCTTGGCACCGCTTTCGGGGTGGGTTCGCACCAGCGGATGTTCTATCGGCGGGTTCTCAGCGATCGCATCGGCCAAGCGTTCGCTGCCGCCCGGTTCCGCAAGACTTTCCCGAAAACCATGACGAAAGTCATGCACTGCAGTAAGCCCGTCGCATAGCCTCTGCAGTGGATCCGACAGATTTGCATAGCTGGCCGCGGCGCAGGCCCAGAGCGTATCGCCGCCAACAGATGGAATAATCTGGCCCTGCAAAAGGGTAAAGCTGGGTGGTTCAGACATAAACGTCATATCTGAGTGCCAAACCTCAATTTTTGAGGGATTTGCAGGCGTGCTTTCCAAGATTTGCACGTTAGGCGCATCGGGTACTGTCGCATACGCGGGATGATCAAGCACTAACCCGAAACGCTCTGCAAACGCACCGTAGAGCGCGGCATCTTGATCTTGCTCGCGAATAAACACGACACCATATTGCAGAATTTTTTGGCGTAAAGCGTGATACGCGGCGTCTGACTCGACCACATTCAACAAGCTGGTGTTTTCGATAAAGGCGCCCAATGCAGCTGCCGCTGGTGTGGCCCGTAACTGTTCGCTCATGCAAGCTTCTCTATTGACTGTCCGCTAGGAGTGACTGTCCGCTAAGGTTGACTGTCCACTAAAACGGACTATCCATCAAACCAAAGGCGTTACACTTCTGCATTGAAAGGTCATCCTATAGCAGTCACCTAAGAAAAGTCTCTGCAGAATGCCGTTGGCAAAGCTCGCAAAAACCGCGAGATTCCAGCGAGACACGGAAATTTTCCATTAGCGCGACGACTCCCAAATGATCCCGCGTATAAAGGGTAAACGGCTTAAGGAGCTCATGATGTTACAACAACGCGAAAATACGATAACGGCACTGGCCAACACGCCCCAAACGGTCATGAATTCTGGCGCGGTCTTTGGTTTAACGTCTATCTTGCTAACACTAGTCGCGATGGCGCTGAGTCTTTGGGCGCTGACTATGGCCCCGAACGCAATAGCGGACGACCATAAAAAGCAGGAACGCAAAGGCGCTTATGGCGACAGTCGGTCGGAGCGCGGCCCAATTGTGATTGCGGATATAGAAGCAGCCGTCGCAAAGCGGTTTGCCAAAATGGACCAGAACGGTGACGGACTCGTAGCGATGGAAGAGTTTTTGGCGATGAAGGAGTCGCGTCCGCCGCGGTCTCGCGATGGCGGCAAGCGCGCGCATCCTGAGTCCGGAGGTTGGGACAGCGAAGCCGAAGGACTTAGCAAAGCGGAACGCCGAGCGATGCGCCAGAAAATGCAAAAAAAGGGCAAGCAAGACACGGCCAAAAAAAATTGGCGGGAAAAAGTCATACGCGGTGCGCGGCCAACTCGGGAAGAGCGCGAAACCCTCAAAGGCTTTATGCAGGAAGAGTATTTCGCTTTGTTAGACCTGAATTCCGACCAGTCGATCTCAGCACAAGAATTCAAAGAAGCAGATTTAAGACGCACCCAAATGCAGGCGCAAAAAAGAGCCATGTTTCGCACAATGGACGTAAATCAAGATGGATATCTCACCCCATCAGAGATGCCTAACCCCGCAACGCAACTGCAAAAGTTAGACAGAGACGGCGATGGAACCGTGGGGCGTCGAGAGATGAAAGCAGGCATGCGGGCTATAAAACACGCGCAGCAGGACCGAGCGAGCCGAAGTAAAGAATAAGAAAACTAACGAATAGTTTAAGATAAAAGCAAATTCGCCTCTATGAAATAGCGCTTATTCTTGGGTAAAACCTCCATACGATTCGCTCGACAAAGAGACACGCTGAACAAGTGCAAAACCGAAACCCGGACGCAGTAGATGATGAGACGCTAATGCGACAGATTCAGAACAGCGATCAACAAGCATTTAATGTTTTAGTTAACCGGCATATTGATGCGCTCTTTGGGTTTGCAATAAGACTTGGAGCAGATCCCTCTAATGCCGAAGATCTAGTGCAGGAAACGTGGTTACGAGTTTGGACGAAGAGCGACACCTACCAAGCTGGCCGAGTCCGTCCGACTACGTGGGTGTTTCGCATTCTGCATAATCTATTTATTGATTCCACCAGAAAACAGCGGCCAACCTCGTCCTTAACCGAAGAGCATGAGCAACTTGAGGACACAAAGGATTTGGAGGCAGACAGCATCCAAACACAGCGAGAAGCACAGCTGATGCAATTGGTGGAACAGCTAAATGCTTCCCAGCGAGCCGCCATACTGCTGTTTTATCGGCAAGGATTCTCAACTGCGGAAATTGGCAACATTATTGGCGTAAGCACGCAGGCATCGGAGTCGTTGCTGGCGCGCGGGCGCAGACAGCTACGCCGCCTGTGGAAAAAACAGAATAGCGTCAGTGTGGAGGAGACAACGTGATCTGGCGACCGACCTTTGAATCAACAATAAGCGAACCTGAGCAAACAAATGCAACTTAAGAGCTTTATCCAAAACCTAGATCAGTTCGGAGCAGATCTGCGGACCTGGCCTGACCCACAAACTGCCCATGAATTTTTAGCAGGATCTGCGTCGGCGCAAACGGCCTTGAACCAAATGGCGGAGTTCGAGCGCGCGCTAAACGAGGATCTGCTGATAGCACCGGAGGCGCTCAAGCTTCGTGTCGAGAGCCAAGTCGTTCAGCGAATCGCGCGAGAACCGTCAACTCGAATCATCACGTGGCTCAGGGGCGCGATCTGGCGCCCAGCCGTTTCCGCAGCCATGCCAATCATGCTTGGCGTGGCAGTTGGCTATGGTTACGCGCTCAGTTTTGAAGACGACGCCAATGTGAGCACGTGGGTATATAGCGACAGCCTCGATATGGATGAATATGCAACGCTGGCAACCGAGCCACAGAAGTTGAGATTATGACTAGAAGAGGGTGGATCAATCTTGTTTTAGGGGTATCAGTAACGCTGAACTTGCTCTTTATTGGGTTTATCGCCGGGCAAAAACTGCATGGCTTTGCCGGTCCAGTGAGCCCGTTTTTACATTTGCCACGCTGGGCCGAAACGCTTCCGAATGAGCGCGCCGAGGCATTGCGTCCAATACTTAAAAAACAGTTTAGGAATGCACGTCAGCACATGCGTGCTATGCGTGCGCAACATAGAGCAGTTAGGGCTGCTCTTGCTGCTGATCCTTTTGATAGAGCTGCTTTCATTGAGAGTCTTGATGGTTTCGGAGAACAAGCTGGGGAAGGCTTCCGGTTTAGCCGCAGCGCATTAATCGAATTCGTAGATAATCTTGATCAAGCTGAGCGACTAAAACTTGCTGCAGATCTTGATCGCCGTAAACCTGGACGTGACGGCCCCCGTGCGGAAGAGCGACATGAGCAGCAAAAGCCGCGTCTTCCGTAATCGGCTTGGTCGCGGCCTTTTGCCTAATTAGTAAGCCCTTATAACTGATGCCTTTAAATACTCCTCCGGTTATTTCGATTTGTTAGCCAGCGCTCGGCCTGAACCCGAAAAGCAATCGCGGCTGGACAAGCTTCAGACGACCAAAGGAAAGACCTAACCGAGCGAAATTGCAACCTTCCGACCTTCCGACCTTCCGACCTTCCGA
>CENJ01059013.1_pt1 | contig 27001 bp, 23 predicted proteins | sample 356161 | NCBI WGS metagenome assembly CENJ01 (sample SAMEA2619531, study PRJEB7988) | marine metagenome | biome: marine biome (ENVO:00000447); feature: surface water layer (ENVO:00002042); material: "saline water (ENVO:00002010), including plankton (ENVO:xxxxxxxx)" | depth 5 m | reverse complement strand
CTAGCATTAAAAATAAAAGAGATTGATGAAGTTATTGTTTCAACAGACGATAAAAAAATTGCTGATATCGCTCAAAAATATGGTGCTACAATTCCTTTCATGAGACCAAAAAAGCTAGCAACATCAAAGTCACTTCAAATTGATACAATCGTATATAACTTGAAAAAATTTGAAAAAATTAAAAAAAGGGAAATTGATTTGGTTGTTTTATTACAACCAACTGCTCCGTTAAGAAATGCAGATGATGTAATTGGCTGTATAAAACTTATGAAAAAGAAAAACCCTGATACTGTAATTTCTATAGCCGACGTTGGTTGTAAACATCCTTCTGGTATATATAGAGTGGGAAAAGACGAAAGCCTGATTCCTTTTGTTAAAAAATCTAAATCTGGTTTTAACAGACAACAACTAGAAAAAATATATTGGAGAACCGGCTCAGTCTATGTAATTCAAAGAAATGTTATTTTAAAAAATAATGCTATTTACGGCGACAAAATAATTGGTTACAAGGTTTCTGAAGAAAGAGCATTTAATATAGATACAAAGTTTGATTGGAAACTCGCAGAATTATGGGGAAAATACAAAAAAAATTATGAAAGATAAATCACCCACAATTATATTATTTTTTTATAGATTTATGGAATTTAGACTTTTCTTTCAAAATGGTCTTTTAAAGTTACTAGAAAAAAAAATTAAACTCATAGTTGTTGTTCCAGAAGAATCTGTTGTTGGTGTAAAAAAAATAGTTGGTAAAAATGTAATTGTAGAAGGAAGTAACCTTGGAAAACTGACCGTTCTAGATGAACTTAAAGACAAAGGAATAAATGCATTAATCTCAAGAATTTTGTCTCTTGTTTATGGTATCAAGAAAGGAAAGACTGAAAATATTACCCCAAAGATACATTTTGAATCAATTATAAAATTAGCAAAAAAAAAAAGTTTTATATCTAGAATAGTTGTTAATTTTATAATTCTCATCGCAAAATTAGCTTCAAAATCCTATTTAATGAGAAAATTGTTGCAAAGATTATATGCTTTTACATCAAAAGATAAAAACATTAATTTATATTTTACAAAATATAATCCAAATCTTGTTGTAGTGGGTTCTTGTGGCCTCTCCGCGGATGGTTGGGTTATGTTAGAGGCAAAAAAAAAAAAAATATCCACAGTAGTAGTACTTCAAACCTGGGATAGAACTTCATCAAAAGGTTATCCTACCGTTCAACCTGACTACATGTTAACATGGAGTCAAATAACAGCTATTGAGGCAAATATATTTTTAGATATTCCCAAAAAAAATATTTTTATTGGCGGTGCACCAATCTGGGATGATTTTTTCTTAAAAAAACCACCTTTCAGCAGGAAAAAATTTTGTAATATTACAAAATTGGATTTCAAAAAAAAAATAATTGTATTTGCCATGAATTCATTGTGCTACCATGAGAGTAACATGGAGGTTATGGCTTTTTTAGGTTCACTTATTCAAAAAAAAAAATTTTTAAAATCTTCTCAATTATTTCTTAGGCTACATCCTTCATACTTTTCTGCTAAAAAAGAAAAATATGAAATGGATAGAATAGTAAGCGTTTTATCAAAAATACCTGGTATAGTCATCAATACGCCAGAAACAGACAAAGATCAATCAGGTTTACTTTTTACAAAATTAGATCAGGATATTCAAATTTCATCTTTTTATCATTGTGATTTAACTATTTCATGTTTATCAACTTACATGATTGAGTCATCAATATTCAATAAACCAGCCATAAATTTAATGTATGGAAGATGGAAAACGAATCTATATGATTTAGATGTTAGTAAAGTAAAGGTTCATCACATCCAGAGAATCTATAATTATAAAGCTATTTATCAAGTGAGAAAATTAGAGGATTTATTACCTACCATTAACAAAATTTTAAAAAATCCGAATGAAAAAACAGGTGAAAGAAAAAATTTGGTTAATTCAGAAATATCAAAAAATCAAGGACGTGCTAGAACCTATTTTTGCAAAAAATTGATTCAACTTGCAAAATTTCATCACAATAAAAATTAGAACTATTTATAAAATGTCAATTTTTAATCAAGCTCATGAAAAATGTTTGTAAGTAATTTTAAAAAATAGTTTAATAAAAGATTTTTTGAAATTTATGTAAATAAAGGGGTTTATATGATTCATAGAAGCCTAGATTTAAAGCTATAATTAAAATATAATGTTAATTATACTAATAGAAACAAATAATTATTTTAAATCAGGTTTATGCGCATTTTAAATTTAGAACCTAATAATTTTTCATTAAAAGCCAAACAAATATTAAAAACAGTTGCAAAATATAAAGATGTAAAAAACTTAAATTTTGTAAAAAAATGTCAGAAAACTAATATTATAATTACTAGATTAGGGCATAATATAGATAGTAAATTTTTAGAAAATTTTCCTAATCTAATTGCAATAGCTACTGCAACGACTGGATTAAATCATATAAATCTTAATAAAATTAATGCAAAAAAAATCACGGTTTTAAGTTTAAAAGACGAAACTAAGTTTTTATCTAGTATCACGGCTACAGCCGAACATCATTGGGCATTATTATTATCATTAATTAGAAAAGTTCCTAAAGCCAATGAAAGTGTTAAAAATTATAATTGGGAAAGAGAAAAATTTACTGGATTTCAGTTGAAAAATAAAATAATAGGAATTGTTGGTTATGGAAGAATTGGGAAGATGATAGCAAAATTTTCAAAATCATTTGGTATGCAGATCATAGCTCATGAAAAAAAAAAATTAAAAAACAAAAAAATGATTAGATTTGTAAATTTAGAAGAACTCTTTCGGACCAGTGATATAATATCAATTAATTTGTCACTTACGTCAGATACAGAAAAGATTATTAGCAAGGAATTGTTATTTTCAACAAAAAATAATGTTTACATTATTAATACTTCTAGAGGAGAATTAATTGACGAGGAAGCATTAGTCGAAAAAATAAAAAAAGGAAAAATTGGAGGATTTGCTACTGATGTTCTAAGTAATGAATTATCAAAAACGTCAGATTTTTTTAAAAAAAATAAACTTGTTGAATTATCAAACAAAAACAAAAATATTATCATAACTCCACATATTGGGGGCGCATGTACTGATGCAATGCGAGAAACAGAAGTTTTTATAGCAAAAAAGATTGTTAAATTCATCAAAGGCTTTAAAAAAAATGATTAAGAAAAAAAATATTTGTGTGGTGTTAACTGCAAGACCAAGTTATTCCAGAATTAAAACTGCACTTGAAAAATTAAAACAAAACTCAAAAATTAAATTGTCAATAATTGTAAGCGGATCATTATTATTAAGTAAATACGGTAATGCTGCAAAAGTAATCGAAAACGATGGCTTTGAAATTACAGATAAAATATACTCAATTATGGAAGGTGAAAATTTAGTTTCAACAACTAAAACTACAGCAATTCAACTAATGGAATTAGTAACATTATTTGAGAAGAATAAACCTGATTGTGTTGTAACTGTAGCTGATAGATTTGAAACACTTTCTACTGCAGTAGCGTCAGCATATATGAATATACCTCTAATTCATATTCAAGGAGGAGAAGTTACAGGTTCAATTGATGAAAAGGTAAGACACGCTGTTACCAAATTATCTGATCTTCATTTAGTTTGCACATCAGAGGCAAGAAACAGAGTGATAAAGATGGGAGAACATGAAAATTCTGTTATCGTTACAGGTTGTCCATCAATTGACCTTGCAAAAATAGCAATTAAAAAAAAACCAAATATAGATAATAAGATTTGGAATAGTTATAATTTTGTAGGAAAAAAATTTGATGTTACTTCAGATTACTTAGTATTAATGCAACACCCAGTCACTACACATTATAAAATGAATCATCTTTATATGACAAATCTTTTATCTGCAGTTAAAAGCTTGGATATCAATACATTTTGTTTTTGGCCAAACCCTGATGCAGGTTCTGACGGAATATCAAATGCTGTAAGGACTTTTCGAGAAAAACAAAAATCCAACAAATTTGCTTTTTTCAAAAATTTTGAACCTGATGATTTCATTAGACTACTAAATGGATCAAAATGCTTAGTTGGAAACTCTAGTGCTGGAATAAGAGAATGCTCATTTTTGGGTTTGCCTGTTGTCAATATTGGAGAAAGACAACAACACAGACAGAGAGCGAGTAATGTTTTGGATTGTTCCAACAAAGCAACCGAAATTTTAACCTCTTTGAAAAAACAAATTAATGAAAAAAAATTTAAAAGATCAGAAATTTATGGTAAAGGTTTTGCATCAGAAAAAATTAACAAAGCCATAGAAAATTGGAATCTAAAGATAAAAAAATCGATTACATATTAGCTAGTAATGAAAATTTTTAATTTAAAACTTTACAATTTAATTCCAATCATACTCCAAAGATTTTCAAAATTTTGGGTTACTTTTCTTGTAAAGAGAAATAAACCTAAATTGCTAGCAAAAATTTTCGCTTTATCTTTATATGAATATTCTAGGGTTGAGAAAAAAAAAAATATAAAAATTTTTAATGTAATCTTTCTTAACAAGAGTATTTTTTATGACGATATAAAGCAAGGATTAGTTCCACAGAATTTATTCAATCTATATTATGTTGAAAGAAATTTTTTTAAGTTAATTGTTAATCATTTTTTGCCTTATACCGTTGTAGATAACTCTTATAAATCTGAAAAAAATGAAATGAAGTTAGCGAAAAAAAAAATTTCAAATTTTTTGAGTGTTTTCATAGATCATTTAGATAATTATTTTAAAGTTGATGGGGTTCTTACTGGAAACATTGTCTATTGGGCAGAACAGGAATTAGCAGAATGTCTAGACAAAAAAAATATTTCTTTCATAGCTTGTCAAAAGGAGAGCATCCAAGCCCCAGAATTGTATAAGGAAATTATAAATGTAAGAACAAAAGGCAATGAACCATTTAAAGGCACAGCAGTTCTTACTTATAATAAAAAAACTGCCGTTCAATTGGTAAAAGGAAAGATGGTAGACCAAAAAAAAATTCATATAGTGGGAATGCCCAGATTGGATTCTTATCATCGGTTAAGAATGAGTAACAATACAAAAAGAAGAAAAAAAAGAATTTTATGCTTGTTGATATCCTTAGTGTCACAGTTACCGTGTCTTATTTATCCATTTACTGATAAAAGAAGATGGAGTGATATTGCTAATTTAACTCACAAAAGTTTATTTGAGTTTGCACATAAAAACCCCAATATAGAAATTGTAATAAAATATAAGCCATCTGATAGATGGCAAATTGATATTATTTATAAAAAATTTAAAGATCGTATCCCACCAAATGTAAGAATTACTATGACAGAGAGCTTATTAAGCTTAATGGAAAATTCTGATGTGGTCGTAGGTCATAATAGTTCAGCAATGTTTGAAGCAATTGCTTGTGGAAAAAAGTGCATCGTTCCACATTATGCAGAAGCATTAAGAAAAGAATTTAAAGGCCGTTTAATCGATTTCAAAAACGCTGTCGTCATGGTGTCTAGTCCAGATGAACTAAAATTAAAATTAACCCAATGTCTCAATGAAAAAATGAATAAAATTCTCTCTAATTCAAAATTATTGTTATTAGATGAATGGGTAGGAAATGCAGATGGATTATCAGGAAAAAGAATGGCGAATAAAATTTTTGATATCATTGAACAAAAAACTAACTAATTAAAATAATGCTTAAAAATTATATTGAAAAAGGGGGATATAAATTTAAAAAAAAAGAATCCTTTTTTTTTAAAATTTTTTTCTCATTTAAAACTTATTTAAAAAAAATCAAAATAATAATTATGTCAATAAAGTTTTTAATTAAAAATAAAAACCCTATCCTAGAAAACGAATTCATTGCTGTTTATGCAAGTCGATCCTTTGGGCATGACATTCATTTTATAGAGTTAGTCTCAAGACTATATTTTCCCAGAAAAATAAGTTTCATTATAATTCCGAATGAACGTATAAATAATTTTTTATTAGAAGCATACTCTCATAACATAAGTTTCTTTAAGTTTTCTGTTGATCCTGTTTTGAGCGAATGGACGGCAAGATTAATTAAATTAATGTTTTTTTATTTTGAAATCAAACATACTAGTTGGCCTAAAAATTACATCGTAGATCCAAGACACTTAACACAGATATTAAATATTGATGAGGACTTACATACATTCGAGCCAATAAAAAATAAAAAAAAAAAAAAATTTACTTTCAATACTAAATCCCCACTAGGTATTTACAGACATTTAGTAAACAGTAAAATTGGGAGAAATCCATCTTTGCCTGAACATATAGAAAAAGATTGTGTAGCTAAAATCAAAAAAAAATGGCCTTCTTTTTTTAAAAAACCAATAGTTGCTATTGTCCTCAGAAGAAAGGGGTATTTGGGACAAGGTATTAATGGTAGACTTAGAATGGCTGGTCCACACGAAAATTATACTGATAGTGTAAAGTATTTAGCAAAACAAGGCTTCAATGTAGTTGGGACAGGGGATACTCTTCATGAGAAATTTTATGATATAAAAAATTATTATGATTTAACAGAGTGTGGCATAGAAGAGGATTGCGCAAATATTTTTACATTAACTAATTGTATTTTATATGTTGGTCAAAATTCTGGACCTTACCAAATTGTCTTTTCCGTTGGAGGAAGATGTTTGATTACAGATGCACAACCCTTGGCATATGCACCTTTTGGAGAAAATGACCTCATTTTATATAAGAATATATACATAGATAACAAAAAAACTGATATTTCTAAAATTTTTAAATATAGGCCTGAATTATCTTTTGATCAAATTACATTTGAAAAAGACGTAAAAGTTAAGGAAAATTCATCTCTTGAAATACTTTTATCAGTTAAAGAAATGATTGAATTAATAAAAGGAAAAAAAACTAGCTATGAAATAAAAAACTTATCTCAAAAATTACGTCAGTTAGCCCCTAAAACTGCTCTTAGTGCTCATCTGAAATCAAGACCACCTGCATTTATTTTAAAAAAAATGAAAAAGTCTCTTTTTTAGGATTAAAATAATTTATGAATCTTTTTCAAGTATTTAAATTAGTTGGACATTATTCTAAAAGTTATAAAAACAAAATGATTTCTTGTTTTTTTTTGCTACTACTTGAAGCATTAATCACAAGTTTATCATTTGCAAGCATAATACCTTTTGTAAATATAATTATTAAGGGCGATGGAGGAAATATTAACTTTCCTTTTATTGGAAAATATATCAACGAATTGTTAGTTATAAATCCATTTTTAATTATATTAATCATAGCTATACTTCTTTTTTCAAAATCAGTTGTCACAATACTTAGAGTTGCCTTATCTATACATATTGGCGTTGGGCTTAAAGCAAAATGGATAGGTCAAATGCTTGGTTCTCTAACCTACACTCACATTAAACAGTTAAGTAATACTGAAGAGGGACACAAATTTAGTAATATCTACATTCTTCCAGAGAAAAGTAGTGCTTTTATAGTTAGTAGTTTTGGATATATATCAATCATAGCGCAAGCTATTTCTATTATAATAGTCATGTTTTTCGTTGAGTGGAAAATATTATTTATTGGAATAATTTTAATAGGAATAAGCTTTTTTTGTCTTCATAAACCATACATTAATCTTGCCTCAGTGATGGGTGTGAAAACTATTAAAATTAAACAAACCGTTTTTAGTTACATATACGACTCAATAAGAAATATTAGAGATATCAAAATCTTTAATTTACACAACATAATAATTAAACAGTTAAATACAATTCTTTCTAATGAAAAGAAATTTGAATTTAAAAAACAATTTATTAATGTTTTTCCATCCTACAGTATCGAGTTAATTGCTGCAGTATTATTATTGATTATTTACTTTGTATTACTTGGTTCGTCTAAAGATAGTATAAATTTTCTTTTGCCAAAAATAATTTTTTTTAGTGTTAGTGTGCAAAAATTATTGAATTCAAGTGCTACAATAGCATCACTAAATTTTAAGGTGGTTACACAATTTAAAAATTTTGAGTTAATGGATAAAATTCTTACAGAGTCATTGGACGAATATGAGATTAATAAAAAAGCTAATAAAAAAATTCCAACAAGTAAAAAATCCTTAATTTTAAAAAATCTTTCATTTTTTTATAATAAAAAACAAAAGATTCTAAATAATGTAAATATTACAATTCCATTGAAAAAAATGATTTTTTTTATTGGTAATTCTGGTACAGGAAAATCCAGTTTAATGGATATTATTTGTAAATTAAGAGAACCATCAAACGGTAAAGTTCTTCTAGATGATATCGACATCAATCAATTTAATCTTCAAAAGTGGAGAGATAGGATTAGTTATGTTTCTCAAGAGCCAACTTTTTTTTCTGGAACAATTTTAGATAACATTACATTATTTAACAAAGATATAAATTTAAAATTAGTAAGAAAAACAGCTGAGCTAATAGATTGTGACAAATTTATAATGGAGACACCTAAACAATATGAAACCTTATTATCGTCTAGTGCATCAAATTTATCGGGTGGACAAAGAAGAAGGATTGCTTTAATAAGATCTTTACTAAAAGATCCTGATATCCTAATTTTAGATGAATCTTTATCTTCAGTCGACGAAAAACATGAAATTAAAATAATAAAAAAATTAAAAAAAATTAAAAAACTAAGTATTTTTTTTATTTCTCATAGGTTATCTAGTATTGATTTAGCAGACGAAGTTTTTTTATTTAAAAATAAAAACATTTTTAAAAAATGATAGAAAATTTTTAAAACTCAATTAAGATTAAAAATTATTAATACACTTCAAATTCTTAATTTAAAGAAATAAAACTTGAAATAATGAATTTTAATAAGAAAATTAAAAGTCTTACAGAACTGGAGAGTATTGCTTCTTCTCAAAAAAAATTTGGAAAAAAAATAATACTTTGTCATGGAACATTTGATCTTTTGCATGTTGGTCATGTCAGACATTTTCAACAAGCAAAAAAAATAGGTAATATATTAATAGTAACAATTACTGCTGACAAATTCGTAATTAAAGGACCTGATAGACCTTATTTCTCTGAAATATTAAGAGCAGAAATGATAGCTTCGCTTATGAATGTAGATTATGTAGGCATTGTAAATGATACTAGTGCTTTGCCAAGTATTGATGCAATTAAACCAAATGTTTATGTTAAAGGTTCTGATTATAAAAATACCACAGAAGATATAACTGGTAAGATTAAAAACGAAATTAATGCAGTTAAAAATAATGGCGGTAAAATTTTTTTTACCGATGATATAGTGTTTAGCTCATCGACACTTTTAAATAAACATTTTAAAACTAATAATGATGAATTAGAAAAAGTTCTAAATATTGTTAAAAAAAAGGGAGGCTTTTCTTATCTTGAAAAGCAAATCGAGCAAATTTCGAATAAAAAGATTTTATTTATCGGGGAAACGATAATTGATGAATATCTATACGTTGATAGTCTTGGAAAAGCATCTAAGGAAAGTATTATAGCCCAACTTTACCACAGTAAAGAGATTTTTTTCGGAGGTGTAGTTGCAGCAGCAAAACACAGTTCAGGTTTTTGTAAAGAAGTAAGAATAATTACGACTTGCGGTTCAAACGATTCCTATGGAGAATTGATTAAAAAATCATTGCCGAAAAATATTAAGTTAATTTCTGAAAATTTAAGTAACAAACCTACCACAAGAAAACAAAGAGTTGTTGATAGGTCTTATTTAAGAAAAGAGAGTGAAATTTATATTATGGATGATACACCGTTATCGGAGATGGAGGAAAAAAAGGTACTTAATCACCTTAACAAAAATTTAAAATGGGCGGATGTGGTAATCATAACAGACTTTGGACACGGACTTATGACTTCTAATATCATAAAAAAGATAGTAAAGGACGCAAAGTTTTTGTCTGTTAATGTTCAAACTAACAGTAGTAATCGAGGTTATAATCTATTCACAAAATATCCAAAAGCAGATTTTTTATGTATAGATGAACCTGAGATGAGACTAGCAACTCAGCAAAAATTTGCCCCAGTTGTTCAAATTTTGAAATATATTAAAAAATTAATTTCTTGTGATCATTATATTGTAACTCATGGAAAACATGGTTGTTATGTAAAAGACAAAAAAAATAAAATTGATGTAGTCCCAGCACTGGTGACAAAGGTCATAGATTCAGTAGGAGCCGGAGATGCTTTTTTAGCAATAACATCTCCTTTTGTTGCATCTGGTCTGCCAATGAAGGAGGTTGGACTTCTTGGAAATATTGCTGGTGCGATTAAAGTTAATATAATTGGTCACAGATTTTCGGTTGACAAAATTACGTTCATGAAATATTTAAAAACTTTATTGAAGTAAAAAATTTAGCTTTTCAAAGTATGACTTTTAGTACATATATAAAAAAACTCTATGAAATTGCAAAGTTAATCAAGGTTACTGACAGAAATAAAAATGTTATTGATTTTGATATTGCATCAAAAAAAATAATCAACAAATTAAAAAAATTTCAAATTGACAACAACAAAAAAATTATTTTTGTAGGAAATGGTGGAAGCTCTGCAATAGCAAGTCATTGTTCAATTGATTATTCGAGAACTGCGGGCATAAGAGCTCAAAACTTTAATGATGGTGCCTCTCTGACTTGTTTAGGTAATGATTATGGTTATGAACATGTATTTTCAAAGCAAATAGAACTTCATGGAACCAAAAATGATATACTAGTTGCGATTTCGAGCTCCGGAAATTCAAAAAATATTATTAATGCAGTTAACATGGGTATTAAAAAAAAAATGTTTGTTATCACATTAAGTGGTTTTAAAGAAAATAATAAACTTAAAAATCTTGGAGATTTTTCATTTTTTGTTTCAAATGAAAAATACGGTTACGTAGAAATATTACACTTAATAATTCTTCATTCATTTTTAGACATTTTAATGTTAACAAATTCGAAATCATGACAAAATATTCAGTTTTAGTTACTGGCGGAGCAGGTTATGTTGGTGCTGAACTAATACCCAAACTATTAAGCAGCGGATTTAAAGTTAGTGTGATTGATCTAATGATCTACAATAAAGATGTTTTTAAGCATCACGTTCAAAATGAAAATCTAAAAATCTTCAAAGGGGATATCAGAGATCAAGATTTGCTTGAACATGCAATGAAAAAAATTGATTGTGTTATTCATTTAGCTTGTATTTCTAATGATCCATCATTTGAACTAAACCCAAATCTTGGTAAATCAATAAATCTTGATTGTTTTTTTCCTTTGGTAAAAATTGCTAAAAAATTTGGGTGTCAGAAATTTATTTATGCCTCTTCTTCTTCAGTTTATGGAATAAAAAGTGAAAAAAATGTTACTGAGGATTTATCACTGGAACCATTAACAGATTATTCAAAATACAAAGCACAATGTGAGAGTATTTTACTTGGAGAAATGAGTTCTAAATTTATAACTACGATATTAAGACCTTCAACTGTTTGTGGTTTTTCTAAGAGACAAAGGCTTGATGTAGTGGTTAATATATTAACTTCACATGCTTATCATAATAAAAAAATCACTATTTTAGGCGGAGAACAGCTAAGACCAAATATACACATTAAAGATATGATAAGAGTATATCAACATATAATTTCATCAGAAAGTTCTAAAATTGATGGTAAAATTTATAATGTTGGGTACGAGAATTATTCCTTAAATGAAATTGCAAAAATAGTTTCAGAAAAATTTGATGAGCAAATATCTATTGAATATAAAAAAACAAACGACCCTAGATCATATCATGTTTCTTCAAAACTTATAGAAAATGAATTGGGTTTTAAATCGGAATTTAAAGTTCAAAATGCTGTTGAAGATCTTTTAAGTTCATTTAAAAATAATTTAATACCTAATGCAATGACTGATAGTATTTATTATAATGTGAAAAGAATGCAGGAGATCAAACTATAATGGTATGTGACTTGCAAAAAAAATTAGATGACTGAAGGCGTAAATACAAGAGAAGGAAAACTCATTCTTGATTCTCACAAACTATCTTATCACATGGATAGGGTAAATGCGTGGGAAAATGGTGAAATAATTGCACCAATAAGTGTTGATATGGCTCTAACAAGAGGTTGTGGTGCAATGTGTTCATTTTGCTATGCAATGATGCAAGAAAGTCAATCTCGTTCTTCAATTAAAACAAGTCATGCTTTAAGTCTTTTAGATGATTTTGCAGAGATTGGGGTAAAAAGTGTTTCATTAGTGTCAGATGGCGAAAGCACTTTATCAAAGGCATATGTTCCATTTATTCAACATGCTGCTAAACTGAATATCGATGTTGCAAATGCAACAAATGGTTGGGAATGGAAGCCCGATAAAATTGAACAAGTCTTGCCTCATCTTACTTGGGTTCGCTTTACCGTCGCCACAGGTAGACCAGAAAGTTATGCCTCAGTCATGTACAAAGGACCTGAACATACATATGTTTTTGATAAAGCAATGGAAAATATAAAGTATGCAGTAAAATTAAAGAAAAAAAATAATTTGAAAGTCACACTTGGAATTCAAATGGTTTTAACTCCAGAGCTTGAAAGTGAAATTATCCCATTTGCAAAACTTGGAATAGCACTTGGAGTTGATTACGCTGTTATTAAACATTGCTCGGATGATGAACAGAAGACATTAGGAATTGATTACACTAAATATGAATCTATGTTTGAACTTCTGAAAAAAGCCGAAAGATTAAGTAATGAAACAACCAAGATTATAGTTAAATGGAACAAAATAAAAGATGGAGACAATTCAACGTACCTTAGACATTTTGGACCTCAGTTCTTACTTCAGATCAGTGGAAGTGGCTTAGTTGCACCATCGGGACAATTTTTTAATGCTAAACATTCAAAACTTCATATTGGCAATTATACTGAAGAGAGATTTAAAGATATTTGGCAGTCCGATAGATACCGAAGAGCAATGAATTATCTTGCTTCACCATATTTTAATGCTAAAACAATGATGGGAACCCTTCCTATCCAACATTATGTGAATGTTGCTTTAGATAATCATATAAAAGGTATTAAAAGAATCAAACCATTGGATGGTGAAAAACCGCTACACTCAAACTTTTTGTGAAGAAATAGCTGTAAAGTTTTTTTTACTAAAATGGCATGTAATTTGCTGATTTTAGTCGAATAACAATGCAGTGAGAAAGAAATGAATTATTTAATTACCAACCTTGTGTATGGAAAAACCTATGCACAAATCTATTTAAATGCACATCTCAAAAGTGCTCTTGATGTATCAAATTTACACTCAATAGTTGATGAGTACGAAACAAGTTATATCTTGTACACAGATATCGAGACAAAACCATTAATTGAAAATCACCCTCATTGGATTTCACTAAGTTCATTAATAAAAACTGAAATAAAGGTATTTAACGAAAAAATTCTTAATTTTGACCACAGATATGATCATTTGAGAACTATGTTGCGTGACTCAATAAAAAATGCTCTTAGTTCAAACTCTCTCTTGACCGCATGTGTAGCAGACTGGGTATTCGCCAAAAATTTTTTTCCCAGAACATTGAAAAAAATCTCTGAAGGATATGATTCGGTTTTTGTTTTGCCAATGAGAGGTGCATCTGAAATTATGCTTCCAATTTTGGCAAATAATCATGGAGCACCAAAAGATATAGAATTATTTGAATTATGCTATACTTGTCTACATCCACTGTGGGTGGCATGTCATTGGGATGCACCACAATTTACGAGAATTCCTTACAGTTTAATTTGGAATTCTTACAAGGGCCTTCTTGTTAGATCTTTTTCACATACACCTATTGTAATCAAGGTATATCCAGAAATGATAAATGCAGTAATGTTGGATACAGATTTACCTAGCTACAGTAAAAATGTTTTTTGGGCCGAGGAATGGACTGACGCTCCTGTAATAGGGTGCGAGCCATTAAGATGTTTCTATCCTGCATTCACTAATAAGGGCTCGAGTGCTTATTCCATTGGAAGAGAATGGTGCAAACATCTTCATAAAGCTCAAGTAAGCTACTTAGAAAAAACTCTTTATTATCCAAACAAAAAAATTGTAAATCCATCAAGTAAATTAGTAGATAAGTCGAATCGAATTATAAATAAGATTACTCACGAATGGAGCAAAACAAATATTAAGGTTTCTTAAATTTTATTGAATTTTTAATTATAGCAGTATATATTAAGAAATCTTAAAATTAAAAATTATGTTATGGATTCTATTGAAAAGATTTTAATCATTGGTCCTAGTGGTCTTATTGGTTCAAAAATTTTACAGTATTGTAAACTTAAAAAAATCAACGCTAATGGTCTAAGTGTGAGAGTTACCTCAAAGGATGACTTAAATAATGATATACTCAAAGATAAAATTTATAAATTAAATCCTAGTACAATTATTAACTGCGCAGCACTTCTGGGTATGAAAGAATGTTATGAAAATTCTGAAGATGCTTTTTTAATAAACGGATATTTTCCAAAATATTTATCAGATATATGTGAAGAATTAGAACTTAAACTTTTTCAGATTAGCACGGAAGCAGTTTTTCCTTCGAATAAAACCACGAAATTATTTAACGAATCAGATATACCAAAACCATCGACGATTTACGGAAAATCAAAATTATTAGGAGAGGAAAATGTCAAAAAAAATTCTAATTCATTTATAATTAGACTGCCCAGAATTATTGATAAATTCAGACAGATAATACCTGTTTTGATTAATAAAATATGTAGTGAAGATAAAGTTTTAATCTCAAACGATACCTTCAGTACTCCTATTCATTCTGAATGCGCTGCAGAGGAACTGGTAAAATTAATACTGCATAAAACTGGGTTGAAAAAAATTACACATTTAACTGGTGACAAAATTTTGTCTTTATTTGAAATAATCTTGCAATTAATACCTACCAAGGATGTGGAGAAAGTTCACCCTATTTCTGCAAGTTTTTTCAATAAAGATCCTAATGAAGAACCTTTTTTAAATGGTGGGATGAGTTCTTCGAACAATCATGTTATTAACTTTGAAAGATCAATATTAGCTTTTAAAAATCAAGGAGTTTAAAAATGACGGAAATTTTATCTACCTTTAATAGAGACGGTGTTGCATTAATAAAAAATTGTCTAGATGACAGCTATATAAATCCTTTAAGGGATGAATATAACAAATTAAACGATAATGTGACTAATATCGATATTCCTATGAATGAGCCTATTGTCGTGCTGTGGACACATGTTCAAGGAGAACAAAAAAGGATAGTTTCTCTAAAAGATTTTCCAACTTTACAGAATGTTATTAAAAAATTAATAATCCCAACCTTACGAAATAATCTTAAAGAAAAAGCTAAAAGACTTCAGTTATTGGAAAATGTGATATTCAATAAACCTCCCACAAAAGATAACACTCTTCAATGGCATCAAGACGTTTCATATTTTCCATTAAAACCTAATAACCAAATAGCAGTTTGGTTCACTTTAGATGTAGTAACTAAAGAGAGAGGCGCACTTTGTTACGCACTCGGAAGTCATAAATTAGGCGCTAGAGGTTCAACAAGTCTCCACACAAGAGAAAAATATGACAACGAAAATCGACCTTTGATACCTGAAAATCCAGAGACAGAGGGGCTCAAAACCAAAATCTTTGAGATGACACAAAATGATATGCTTGTTCATGACGGCTTTACTTGGCATTATTCAGGACCAAATCAAATTGATGGTTTTATTAGAAAAGGTTTTTCAGTTAGATTTATAACTAATGAAACTGTTTTTGATCCTAGACCAGGTCAGGGTGCAGCTTTTACCAAGCAAATAAATATTAAGCCAGGAGAAAAGCTAATTGGAAATGCTTTTCCTTTGATGTAAAAATTAACTTATTTTAGATGAAAAATATATTTAGTTCCTGCGGTGTTGTTTTAACAGTTAATAAAACCAAACTCATTTTTCAACTGAGAGATAAAAAAAACTCAATATTTTATCCTGGTATGATTGGATTATTCGGTGGTTCAATAGAAAATAATGAGAGTCCTATTAATTGCATAAAACGTGAGATTTTAGAAGAAATTAATATTGACATCTCACCAGCCAGATTTAAAAACATAGCTAAAACAAATTTTTCTTGTCATAATCTTTCAAACGGAGACGAAAGAAAAAGATTTTTTTTTCATTTAAATATATCTGAAAAAGAAGAAAAAGATATAAATTTAAGTGAAGGTGATGCTCTAAAAAAATTTTCTTATAAAGACTTACCCTCAATACAAAAAATTGTTCCAACTGATCTGTTAGCCATTGGAATATACATATCAGAGTTAAATAAAATTAAAATTAATCCAACATAACTATAATGTCAGATAATTCTCATTTAAATCTTTTTACACAGATGCTCAGAATAAGAAGAATTGAAGAATTTATTTCAATGCAATATAAGTTTAATAAGATGAGATGTCCTGTTCATTTATCTATTGGACAGGAAGCCGTGCCTGTCGGTATATGCAGTGAATTAAAAAAAACTGACTATACAGTGAGTGCGCATCGTTCTCATGCCCATTATTTGGCTAAAGGATGTAACTTAAAAAAGATGATATCAGAATTATTTGGAAAATTTAATGGTTGTGCATCAGGAAAAGGTGGCTCAATGCATTTAATAGATCCAAGAGCTGGACAAATAGCTGCTGTACCAATAGTTGGTAGTTCTATTTCTATCGGTACCGGTGTCGGTTGGGCTGTGAAACTGAAAAAAATAAACAAAATAGTTTGTATCTTTTTTGGAGATGGTGCAACAGAGTCTGGTGCTTTTTTAGAAAGTTTAAATTTTGCGTCATTGCATAATTTACCTATAATTTTTGTTTGTGAGAATAATTTTTATTCAGTATATTCAGACCTAAGCGTTAGACAAAGTAGGAACAGATCAATTTTAGGAATAGCAAAAGCTCATGGAATTAAAACATTTAAAGGAAATGGAAATGATATTTTAACTGTTAACAATATTGCTAAAACAGCAATTAAATATTTAAAAGAAAACTTAAAACCTGTTTTTATAGAATTCAAAACTTTTAGATGGTTAGAGCACTGCGGTCCAAATTGGGATGACCACCTAAAATATAGAAAAAAAGGTGAACTTAATAAATGGATGAAAAACTGCCCAATTGATAAGATAAAAAAAATTCTTTTAAATAAAAAAATTTTAAATAGTGCAGAAATAGAAATTTTAGAAAATAAGATCCAAAAAGAAATTTTCGATGCATTTAAGTGTGCAGAAAGAAGTCATTTTCCCAAAAAAGAAGAACTTTTTACTAACATTTATTCATAAAATTTATCATGAGAAAATTATCATTCAAAAATGCAATTTTAGAAGCAACTGACCAAATGATGAAAATCAATAAAAATATTATATTAATTGGTTTAGGAGCACCTGATCCAAAAGGTATTTTTGGAACAACATTAGGACTTCAAAAGAAATATGGAAGTCAAAGAGTCTTTGACTCTCCCACAGCGGAAAATGCTGTGACTGGGATTTCATTGGGTGCTTCATTGCTAGGGATCCGACCGATTATTACACATCAAAGAGTTGAATTTTCTTTATTAGCAATTGAACAAATTGTAAATCAAGCGGCAAAAGTGAGTTACATGACAGATGGAAGACTAAATGCACCTATGGTCCACAGATTGATTATCGGGAGAGGTTGGGGACAAGGTCCACAACATTCGCAAAGTCTAGAATCATGGTTCGCAAACATTCCAGGTTTAAAGGTAATCATACCATCGACACCTAATGATGTTAAAGGTTTACTTATTTCTGCAATAAATGATAACAATCCTGTAATTTTACTTGAGCATAGATGGTTGCATGAGACCACAGGACACGTTCCAGAAGACAAATATGAAATAGAAATTGGTAAAGCTAATATATTAAAAAAAGGAAGTGATATCACAATAGTCTCATATTCATATATGTTAATTGAGTTACTTAGATGTCAAAAAGTTTTGGAAGAAAATGGAATAAATGCCGAGATAATCGATTTAAGAAGTCTTAGACCTTTAGATGAAAAAACAATAATTAAGTCAGTTCAGAAAACTGGTCATTTACTCACAATAGAAAATGGCTGGACGCAATGTGGTGTTGGCAGTGACATTATTACAAAAGTAGTAAAAAAAAGCTTTAATTATCTCAAAGCTGCTCCCTTAAATCTAGGATTAAAAGATGTACCAATTCCGAGTTCAAAGGCTCTAGCCAATAGAGTTTATGTCAGTCAAAAGGATATTCTAAAATCAATAGAAATTATTTTAAAAAAAAAATTGAATGTTAATTGGAATTCATTACCAAAAGTTCAGGATACGCCTGATTCTTCATTTATTGGACCTTTTTAGATAGTAATAAGTTGAAAAAAACTATATTGTAAAAGTATAATTAATTAAAAAGTTTTTAATAATACTTTACATGAAATTATCAAAATCAAGCAATGATCTGGTCGGTCAAAAAATGTTTCAGATTATGGCAAAGGCTCAGGAAATGGAGAGAAAAGGAAAAAAAATAATTCACTTTGAGATTGGAGATCCTGACTTTAATACACCAATTAATGTAAAAAATGCTGCTATTACATCAATTAAAAAAAATCATACTCATTACTCTAATTCCATGGGTATCGAAGAACTAAGAAAAGCTGCATGCAAAGTTACAAAAAAATCTAGAGGTTTTGAACCAAGTATTAATCAAGTTCTAATAACACCTGGTGCAAATTTTCAAATTTTTCTTGCTATTTCATGTATAATTAATCCTGGTGATGAAGTAATTATTCCTGATCCAAGTTTTGTCTCTTATGCCTCTATAGTAAAATTTTTAAGAGGCAAAATCATAAGTGTTCCATTAAAAGAAAATAATGAATTTAGACTTAATCCAAATGATATCAAAAAAAAAATTACTAAAAAAACTAAGATAATTATTATCAACTCACCGCATAACCCAACAGGCTCAGTAATGAATAAAACTGAAATTGAAGAAATATTTAAACTAGCTTCTCAAAAAAATATCTATCTAATCTCAGATGAAATTTATTCAAGAATAATTTATAAAGATTCTGCGACATCTTTTTTTTCACCAAGCTCGATTGACAAATGTAAAAAAAATACAATTTTAGTAAATGGTTTTAGTAAATCATATGCAATGACAGGTTGGAGACTTGGAGTCGTTACAGGTCCAGAGTCATTAATAAAAAAAATGGGCCTTCTTCAAGAAACATCTATATCATGCGTACCAAAATTTACACAAATGGCAGGTCTTGAAGCTTTACTAGGAAGTCAGAAAAGAATTAATGGGATGGTAATTGAATTCAAAGAAAGAAGAGACTTACTTGTAAACGCACTGAATCAAATTAAAGGATTTAGGTGCTTACAACCTAAAGGAGCATTTTATGCTTATCCAAACATAAAAGATACAAACTTATCTAGCGAAAAAATTTCAAATATTTTATTAGAAAAGTGTGGCATAGCAATTGCACCCGGATGTATATTTGGAAAAAATGGAGAAGGTTATATTAGAATTTGTTATGCTACTAGTAAGCAAAATATAAAAAATGGAATGAACATAATGAAAAAATACTTTGGTAGTAAGTAATGAAATTATCTGATTATGTGGCAGATTTTCTTGAAGAAAAGAAAATTAAGAATGCTTATGTTTTAACTGGTGGATGTATAGTTCACGTGATAGATTCCATAGCAAAAAAGAAGAAGATAAACTATATACCTGTTCAACATGAACAATCTGGGGCAATGGCAGCCGATAGTGAATCAAGAATAACTAAAAATATTGGTGTCACACTCGCAACCAGTGGACCCGGAGCAACAAACTTATTAACTGGGATCTGTTGTTCATATTATGATTCAATACCTGTAATAGCGATAACTGGACAAGTTCCAAGCTTAAAGCTTAAAAAAAAAAGTAAGTCTCGACAAATAGGTTTTCAGGAAACAGACGTTGTATCAATATTTAAACCTGTTACAAAATACTGTAAACTAATCGATAATCCGAAAATGATTAGATTTGAATTGGAAAAAGCATTCCACATTGCAACTACTGGAAGACCTGGACCAGTTTTATTAGATATTTGCGATGATGTGCAAAGAGCCCAAATAGAACCCATAAAATTAAAAAGTTTTAAACCTAATGTAGCTAAAAAAAATAAATTTACTGAAAAAAAAATAAAAAAATTTTTAAAGCTCATTGAACAATCTAGTCGACCAATATTAGTCATTGGGGCGGGAGTAAGGATGGGTAAAGCAGAAAAAGAGATTGCTAGTTTGATTAACAGACTTAATATTCCTTTCCTTCTTACTTGGGGGGCTATGGATGTTATCAACCATGAACATAAACTTTTTTCAGGTAGCTTTGGCGTTACTTCGGGAAGAGCGGGAAATTTTGCTATCCAAAACTCTGATTTAATAATCGCTATTGGCACAAGACTTGATAGTCATGAAGTTGGTTCTAATATAAAAACATTTGCAAGAGAAGCAAAGAGAGTGGTCATTGATATAGACCATTCAGAGCAAATTAAGTACAAAAAAATGGGTTTTAAAGTAGATATACTTCATACACAAGACTCAAAATCATTTCTAATAGACATATTAGCAAATACAAAAAAATACGAAAAAAAAGATAATTCACTCTGGTTAAAAAAAACAAAATCTTGGTTACAGAGATATCCAAGTTGTAATGCAAAAACAAATAATCAAAAAAAAAATGTAAACCCATATTTTTTTATGAATCAGCTTTCAGAACTTTCAAACGATAAAAGCATAATCGTTACTGATTGTGGAAGTAATTTGATATGGACCATGCAAGGTTTTAAAGTCAAAGGTAGCCAGAGACTAATTTCTGCGTGGAATCATTCCCCAATGGGTTATTCCTTACCAGCAAGTATAGGAGCCTCTTTTGCTGAACCCCAAAATAAAGTAATCTGTATTATCGGAGACGGTGGTTTGCAAATTAACATTCAAGAATTGGCAACCATTTCGAAACACAATCTTAATATAGCAATTTTTTTATTAAACAATCATTGTCACGGAATTATTCAAGGAACTCAACAAAGCTGGTTAAATTCTAGATTTCATGCATCCGATCCAGTTCAAGGAAAACTTCCTGATCCAGATTTTAGTAAAATCTCTGAGGCATATAATGTCAAATCACTTGATTTAGATAATCATTTAAATTTAAAGAAAAAAATTAAATTTGCACTTTCCTTAAATGGTCCTATATTATGTAATGTGCATATGAATAGAGAATCACAAATTTACCCAAAGCTGCTTTTTGGAAGACCAATTGAAGATTCTCATCCTCTCTTAAATAGAGAGGAATTTAGAAGCCAGATGATTGTAAAGACAATTTCATGACGACAAATATAAAAGAAAGATATTTAAATTTAAAATCGGATGCTTTTGCTGTTACTCCAAAGCCAAAAAAAAAATGGCTAGAGCTTTCCTCATCCAAAAGGTTGAGAATAGTAAGTGAAAAATTACAATTTATGGACGAAAAAATTTTTTCAATTATTAAAATTCTTTCAGCAAATGTAGAAGGACATATTATTGTAAAATTACTTAAAGAACTGTCTCCAGCTGAGAGAGGTACTTTACTTCTCGATATTGAATTTTATTTAAAAAATAATGTTGATGAAGCACTCTATTTATCTGTAGAACCAATGGGAGATAAAAGTTCGTTGAGAAACCTCAGAGGTCTAACAATTAAGTCAGAATAAATATTTATTGGATAAAGATATGAGTTGGAACGTACCATTTATAAATCTCAAAAAACAATTTAGTAATCAAAAGAAGGAATTAATTGCAGCTTTTGAAAATATTATGAAAAACGGTAGCTTTATTCTTAGAGATGATGTGAAAATTTTTGAGGAGAATATGGCCAAATTTTTAAATGTAAGAAACGTAATTGGGGTTAATAGTGGTTCAGATGCACTAATTTTAGCAGCAAAAACTCTTAATTTAAAAAAAGATGATGAAGTTATTACTGTTGCCCATACTTATATCATGACAATTAGTGCAATATTTCACACAGGTGCAACACCGGTTCTAGTTGATATTGGTGATGATTATAATATTGATGTAAGCAAAATTGAAAGTGCTATTAATAAAAAAACAAAGGCTATTTTTCCGGTTCATATAAATGGAAGAATGGCAGAGATGGATTCAATATCAAGATTAGCACAAAAATATAGCCTATCAATTGTAGAGGATTCAGCTCAAGGACTCGGAGCAAAAATTAATGATAAAAATCCAGGAAATTTTAACTCTATTGGTTGCTTTAGTTCCCATCCAATGAAAAATTTAGGATGTGCAGGAGATGGAGGTTTTATATCAACAGATGATGATAAACTTGCCGATAGACTAAGGACTATGAGAAATCACGGACAAGAAAATAAATACGAATATACTTCGTATGGATTTTCTAGTCGTCTTGATACACTCCAAGCTGCGATCTTGAATGTGAAGTTTCCTTTATTTAAATCGTGGATTAATAAGAGAAGAGAGATAGCGAGTATATATGAAAGCGAATTAAAGAATCTTCCGTTAATCCTGCCACCAATGATTAATCAAAAAAATAAATTTTTCGACGTATTTTCTTCATACACAATTAGAACCGATAATCAAAAAGAATTACATGATCATTTAAGGAATAAGGGTGTTGAGGTATTTATACACCTTGGTCCGAATTCTATTTCTGAAAATAAGAATTTATTCTTTAAAATACCTGAAAAATTGGTAAATACACAAAAAATTTCAAAACAAGTCATTTCTTTGCCAATTTATCCTGAACTTGATTTTAAGAGTTTAAAATTTGTAATCAAATGCATTAAAGATTTTTTTAATAACCGTTCAGATTTAAAATCACCTTCATAAACATGAAAAAGTTAAGAATTGTAATATTTGGTTCCATGGATTGGTTAAATCAAAGCCTAAATGAACTGGCAAAAAAAAAAATCAAACCATTAAAAGTTTTTTTACCCAATGACAGGGATAATTCAAACTCGATAAAGTTAATAAAAAAATTAAAATTAGATTTTGAAATTATTGCAAGTATTAATCAGGATTCTATCAAGTTAGATAGATTAAAACCCGATCTTATTTTATGTTTTGCTTTTCCAGAAATCTTTAACAAGAAAATATTATCAATTGCAAAAATAGGAAGTATTAATTTTCATTCATCAGACTTACCAAAGTTTAGGGGAAGACATCCAGTTAATTGGGCAATGATTAAAGGAGAAGAAAAAATTGGTATTTGTGCTCACCTAATGAACGAAAAAATCGATCTTGGTGATGTTTTAATTAGAGATTATGTCTACGTTGATCGTGACGATCTTATAACAGACGTTATGAAAAAACTTTCTAATAAAATGAAAAGAATGGCTCTCAAAGTAATTGAACAAGCAAGTTCAAATTCTTTTTATAAAACTTCGCAAAATTTAGAATTAGCATCTTATGATCCTAAAAGACAGGAAAAAGACAGTAAAATAAATTGGAAAGATGGTAGTTTTAAAATTCATAGATTTATTAATGCTTTAGGTAATCCGTATCCAAACGCATATACTTACATCAAAAAAAATAATAAAATTTGCAAATTTAGTCAAAGCTTCATTGGAGACCAAACAGGTAGAGTAATTGCTAAAACAACTGATGGAAGGTTGGTTATATCAACAAATGATGGGATAATTTTAGTTAAATCGCAGATTGATTTAGAGGTTGGAGAATTGTTGAAATGAGCACAATAATAATAACAGGTTCCAGAGGAAATATAGGAAGTGCATATACTAATTATTTACGTAATAAAGGTAACAAAGTGATTGGAATAGATATAAAAAAATCTAATCATAAGGATGATATAAAAGTTAAAACTATAAGAGACTTAAAAGAGTCTATTATATTTTCTGAAGTTGATACTATCATACATCTATCAGCAATAAGTGGTGTTTCTGAAGGAGAAAATGATCCAGCCAAATGCATAGATGTAAATGTCAATGAACTAGCACAGTTATTTAAAATTTTATCTAAAAATAATTTAAATCAAAAAAACTTAGTGCTTGTTAGCTCAGCAGATGTAGTAAAATTTAAATGTAAGCAAGAGATTAAACCAAATATTTATAGTCTTAGTAAGTATTTTTCAGAATTAGCTACCCAGTATTTTTCTCAAAAATATAATATTAAATCAACAGTAATAAGATTCACAACGATATATGGATTTGATAATAAACCTGACAACAGAGTTGTCTCTAATTTTATCAAGAATGCTTTTAAAAATAACCCAATCAGAGTACTTACAGGCGATATATTTAATTTTATTCACACAAAAGATGCAATTAGTGCAATCGAATATTCAATTGAGAAAATGAAAAAACAAGATTGTGGTTACTTTAAGGAATATAATTTCTTTGCTAAGGAAAATTTAAATCTTCAGGAATTAGCGGAACTTGTTATTGATGTCTTAGATTCAAAAAGTAAAATAATATGTGAAAGAGTTAATTTTAAAAATTCAAATTTATATAATTTTGGCAAAATTCCAGATGATTGGCACCAGACTGTATCATTAAAAAAAGGGATCAAAGATACACTAAATAATTATTTGTCAAAAAAATTAATATAATCGGTATTTTTATTGCAAGATTAAAATATTATTTATTAAATACTTATTAAGTTATTTATTTGTTTAAAGGTGAAAAAAAATGAATTATTGCAACTAGCATTTTATAATATTTTAATATAAATTAATTTGGTTTTTAAATCAGACAACTTACTTAATAATTATGCTTATAAAAAAAATTAACATCTTCAAAATTTCATGAAAGTAAGATACTCATATTTATCTCAGCAATTTGCAGATATTGATAATTTAATGACCGAAATTAAGGATTTTGTTAAAACCGGTGACTTTACATTAGGTAAACCCTTATCAGTCTTTGAAAAAAGATTTGCAGAATTAATTGGAACAAAATATGCCATAGGTGTTGGTTCTGGTACAGATGCCATTAAATTAAGCTTGAAAGCACTTGGAATTGGAAATAATGATGAAGTTATAACTGCGGCAAATACTTTTATAGCTACAGTAGGTGCAATTAATGAAATTGGAGCAATACCTGTTTTTGTGGATTGCGATGATACCTTTTGTATGAATGTAGATTTAATCGAACCTTTAATCAATGAAAAAACTAAAGCAATTTGTCCTGTGCATTTTACTGGCTACATGAGTGATATGGAAAGAATAATGAAACTTGCGCAAAAATATAGATTGCCGATTGTTGAAGATGCTTGTCAAGGAATTCTATCAAATATTAATGGAAAGAATGCAGGATCTTGGGGAGAAACTGGCGCTTTTTCACTACATCCATTAAAAAATTTGAATGTATGGTCTGATGGGGGACTAATCACGACAAATTCAATTAAAATAAACAATAAGATAAGATTATTGAGAAACCATGGCCTTAAAAGTCGTGATGAAATAGAAGTTCTTGGATACAATTCTCGTTTAGACACAATCCAAGCTATAGTTGGAAACTGGTTAGTTGGAGAAACTGAAAATATTACAACAAAAAGAATTGATAATGCTGCTTATTACGATGCACATTTGAAAACAATTCCTGAAATTAAAATTCCACCCAGAATAAAAAATATGAGAATTGTGTATCATTTATATATAGTTTTTGCAGAAAAAAGAGATAGCTTATTGGAATTTTGTCAAAACAAGGGGATTGAAGCCAAAATACACTATCCGATCCCTCTCTATCTGCAAAAGGGGCTTTCTAAATTCGGTTATAAAAAAGGTCAATTCCCAATCACCGATGAACATGCAAAAAAAATAATTACATTTCCTGTTGACCAACATCTTCAAAAAGAACAACTTGACTATGTAATAGATACTGTAAAGAAATTTTATCAAGAAAAAAAATGAAACAAAAAATAAACATACCATACGTAAATCTTGCTGCTCAATACAGCTCAGAAAAAAATGAACTTTTAAAGGAAATAGACTTTGTACTATCATCAGGACAATATGTTGGTGGAAAAATAATACAAAATTTAGAAAATAAAATATCGAAATTTGTTGGGGTTTCTGACGTTGTCTGTTTAAACTCTGGAACTGATGCGTTAATTTTATCTTTAAAAGCTCTTGGGATTAATCCTGGAGATGAAATAATAACTCAAGCTAATTCTTTCATATCTTCAACTTCAGTTATTAAATTAATTGGAGCTATACCAGTCTTTGCAGACGTAACCAAAGATCAATTAATTGATCCAAATCATATAAAAACTCTTATAACTGAAAAAACAAAAGCTATTATCCCAGTTCATTTAACTGGAAGAATTGCTGAGATGGATGAAATAAATAAAATTGCAAAAAAAAATAATCTTTATGTAATTGAGGATGCAGCACAATCTTTTGGATCGGTTTATAAAAATAAAAAAAGTGGTAGTTTAGCCGATGTGGCTGCATTTTCTGCACATCCATTAAAAAATTTTAATGCTTGCGGAGATGCTGGCTTTATTACAACTAATAACAAATCTTTAGCAAAAAAAATTAGACTACTATCAAATCATGGATTAATAAATAGAAATAAATCAACTATGTGGGGGACAGTTTCAAGACTAGACACATTACAAGCAGCAATTTTATTGAGTAGATTTAAAAGATTTAAAAAACTCATTGATAGTCGAAAAAGAAATGCAAAATTATATTCTAAACTTCTAAATAAAAAATACATGTATTTCGCTGAAGGTAGAAAAGATTGTATAGACACTTATCATACATTTGTTATTCATGTGAAAAAAAGAGATAAATTAATGAACTATTTATCAAAAAATGGAATTAATACAGCCATACATTACCCAATACCAATTCATCTCCAGCCCGTTGGACAAGAATTAGGTTATAAAAAAGGTTCATTACCAAA
>CENJ01026146.1_pt1 | contig 27050 bp, 23 predicted proteins | sample 356161 | NCBI WGS metagenome assembly CENJ01 (sample SAMEA2619531, study PRJEB7988) | marine metagenome | biome: marine biome (ENVO:00000447); feature: surface water layer (ENVO:00002042); material: "saline water (ENVO:00002010), including plankton (ENVO:xxxxxxxx)" | depth 5 m | reverse complement strand
TCTTGTACTTCAGCTGAAAAATTAGCAACAACATCTAGCGGAGCTTCATGCTCATCATTGCTAGCCATTGAAAATGACGGAACATCAAGAGCATTTAACGGAAGAGATACTCCAGATGTTGCAAATCCAGCGGATAAAAAGCATACAGCCACAGCGCCAGATATATATCTTAAGCGCAGCCTATTCCCTCGCGTCATCAAATAACGCTGGCGCAAAGGCAACAATCTATGCATCGCAAGATGAGATTTGGCCGATGCCAGAAGGCGCATACAATAACTCCCTAGTTTCAAAATACCTAATATGAAGGCTTTCGCATTTGCCGAAACATACCCAAGTAACTTACTATTTTTTTCCAATAATCTGGTTTTTAGCACAATAAAACCGCTATTCCAATGATTTAATAAACTTTTGATAAAAAGAATCATGGACAAACACACGCCTCAAAACTCAATTTTTTATCATATATATAAGCGTTAGATTTTAAATCAATATCAGACGATATGATTTAATACCTATTTTTTAGTCATCACATTCTTGTGATATTTTTTTATACGCTTTACTCGAACCACTTAAGCTATATGTATCCGTGGTATGTGTACCACGTGAGGAAATACCCTTTATCACTAACTTCGATCCATTTTTAATTGCATCCGCAAGTTTTGTATCTGTTTCAGGGTCTGGCCCCCATGCAGTTTCATCCTGCGTGTACAAAACAAATTCTTTACCATCAATAATGGCCTTAGCTTCACTACCAGTTTTATAATTATACCCCGTAATATAACTAAATACATCACGCGTATCATCCGCTGGCCTATGCGTAATCAAAGCAAAAGGTTCACCGCGTTTGGTGTAATCACCTTCAGCTTTAGTAGGCTGCGATGCCATATAACAAACTTTTTGACCATTTTCGAAAAATACATAAGCCTCCCAAGCACCATAATCACCTAACAGCCTAGGCTCACCAGCGTGTGCTTGAGAAGAAAAACCGATTACAGCCAAAGACGCAACCACCATAGTCAAAGAACGAAACATTACAGCTTCCTATTACTTATAATTTTAACACGATCACATAAAAAAGAAAAATTTATGACATGTAGAAAACATGCTTTTTGTATAATAAGTCCGTATAGTATCTGTGTCCACCGTAAGCGTGATAAATATTTACGTTACACACAAATAGCCCGAGAATTAAATAACTACTGCGCACGAATTAACTGACGCTTAAAAACACTGCGCTCACTAGGTAAATAGAGCCCTTGAACATACGCGATTTCAGGAAAGCGCTTCCGAAGCCGAATAGCATGATGCGCATCCTGAACCCCTTCCGCCACAATAGTAACTTTAGGCATCAAACTTTCGACAAAACTCACCACATTTTCTAGCGAGTTACTTGCACCATTTTCAGCACAAACAGCATGCCGATCAATTTTGATATAATCGGCTATACCATCAAATTCGCCGATACGCATAATATCATTGATATTAAGACCAACATCATCCAGCGCAAAACTTACGCCCAAATTATGATAAAGCTTAAGAACATCTTGGTTCATACCAACATGAGGTGTACTTTCATGGATCTCAATAATAATTTTCTCATCAGAACCCAGCTCCAATGTCGACAAACATTCCAAGGTTGATGTCACAAACCCCCGATCCCTTAATGATCTTGCTGATACATTGATAGAAACTTGTCGCTCATCACTTCTCATAAACTGATCAAGTGCAGCCAAAAACAGAATATTATCCAATTGCGCAGTAAAACCGTGATTATAAAAGGCCATAACAGCAGGATATGGCGGTATAACATCCCCCCGATAATCACGAACACGTAATAACATCTCGCCAGGACAAGATAATGGCGCATCTAAAGACATTAAGTGCCATGGCTCAATAGCGAAAACCTCACGCTCTTCAATCACCATATTAGCCAAAGCAATCAGCGCACGAAAACCATAAACCACAGCATCTTCATGCGCCAAGCCCTGCGCTTGGTTCACATATTGCTGATAAGATCTAACAAGGTTTTCAGTTTGTAAAAGAAGTTCTTTCTTTATATTTTTTTGCACCAACGGGTAAGCCTTCTCTACACTCAAATTAAGCACCCTCTTTACGCATCACCCAAGATATCCTGCATTTTTTATCAAGAAACTTCCCGCTAATAACAAGTTGCTTGGTTTTACGTACATTTAGCCCATCGCCAAGATACACACTATCTTGCAATGCCATTGAACCACCAGAAAAATGGAACCGCCATCCAGCTCCGCCCGGCATTCTTATTAACGCCTCTTCACCGCCTCGAATAAGCGAAACCATCACACGTGGATGCAAATGAAACCGTATAGCAACATCTAACGCCTCTGCAGGCATCATGTGACTTGTTAGAATATCCTCACCACGAACATCATAACCGTTATCAGCGATTGCAATTCGGCGCCTATGAACAAAGCCATTAAGCCCCTCATACCCATTATGTGTTGCCTCCAGCACTCCTGAACCAGGCTGCTCATTACGTACAGACTGAACTTTCGTTGCCCTACGGTCAAATTGACCTTCACCATAAAACTCACAGGCATTACGATCAGATAGCGTTAAAGAACTATGAGCCGGCGTTGCACGAAGTGCATCAGCCCATTCATGAGAACTTATATGAGTACCACAATTCACAAACACGCGCTCACGCCCGTAACACATTTCAAAAGCAAGTGGCGCAGCATGACAACAGTCGTCATATGGTGCACTGGGTGTACGCCCCACATCAAACATGATACTCGTGCGGCCAACCTGTATTTTCTCATAGCCACTTTGCGCCAACGACTTCACACTTCGTCCCTTACAAGCAGCTTGCGAGATAACAGCATCGATCAACTGCGGATCATATTCATATCCACCATTAAAACCTGCAAATGATTTGTCTGTATATCTGAAAAAAGAAACAGCCTGCGCAGCTCTTTCAATAACTTCACCAAGGATCACTGGCTGCGGATAGCCACCTGCCTGCAAAGCACCTCGAATATCTAGCAAAACACTTAATGCCCTTAACAAAACAACAGGAGAACGTGTTTTATGCCCACCATCACCAAAAAACTGCGTGTTTAACTGCTCTTTTAGATACATAAGCGCTTGGTCAACGTATTTTTCATACCCTTCAAAGGCTAAACCGACATATAAAAGCCCCTGAATTGCAAATAAAGCATCTAAACCGACTAAATCCTCATCATCACGCATAAAAGCGCTTGATAAATGCGCTCCCTGCATCGCAAGACTTTCCAAGAATATGTCCTGAAAATCCTCATCATCCATACCTGCATCAAAATCATCATCTAACTTAGAGAAAAACTCGTAATGACTAATCCATAATGCACATCTTTGACCACAAACGCCTAAATTCCATGCGTCCTGCTCCCAGCGCTGCCCATGACTAAATATCCAGCTATTTATCATAGCCCTGGCTTGGGCGCGCACCATTTTAGCTTGCCCACTCGTATATGCATAAGCGCGAAGATCACGTAAAAACACAAAATCATGTAAAGCCGCACCGCGTCCCTTATAAGCTTCAGGCAATTCACCAGCACATAAGGTCGCCCCTCTCTCGCTCTCACCCGCCCATTGATCAACGGGACGAACAACAAGCCGTTCAGGCACATACCCCCTTAAACTCCAGCTATATAAATAACTGTCATAGGCCATCTGCCCCGCAGATTTTTTAATATGATTAAGCAGACTTGGCATTTGCTCCCAACTACACTCTTAAAGCCTGAATATTTGAGGCATATCCTTCCGGACCATCCTTAAAAACAAAACTACCTGCAACAAGGACATCTGCTCCAGCCTGAACACACTGCTTAGCTGTCTGCGCATTAACGCCACCATCGACCTGCAAATCAATATCACGCCCACTTGCGTCAATCATAGAACGGGCTGCTTCAATCTTATCAAGCAACGGTATAAAACTCTGTCCACCAAACCCAGGATTAACCGTCATAATAAGTATAAGATCCAGCATATCAACGACATGCTTTATAGCATCAATTGGTGTATGCGGATTAAGTGAAACACCTGCCTTTACACCACGTGATTTAATAGCCTGTAAAGTTCTATGCAAATGCGGCCCTGCCTCCACATGCGCTGTAATAATATCAGCGCCCGCATCCACAAAATCACCAATTAACGGGTCAACAGGCGCAATCATTAAATGCACATCAAAAGGCTTAGGTGTGGCGCCGCGGATAGCCTTAACAACAGGCGCACCAAATGTAAGATTAGGAACAAAATGACCATCCATCACGTCGATATGGATGTAATCCGCACCCGCCTTATCTATAGCTGCGACCTCTTCACCTAATTTTGAAAAGTCAGAAGACAAAATAGATGGAGCAATCCTTACAGGCTTTTGTGGCATTTTATTTCCCTTAAATTCTATATTTTTATTATGTGGGTAAGACGAATAAAGTAGCAAATAGACTTGCTTATATTAGTTTTAGCAGATCCTAAAGAATCATGCCAGTAAGCATGTAAATAAAGTTTATTTACATACTATAGAGTAAGGTTTATTTTATACTTAAGATTGCAAAACCCATAAAGAGTTATCCAATGCGTATTATTCTAATCATTACCCTTATCTTGTCTGCCACCACAAACGCTGTGCAAGCTGGGCGTTTCGACAACAAACGCGAACAAACAGAGATTCTCAGAACAAAAGTTAAACAATGGGCATTTGACCAAGCAAAAGACGCCCTCAGCCTCTCACATAAGCACTACAAAAATGAGCGCCTACTTTCGCACTCGACATTCACACACGATGGATGCGAAGCCTACATAACAGCGCTTGAAAATTATGAAATTCTAGACCGTTTAAAGAATCCAAAAGCTTTAATGAAAGTAAAATTTTGGCATAGGTACAAAAGAAAAACCCCAAAGCAGCTCATTCAAATTTCCAAAGAAAAACTAAACAAAAAGACTAATCTTTACACTTGGAAAGTGCGCGTCCCTCTATCCATTGAAATAGAGAAAGGCTATAAAAAAGAAAATTTCAACTTCCTCGCCGCGTTTGAAATACAGCAATTCACAGAAGGAAAAGAAGACTTTTATATATCGAACTGGAATACACTTTTCGATGTAAAGCGCATGGGCATCAGGGCTGATAATTACGAAGCAAATCGCTATAAAATCAACAGGAAAGCCTGCGACCTAAACAAAAAAGATCTCGATTAGATTGAGGCCTAATAAAATCAAACCTTAGTTAGACGTGCAACGTAAAAACCATCCATACCGCCAATCGCCGCTTGATGATACGGCAAGATACGCAAATCACCTTGCGCACTTATCGCCTCATCCCAGCCGCCTAACTCATCAGCCACAATCGGTATACGCTTCGCATCATCATGGCGCGCTAAAAACCCATCAATTTGCACTTCACCTTCAACACGCTGGATAGAACATGTACAATACACTAAAATACCACCCACCATTAATTGAGCAAAAGCATTCTCCAAAATATTTGCCTGAGTACTCACTAACCGCTCTATATCAACGGGATTCTTTAAATGCGGAACATCGGGATGACGCCTAATCGTTCCTGTTGCACTGCACGGCGCATCCAAAAGAATAAATGAAGCAGGCTCAGGCAAAGCCCAACTCGCAGCATCCTCGGTCAAAACGCGCACCTTTTCAGAAAGCCCCATACGCCTAAGGTTCTCATCCAATCGCTTAAGACGGTTAGCAGAACGGTCAAGCGCATTTACATTTGCCCCCATGGAGGCTAATTGCAGCGTTTTCCCTCCCGGTGCAGAGCAAAGATCATAAACAATTTGACCCTTAATTTCCCCAAATAGCTTAGCAGGTATAGCCGCAGACGCATCCTGAACCCACCAATCCCCATCATCAAACCCCGGAAGCTCATGGACCGCACCACCAGAAATTTTACGCAAAGTACCGGTTAGCATTTCAGTCGCTTTTAAATTACTCGCCCAATAATTACGGTCAGCTTCATCCTTAATCGTAATATCCAGTGGAGCTTCCGATAAGTGAGCAGCTGCGATCTGCGCTGCATCCGAAAAACCGTAATCATCAATCCATAATTTCAAAAGCCATTCCGGCGTATTTAGCCTAACTTCATCTTGTTTTTGCACCCAAGTACGCCCTTCACGGGTAAGTGTACGCAAAACACCATTCACAAACCCCTTGCGGCTCGCAAGACCATGATTAATCGATAAATGAACAGACAGATCCACAGCCGCATGATCAGCGACATCCATAAATACAATCTGCGTGGCACCAACCCTCAGAATATTCATAAGGGTCATGTTTTCAGGAAGCTGCTTTTCAACTGCCCGTGCAATCAAATCATCAATCTGCCCCATACGGCGCAAAGCGGTTGACACGAGCATACGAACAAAACCACGATCACGCGCCGTTAAATTCTTAAAACGTTGTTCACGCTCTAAGGCTTGATCTAATGGCTGCTTTTTCTGAAGTACATGCAAAAGAAGGTATAACGAAGCATCGCGCGCAGCGTACCCTTCCGGCTTCATAGCATCGCTACCCGCAATATCTTGTGCTTCACTCATGATGACTAACCTTTTGATCGACGCTCATTCACTATATCATGCTCAATTACATGTGCATGATCAATCATCATCTCATAGAGGCTACGTACAAAATCACCACTAAGCCCCTGCGCATCCGCCATATCAGAAGCACGCTGCTTGACCTGTTCCGCTCTATCTGATTGAACAACATCCATTCCCGTACGTGCCTTAAGCGCTGCAACATTCTTGACAATTTCAAAACGGCGCACAAGTAATTCAACAAACTCGACATCAAGCTCATCTATTTCACGGCGGTAATTTTGCAACTCTTCTGGAACCTTATCTAGCATGGACTGAAATCTCTTTGATTATGATTAAAATAACGCTACATCATAAACAGGAAACAAGAGAATCCAAGCCAATTAACACAAATAAGCTATAATTTAGGCAGATAAGTCATGAACAATAAAAACACCCCCGAAAGCGATGCTAAAAACAAAACTAAAAATACAGAAACCGGCAAGGAAAAACAGAAGCTAGAAAAAGAGATAAATGGTTACGAATCTCAAGGGCTAAAAGAACCAACTCGTTACGGTGACTGGGAGGTAAAAGGCCGCTGCAGTGATTTTTAACAGCAGCCATTTATAGCCATAAAAAATAATAAAAAGCAACTGCCTAGCCAAATTTATCCAAAACTAATTGCTAATTTTACAGGGCAATTTCGACGATGATAGGTGCATGATCTGAAGGCTTCTCCTGATCACGCATACCACTAAGTATCTCATGATCTTTTAGGCCATTTTTGAGCTGTTCACTGACCCAAATATGATCAAGACGACGACCACGATTGGACTTTTTCCAATCACGGTTACGATACGACCACCAACTGTAACACTTCTCATTTTCAGGAATAAATTCACGAGAAACATCCACCCAAGAAAAAGCATCCTTCATAGCGTTAAGCTTTTCCACCTCAATAGGTGTATGTGAGACAACTTTCAAAAGCTGTTTATGCGACCAAACATCATGCTCCAATGGCGCGATATTAAAGTCCCCAACAGCAATAACTTTATCCTCAGATCCCTTGTACGTATTTGGGAACCAACTGGTTAGCTCATCAACAAAATCAAGCTTATGCGCAAACTTCTCATTAATGGTGACATCAGGCTCATCACCGCCAGCAGGAATATATAAGTTATGGAGGTACACCCCTTTAATTTTCACAGAGATATGACGGCAATCATCACGCCCGACACGTTCATAAATGTCCGTTTCTTCAAACGGTATTTTGGACAAGACCGCAAGACCGTTATAACTTTTCATACCCTTTATATGAATATGCGTATATCCAGCAGCCTCAATCTCCTCACGAGGGAAGTGAATATCCTGACACTTTGTTTCCTGCAAACAGATAACATCCGGTGAATATTCATCCATTAATTGCAATAAAAGAGGCAACCTAAGACGTACAGAATTAATATTCCAAGTGACTAATTTCATATTAAGAGCAACCCCTTCAATTAGAACGGAAGACCGCCGCCCTGAAGCATACCCGGCGGTAGCCCAAGATCCTGCATCATTTTATCAGTCTCTTCCTTAACCTTACTATCCTTAGCAGCCGATGCATTATTAACAGCCGCAGCAATTAAATCCTCCAGCGTATCTTTATCATTGGCATCCAATAATACAGGATCAATGTCCAATGACTTAACCTTATGATCACAACTCATAACGACTTTAATCATGCCGCCACCAGCTTCCCCTTCAACGATCATTTCTTTAAATTTCTCCTGCAATTCTTGCATTTTAAATTGCATCTGTTGCGCTTGCTGCATCATATTCTTCATATTAAACATTACCAGTTTCGTCCTTCTTTTCTTCAATTACAGATACGCCCTTATAGATCGCATCTGGGAAAACTTCTAAAATTTCTTTCATGATCGGCAGAGCTAGAATATCTGCCTTTTCCTTTTCTTGGCGCGCCAACTCCACCTGTGCAAGTGTTGGCTGGCCAGTGCTATTAACAACACTAACAATCCATCGCTGCCCCGACACACGGCTCAAAGCTGGCCCCAATTCCTGAGAGAAGCGCGGAGGTGCACCTTCAGCAAGAGCTACCTCTAACCGACCGCTATTTCCACGGTTTTCCAACTTCAGTAAATGAACATATTGAAAAACATTACTCGCCAGAACAACTTCATTCGCTTGATACAAAATATCATGCACATCTTCCAATTTTTGAATATGCGTAACAGGTGCCGGTGCATCAGGAACAACAGCAAGGGCCGCACGTACACCATCTCCACCGCCTTGTGGCAATGTATTCCCGGCCATCCCACTATGTGCAGAGTGCGAAGACATTGCTGTTACGCCGCTACTGCCATGAGCCACTCCAGAAGGAGAAGGGCCACCAGAAGATACAGCAACACCATCTTTTAAACGCTTCACAAGATCCGCAGGATCCGGAAGGTCAGCCGCATAACCTAAACGAATAAGGACCATTTCAGCAGCGCCCTGTGGGTTTGGAGCGGCTTGAACCTCTGACAACCCTTTCAACATAATCTGCCACGTCTTCGAGAGTGTAGGCATGGAAAGTCCCTTTGCCATCTCAGCAGCACGGCTCATCTCATCCGCCGCGAATGCATGTCCTGATAAATTTGCACCAGGTACAGCACGAAGCTTTGTTAAAACATGTGTTAGATCAAGCAAGTCCTGCACAACCTGAACAGGATCAGCGCCATTTGCATACATATCTTCTAGGATAGACAAGCCTTCCGCCATACGGCCGCTTAAAACATGCTCTAATAAATCCAAATTACGCGCACGATCTGCAAGACCAAGCATATCACTTACGAGTTCAGCCTTAATTCCATCATCACCGCATAAGGATATAGCGCGATCCAAAATCGAAAGACCATCACGTACAGACCCATCAGCAGCGCGCGATATTAAGGTGATCGCTTCCTCTTCACATGCCACTCCCTCTTTTTCACAAATACATAAGAAATGCTGGCTCAAAGCTGGCACATCAACACGGCGCAAATCAAAACGCTGACAACGCGACAGCACCGTAATCGGCACTTTACGAATTTCTGTCGTAGCAAAAATAAATTTCACATGCTCAGGAGGCTCTTCAAGAGTTTTAAGAAGTGCATTAAAGGCGTTTTTAGATAGCATATGCACCTCATCGATCACATATACTTTATAACGTGCCTCTGTCGGCGCATAACGCACACCATCCAAAATTTCGCGAATATCATCAACACCTGTTCGACTCGCGGCATCCATCTCAATGACATCAGGGTGACGATCTTCTGAGATAGCACGACAAATTTCGCAATCATCCGTAGGCCCAATAGTCGGGCCACTGTCTCCATCAGGGCCACGGTAATTAAGAGCCTTAGCAATAATACGTGCCGTTGTTGTCTTTCCGACACCGCGCACACCCGTCAGCATAAAAGCATGCGCAATACGGCCACTTTCAATGGCATTAGAAAGTGTACGAACAAGTGCCTCTTGCCCAATCAACTCATCAAAATTTAGCGGACGATATTTACGCGCGAGAACACGGTAAGCTTCTTTTTTCTCTTCACTCATACCCTAAGAGATAAGGCGATTCCATGAGCAGAGCAAGCGTGCCACGCCCCTAATATATACAAATCTGGGTATTACAAACAGAAATATAAGGGAAAAGAATAAGGTGGAAGACTGAACGACCCGGAGAAATTCGTTACGGCTGCTGCCTTTCGGCCCTGACCGGGTTGGCGAAAACGCCGCCCGCCAGCCTTCCGCTGCTTTTATAGGGCGAGTACGATAAAATTGCAAGTCTTGAGAAAAATTTCCTTGCCCTTTAGCCTTTTTAAGCTTACTTTCTGCCCATTCAATAAGGCTGCAAAGCCTATATAGGGGTATAGCTCAGTTGGTAGAGCAACGGATTCCAAATCCGTAGGTCCCGGGTTCGAGTCCTGGTGCCCCTGCCATTCAGTCCACCAATCCATCGGTTATAGAGAATTTCACCCGTAAAGCCCGGCGTTCCGAGCGCTTTGCTGATGCACGCTGATCCGACACGCGCAGAGAATGCCCAAAACACCCTATTTCTCACCCATTTTCTCAAACGGTCATTTCGCCGCGTGACCCTTGAGCAATTCCCTGATAAACAGGGAATTAACAGGGAATATTTTTATTTTATGGATGCGTGTAAAGTGAGTAACCGGAGATACTCTCAGTTACAGGACATTCTATTTAAAAATAACAGGGAAATAACAGAGAATTAAAAAGCAGCTTGCAGGGTTTTGAAGCTATAGAAGATGGCGCTACCAACGTAATCTTGCGAACAGCCTTCCCGCCGCGCAATGGCTTTGATCGCCATACCGTCAAAATGCTCATCCCGCCAAATTACACCCTGGATTAATTTTTTCAGCGCCTTAGACGGCAAGTCGAAAATATCTTTACTTTCCGACTGAATAACTATGGCACCGTCATGAGTTCGCTCTGATCTATAGGGCACCTCAATCACTATTTCTCCTGGCACACAACTCAATCTAATATTCAGATGTTCATGCGCGAGCCTTTCCAATGTCAACGGCTTAAGATGTAAAACCAGCATATTATGCTGAACTATTATCTTTGAAACTAACCCGCGCACCAGATTATAGGCTAGAATAGCTGCATGGTTTTTAAGTAGATATTCAAAATTTGTACATTTTTGTTCGAGCACAAAATCATGAAAGTTCTTGCGCACTGCCATCTCGACCGTCGTTTCAATCTCATGCGCCGGAAACCGCGCCCGCAGATAATCTGGATGCGCCTTATCTTCAGCCAATACTTTGTTTGTATAATACCGGTATCGTTTTCCGCTGCGATGGTTTGTAAATACGGGGGAATATGGATTTCCACGATCATCAAATAAACGTCCGGTTAGCATATTGCGGTGGCGCGTTCCCTTTACACCTATAGGACATTGCGCCTGTTCTTTCAATTTGATCTGAACCGTGTCCCAAAGCTCTTGCGGAATAATGGCATCGTGCAAGCCTTCATGAATTTCGCCTTTGTGAGAAATTTTGCCGATATAAACGGGATTTTGCAGAATACTATAAAGAGCGCCGCGACTGAAGTGTCGCCCACCATACGGAAGTCCTTTTTCCGATACACGCCTACGACTTTTAACCCCACGTTTTTTCAGCTCCACCTCAAGGTCACGGACACTGCCGAGCTGTAAATAAAGCTCAAAAATCAGGCGTGCCGCTTTGGTGTCTTCTTCATTGGTGATTAGACGGCGGTTTTCAATGTCAAATCCTAGCGGTGCACGTCCGCCTTGCCACATGCCCTTGGCTTTAGAGGCTGCGATCTTATCGCGGATACGCTCGCTCGTCACCTCGCGCTCAAACTGGGCGAAGGATAACAGAACATTCAGAGTTAAACGCCCCATTGATGTGGTGGTGTTAAAGCTTTGCGTCACGCTGACAAAGGTTACGCCGTGTTCATCAAACACCTCAACCAGCTTGGCAAAATCTGCAAGTGAACGCGTTAGGCGATCAATTTTGTATACGACAACAATATTAATCTTACCGGCCTTAATGTCATTGATCAGACAGTTAAGGGCAGGACGATCAAGTGATCCGCCTGAGAAGCCACCATCATCATATTGAGTTGGCGCAGCTTTCCACCCCTCCGATCGCTGGCTCATGATATAGGCTTCGCACGCCTCCCGCTGCGCATCCAGCGTGTTGAACTCCATATCCAGCCGTTCATCGGTAGATTTTCGCGTGTAGATTGCACATGTTTTTGCTATGCTCTTCATAACAACCATACATGCTTCCTTTTAAGAGGAAGTCGAGGGAAAAATGAGAACATTATGGATCAGTGGGAATTTGAAAAATTAAGAAGTATTGAAGATATATTCAAAGCAGATTCTCTTAATCTTCTGTCAATATCCGATCCAAATGAAGCCCTGTTACACCATCATCAAATGATTTCAGATGTTATGTTATCTAAGGACGTTGATGATGACGTCAAGGTTCAATTTGAAATATCTAGAAACTTGTTTTTGTATTCTTTCTTTTACTATCGCTTTGGCATGACAAGCTTTAAGCAAGCTGCTGCTGCAGCTGAACTTGGGTTGAGAAGGTATATTGGAAAGCCTGACAATGAACGAGAAAACACTCTCAAAAAACTTTTAAGAAGAGCCCACAGTCAGGGTTTTATAAATCTAAAAAAAATAAAGCCGCATCTCGAACCAGAAGAATTTATTAGAATTTTAACCGATTTCAGAAATTCATTAGCGCATGGATCGCACAGCTTATTTTCGCCAACCGATTGTATAACTTTTATTGATGATTACGCTAAAATTTTGAATGACTTTTATATGTATGTAAGGAAGCAACAACTTAAATCGAGCTTAAATGGCTGGGAATAGGTTATTTCAAACCAAAAAACAACCAGCCATTCCAGCGTGATCCTGTAATCTCGTTGGCGATTTTTGATAGGCTGGTGTAGGTCTCGCCTTCATATTCAAACCCGTTAGCCTTCACGAGCACACTGTGCTTCTTGCCATTATACACCCGCACCAATCGGGTTCCAGGTTTAAGCTGTGCTGTTTTATCAAAACCATCCGGGTTACGCTTATAAGATTTGACAAGCTCATCCAGCCGATTCTGTCGCTCCGGCGATAATCCGTCAGCCTCTTTCTCCCGCTGTTTAAATTCTAAACTTTTCAGCATCATCCTCCGCCCCATCGTGCCGTGTGGTCTCTTGCCCCAGGCCTCTGTCCACCGTCCTCGTAATTCTTCTAAAGATAGCTCATTCATCTCTAAATCCTCCTGAGAAATAGAAATGCTTCCTTTGACGAATCATTCAAGCTCAATTCATTTATTTACGAAATAAAATTAAAAATGGCCCATTTATTTAAAAAATATCGTAACGCGTAACCTATTGATAATAAATGAAACAGAGTCCGCTTTGCCAGAAATTATGACCAGTGGTAAAATAGGCTTAAGATTAAAACCAGAGGCACCCTTGAAACATGAAGCACCTAAACGAAAACATGAATGTCACCTATGTCGATATTCACGCGCTCATCCCCCACGCTACGAACGCCAGAACGCATTCACCAAAACAAATTGATCAAATTGCCAACAGCATCCAAGAATTTGGTTTTAACAACCCGATCCTCATCGATCAGAATAATGGCATTATCGCCGGGCACGGACGTGTTCTTGCCAGTGAAAAGTTAAGTTTAAAATCGTTGCCGTGTTTGTATATATCGCATTTAAGTGAAGCACAAAAACGCGCCTATATTATTGCCGATAATAAGCTGGCTGAAAATGCCGGCTGGGATCAAGAATTACTGTCTTTAGAAATGCAGTATATTAGCGACATCGATATGGACTTTGATCTCTCACTCACAGGATTTGAGAATGCGGAAATCGATGCACTCTTTCAAATGGAGGTTTTAGAAGATGCCGACCCATTAGACGTGCCGGCTGAGGTGCCATACAATCCTGTCACAAACCTTGGTGATCTATGGGTAGTGGGTAATCATAAAATATTGTGCGGCGATTCTCTGTCGGTTGAGAGTTATCAAAGATTGATGGGAAAAGAAAAAGCCCGCGCTGTATTCACAGATCCTCCTTATAACGTGCCAGTGAACGGGCATATTTGCGGACTAGGAAAAATATCGCATGAGGAGTTTAAAATGGCTTCGGGTGAAATGAGCGCTGAAGAATTTCGTAAATTTCTATCTGATATTTTCTTACAACTCTGCGCCTATACAACAGATGGCTCCATTCACTTTATATGTATGGATTGGCGTCACGCAGGTGATCTGATTTATGCCGCAGAGAAGAATTACAGCGAATGCAAAAATCTATGCGTTTGGAATAAAAATAATGGCGGCATGGGATCGTTATATCGCTCCAAACATGAGTTGGTCTTTGTTTATAAGAACGGCAAGGCGCCGCATATCAACAATGTTGAGCTCGGCAAGCATGGGCGCTACCGCACCAATGTGTGGGACTACGCTGGCATCAACACCTTCACGCAAAACCGCGAAGAAAGCCTAGAATATCATCCGACAGTCAAGCCAACACAAATGATCGCCGATGCCATTTGTGATGTGTCAAAACGCGGTGATATTATTCTGGATGCCTTTGGGGGCAGCGGCAGCACGCTTTTGGCGGCTGAAAAAACCAACCGCAAAGCCCGCCTAATAGAACTTGAGCCCAAATATGTTGATGTAACGCTGGAACGCTTTTTGAAGATGACTGGCATTGAGCCGACCCTAGAAGAGTGCGGCACGCCCTATACAGAGTTAAAGAAAATCAGAGAGAGCAATGACGCAGGGTGATACAGATAAAATAGGGTATAAGAATCCGCCCAAAAACACGCAATGGAAAAAAGGCCAGTCCGGCAACCCGAACGGGCGTCCGAAAAAGAGCGATAACCCCGCTACTTTAGATGATTTCTATGACGATTTCCTCGAAATGCTTGATGAAAAAGCCGTAGTGAAAATGAATGATGAACTTGTAACACTACCATACGAAAAAATCATCATGAACAAGCTGATCTCTAAAGCGATGAAAGGTGACCACAAAAGCATAAAGTTGATCACGGACCTTCGAATGAATGCCCTGAAAAGCAAATCCAAAGATCCGAAAGAAAATGGCGGGATACAGATTGTTTATTTGGACGAGGATGATTTGAGGTTATGACTTTTTTCAAATACTGCAGCAAAATTAACAAATAAGGATAAATGAAGATGCATAATATTTTTGACAATTTTTTAGATAAGGATACCTGGCACAAAGATCACCCCGGTGACAATGCAATGTTCTACAGCGCTCTCTCACAGGTCATAGACGATGAAAGTTTTTGCTCTGATGAAATGGCCGAGTATATGCGTAACCGCAAAAATGTCAGCCGCGATAATAACGACATTTTTTCTTTTAGAATTCAAACGTTACAAAGTGCAGCCCTACATATTAGTGACTATAAGAAACTTATTGGCTGACCGGGCTGCGTAGAAAAGAATCGTTTTCGCCTATGACGGGCAAGTAATTTCCGCTATTTATAAAAAGGTATAAATTATGGCTCAATGAATTCAGATCAGTAGCCGTAAAACTTAAATACTTTTAAAGAGAATAAAATGACCAACGAAGAAGAAAAGCAGTTCCTATCCGACCTAGAGAAAAAGCTATGGAATGCTGCCGATAAACTGCGCTCTACGCTCGATGCTGCGCAATATAAGCACACCGTGCTTGGCCTTGTATTCCTTAAATACGTCTCTGACTCTTTCAAGATTCGTCAAGATGAGCTAACCGAGCAGTTTAAAGACCCAGATCACGACTACTACCTCGACCCAGCAGATTATGGCGGCGCAGAATCAGACGAATACGCCGCAGAAATAGCAGAAGAACTTGAACAGCGCGATTACTACGCCGAAGTAAACGTATTCTGGGTACCCGCCGCCGCGCGCTGGAAATTCCTGCAAGATAATAACAAAACCGTTATCGGCGGTGCAGAGCTTCCGCTCCCCGATGGTAACACAAAGAAATTCAGCTCCATTGGTCACCTCCTCGATAATGCGTTAGAAGCCATCGAAACCGACAACCCCAAGCTAAAAGGCGTATTAAACAAACTCTATACCCGCCTGCAAATCGACCAAGCAAAACTGGGCGAGCTGATCGATCTTATCGCCACAATTCCCTTCACCCACGCATCGCTGAACTCCCAAGACATTCTCGGCCATGTCTACGAATATATGCTGGGGCAATTCGCACTGGCGGAGGGCAAAAAGGGCGGCCAATATTACACACCTAAATCCATCGTGAGCTTAATCGTACAAATGCTAGAGCCCTTCAAAGGCCGCGTTTACGACCCCGCCATGGGATCGGGCGGCTTCTTTGTGCAGTCCGAGCATTTCATCAACGCGCATAAAGGCAAAATCGGTGATGTCTCCATCTATGGGCAGGAATACAACCACACCACATGGCAACTCGCCGCCATGAATATGGCGATCCGCGGCATTGATTTTAACTTCGGCAAAGAACCCGCCAGCACCTACACCAATGATCAACACCCAGATCTGCGCGCCGATTACGTCATGGCCAACCCGCCCTTTAACATGAAGGAATGGGACACAGGCGTAAGCGATAAAGACCCACGCTGGAAATACGGTACGCCGCCATCGGGCAATGCGAACTTTGCGTGGCTGCAACATATGCTGCACCACCTTGCGCCCAATGGCTCTATGGGCTTATTGCTCGCCAATGGCTCGATGAGCTCCAACACAAATAACGAGGGCGCAATCCGTCAAAAATTGATTGAGGAAGATTTGGTCGAATGCATGGTCGCCCTGCCGGGGCAGCTTTTCACCAATACGCAAATCCCCGCCTGTATTTGGTTCTTAACCAAGAATAAAGGCGCACGCACCGCCGCCAGTGGTCGGCAGCTTCGCGATCGTAAAGGCGAAGTCCTGTTCATTGATGCGCGGAATTTAGGATATATGAAAGACCGCGTCCTGCGTGATTTCACGCCGGATGATTTAAACCAAGTCACAGGCGCCTTCCACAACTGGCAAATGGGCGAGAATTATGAAGATGTCGCGGGATTTGTAAAGTCCGCCAAGATTGAGGAGATCCAAAAACACGACCACGTCCTCACCCCCGGCCGTTATGTCGGCGCCGCCGATGCAGAGGAAGACCTTGAGCCCTTCGCCGAGAAAATGGCGAGACTGACCGCGCAGTTGAAGGGGCAGTTTGAGGAAAGCGATAGGCTGGAAGCAGAGATCAAAAAAAATTTGGCGGGGTTGGGTTATGAGTGCTGATTATTGGGTAACAATAGGAGATATAGCCGAGGTTTATGACGGACCACATGCGACCCCTAAAAAAACAGAAGTTGGACCATATTTTTTAAGTATTTCAAGTCTTGAAAGAGGAGCGCTAGACTTATCAAAGTCCGCTCATGTAAGCGAAGAGGATTTTGTTAAATGGACGAAAAGAGTTACTCCTCAGGCGGGCGACCTTCTTTTCTCTTATGAAACCCGATTAGGAGATGCCGCACTGATGCCTGCCAACATTACTGCATGCTTGGGGCGTCGTATGGGATTACTAAGGCCCAAAGCAGATAAGGTTGTTTCAGAGTATTTACTTTACGCTTATCTGTCTCCAAGTTTTCAAGAAACAATTCGATCTAAGACCATACATGGGGCGACCGTTGACCGCATAGCATTAAAAGAGCTTCCTACTTTCTCAATTAGAATTCCATCCAAACGTGAACAACAAGAAGTAGTAGAAATATTATCTACACTTGACCAAAAAATATTAGTTAACCGTCAAACAAACCAAACGTTGGAGGAGATGGCCCGCGCGATGTTTAAGAGCTGGTTTGTGGATTTTGAGCCCACCCGCGCGAAAATCGCCGCCAAAGAAAACGGCGAAGACCCCGAACGCGCCGCCATGGCCACCATCGCCGGAAAAACAATCGCACAGCTAAACACCCTCCCCCCCGAACAACTCAAAACCCTAAAATCCACCGCCTCCCTCTTCCCCGATGCATTAATAGACTCCGAACTCGGCGAAATCCCAGAAGGTTGGGAAGTGAAGCCTTTATCATCATGGGGGGATATAGTTTGCGGCAAGACTCCGCCAAAAAAGAATAAAGAATATTATGGGGGCAATATCCCATTTATAAAAATACCTGACATGCATGGGAATATGTACGCAATAAAAACCACTGATAGCTTGACGATGGAGGGAGCAAATACACAAAAGAAAAAAATAATCCCCAAAGGTAGCGTATGTGTTAGTTGTATAGCCACTGTTGGACAAGTTTTAATTGCTTGCGAGAACAGTGCAACGAACCAGCAAATTAACAGCATAGTTCCCAATAGTGAAATCTATACGCCCTATTTGTATTTTTCGATGCTTGGCTCATACGATCATTTGCATGATTTAGCTAGTGGTGGAAGTGCAACATTAAATTTAAATACGAGAAACTTTTCTAAGATAGATATAGCAAAACCAGACGACTCTATATTGCAACGTTTTAATGATTTATTGGCACCAACGATGGCCAATATTTTATCTAACTGCTATCAAAACCAAACACTAGAAAACCTCCGTGACACACTCCTCCCCAAACTCCTCTCTGGTGAAATTGATTTGAGTAAGGTGGGCAGCAATGACTGAATTTAGCGACTACATTATTTATGCGGATGAATCGGGTGACCCTCATTTGGCAAAAATCAATCCAGAATTTCCTATGTTTTGCTTGGCTTTATGCATTATCAAAAAAAGCGATTATATCGAATACATCACCCCAGCCATTCAACGTTTGAAATTTGATTATTGGGGGCATGATAAGGTTGTTCTCCATGAGCATGAAATGAGAAAACAAACAGATGACTTTGCATTTCTACGCTCTGATCGGGCTTTACGTGAAGGTTTTTTAGAGCGCGTTAGTCAAATTATGGCGAATGCGCCTTTTCATGTTGCCTCTTGTGTCATTCAAAAAGAGAACCTAAGAAATCAATATAGTGATCCTTTTAATCCGTATGATATTGCACTGAAAATGTGCATGGAAAATTTACTGGCTTTTTTATTACGCGAGGGAGAAGAAGGCAAAAAAGTAACTTGTGTTTTTGAGCGGCGGGGCAAACAAGAGGATGAGCAGCTAGAGCTGGAGTTTTACCGAATTGTGAACAATCAAAACACATGGGGCTATATTCAAAAGGATTTCTCAAAAATTGAATTTGAAATTAAATTCGCGGGAAAGTCTCATAATTCTACGGGTTTGCAGCTTGCTGATTTGATTGCAAGACCTCTTGCCCTGAGAAAATTACGCCCTGAACAAGACAACAGGGCTTATGATATAATTGCACAAAAGTTTATTGGGGGTGGCTATAAATCTTTTCCTTAGAGCAGATAAAACAAAAGGGCGCCGCTACGCAGCCCCCTATTTGCCGATCGGGAAAAGCCCAATCCATACCTATAGTATAAAGCGTAATATGTTACGCTGTCAAACATTAAGAGTAGAAAGAATACATTCATGATCACAGAAGACCAGTTAGAACAGCTTTGCCTCGATTGGTTTAAGTCCGTTGGCTATGATTATATCTGCGGATATGACATCGCACCTGATGGCATCACGCCGGAGCGCTCGGGTTATCGCCAAATCATCCTGCATGACCGCTTGGTTGATCGCCTTGGCGTGATTAATTCGCATATTCCTGCCGCAACGTTGGAGCAAGTGGCGCGGCAAGTGGCCACGCCTGAAACGCCGATATTGATTAAAAACAACAAGGCCTTTCATCGCTATTTATTAGAGGGCGTGAAGGTTACGTTTAAGGATAAAAACGGTGAGGAAAAAACCGATTATGTGCGCTTGATTGATTTTGATGTTGCGGGAAATAATCAGTTTCTTGTGGTTAATCAATTTACGATCCTTGGCACAAAAGGCAATCGCCGCCCCGATGTAATTGTGTTTATTAATGGCTTGCCGATATCTGTTCTGGAGCTTAAAAACCCCGCCGATAGCAACGCCGATATTTGGTCCGCCTATCAACAAATTCAGACATACAAAGAAGAAATCCCAGATCTGTTTACGTTTAACGAAGCATTGGTGGTGAGTGACGGCTTAACAGCGCGCGTTGGATCACTAACCGCGAATAAAGAACGTTTTATGGCGTGGCGCACGGTTGCGCACGAAAAAGACCGCCCGGCGTTTGAATATGCGCTTGAAACGCTCGTGAAAGGGTTCTTCCAGCCAGAGCTGCTCTTGGATTACATTCGCCATTTTATATTGTTTGAGCAAGACGACGACGTTACAATTAAGAAAATCGCGGGATACCATCAATTCCACGCCGTGCGAGAGGCCGTAAAGGCCACTGTTGCCGCAACAAAAGCCCAAGGTGAAGATGCTGGTAAAGCGGGCGTTGTTTGGCATACGCAAGGCTCGGGCAAATCGATTTCTATGGTTTGCTATGCAGGTAAATTGCTTGCACAGTCAGAAATGAACAACCCAACGATCGTTGTTGTTACAGACCGGAATGATCTTGATGGACAGTTGCATGATACTTTCGAGATGGCCTCGGAAACATTAAAGCAAATGCCTGTGCAAGCGGACGATCGTGATGATCTGCGGGATATACTGGCCTCACGTCAATCTGGCGGTATTATTTTTACAACAGTACAAAAGTTCGCATTGCTTGGCGATGAGACAGCGCATCCGGTATTAAGCACGCGCAAAAATATTGTGGTGGTGAGTGATGAAGCGCACCGTAGCCAATATGGCGATAAGGCCAAGTTGAACCCTAAAACGGGTAAATATACATTCGGATATTCAAAGCACATGCGCGATGCTCTGCCGGAGGCTTCGTTTATTGGTTTTACAGGCACACCCATTGATACCGGTGATAAAGACACGCGCGCGGTCTTTGGTGACTATGTTTCTGTTTATGACATTCAAGACGCAGTGGATGACGGTGCGACGGTACCGATTTACTATGAATCACGCCTGGCTAAGCTAGACATTAATGAGGTCGAGATTGAGGCGTTAAACGATGATATCGATGAGATCATCGAGGATGAAGAAGATGTCGCCTCGCGTGAAAAAACTAAATCTCAATGGTCCGCACTAGAAAAACTGGTGGGAAGCGAGCCTCGCGTAGCACAGGTAGGAAAAGACTTAGTCCATCATTTTGAGGGTCGTATAGCAAGCATGCCAGGGAAAGGTATGGTTGTGTGTATGAGCCGCGACATATGCGTTGAGATGTACGATGCTATCGTTGCTATTAAGCCCGAATGGCATGATGAAGACCCGACCAAAGGCGCCATCAAAATCGTAATGACCGGCTCTGCTTCTGATAAGGAAAAACTACGCCCTCATATTTATAATAAAGAAACAAAGAAACTTTTTGAAAAACGTTTCAAAGATGTAAACGACCCTTTGCAGTTGGTGATCGTGCGAGATATGTGGTTGACGGGCTTTGATGCGCCAAATTGTCACACGATGTATATAGATAAGCCCATGAAGGGGCATAATTTGATGCAGGCGATTGCGCGCGTTAACCGCGTGTTTAAGGATAAGCCCGGAGGTCTCGTTGTTGATTATATCGGCATTGCTAACGAACTTAAGCAGGCCCTAAAAACATATACGGGATCCAATGGTAAGGGCAAGCCAACGCATGATACTCATGAAGCATATTCCATCTTGCTTGAGAAAATGGATATTGTGCGCGGCATGTTGCATGGCTTTGACTATAGTGGCTTTGAAGAGGATGCTTTGCAGTTATTACCCGGAGCCATGAACCATATTCTCGGCACTACCGGTGCAAATGAAGAGCTGGATGGTAAGAAACGTTTCCTTGATGTAATGGCTGCCATTAGCAAAGCTTATACTTTGTGTAGTACCATGGATGAAGTTGCACCGCTTAAGAAGGAAATAGCCTTTCTTGGTGCCGTAAAAAACGCCATCACCAAGTTCACTACAATCGACAAGCGCCGCACCGACGAAGAAAAGAACTCAGCTTTAAAGCAGATTATAGATAATGCTATTGTAGCAGAAGGTGTCGATGACATTTTCAATTTGGTTGGCTTGGATAAGCCCAATATTGGATTACTTTCTCCAGAGTTTATGGAAGATGTGGCCAATCTTGAAGAAAAAAATTTGGCGGTTGATTTACTTGAGCGCTTATTGCGTGATGAGATTAAAGCACGCATGAAAACTGATGTTGTGTCAGAGAAAAAATACTCTGATCGCATCATGGAAACACTGCGCAAATATCATAACCGTGCAATCGAAACGGCGCAGGTTATAGAAGAACTTATTCAGATGGCCAAAGATATGGCCGAAGATGAAGAGCTTGCCGCTAACTCTGGTTTAAACCCAGATGAGATCGCCTTTTACCGAGCTCTTATCCAAAATGAGTCCGCCGTAAAAGAGCTAGGAGATAATAACCTTAGAGAGCTCGCTAAACACGTTACGACACAACTTAGGAAAAGCACCACAGTTGATTGGCAGGTCCGCGACAATGTGAGAGCAAAGCTTCGTAACCTCGTGCGCAGAGCATTGAGAAAATGGAAGTACCCACCAGATAAAGCAGATGAAGCTGTTGAACTCTGCTTAAAGCAAGCAGAAGCATTGAGTGAAAGCTGGAGCTCTTAGGTGTAAATATTGTGACCGAATATACAATCTCAAAATCCCAATACGTGAAAGGCTTACAGTGCCCCAAAGCCCTTTGGCTTTATCGCCATCGAAAAGACTTAGCGCCGGAGATTGATGCAGAAACGCAAGCGAGGTTTGATACAGGTAATGAGATTGGTGAGCTAGCTATGCGCTATTTTGATGGCGGCACAGAGGTCATTAACGCTTATTGGGATATAAAGGGTGCTATCGAAACCACACAGCAATTGATTAAAGATGGTAGCGATATTATTTATGAAGCCACAGCAATGCATCCCATCGATGGTGGCTACTCGCGCATTGATATTCTAAAGCGCGTAGAAGGATCCGATGAATGGGATCTAATTGAGGTTAAAAGCTCTACCAGTGTCAAAGACTATCACCTCGATGATATGGCGTTTCAATACCATGTTTTTTATGGCGCCGGACATAAAATTCGCAAATGTTTCATGATGGTGATTGATAATAGCTATGTCCGTGATGGCGATATTGATCCGCAGACACTTTTTAGATTAGAGGATATATCCGGTGAAGTCTTCGCGCGGCAAAGTGAGGTTGAATCTGTTGCTGGCCAGCTTGGCTATGTACTTGACAGAAAGAAGGAGCCGGACGTTTCGATTGGCGCGCATTGCTTTGCGCCGTTTGAATGTGACTACCGTAATCATTGCTGGAAACACGTGCCGGATTATTCCGTTTACAATGTGTTTCAGAAGCCCAAAGCCGAAGAAATCTCACGAAAACATGGTGTAGCACTAGAAAAACTTCCAGCCGATCTTCGTCCTGGCGGCGTTAAGGCTTTGGATGTAGAGAGCTATTTAAATGATGAAACTATTATTGATCAAGGCAGTATCAGAGGCTTTTTAGATCAGCTGCAATATCCATTGTATTTCCTGGATTACGAAACAGTGAATAAGGCCATTCCTCTTTTTGATGGGACAAGGCCGTATCAACAAATTCCGTTTCAGTTTTCAGTACATATTCAAGAAGAACCGGGCGCAGAATTAACGCACCATGAATACCTGCATAAAGAACGATCTGATCCGCGTAAAGATTTTGTAGAGCGACTAACAGAGCTATGCGGACAAGAGGGAAGCGTGATTGTCTATAATCAAGCTTTTGAAATTGCGCGTAACAATGAACTGGCCGCTGAATTCCCTGAGCATGCTGTAGCAATAGAGGGAATTAACGCACGTATTATTGATTTGCTGGTTCCGTTCAAAAAACGCTGGCTGTATAAACCAGAGCAAAAAAGCTCAGCCTCCATCAAGTCGGTGTTACCTGCATTTACAGACCTTAGTTATGACGGTTTAGAAATCTCTATTGGCAGCGATGCTATGTTGCAATACGGGGCGTTTCTTAAGGGTGTCTTTGATAGTGATGATTTACCTGCCCTATGGAAGGCCCTTACTGAATATTGTAAGCAAGATACCTATGCGATGGTTTTGCTATTAAATGTATTAAGAGAATATGGAGAGAGTAATGAGTAATATCATAGATAGTAAGCAATTATCAGAATTGATAATGGCCGATGATGATTTTATGCAGCTCTCTAGTGCGCAAGATGTTTACTGCCCTTTTGAAGCATTAAAGGTGGCACGTACAGAAATTAGGCATTCTAATTTTTTGGCAGATATTCTCTCGCCGAATAATACTCATGGCTTTGGGGATATAATCTTAAAGAAGTTCCTTGAACAGGTATTGGGGGAAGTCGATGAAGATATTTTGGCACTCAATCTTCATTTAACAGATCTATCAAATGTGGAGATTAGAAGAGAGTGGAAGAATATTGACCTTTTTATTCGCTTACCAAAGGCACATATAAATGAAGACTTAGTATTTGCAATAGAAATTAAAGTTGAGTCTTCTGAGAGCAAGGGCCAGCTTGAAAAATATAGGAATATTGTTAATGAGGCATATCCAAAAGCCAAAGTGTTTTTTATGTTCTTAACGCCAACTGACCATGAAGGACCTTCATCAGACAAGTGGAAACATATAAATTTTGAAACTGTAATTAATGCCATTGAATCAGGGTTAGCTGTAGCGCATGGACATGATACGGCGCGCATTATGGTTGAAAGTTATATCAGCATGTTAAGGAGGAGATACGTAATGAGCCAAGAACTAGAAGAACTAGCTAATAAAATATGGTCTAAACATAGATCAGCACTTGAATTTTTAATTGAAAAACAACCAATGAGAATTGACCCCATTTGTGAAGCTGTCTTTTCAGAAGAATTCGATCAAAGTATAAATAAACGTTTAGCCGAAAGCGCGAGTGAACTTGAACTTGTTGTAATGTCTGTTAATGCACGTTCAAGAAGAGAGTGGAAAGTTAGACAGTGGGAAAGATTTTCAGATTTAGGCAAAGCCTCTCGTACGCCTAATCTATTAAAAATCGAACTGGTTGTTTTAGAAAAGATTATTGCAATTCGTTTAGTACTTTGCCCAGGCGATAAAGAAATAAGACAAAAAATTTATAATTTATTGGATAAAAAGGATGTTTCTATAAAGAGGAGGAAAGATAAAATCACCGATTCATGGACGCGCCTATATTCAAAAACTATACGCAGTGCAAATGATGTTAGTAAAATGATCGAAAGTTATGAGAATGGTGAAAGTGAGGCTATAGAGAAAAGCATCATTAAGCTAGAAAAAGATATTGTTTCAAGCATTGTTCCTATCATCTTGGAAGTTAATCAAGCATTGGAAGAAGGCTTTAAAGAGGGGCTTATAAAGTGACACTTATTAATAAGAAGTAAATCGGCTTACATACAAAAAGTAGACCTCAATTTATATACTAAATCATAAATCAACCATAAACAGTTTAACAACCTCCATTATGCGTTTAATTTTTAACATTGAAATAACCTTATTCAGCCGCTAGTATCAGGCAATAATACAATCTTGAGTATTTACATGTAATAAGCGTGATGAACGTTTATTGAGAAAGGGTCGATTGTGCAAACTGCCGAGGCGCGTCAGGAACTCGTTATAGAAAAAATCAAGGAACTGCGTTTAAGGTTACTCGATTTAAGTAACCGTAATGCGTTGCTAAACTTCCGGCACTCTGAAAAAGCCCTGACGCATGTACGCATCATCGATGAATTACCTGACTTTCTTTACGGTTCTCTAATTGAAGGCGAGAAGCTAACCTTCCTTCCCCTCCCCGAACCTGACGATGAACCACACGATGAGAAAAGTGAAGAATTCCAAACACACTTTCGTGAAGCCACTCTGACAGACGAGATATATCTTGAAGAGGTGGCGAAGCTTATCGACAATGATGATAGTTTCGATGATTTAGCGAAGATCGAACGTGATCTAAAAAACAGGGTGCGTGAAAAGCTTGGCATGCCACCCGTCCACGAGTTGAAACCGTTATCAAACGCCAAGTGGGCTAGAGAAAACGGGTTAGAACCAAAGTATGATATGCCTACGCCCTCTGAAGAAGATTTTAAAGCGGATAAGCACTATGATGAATATATTCAAACGCTTTTAAAGCCGAAAGAATTGCAGCATAAGCTGTCAGGGCTTAGACGCTATATCAATACGGACATCAATGAAACTGGTGTTAACACCTTCTACGCAGCATTCGGCTTTTTGGAACGCTATGATAGTGAAAGCTCTGAAAAACCAGTATTCGCACCGCTTGTTCTAATGCAGCTAGACCCGCCAACAGAAAAGAAAACGGCAGACGGTGAGGTTTTAGTGAGTGTTGAAGCCTCTGGTGAAGCGCCGCAATATAACTTGCCGCTTGCCGAAAAATTAAAAGAATTTGGCCTATCCTTACCCGATCTTTCAGAGGACGACACGCCTGAAAGTTATATGACGAAAGTGGAGCGTCTAATCGCAAATAAGAAAGGCTGGCGGGTAAGGCGCTTTATCACAATCGGAAGATTTCAATTTGCACGTCTTGTTATGTATCACGATCTTGATCCTGAAAAATGGCCTAATGACGGCAGCATAGAGAACAACGACATTGTTAAAAGTTTAATCGCGGGTGGAAATGAAAATCCCAATATAGGTGTTAACGATGATGCGCCTGAATATGACATTGATACGGACCCTCAGGTAGAGGAAGCTGCCCCCATCCTCATAGTGGAAGCCGACTCGTCACAGCATAGTGCTGTTGTAGATGCGCTTAAAGGTAACAACCTCGTGATAAAGGGGCCGCCCGGAACAGGAAAGTCACAGACGATCACGAATTTGATAGCCAATGCACTTGCTAAAGATAAAAAAGTTCTGTTCATAGCCGAGAAAATGGCGGCACTCAACGTTGTTCACAGCCGATTACAGGATACCGGCTTGGGTGATTATTGTTTTGAGCTACACTCAACAAAG
>CENJ01028589.1_pt1 | contig 27077 bp, 23 predicted proteins | sample 356161 | NCBI WGS metagenome assembly CENJ01 (sample SAMEA2619531, study PRJEB7988) | marine metagenome | biome: marine biome (ENVO:00000447); feature: surface water layer (ENVO:00002042); material: "saline water (ENVO:00002010), including plankton (ENVO:xxxxxxxx)" | depth 5 m | reverse complement strand
ACTAAATTAATAAAAGGAATTATTTTGCAGAAAATATCATTTTTACTGTTGTGCTTTTTGTTAGTTTTTACAAGTCAAAAAGCTCTCGCTGCTGACTGCTCGGTGAACTCTGGCTCGGATACAAACATTTCAGCAGATTGTGATGGTTTTGATCTAGATAGCTCGAACTCAAATACAATTACCATTGATTTGGGTGTTACCGTCTCGGATGCTGGTAATGTTATTTATCTTAAGGAAGACCTATTTAAGCTTGATATTAAAGGCTTGGTTCAACCGAGTAACGGTTATTCCACTGGCCTTTATATAGATCAGTACAATAAAAACGATACTGTAACTTTAACTACACTCGATATCTCTGGCACACTAGGAGTAAGCGTTAACGATGGTCGACGTGGAATTATAATGTACAACGCCCCTTCTTTGTCAGGGAATACTGTAATTGGAACCCTAAATAATACAGGCACCATCACTGGAGATACAGGAATGTCGTTGTATAATAGATCAATTATTACCACGCTAAATAACAGTGGGTCGATCACTGGAGCTGGCCATACGGGCATAATTCATTTTGGTAATAATACACAGGCAAACAATGGCTACTTTGGAACCATAAATAATTCTGGAACCATACAAGGTGCTGCAGCTGCCATTCTTTTGTATAACCACGCTTATATAACAAATTTAATTAATACAGGCACCATATCAACGAGTGGTGGGGGAAGCGATATCGATTTATCGGGCTCTTCTTATATAACGAACTTGTATAATGATCAGGGTGGTACAGATGCTTTAACTATAAATAAAGTGCCAACAAATTATTACATCATCATAAATGATGGGGCAGATTACGGTAAAGTTAAATTTAATGGTGTAAGTAGTGGCACGATGAATTTTAATATCGACACAACTAGATCGGCTTCAGGAATTGATGGGGCTACATATTCAAGCGTAATAGAAGGTTTAACTTCAGCTAGATTGTCAGCAACCTCTGGGACATCTGGAATATACACTTGGACTTTGTCTGATTCTGATAATAACAATACCTGGGATTTAGTCATTGACTCTAGTGCGCCTTCTGCATCTAGTACCATGACATCTATTTCGAATTTAACTTATGCCACAAGCGCAGTTTTTAATAGTTTCTCTTACACCTCGAGTTATTTGAATTTAAATAGCTATGATTGCGGAATCTTTGACCAGCAAGGTATGTGCGGAGCCTTATTTAGCAAATTAGTTGACAGCAATGGAAATAATGACACTGACTTTGACTACTCGGCTGGACAAATGGTCAATGGCTTCAAATTCAATGACAATTTAAGAGTAGCAGCTTTTATTGATCAAATGGTAAATAATAATTTGCCATCTGGTGTCCAACTTGAAAAAGATTCTCCATTAGTTGGAGCTTCAACTGTTTGGAATCAAAATAAAAGCAAGCTCGGATTTGAGGCTAAAATTATGGCTGCTCATCAATCAAAAAAGATTACTTCAACAAGAACCATTGTGGGAGACGCTGAAGCCGGTATTGGAAAAACAGATGTTGAAATGAAAACTTATATGGCAGAACTCTCCTACCAATATATTGCAAATGATTCCTTTGGTTTACGTCCATTTTCAGGTTTTCGCTATTCCTCTATCAAACAAAATGCTTATTCTGAATTTGGTATAGACAACCCACTAACATTTAGCGCTATATCTGACAAAACAAGTACTCTAATTTTTGGCATACAGGGCAAATATATTATAAATAACAAATTAGTGTTATCAGGATCTTTAGGCTTGGAACGTGACATAAAAAATTCAACAAGTGATGTAAATACTTCTTCTTCGACCATATCTGGGCTCACAGCATTAAAGCTTCATAATGGAGGAGGCGTTGATAAAACAAGAGGCTCTTTTGGGGCAAATTTGAGCTATTTCATAACTGAAAAAGCGAAATTAACCTTTCACGGCAACTTTCAAGAATTATCGTACCATGATTCTGACGTAGAAAATTTTTACATCTCATATGAGCTTGGTTTTTAATATTTTGTAAAGTTTAAATTTATTTAAAATTCTATAACTTAATATTTATATCTAATAATTTAAAAAAGTTTATGAAAAAAATCATCTGGTTTAGATACGATTTGAGAATTTATGATAATCAAGCATTTATAAATGCTTGTAAAGGCGGGGTGGTTGTGCCCATTTTTATTTTTGATGAAAAATTTTGGAAGCTCCCCACATCAAGTAATTTTCATCTTAAATTTTTGGAAGATTCATTAAAAGACTTAGAGCATGATCTTGCACATTACCAAATATTCCTGCATAAATTTTATGGTGATACGGAAGAAATACTAAAAGCGTTAATTGAGAAACACAAAATAAACGAAGTATATTCAACAAGAGTAATAAAGAATGATTTCTTAAGAAAATTAGATAGAAATTGCAATGAATTATTTCAATGTAAAAATATCGTTTGGAGACAACACGACCAATTTGGTATTCAAACGCAAAAGAGAAAAAGGTCTCAATGGGCAAGTCATTGGAATAAGTTTATAAATACGAATCCTAAGGATATTTCAATAAATTGTAGCTTTACCGCTCCTGAGAACCATGATTACTATCGGGTTATAACAAACGAATTAAGTACAAATTTTATTCAAAACGGTGGTAGAAAAAGGGCAGTTTCATTATTAGAAAGCTTTCTCTCAAGGCGCTCTGAAAATTACCAATCAGAAATGTCATCACCTATAACTGGACAAATATCTTGCTCCCGCCTTAGTCCACACATTGCTTATGGCACGATATCTCTCCGAGAAATAAATTTTCATTTAGAAAAGATTCTAAAAGGAAATTTAAGTATTGAAAACAGAAAGTCTTTTAAATCTTTTAAAAGTAGGCTTGCATGGCATTGCCATTTTATTCAGAAAATTTACGACGAGCCAGATATTGAAAAACAAAATATGAATAGAGCTTACGATATTTTACGGTATAACTATGACCAAAGAAAAATAGAGGCTTGGAAAAATGGACAGACAGGTTTTCCTTTTGTTGATGCTTGCATGAGATACTTAAGAAATCGCGGCTGGATAAATTTTAGGATGAGGGCAATGCTTGTTTCTTTTGCATCATATCAATTGTGGCTTGATTGGAGAATGACCAGCAAACATCTCGCAAAATTGTTCACGGATTATGAGCCAGGTATTCATTACTCGCAATTCCAAATGCAATCCGGAACAACGGGAATTAATACCATTAGAATTTATAATCCCATCAAACAGTCTTTTGACCAAGACCCAGACGGGAAATTTATTAAAAAATGGGTGCCTGAATTAAGACAATTACCAAAAGAATTGGTTCACGAGCCTTGGAAAATCTCACCTATCGAAAAAGCAGGGCTGGACTTGAGCCAATTTAATAAATATCCAGAGCCAATTGTAGAAAATAAAACAGCTGCAAAAATAGCTAGAGAAAGAATTTGGGCAGTTAAAAAAACAAGGAAAGCTAAAGAACTTTCAAAAACGGTTATAGAGAAGCATGCAAGTATGAACTCTCGTTAAATTATTACCTGCTTCTTTTACTATTAAGCCAATCTATTATAGGGTCAAAATAAGTTCTATCTACTTCTGTCATTGCTGGGCCCATTTCATATATACCCAAACCTTTTTCTGCTCCTCTAATATAATTTTGGCTGTCTCTTACCATTGTAAGAAATGGAATTTTCTGTCCTTCCAAAAAATCATCTAATTCCCAATAAATATTTGTGTAATCTCTTCCCCTATTTGCAACCAGAGCAATTTTTGACTTTTTCTTTACAACTCTTGAGTGTTTTTTTATATTTTTAATAAATTCACCAGCAGCTCGCATATCAATAGGTGAGGGTAATACAGGAATTATAACGCTTTCGGCCATATTAAGAACTTTGGTTAAAGCTGCTCCCTGAAGACCAGCAGGAGCATCAATTATTTTATAATCGACGCCTCTTTTTACTTTTACCCCATAACCTTTAATGCCTGTTATTGGGGGTTTTGCTGAGGAACGAGCTTTAAGCCAGCTAATAGAGCTTTCTTGGCTGTCCAAGTCGACCAAGGCAACTTGTTTGCCTATGGATGCGTAAAAACTTGCTAAATTTGTGGCAATTGTTGTTTTGCCAGAGCCACCTTTTGAATTTAAAACTAATATTGATCTCATATAAAAATTCCAAATTGTTAGCTTAGATCAATACTATCATTATTCTTTGACTTGATCTAATCTCAAATATCAAAAGTAGAAATCACGGGAGCATGGTCTGATGGTCTTTCATTTTTTCTTGGATTCATGTCGATATAACTACTTATGCATTTTTTTGATAGGGCGTCGTTTGTTAAAACTAAATCTATTCTTAAACCTCTGTTTCTTCTAAAAGCTCCAGTTCTATAATCCCACCAACTATAAAGATCCTTTTTTTGGGGAAACAGTCTGAAGGTGTCTGAAAATCCTAATTTCAAAATATTTTTAAGCGCGAGTCTCTCTTTTTTACTGCATAATATTTTTTCTTCCCAGGCGTCAGGATCATAAACATCTTGATTTTCAGGAGCTATATTAAAATCTCCAACTATCGCATAATATTTTGTTTTAACTAAGTCTTTCTTCACATGTTTTGCTATTTCTTTTAACCACGATAATTTATATTTATATTTTTCTGAGCCAACTTCGTGTCCATTCACAACATATAAATTTAATACTGTTAAATCTTTTCCATATCTTGTTAACAAAAACCTTTTTTGGTCTTGCTCTTTATCATTAATTAACTTTACAGATTCTTTTGGAGGATTTTTACTAATTGTAGTTACGCCGTTATAGGTTTTTTGCCCTATAAAATCACAATAATAGCCAGCATCAGTTATGTCGTCGATTGGAAAAGACGAGTCCTCAACTTTTGTTTCTTGAATTGCTAACACATCAATATCATTAACTTTTAACCACTCTAAAACCTGTGGCAATCTTACTCTTAGAGAATTTACATTCCAAGAGGCGATCTTCATTTCAAGCCCAAACTGCTTAATAAAGGCTGAATTTTAGGCTCTCTTCCTCGAAAATCTACGAAGAGATCAAGGGCAGGTTTAGAGCCTCCGGTTTCAAGAATCTTTTTCATAAAACTAGCCCCAACTCTTCTATCAACTAATTTTTTTTCTTTAAAGGCCATAAAAGCATCAGCTGATAGTACCTCTGCCCACTTATAACTATAATATCCAGCAGCATAACCGCCGGAAAATATATGCGCGAAACTATTTTCGAATTTATTATTCTTATGAACAGGAATTAATGAGGTTCTTTTTCTTACGTCACTTAATATATTTTCTGCGAGTTTTGTTTTTTTGTTCTTATCATTCATATGAAGCAAAAAATCAAATAACGAAAATTCAATTTGCCTCAATAAAGCTAGGCCAGTATTGTAATTTTTTGTTGCCAAGAGCTTCTTAAAAAGACTATTTGGCAGTTTCTTTTTTGTCTTATAATGAAACGCAAAAGTATCCAAGACATCTTTTTCCCAACACCAATTTTCCATGAATTGACTTGGTAATTCTACAGCATCCCATTCAACACCTGATATTCCGGATATTCCTGCATAGTTTACAGTGGTCAGCATATGCTGAAGGCCATGGCCAAACTCATGAAAAAGAGTTTCAACATCATAGTGTGTAAAAAAAGCAGGGCTTGTTTTTGTAGGCGGACTTGAGTTACATGTAATAAAAGCAACGGGAGACTGGATTGAACCACTTAACTTTTTTCTTCTTTGTATGCACTCGTCCATCCATGCTCCGCCGCGTTTGTTTTGTCTAGCGTACAGATCAAAGTAAAATTTCCCACGAAGTTTTTTGTTTTTATCAAATATCTCATATAAACGAACATCCTCATGCCATACTTCTTTTGTTTTTTTTAATTTAACTTCTATGCCGTATAATGATTTCACCAACTTAAATAAACCTTTAATAACATTCTCAACAGGGAAATATTGTTTAAGTTCTTCTTGAGATATCCCAAAGTTTTCTTCTTTATATTTTTCCGCTACGTATGCGATATCCCAAGGGCTAATAGTTTTTAAATTAAGATGTTTTTTTGCAAACTTTTTGAGCAGACTTATTTCTTTTTTAGACTTACTTATAGCTTTAATTTTTAAACTTTCTAAAAAATCTATTACTTCATTTGTGCTCTTTGCCATTTTTGTTTCAAGAGAATATTCAGCATAGTTTTTATAGCCTAAAATTTGCGACATATCTTGCCGCAATATTAGTATATCCTCGATTATTTTTGTGTTGTCCCACTTGCCACTTACTGGAAACTTTTTAGAGGCTCTACTTGCATAAGCCAAATACATTCTTTTTCTTAAAGACTGATTTTCGGCGAAGGTCATTACAGCCATGTAACAAGGCTGATCTAATGTTAAGGTGAATCCAGATTCATTTCTTTTTGCTGCAGTTTCTTCTGCAATTTCTAAAGAGCTTTGTGGCATACCCTTAAGAGCCTTGATTGTTTTAAAATTTTTTGTCCACGAATTGGAAGAATCTAAGATATTTTGCTCAAACTTAGATTCTAATTTTGCCAGTTTTTCTTGACAGCTTCTAAATAACTTTCTTTTTTTTGCATCTAGATGTACGCCTGATAGTCTAAAATCTCGCAATACATTTTCGAGGAGTTTATTCTGACTTTGGGTCAAATTTTCTCTACTTTGTTTGTATAACTTTTCATATTGGCTAAATAATTTTTTATTTTGACCAATTTTACCATAATGGGATGTAAGCAGGTTTAAACTTTTTTCGTACTGAGCTCTAATTTCTTTGTCATTCATCACTGAATTAAGGTGTCTTATTGGGGCCCATGCTTTTGAAATCTTGTCATCGGATTCTTCTAGTTTGTACACAAGATTATTCCAAGTCGGAGCTTTTAAGTTTTCTATTTTTCCTATTATAGATTTATTTTCATCGACTAAGTATTTTATTGCCGGGAACATATCCTTTTTTTTCATTTTTGAGAATAATGGTAAAGCTGAAGTTTTTAATAGTGTATTTTTTTCCATTTTGTTCGCTTAAATGTCCTTATTTGTTTCAAATTTTATATATCTATGTTTACAGCAAAGTGGGCATTTTCTTCTATAAATGTTTTTCTTGGAGCAACATTATCACCCATTAAATCATCAAAAGTTTTTATTGCCATTGCTTTGTCTTTCTCTTCAATTTGTATCAGCGTTCTATTTTCAGGATCCATTGTTGTTTCCCATAACTGCTCCGGGTTCATTTCTCCTAGGCCTTTATACCTTTGGATGGAATAGCCCTTTTTTGCCTCACTTATAATCCAAGCAAATGTATCTAGAAAGCTTGAAATTTTAATAGTTTTGTCTTGTTTTGTTAAATATGCATCTTCTTTTAAAAGTTCTTTAGATGCTAAAAAATATTCATAGTAATTTTTATAATCTCGAGAAGCAAAAATGCTAAAGCTAATATTGGTTGTCTTTTTCAAGCCTGCTTCATCATAAATAATATTAAAAGATTCGTTTTCTTGCACATCTAACGAGAAGTTTTCTGGGCTTAATGATTTAATCCATTTTTTAATATTTTTGCTATCGCTTCCAAAAGCAGGAATTTCTTTGGCTTCAAGCAGGGTCATAAAATGATTGCCATAATTTCTCAAAATATTTGATTTAGCTTGCTCTGCTTTTTGACAGTGCTTGATTAAAATCTTTAAATTATTGATTTCTATGGGTTTTTTTGATTTACTCGATGAATATATATCTATGCCATCTAGACAATCCTTAGTAATATAAGATAATAATTCATTGTCATCTTTTATATATGTTTCGCTTTTACCTTTCTTAATTTTATATAAAGGCGGTTGTGCAATATAAATATTTCCCTTCTCGATGAGCTTATTCATTTTATTATGAAAGAAAGTTAGTAAGAGTGTTCTGATATGGGCGCCGTCAACATCGGCGTCTGTCATTATAATAACTTTATGATATCTCAAAGAAGCATAATTTTCTTCTGTCATTTCTTTATCGCTAAAACCACAGCCAAGTGCAGTTGCCAAAGTCGCAATTTCTTCTGATGCATAAACTTTGTCAGAGCGTTGTTTTTGAACATTTAAAATTTTGCCTTTCAAGGGAAGTATGGCTTGTGTTCGCCTGTCTCTCCCCTGCTTTGCAGACCCCCCGGCCGAATCACCCTCAACCAAAAATATTTCTGAAAGAGCCGGGTCTTTTTCCTGACAATCGGCAAGCTTTCCCGGGAGCCCTGCTACATCCATAGCTTTTTTCCTTCTTGTCATTTCTCTTGCTTTTTTTGCTGCTTCTCTTGCTCTAGCAGCTTCGCTGGCTTTGGCTAAAATTTGCTTTGCGTCCTTTGGGTTTTCCTCTAAAAAACGCTTCATGCTTTCTGTTGCTATTGATTCCACTATGCCTTTTACTTCAGATGAAACTAATTTTGCTTTTGTTTGCGAAGAAAATTTAGGATCTGGCATCTTTATTGAAATAATTGCTGTGATTCCTTCTCGAGCATCTTCCCCATTTATAGCTACTTTATTCTTTTTAGATGAGGGATCTTGTTCGATATAATAATTCATTGCTCTTGTCAGAGCTCCCCTGAAACCTGCAATATGAGTGCCTCCATCCGACTGGGGTATATTGTTCGTATAGCAGTAAATATTTTCACTATAAGAGCCAGTCCATTGCACAGCCACTTCTACACCAACCTCATCTTTTGTTGAGGAAAAATAAATAATATTATTATTAATCTTTTCTCTTTTTTCATTTAAATTCTCTACAAATGCTTTTATGCCCCCAGCATAGTGGAACTCTTCTGTTGTATCTGTTCGGTGATCAGATAAAACTATCTTAATTCCAGAGTTTAAGAAAGAAAGCTCTCTTAGCCTTTTTGCAAGAATATTAAAATGAAACTCTGTGTCCGTAAAAATCTCTTTGCTTGGCATGAAGGTTACTTTGGTGCCTGTTTCTTTAGTTTTGCTGCCTTTTGAAAGTTTTGTTTGTGGCTCTCCCATAGAGTAGCTTTGGCTATGAATATTGCCATCTCTACAAATCTCTAATTCCAACTTTTCTGACAAGGCATTTACGACAGAAACACCAACTCCATGAAGTCCTCCGGAGACCTTATAAGAATTGTCATCAAATTTTCCCCCGGCATGTAATACAGTCATTATAACTTCCGCTGCGGGTTTTTTTTCTTCGGGATGAAGGTCCACAGGAATGCCTCTGCCATTATCAGAAACGGTGATTGAGTTATCTACATTAATTTCTACATTAATTTCATCACAATGCCCAGCTAAGGCCTCGTCAATAGAATTATCCACTACTTCAAAAACCATATGATGAAGACCAGTGCCATCATCTGTATCTCCTATATACATGCCAGGTCTTTTTCTGACAGCCTCCAGGCCTTTTAAAACCTTGATATTTGACGAATCATATTTAGGTGTATTTGCCATTACGTTATCTCTCCATGTTCCACGTGAAACACATTCGCGTCCATTTCACATAAAATGTCAGCCAAAACTGAATCATTTAAAGCTGTTAAAAAAATTTGAGAATTTGTCTCAAATAGCCTTTCAAGAATCTTTTCCTGCATGTCCAAAGTAAGCTCTGCCGACAAATCATCTACTAGTATTATGCTTGGAAATTCTCTTCTTTCATAGAATTCTTTAGATTGAGATAATAACATAATATTCGCAATAAGCTTTTGCTGCCCTCTTGAACATACTTTTTGGGCCTCTCGACCATTTAAGCTTATTGATATATTTGCGTTTTGCGGCCCCACGCTTGTATATCCTCTTTCCTCATCAATTGCCCTTTTGGCACTCAAAGAATCAAAAAGAGAGCTATTTTCTTCCCAGCCTTGCTCATATAAAAAAGACAATTCTAAATTTGGCAAAATATGTTCCTTGTTTTGTTGAAAGTGTTTATCTAAATTGGCCATATGGCTAGCCCTCATTTTCGTAATCTGTTCCCCAGCCTCAGCAAGCTTTTCCAGCCAAATATCGTCTTTTAGCGCTCTCGTCTTTAAGGCCTCATTCCTTTGCTTAAGCAGCTTTATGTAGCTTGTCCATTCTTTTTTAAAATTTTGTTCCACGTGAAACAATCCCCAGTCCAAGAATGCCCTTCTTTCAGAAGGCGGCCCTTCGATTAAATTATGGCTGCTAGGGTGAATGCTCAATATCGCAAGTTCTTGCGCCAAAAGAGATTGTTTTTTTTCTTCTTTGTCATTTATCAAAACCCTTGTTTTGTTTTTCTCTTTGTGTATTTCGAGCTTTTTTCCGCTTCCCCCAATTGTTGCTCCAACGTAAAAACTCTTTTCTCCGCTACTAACTAGGCTTTCAAATTTATTTGTTCTAAAGCTTCTCCCGCGAGAAAGTATGTCTAATGATTCTAAGACCGATGTTTTCCCGGCAGCATTCTCGCCAATAATGACATTCGTTTTTTGGTTTAACGTTAAATTTGCTTCTCTTATATTTCTAATTTTTCTTAAAGAAAGCCTGTTTAAGAACATTTCTTATAGTCTCAATGGCATAACAACATAGCTTGAGGAGCCATCATTTTCTGGAGAGAGAAGCGCGCTACTATTTGCATCTTTAAGACTGATTTGAACCTTTTTGGTTTTTATAACATTTAAAACATCTATTAAATAGTTTACATTAAACCCTACCTCTATAGATTCTCCGCTATATTCTGCTTTTATATCGTCTGTGGCTTCTTCTTTTTCGGGGTTGTTAGCACTAACTTTTATTTCGTTTTCTTCAAAGTTTAATCTAACTCCCCTAAATCTATCGTTTGACAGAATAGAGACCCGTATAAGGGCTTCTTTAAACGATTTACAATCCACCATCACGTGTTTGTCTGCGTCAACAGGAATAACTTTTTCATAATCTGGAAACTTGCCGTCAATAAGCTTAGATATGGCAGAAGAACTCTTGCTAATAACTTGCAGATGATTTTTAGAAATTGCTACCTCAAGTTCCTCGCCAGCTTCTTCAAGCTGCTTATCGATTTCAATTACGCCTTTTCTCGGAATTATTGCGCTCACGTTTTTTTGCAAACCAAGCTGAGCTGATACGCCAGCTTTTGCGAGCCTATGTCCATCAGTTGCAACACCAAAAACATCTTCGTTCGTCATAAACATGTATAAACCGTTTAAATAATATCTGACATCTTGTTGAGCCATTGCAAAAGAAGTCTTTTGAACTATATCTTTAAAATCGTTTGATTTTAATGAAAAATTTACACTATTTTCTTCTTCTGGCTCCATCAGTGGGAAAGTTTTCGCATCAAGGGCAGAGAGAATAAACTTGCTTTTTTTGGATTTTATTTTCAACTTACCTTCGTCTTCCTTCTCTATCTCAAGAACGGCGTCATCTGGCAAGCCTTTACCAATATCAAATAATTTTCTTCCAGGAATTGTTAAATCTTCAGCCAAGTTTGAGCCATCCTCGAGAGACAAATCTGATGTTAGTTGAACCTCTAGATCTGAAGCAACAACTTCGCAAGACTCTTCGCTTTTCCTAATCAAAATATGACTAAGAATTGGCATAGTTTGTCTTTTTTCTACAACACCAATTATTTTTTGTAATGCTTTTATTAAGTTTTCTTTAGTAATTATTAATTTCATATTTTATATATTATTTATTATTATTAAGCCATTTTTCTGTATATATGGTAAAAAATTTCAGTAGATTCAATATCTTGAGAGAATATTAACCTGTTAATAAATATTTTTATTGTGTTAATTAATATATTTTTTTTAAGGTATACAGTTTTATTATGTAAATATATACAGGTTTTTAACATCATGTTTATGTGCTTAAAGACCTCCTTAAATTTATTAAATCTTCTTTTATCTTATTATCGGTAGCAGCTACTTCAACAATCTTTTTGCACGCATGTAAAACGGTTGTATGGTCTCTGCCTCCAAAGGCGTCTCCTATTTCAGGCAAGCTGTGATTAGTTAGCTCTTTTGCTAGAGACATAGCTAGCTGGCGCGGCCTCGCTAGAGATCTATTTCGTTTTGCTGATAAAAGATCCGAAATCCTTATTTTGTAATAATTAGCTACCGTCTTTTGTATATTGTCAATCGTCACCATCTTATTTTGAAGAGATATAAGATCATTTAATGCTTCTTTAGCAAAGTTTAATGTTATTTCTTTGCCAGTAAATTGTGAGTTCGCTATTACTCTTCGTAAAGCGCCTTCAAGCTCTCTAACATTTGATTGTATGCATTTTGCTATAAAAAATGCTACGTCAGTATCTAAATTTGTGCCTATAGACGCAGCCTTTTTTTGTAAAATTGCAACGCGAGTTTCAAGTTCCGGCGGCTCAATGGATTGAGTTAATCCCCAGCCAAAGCGTGATTTTAACCTTTCGTCAAGGCCATTTACCTCTTTTGGATATCTGTCGCAAGTCAAAACTATTTGACAATTTCCTTCAAGCAAAGTGTTAAAAGTGTGAAAAAATTCTTCTTGCGATCTTTCTTTGCCCGCAAAGAATTGAATATCATCAATTAATAAGGCGTCAGCAGATCTATAAAATTCCTTAAAAGAATCAATTTTGTTATGCTGAAGCGCTCGCACCATGTCCGCAACAAATTTTTCAGAATGAAGATATAGAATTTTAGCATTACTGTTTTGTTTAAGGATATTGTTCCCGATAGCATTCATTAGATGGGTTTTTCCAAGCCCAACACCTCCGTAAATGAAAAAAGGATTATATGTAGAGCCTGGATTGCTTGAAACTTGAAGAGCCGCAGCTCTAGCAAGCTCATTTGATTTGCCAGTCACAAAGTTGTCGAATGTGAAGTCTGAAGAAAATTTAAGATTATCGTTAAAAGAATCTCGCTTATCTTCTTGAAATATATGCTTATCTGCATCAATCTTCTGCGAAATTCCTCCAACTTCAAAGTTGAAGTTATAGTCTGAGTCTTTAAGTCTTTTCAGAAAGTATTCGCTGAGGTTTTCATTTGCCCAGTCAACAGCATACTGATTTGGTGCTGTTATTTTTATAGTTTTATCTTCTGTAATAGCCTGTAATGGTCGAACCCAGGTGTTAAACTGCTGCTCATCAAAGTTATTTTGAAGCTCAACTAAACATTGTTCCCAAAATCCTGGCTGCATATTATTATGTTTACATCCTTTGAAGTGATTTCTAAAATTATTATTTTTAATATATATTATACTTATCCACAAGAGAAATAAATCAACAAATCTGTGTAAAAATTGTGGATAAGTTATGTAAAGAAGTGTGATAAAGTAGCTATTGACAAACAAAGCCTATAGAAGTAATGTCGCCTGCAGAATATTATGGAATTATTTAAATGAAAAGAACGTACCAACCAAGCAAAATTAAAAGAAAAAGAACTCATGGCTTTAGGTCAAGAATGAGCACCTCCGGCGGGAGAGCAGTTATAAATGCAAGAAGAGCAAAAGGAAGAAAGCGTCTTTCCGTATAATGTAAAAAAACGCAATGTTTTTAAAGTCGAGACAATGCGATTAACAAACCCAAAAGATTTTAAAAAGTGTTTTCAAGCTGGGAAAAGAACAAATAATAAGGTTTTTTCCCTATACTATTTAGAAAATGGCGGTCTGCCCGGCAGGCTCGGTGTTAACATTGCCAAAAGTAAAATTAATAAAGCGGTAGATAGAAATAAAATTAAAAGAGTAGCTAGAGAAGTTTTTAGGAAAGGTAGTTTTAAGGGATTGGATATAGTCTTGCTCTTAAAAAATGAAAAAAATTATGATGAGACAGAGTGTTTTATGCTGGTCCAAGATGTATTTAGTAATATAATAAAAAAATGAATTATTTGTTAATCAAGTTAATACGACTTTATCAAATTACACTCAGCGCTTTTGTTGGGCAGCATTGTAGGTTCACGCCGACGTGTTCAAATTATGCAATTGAAGCCATAAAAAATCACGGGCTGACTAAAGGTTTAGCGCTTTCAACAAAAAGAGTTTGTAAATGTCATCCTTGGTCAGAAGGTGGCGTAGATGAGGTGCCTAAAAAATGAGCAACAGGTTCCTTCTATATATTGCTTTTACACTAGTGCTTTTCATGATTTGGCAACAATGGAAAATGGAGCAAATGCCGGCAACCGAAAATATTTCTTCAGCTGAGAGCGCTCCAATAATAAATCAGGATCTGCCAGAAGTTGCCACGTCAAAATTAAATTCAGAAAAGGAGCTGGCTGATAATAGAAAAACTATAAAAGAGATAAATATTACTTCAGGTGAAGAAGTAACCATTTCGAATGACGAGCTTCAAGTCGTTGTTGATTCTGCAGGCGGCACTATAAAACAAGCAAAGCTTTTAAAGTATTTTAAAACTACAGATCCAAATAGCACAAATATTAAACTTTTAGATTCTCAGACTGATTTCTATATTGCCCAGTCAGGGCTATTGCATGATAAAAGCTCTAGCAAGGATAACGTAAATGGATTAGCCCCAAACCATCACGATTTATTTTTTATAAAAAATAAAAAAAGTGATAGCGTTATTTTAGAATGGAAGAGCAAAAATGGCGAGTTAATAGTTCTAAAAAAAATATATTTGGACGACTCTGGCTATAAGATCCACATAGAAAACAAGGTGATTAATAATTCAAAAAAAGCATGGGCTGGAAGGCAGTATAGGCAAATTCGAAGAAAAAGCGCTGGCGAGGGAAGATCCTGGGTAACCCCAACATTTACAGGCGGCGCTTATTATGACGGAACATACAATAAAGTTTCATACAGCGAAATTTCAGAAAAAAAACCTAAATTAAATGTTCAAAGTGGCTGGGTAGCAATGATGGAGCATTACTTTGTTAGTTCTTGGTTTTTTTCAAAAAATGAAAATAACCTTTTTTATACCAAAGAGATTTTCATAGACAACTCAAGAAGTGATTATATTATTGGCGCAAGGTCTGAAGCCGCATTGATTCAGCCGGGAGATAGCGCAAAGTTTTTATCAAAATTATATGTTGGGCCAAAACTTCAAAAAGAGCTCGAAAAAATTGCAGACGGGTTAGAGCTTACTATTGATTATGGCGTCCTTACATTTATTTCAAAACCTCTTTTTTGGTTACTCGATAAAATTTATTCATTCGTTGGAAATTGGGGCTGGGCAATTATTTTACTTACCTTATTGATCAAGTTAGCTTTTTATAAACTCTCCGCCACAAGCTATAGATCTATGGCAAAAATGAAGCAGTTTACGCCAAAAATACAATCTATTAGGGAGAGGTATGGAAGCGATAGGCAAAAAATGAATCAAGCTATGATGGACATGTATCGACAAGAAAAAATAAATCCGCTTGGTGGGTGCTGGCCAATTTTAATCCAGATACCTGTATTTATTGCCTTATATTGGGTCCTTTTGGAGAGTGTTGAATTAAGACAGGCTAATTTTATATTTTGGTTAGATGATTTATCTGCAAAAGACCCATACTATGTTCTTCCTTTGTTAATGGGCATTTCAATGTATTTTCAACAAAAACTTAATCCTGCTCCCCCTGATCCGGTTCAAGCACGAGTAATGCAAATGTTACCAATTATTTTCACAGCTTTTTTTGCATTTTTCCCTTCCGGCTTGGTTTTATATTGGGTTGTTAATAATATACTATCTATTGCACAGCAATGGAAAATAACGCAAACAATTACCGCTAAGTAAAATTAAAGTGAATAATGAAGATACTATTGTAAGTATAGCGACCCCTATGGGGACAGGTGCAATTTCAGTTATTAGGTGCTCAGGGAGCAATGTCACTGAAATTATGCAGTATTTTTTGAAGGAGGAATTGGCCCCAAGACGTGCTTACTATGTAGATTTCAAAAATAAAGAAATTATCCTAGACGATGTCATTGCCATTTTTTATAAAGCCCCACAGTCGTACACTGGAGAGGATATGCTAGAAATTATGTGTCATGGCGGGCCAGTTGTTTACCAATTAATTATCGATGAAATTTTGATGCTCAAGTCATGCAGGCTCGCAAAAGCAGGAGAATTCAGTGAACGAGCATTTTTAAACAACAAAATTAGTCTTTTTGAGGCAGAATCTATTTGTGCGCTGATAAACGCAAAAACAAAAGCCGCAGCTCTTGCTGCAAGAGAATCTTTATCAGGAAAAATGACAAACGATTTATTTAAAATCGATCAGTTTTTGCTAAAAATACGAATTCAGGTGGAAGCACTTTTAGATTTTTCCGACGAAGATATTGAAACCGAAGATATAAAATTAATTTCAAAAAAAATTGATAATTGTAAAAAAGAAATTAAAAATATTATTAAAAAACTTGAAAATAATAGACTCTTGTTTGAAACAAGTAAAATGACAGTAATTGGCAAACCAAATACTGGCAAGTCATCCTTAATAAATTTCTTAACAGATGACGATGTTTCTATTGTTAATCAAGAGGCTGGAACAACCAGAGATGTTGTCTCTAAGCTTTTTAGTTTGAATGGTATGCCTATAACTATTTATGATACTGCAGGAATAAGAAAAACTGACGACCTAATTGAAAAAGAGGGAGTAGATAGAGCTCTTAAGCAAGCAGCTTTGTCTAACATAGTCTTGTATTTGTATGATGCTTGTAATGGTATTGATCAAAATGACAAAGATATTATTGAGAATATAAGAGAAGTTAATACAAATATTTTGTTAATAGCAAACAAGGTTGATCTTATAGAAAAAAATGAAAATAAGAGGTCAACAAACGCAGATGAAGAAAAATTAATGATTTCGGTAAAAGAAAAAATTAATATAAACGAGTTAAAGGATAGAATACAAAGCCTTCTAAAATTTTCTGTTAAGAATTCATCTCCTGGAATTTATAATATAAAGAATTTACAGCATTTAAATAAAGCCCTTGAAGAAATTAGCACTGTTAAAGTTTCGCTTAGCGAACTAGAATTGATTGCTGAAAAGCTAAAAATTGCACAAAGAAATATAGCAATGTTGCTAGATAACGAAGATGATGACAGGGTTTTAAGTGGAATTTTTTCGAATTTTTGCATTGGGAAGTAATATAATATAATTATGAATACATTTGACGTAATAGTTATTGGTGGAGGGCATGCTGGTACTGAAGCTTGCTTGGCTAGCGCAAGATGTGGCAGTAATACTTTGTTGATTACACAAAGCTTTGCCACCATAGGGCAAATGAGTTGCAACCCTTCAATCGGAGGAATTGGCAAAGGACATCTGGCGAAAGAAGTGGATGCTCTCGGCGGAGTAATGGCCAGAGCAGCGGACGCTTCAGGGATACATTTTAGAACTTTAAATAAAAAAAAAGGGCCTGCAGTTTGGGCGACAAGATCTCAAGCAGACAGAGATCTATATAAACTCTTTATACAAAAAGAAATTAGAAGCCAAGAAAGATTAAAAGTTTTAGATGGTGAAGTTGTAGATATTATTATAAAAAATAATTCAATTTACGGTGTAGAATTATTAGATGGCTCAATGGTTAAAACCAATAATGTTATACTAACTGCTGGTACATTTTTATCTGGCATGATCCACATTGGGCAAAGATCTTTTTCGGCTGGCAGGATTGGCGAAAATGCTTCAAATAAACTTGCGCGAAGAATGAGCGAGCTTGATTTGAGAATGGGTCGTTTAAAAACTGGCACACCTCCTAGACTGGATGGCAAAACTATTGATTATACAGATTTGATAGAGCAGCCAGGCGATACGCCAAGACCTGTATTCTCTTTTCTTGGCAAAACATCTGATCATCCAAAACAAATTAAATGTTATATAGCAAGGACAAATGAAAATACTCATACTTGTATCAAAGAATCACTGGATAGCTCCCCGTTATTTAATGGCGTAATAACAAGCAAGGGGCCAAGATACTGCCCTTCTATAGAAGACAAGGTAACAAGATTTGCAGAGAAAAAGTCTCACCAAATTTTTTTAGAGCCCGAGGGTTTAAATACGGATCTTGTCTACCCAAATGGAATATCAACTAGTCTCCCAGAAGAAGATCAAGCTAAATTTATAAAAACGATACCCGGTCTTGAGAATGTAAAAATAGAAAAATATGGGTATGCGATTGAGTATGACTTTTTTGATCCGAGAGGATTAAATTCATTTTTAGAGAACAAAAAAATAAATGGTTTGTTTATGGCCGGACAAATAAATGGAACAACCGGCTATGAAGAAGCTGCCTCGCAGGGTATTTTGGCAGGAATAAATTCTTCTTTAAAAGCACTAGGTAAAGAAATGTGGGCGCCATCAAGAGAAAATTCATATATTGGAGTAATGATAGATGATTTGATTACACAAGGCGCACAGGAGCCTTACCGAATGTTTACAAGTCGTGCAGAACACAGATTATATTTGAGAGAAGATAATGCAGACCAAAGACTAACTGAAATTGGTTGGGAATTAGGTTCTGTTAATAAATATAGATTTGATATTTTTAGTAAAAAACAAGATGAAATTGACAAAGAAATGCAGAAACTCAGTGATTTAAAAATTATTCAAAATTCTAAAACCATATCAGGATTAGATTTTTTAAAGAGACCAAATAGTACTTACCAATCTTTATCTCAACTGGCGCCTGAAAACGAGTTTGCAAGTAATGAAATTGGGAATAATTGTGCAACCAGAATCAAGTACCAAGGCTATATTGTTAGGCAAGATAACGAAATAATTAGAAATAAAAAAGACGAAGAGATGGCTCTTCCGGACACGATAAATTATGCATCCATCTCAGCACTATCCAACGAAGCAAAAGAAAATCTTTCGTTAGCACAACCTCAAAATCTTAGACAAGCGTCAAGAATTCCAGGGGTTACGCCTGCTGCTATATCAATATTAAAAGTTCAGATAAAGGCTATTAAAAATGATAAGAAAAAAATAGCAAAAGATGCAAATTAGCGCTCATCAGAAATTTTTTTTTGAAGAATTGTCAAATTATGTAAATGACACCCAAGAGGTTGGAGAAAAATTATTATATTTCTGTGAATTAATCAGTAAATCAAACAAGTTATATAATTTAACTTCAATAAATAGTTTGGAGGACATGATAATTAAGCATCTTTTGGATAGTCTTTCTATAAAAAATTTCCTTATGGGAAAAAAAATATTGGACATTGGTGCAGGTGCCGGTTTCCCTTCGATTCCATTGGCTTGCGTGTGCAAAGATAAACATTTCTTTTTACTCGATTCGAATAACAAAAAAATAATCTTTTTGAACCATGCTAAGATAAATCTAGGCCTTGAAAACATTTATTCGGTTCATGAAAGAATTGAGAATTACAATCAAGAATCAAATTTTGATACCGTTGTGTGCAGATCATATGCTTCATTATCAAAAATATATTCTAATTCTAAGAAGAATTTAAGCGAAAAAGGTATTATTATAGCTATGAAAGGCAAGTATCCGCACGCTGAGATAGATGATTTAAAAAATTTGAATAAAGGCCTTAATTTCACTGTAAAAAAGGTTGATGTGCCTGGTTTAAATGCAGATAGACATGCCGTAATTATTAGCAAATAAGGAAAAGATGTGAGCAAAGTATTTTCAATATGTAATCAAAAAGGTGGAGTTGGAAAAACCACTACCAGCGTGAATTTGTCAGCTGCTTTATCTCTGAATAACAAAAAAGTTCTTTTAATTGATATGGATCCTCAAGGCAATGCGACTATGGGATCAGGAATTAATAAATATGATTTAGATTATTCCCTTGCTGATATTCTTTTAGATAGCAGCAAAAATTTAGAAGATATAATCTGTAAAGCTGAAGAGGGTTTTGATTTGGTGCCTTCAAATCAGGCTCTTACCTTTGCTGAAGTAAAACTTTTGGACGTTAATAATAGAGAGTTGGTTCTAAAAAAGATCTTAGCAAAAATTCAAGATAACTATGATTTTATAATTATTGATTGCCCACCATCTTTAAATATACTGACGGTCAATGCTTTGGCTGTATCCAATTCAGTTATCATTCCAACTCAATGCGAGTATTATGCTTTAGAAGGTTTAACAGCGTTGCTCGAAACAATTGATAAGATTAAAATATCCGTTAATGAGAGTCTTGAGATTGGAGGAATTTTAAGAACAATGTACGACCCAAGAAATAATTTGGCCCAGGATGTTTCAGAAGAACTCAAGAACCATTTTGGCAAAGATGTTTTAAAAACTGTAATTCCAAGAAATGTAAGTTTAGCTGAGGCTCCGAGCCACGGATCTTCCATTATTAATTATGATAGAGCGTCAAAAGGTTCGATGTCATACTTGGCCTTGGCTGGGGAAATAGTAAAAATTTCAAAATAGGAAAAATTGCATGACGAAAAAAAAAGGCGGTCTAGGCAATAAAGGGGTAGAAGTTCTTCTAAGCTCTTCAACATCAAACAAAATACCGGTCGAAAAAACATCGCTGAATATCAAAGTCTCTTCAATCAAAGTAAGCCCTTATCAGCCAAGAGTAAATTTCGATGAGGATAACTTAAAATCTTTAGTTGAGTCTATAAGAGAGCAAGGAGTTATTCAGCCTATATTGGTTAGGAAAGCCAGCAAAAATAAATTTGAATTAATAGCTGGAGAGAGAAGGTTAAGAGCGGCTAAAATTTTGGGACATGATTTAATTCCTGCAGTAATTAAAGAAATCACAGACGAATCCGCCGCCATATTTTCTCTTTTAGAAAATGTGCAAAGGGAAAACTTGAACCCTATTGAGGAGGCTCAAGGCCTACAAAGGCTAATTAAGGATTTTAAGTTCACTCAAGAAAAGTTAGCAAAAAAAACAGGAAAATCTCGTTCACATATAGCTAACTTAATAAGATTGTTGTCACTAGATAATTACGTTTTAAAAATGCTGTCAGATAAAAAAATTGATATGGGTCATGCAAGAGCACTTTTATCATTAACGCCCTCTTCTCAAAAATTTTACGCTAATAAAGTTGTATCCCAAGGTCTAAGTGTTAGAGATATTGAAAAGCTTGTAATAGAAAATGACGATGCCGGAAAGAAAAAAATAATCTCAAAAAAGAAAGATGCCGAAGTAATGAAAATTGAAACCGAGTTAAAAGAGAAACTTGGGGTGCATGTAGACATAAGCCATTCAAGTTCAAAAAAAGGTGGCAAGATAGTCATTAAATACAGCAATCTTGAGGTTCTAGATGGGCTTTTAAAAAAATTAGGCTATAAAAATAAGAATTATTAAAGAATTCATTGAAAAATAGGGAAAATGATTACATATATATTAAATTTATCGATATCGTTATTAAATATATTGATAAATTTACGCACTCTTAATATACTTCATACCCGAAGAGAATATGTTTTTTAGAAAACTGATAATTGAACTTTGTACTTATATATCAATAGCTTCAGTATTTTGGTTTTTCTCAGATATTTATATGGCGTCCTCTTTTTTGTGTGGTGCAGGCGTAAGTTATTTTTCAAATGCCTATTCGGCATATATTTTGCTTATATATAAAGCAAAATCATTAAAAGAGGAAGCAAGACGATTTTATATTGCAGAATTTGGAAAATGGTCTATTGCAGTAACATTGTTTGCTTTAATATTCCTATATGTGAATGTCACAGAGCCTTTAATATTCTTTGGAGCATTTATTTTTTCAAATTTTATAACAATTTTTTTTACAAAACTACAAAGTAGTAAATAATTATGGCGGCTGGGGCACAAACTGGTTCAGAATATATAAAACACCATTTGACAAATCTAACATTTGGCAAGGATCCAACTGATGGTGTTTGGAAATTTGCACATACTGCGCAGGAAGCTCAAGATATGGGTTTTTATGCAATTCATGTTGATTCAATGGGATGGGCAATCGGCTTAGGAATAATATTTATCATGCTTTTTAGTATGGTGGCAAGAAAGGCAAGCACTGGAATTCCTGGCGGCTTACAAAATGCTGTTGAAATAATAATTGAGTTCATAGATTCTAATGTGAAAGATACTTTTTCACACAAAAACAAATTAATAGCTCCAATGGCTTTAACAGCTTTCGTTTGGATATTATTAATGAATCTTATGGATTTAGTTCCAGTTGACTGGGTTCCGCAGTTATTTCATCTAAGTGGAGTTGAGTATATGAAAATTGTGCCAACAACCGATCCAAACGTAACAATGGGCATGTCGTTGTCTGTATTTTTTCTAGCATTATTTTTTAGTATTAAGAATAAAGGGTTCGGCGGCTTCGCAGGTGAATTAACTTTACACCCATTTACTTCAAAAAATTTATTAGTAAAGTTGATTTTGATCCCTATAAATTTATTTCTTGAGGGAGTATCTTTATTGGCAAAACCAATCTCACATGGTTTGAGATTATTTGGTAATTTATACGCAGGCGAAATGATTTTTATTTTAATTGCATTATTACCATTATATGTTCAGTGGACACTTTCAGTTCCATGGGCAATTTTTCACATTTTAGTTATTGTTCTCCAGGCGTTTATATTCATGGTGCTTATGGTCGTATACATGAACATGGCACATGATACTGGAGATCATTAGGTATTTTTTTAATGACAATATAAAAAGAGGTTAATTATGGAAAGTTCAGGATTAATATATATAGCAGGTGCATTGATGATGGGTTTAGGTGCCTTAGGTGCTGCAATAGGTATTGGCAACTTAGGCGGTAAATATATGGAAGGTATAGCAAGGCAGCCCGAGTTAATTCCGATGTTAAGAACACAAATGTTTATTGTACTTGGTTTGGTAGATGCGGTCCCAATGATTTCTGTGGGTATTGCATTCTATTTATTATTTGCTGTTGCGTAAATTAAAAGTTTAGGAGATTGAAAAATTGAATATTAATTTAACATTAATTGGACAAGCAATATCCTTTGCTATTTTCGTTTGGTTTTGTATGAAATATGTTTGGCCTCCAATAACTTCTGCCTTAGAGCAAAGGAAGAAAACTATTGCGGACGGTTTATCTGCTGCAGAACTGGGTCAACAATCATTAGAAAAAGCAAAAGCTGATGTCGAGGCAAAATTGGCCGAAGCAAAATCCGAGGCAAAGAACATTATTTCTATGGCAGAGAAAAGACAAGGAGATATTCTTGACGAAGCAAGTGTTAAGGCTTCTGAAGAAACTTCAAAAAAGCTAAAGTTAGCTGAGCAAGAAGTTGAGCAGTTGTCTTTAAAATTAAAAGAATCATTGAAAAAAGATGTTTCTAAACTTGTGGTTGAGGGCGCTGAGATGATTTTAAAAAAAGAAATTGATAAAAGCGCTCATGATAAGGCAATTAAAGACTTGGTGACAAAAATATAACGAATATGTCTGAATTATTAACAACAGCCAGACCTTACGCAAAAGCTCTTTTTAAGACTGCTAGAGACCAAAGCACTCTAGATGAATACCTTGAAATGTTAAGTAATTTAAATTTAGTGGTAAATGAAAAAGAAGTTAAAAATCTTATGATTAATGATTCATTTGATAGTAAGGACAAAATTAAAATTTTGTCTGAAATCCTTCAAGACTCGACAGATGAAAGGTTCACGAGATTTATAAAACTCTTGATAGAAAATGATAGATTATTAGTTATCTCAGAAATTTTGGGGCTATATAACATGTATTTGCAAGAAGAAAGAAGTTTGAAAACTGCAAAAATCGATACAGCCTTCGAACTGAGTAGCGAGCAACTAGAATCAGTTAAGATAGCTCTTGAAAAAAGATTCAATAAAAAAGTAGTTATTGAGCAAAATATAGATGTAACTCTCCTAGCAGGAGCAGTTGTAAGAGTAGATGATTTAGTAATAGATGGTTCATTTAAAGAACAATTGAGAAAACTTGAAACTCAATTAATTTGACAAAATAGAGGAAAGAATAATGCAACTTAGCCCAACAGAAATTAGTGATTTAATTAAAAAGAGGATCGAAGGATCTGATCTCTCGGCAGAAGCAAAAACAGAAGGTACAATTGTAGCCGTAACAGATGGAATTGTTCGAATTCACGGACTATCAGATGTCATGGCTGGTGAGATGATTGAGTTTCCAAATAATACTTATGGATTAGCTCTTAATTTAGAAAGAGATTCTGTAGGAGCAGTGGTTTTAGGAGACTATCAGCATCTTTCAGAAGGAGATACCGCAAAATGTACTGGAAAAATTCTCGAGGTTCCTGTGGGAGAAGCCTTAACCGGAAGAGTCGTAAATTCCTTAGGTGCACCAATTGATGGTAAAGGAGAAATTGGCGCCAAAGAATTCTCACCAATAGAGAAAATTGCACCGGGAGTCATTCAAAGACAATCAGTAGACCAACCTGTCCAAACCGGGCTGAAGTCAATAGATGCGATGGTGCCAATTGGAAGAGGGCAAAGGGAATTAATAATTGGTGACAGACAAACTGGAAAAACTGCTATTGCCATTGATACGATCATTAATCAAAAAGGTACTGGAGTTAAGTGTATCTATGTTGCTATTGGGCAAAAAGCTTCATCAGTATCAAATGTTGTGAAAAAATTAGAAGAACACGGAGCTTTAGAACACACAATTGTTGTTGCATCAACGGCATCAGAATCTGCGGCAATGCAATATATTGCACCTTATGCGGGCTGTTCGATGGGTGAGCACTTTAGGGATAAAGGTGAAGATGCACTAATTATTTATGATGATTTAAGTAAACAAGCTGTTGCCTATAGACAGGTCTCGCTTCTTTTAAAAAGACCCCCTGGAAGAGAAGCATATCCTGGCGACGTATTTTATTTGCACTCAAGGCTTCTAGAAAGAGCATCAAGAGTTAATGCTGAACATATAGAAAAAATTACTGATGGTAAAGTTAAAGGAAAAACTGGCTCTTTGACAGCGATGCCAATAATTGAAACTCAAGCGGGAGATGTTTCCGCATTTGTTCCGACAAATGTAATTTCTATTACAGATGGACAGATTTTCCTAGAAACAAATCTATTTAACTCAGGATTAAGACCAGCCGTTGATGCTGGGTTATCTGTGTCAAGAGTTGGTGGGGCAGCACAAACAAAGCTAATTAAAAAACTCGGCGGAGGAGTAAGACTTGCGCTCGCTCAGTATAGAGAGCTTGCAGCTTTCTCACAGTTTGCTTCAGACTTAGATGAGCAAACAAGAAAACAATTGGAACGTGGCGAAAGAGTTATGGAGTTAATGAAACAAACCCAATACTCGCCTTTAAATATTTCGTCTATGGGACTTGTACTTTTTGCTGCGAATGAAGGTTATCTAGATAATGTAGAGGTTAGTAAAATAAAAGATTTTGAAAAAGCATTACTAGGTTTTGCTAATTCTGAGTATTCGGAATTTATGAAAGAGATTGAAGACTCAGGAGATTACAATGATGATATTGGGTCGGCTTTAAAAGAGTTATTAGAAAAATTTGTATCAACACAAACATGGTAAGCTAAATGTCAGGCGGAAAAGAAATAAAAGGACAAATTTCTAGTATTAAAAATACTCAGAAGATAACCAAAGCCATGGAAATGGTTGCAGCAAGCAAAATGAAAAAAGCTCAGAGCCGTATGGCAGCTGCACGTCCTTACGCAAAAATGATAAAAAATGTTGTTGGCCATCTTGCAAGTGCACATCCAGAGTATAAACACCCCTTTTTAATTGATAGAGAGCAGGTAAAAAGAGTTGGGTTAATAGTAATTAGCACTGATAGAGGCTTGTGCGGAGGATTAAATACAAATTTATTTAAACAATCCTTAAAAAAAATTAATGAATGGAATAAAAACTCTATACAAGTAGACGTGTGTGCCATAGGATCAAAGGCAGAAAAATTTTTTAAGAGATTAAATGTTAATCTTGTTGCACAGGTAGGTCATTTGGGTGACAGTCCAGAAATAAATGACGTAATAGGCTCAATAAAAATAATGTTAGATAGTTTTACCGAGGGTAATATCGATGAGCTTCATTTAGCTGAAAATAAATTTATTAATACAATGTCACAAGAACCAGGACTATTACACTTGTTACCTACAAAACCGAATGCTGAAGACAATCTTGCTCATCATTGGGATTACATATATGAGCCTGATTCAAAAAGCGTAATAGATAATTTGTTGGTAAGGTATATCGAATCTCTGGTTTACCAAGGGATCGTTGAAAACGTTGCATGTGAAATGTCAGCCCGAATGGTTGCAATGAAGAGTGCATCAGATAACGCAAGTAATTTAATTGATGAATTACAGTTAATTTATAATAAAGCTAGACAAGCATCAATAACACAAGAACTTTCAGAAATTGTAGCTGGCGCAGCTGCAGTTTAGTTATTAATGGAGACTAAATAAAATGAGCATAGGAAAAATAGTACAGGTAATTGGAGCGGTAGTAGACGTAGAATTTGCGAAAGATTCTATACCCCAGGTCTACGACGCTCTTAAAGTAGATGAAGCTGGATTAACCTTAGAAGTTCAGCAACAACTGGGAGATGGGATTGTAAGAACAATTGCCATGGGAACTTCAGATGGAATAAAAAGAGGTTTCGATGTCACAAATACTGGAGCGCCAATATCTGTTCCTGTAGGCGAAAAAACTTTAGGGAGAATTATGAATGTTTTAGGTGAGCCTGTTGATGAGGCCGGTCCGATAGATGCTCCAAAAGCTATGCCTATTCATAGAAAACCTCCGACTTATGAAGAACAAGCAGGTGGAAATGAACTATTGGAAACAGGCATTAAAGTTATCGATTTACTTTGCCCTTTTGCCAAAGGCGGTAAAGTTGGCTTGTTTGGAGGTGCTGGGGTAGGTAAAACTGTAAATATGATGGAGCTAATTAGAAATATTGCTACAGAGCATAGTGGTTATTCAGTTTTTGCTGGCGTTGGAGAGAGAACTCGTGAAGGAAATGATTTCTTTCATGAAATGAAAGAATCTCAGGTTCTTGACAAAGTTTCTCTTGTTTACGGACAAATGAATGAGCCTCCAGGAAATAGATTAAGAGTTGCATTGACGGGTTTAACAATGGCTGAGGATTTTAGGGATGAAGGAAAAGATGTATTGATGTTTATTGATAATATTTACAGATATACATTAGCAGGCACAGAGGTTTCAGCTTTGCTTGGAAGAATGCCGTCTGCTGTAGGATACCAACCAACCCTTGCCGAGGAAATGGGAGCACTCCAAGAAAGAATT
>CENJ01047201.1_pt1 | contig 27087 bp, 26 predicted proteins | sample 356161 | NCBI WGS metagenome assembly CENJ01 (sample SAMEA2619531, study PRJEB7988) | marine metagenome | biome: marine biome (ENVO:00000447); feature: surface water layer (ENVO:00002042); material: "saline water (ENVO:00002010), including plankton (ENVO:xxxxxxxx)" | depth 5 m | reverse complement strand
TCATTATAGCCAAGGTCCGCGAGATTTCTAAAAGCAATGCGTTTTAGAGAGTGGCATGCAGAGCAGACCTCACGGTAGACTTTAAGGCCACGCTGAAGAGCGGCTTTATCATATGTGCCATCATATCCATGAAAGCCCCAATACTTATGCGGAGGGGTTACAGAATCCCCTGCAGCTTGCGCCGACTGAAATGGTACTACAGCTAAAACTGCTAATGCTGTAAGAAGTGTTCTTTTCATTTCTATTATCTCTTCTTTTCTCGAAATTAATGACCTTTAGAGGTTACAGCCTCGTTAATACTTGGTGGCATTTCACGTCCTTTTTCCAACTTACTTAGAACCGGTAGGAACACTAAGAAGAATAGGAAGTAGTAAGCCGTTGCAGCCAGACCGAAGTAGTTAACAGGAATACCAAAATATTTAGCGTCTGCGGCTTCTGCCCCTAGATAACCAAGGAAAATGAAATCTACTAACAGGATAAGTATTAGCTTCTGGAAGATTGGACGGTATTTTGCTGAACGGATTGGGTGTGAGTCCAACCAAGGCAAAACAACCCAAATCAATATCGAGCTAAACATAACAATCACACCACCAAGCTTGGCAGAAATAATTACGATGTCAGTAAACGGAACACCAATATCAAATGTAATCGCACGAAGCATCGCATAGAAAGGCAGGAAGTACCACTCAGGCACGATGTGCGCCGGTGTTACAAGAGGATCAGCCGGAATATAGTTATCTGGGTGACCGAGTGAATTCGGGAAGAAGAATATCACTGCTGCGTATGCAATCAGGAATACGATCAAGCCGAAGGTATCTTTCATTGTGTAATACGGGTGGAATGGAAGCGTGTCTTGCGGTCCTTTTGTATCAATACCAAGCGGGTTGTTTGAACCCGTTACGTGCAGCGCCCATACGTGTAAAAACACAACAGCAAAAATCACAAACGGCAGCAAGAAGTGAAGCGCAAAGAAGCGTGTCAGTGTTGGGTTATCAACGCTAAAACCACCCCAAAGCAATGTCACAATATATTCACCAACAACCGGAATAGCCGAGAATAAGTTGGTAATCACTGTTGCACCCCAAAGAGACATCTGCCCCCATGGAAGTACATACCCAATAAAGGCTGTCCCCATCATAAGAAGGAAGATTACAACCCCGAGGATCCAGAGGATTTCACGCGGAGCCTTATATGAGCCATAATACATACCGCGGAAGATATGCAGATAAACAGCAATAAAGAAGAAGCTTGCACCATTCATGTGGATGTAGCGCATCAGCCACCCACCATTAACATCACGCATGATGCGTTCAACTGCGTCGAATGCCAGTTCGGTATTCGCAGTGTAGTGCATAGCAAGGAAAAGTCCTGTAACAATCATCACAACAAGCATGAACATTAGGATCGCACCGAAGTTCCAGAAATAATTGAAGTTCTTTGGTGTTGGGAAAACACCATATTCGCGCTGCATTAAAGTAAAGATAGGCAGGCGCTCATCGACCCAATCCACTACAGGATTATCAAATTTTTCGCGTGTTCCACTTCCCATTTTATTTTTCTTCTCTTCTATAAAATTATCTTCTTAAATCTCAATTAACCGATTTTCACAACGGTGTCGCTGATAAACTCATACTTAGGAACCGGAAGGTTCTTTGGTGCAGGCCCTTTACGAATACGGCCGGATGTATCGTAGTGTGAACCATGACATGGGCAGAGCCATCCACCATATTCGCCGCGTGGTTCAGTTGACTTCGAACCATTTGGAACACAGCCGAGGTGCGTACAAATACCAACAGCAATAAGCCATTCAGGCTTTTGAACACGCTCTTCATCTGTTTGCTTATCGCTTAGCGCAGATACATCAACATCTTGCGCTTCTTTAATCTCTTCTTCGGTACGGTGACGAATAAAAACTGGCTTACCTTGCCAGAACACTGTGCGCGATTCGCCTACTGGAATGCCTGAAATATCGACTTCAATTGTTGAAAGCGCAAGCGTATCTGCTGCAGGATTAAGGGAATTAACTAACGGTGCGGCGGCGGCTACTGCACCAACAGCGCCCATTCCAGCGGCTGTCAGTTGCAAGAAATCACGTCGGTTTTCGTTATCTGCTTTATCTGCTGTATCTGTCATCTTCTTACTATTTTTCTTATAAATGTTTATAAACGAAAGAGGTTTTACTTTGCTCTTTATAAATGATCAAGCCTTCTATATCTATATTTGAACGATATTTTTTACTAAAAAACACTGAACATGATTGAAATTGCCCTATACCAGCCCGATATACCACAAAATTTAGGTGCTATGATACGTTTATGTGCATGCATGAATACAGGACTCCACATTATCGAGCCGACAAGTTTTCCTCTCGATGAAAGAAAGATACGCAAATCTGCGATGGATTACATGACAAAAATCAATTTTGAGCGTCATAGCTCATGGTATAGCTTCCGCGAATGGCGTAAAGAGCGGCGCGTCATTCTTATGAGCACTAAAGCCAGCGTCCCTTATACGCAGTTTGAATTCCAAGATGATGACATCCTGCTGGCGGGTAGTGAAAGTGCGGGTGTACCTGAAAACGTTCACAATGATGTTGAGGGGCGCGTCCTGATCCCTATGGCTGAGGGGCTACGATCGCTTAACATTGTCAATGCGACATCCATGATTTTGGGTGAAACATTGCGCCAAACAAGGTGGACATAAGATATGCAACCCCAAATGAAGATTGATGAAAGTAATATGAGTTTAGATGATAAAAAAGAGATAGCGGCAGATTGGTTTAAAACCCTGAGAAATCAGATTGTCGAATCTTTTGAGGCGATTGAACGTGATGTTACAGGTGGCAATAAAATAGATCTTGAGCCTGGTCAATTCGAAATCACCCCATGGGAGAGAGAGCCGACAGATCAGCCAAATGAAAGTGGCTCGATACTTAATGGCGGTGGTGAGATGGCCATCATGCGCGGGCGTGTATTTGAAAAAATTGGTGTAAACATCTCCATGGTTCATGGGCGCTTTTCACCTGAGTTTGCGGCAAAAATACCGGGTGCAGAAGAAAGCGATGGGCAGTTTTGGGCTTCTGGCGTTTCCCTAGTTGCACATATGCAAAGTCCGCTTGTCCCTGCGGTTCATATGAATACACGTATGATCTGCACCTCTAAAAGCTGGTTTGGGGGCGGCGCTGATCTTACACCTATGTATGTGAATGACGAAGATACAAAAGCCTTTCATAACGCATTTAAAGATTGCTGTGATCATCATGATCCGAATTATTACAAAGAGCACAAAGAATGGTGTGATCGTTATTTCTACCTACCGCATCGTGATGAGCCACGCGGTATTGGCGGCATTTTCTATGATTACCTTGATACAGGTGATTGGAATGCTGATTTTGCGTATACACAGGATGTTGGGAAGACATTCAATGATATTTATCCGCAAATCGTTAGACAGCATATGAATGAGAGCTGGAACGATGAACAACGTGAGCATCAACTCATCAGACGCGGGCGTTACGTTGAATATAACCTTCTTTACGATCGTGGTACGCAGTTTGGCCTCAAAACTGGTGGAAATACAGAAGCGATTCTTATGTCTATGCCTCCGGAAGTTAAATGGCCATAGCAGATAGGCACCCATGAAAGAACCTACTAAAAAAAATACTCTAAAGCCGCTCTCATAGCGGCTTTTCTTATCTCCACATTTTTTCGTTGCAATACAAAAAAAATCTCCTTATATGTGAAATCGGTTTAGAAAAAAGTACTGAGTTGAACACGGAGAAATATTATGACGAATACGCAAACTTTGCGTATCGTTGATGATGCCTGTAACGGTCTCGTCAGCGATTTCACAACGCTACCTATAGAAGAATTTTTCACACAACACCCTGAACATGAGCCCTCGTTTGTACTGGCTGCACCGAAGCAAAAAGCGATCAAACGTGTCCTAAGTGAGGTTTTATCAACGCTTGAGGGACGCATCATTATAAAACGCTCCAATAAACGTGATTCATCAACCTATGCGATGGATACTAAAACAGGTGTCGTATTTGGTTTTGCTGAACTAAAACCCGGAGACCTTGCCAATACATTTGGTAGAGGCGCCGAACGCGGTGCACCAAAAGGAACGCGTTATATCAGAGATAGAATAGACGCAAGTCCAATGCCAGTCATTGGCGTTATTGGTGAGGATACTTTCGACTTTCTAAAAGCGCATCGCAATGATCAGATGAAGAACACATCAATCATAAAACGGCTTAATACGAGCCATGCGGGTATATATCTTGGTGCACGCAGCAAATATAGCTTTGAAAAGATTGGCCACGTTAATATGGGAATCGCCGTAACAGAACGTTATACCCCAATCCTCAAAAATCATATTGAACAACTCAGGCAGCAGTTTAACGATCAAAACCAGTTTATTATGCCCGAGATTTTAGAGTGTGAAGGCGGCACAGAAGACAATCTGGACGCTTATGGTGATATCGATATGATCTGTGATGTATGCGATTCGGGTGGGAGCGTATTAAATGCAAAGGTTTCGCATGCAAGACTACTTAAACGTTCAGGTGGTGTCATCGTAACAAATGAAGCATTAAGAGGTATATACCGATCACAAATGAAGGATGCAGATAATTTTATTAAGCTCCTGAGCAAAACAACAGACAGGCACTTCAAAGCAAAGCGTCCCGAGCTTTTTAGTGAAGACAAGAAAGTTATGCCAAGTGAAAATGAGGTTCTTAGCCTTGGTACATTCCTCAAAGTTATGGAGCTTGAATATTCAGAAGTAAAAAAGAACTTAGACAAGAAAGAGAACAAGCCCTTTTACGGGCTAGATAAACTTGCAGTTTAAACGACCTCAGAGGAAAACCCGCTTGCGATCCATTTCTCTTCGCGGCGGGCAAGCTCCTTTCCAAGCGCTGGGCCAGGAGACATCCCCTGCTCTATCAGGTCTTGGCCACTCAAAGGGAAATTAGGCACATCCCATTTTTGAATAATGCTTATTGCCTGCGGCGCATAGCCGTTCATGACGCGGTCTTGCACCAATTCAATCATCAGCGCCTGCGCCGTAGGAACGCGACCATAGCGGTATATACTCTCTTTAACGGCTTGCTCTGTTTTCAGGGCAGGTAAAGATAAAATGTGATCAATAGCTATCATATCCTTTATCAAAACCTTGGGCAGTAAAAGGACTTCATTCAGCCGGCTAAGGTTTTCACGATCAAGCCCACAGATCATATATAAACGTGACGATATAAACTCTAAGCCATAATTTTCTTGAAAGGTAATGAGGTGCTTTAAGTTTTGAGTTTTAAAGCTATCAAAGCGTAGTGTAGTTAAAACATTATGCGTCCACATTAAATTTAAGATATCCGCAGCATTTCCTGAAGAGATAATCTTGGTAAACTCTGCTGTGATCCTTTCTTTAGAGATATTCATCAACTTATCCGCAGCAATTTGACACGCCTTTAACGCAGCTCCATCAGCTTCGCCAACGCCATAAAGTGCATGAAATCTAAAAAAGCGCATAATCCTTAGGTGGTCTTCTTCGATTCGCTTTTCAGGTTCGCCGACAAAAATGATCTTACGCTGCTGCAAGTGCTTGTATCCAATATTTAACGGATCATAGATATGCCCTTCTTGGTCAGCTAGAAGAGTGTTCATCGTAAAATCTCGGCGCCTTGCATCTTCTTGCCAGTCCTCAGAAAACTCTACGACCGCATGACGACCATCTGTTTGCACATCTTTTCTAAGGGTTGTTATTTCATAGCTTTTCTTATCTTTGATTGCGGTAATAGTGCCATGATCAATACCAGTCGGAATAATTTTAAAGCCTTGAGATGATAGCAGCTCAGCAGTTTTGTGCGGCGCAAAAACGCAAGCTATATCTATATCCTCAACATCTTTGCCAATGAGTACATTACGAACGCACCCCCCGACAAATAGTGCATTTATACGGGTACCTTGATCGTTCAAAATCTGCATAAGGTGTTGCGTGGTTTTATCCTCTAGCCACGCACGTGACTTTATATCCGCTTGGATTGGTTGCATTTTTTACTCTTATAATGCTGGAATATTATCATTACTCCTGCAACTAGATAGCACAGTTGCAATTTGTTCACCAAGCTCATCTTTTTGGGCAGGCTTTGAAATAACGGCTTTTATGTTTGGATGCTCTTGCATGAGCTTCTCTAGCTTTTCAGCGCCATAACCCGAGAGAATAATAAAAGGCAGGTCTGGATATTCTTTGCTGGCCACGTGCACCAGATCAAAGCCAGTCATTTCCGGCATATCATGATCAGTAATAACCAGATTAAAATCTCCGCTTCTTTTTCTAAGGATATCTATGGCTTCGATGCCACTACTGGCGACTTCAACTTGGTGACCCATTCTTTTGAGCATGACTGAAGTCATAAAACGAACCATTTCTTGATCATCAATGAGTAAAATACGCTCTTTCGTTAGTTTATAATCTACCCCTTTAACCTTACCATCATCATCGCTTTCAAAAGTTATTGCGTATGGAAAATAAAGCGAGAACACGGTTCCCTTTCCCGGAGCACTATGAACCTTAACTGCACCTCTATGCGCCAACATTACATTATGCACAATAGACAACCCTAAGCCCGTCCCTTTATCATCTGGCTTCGAGGTGAAAAACGGGTCAAAGATTTTTTTCATGATTGAATGGGTCATTCCTTCACCAGTATCCGTTATATTCAGACGCAGATAATTCATGCCTTCAGCAAGATGATTGAAATAAAGTTTTGAGGCACCGACCTCAAACTCATCCATTTTAATTGCTGGTGTACCATCTATATCAGGAAGTGTATCTCCATAAGATAAAAACTCATTTCGGCAAGCATCTGCATTCACAAGATCTATAGATAAGCCAAGCTCTCCTCCGTGATCTTCGCCCATAGCGTCCATGGCGTTCACACAGATATTCATAACGACCTGCGAAATTTGCATGGCGTTACCTTCCATCAATAAAGGCTCATTATCAAAGTCAGCCTTAATCTTGATTGAGGCTGGCAGGCTCGCTTTTAACATTGTCAGGCACTCATAAATTGGGGCCTTTATATCCATGACATCAAAATCATGTTCGCGGTTTCGTGAAAAAGCGAGCATTTGATCAACAAGGTTTTTGGCTTGAGCTCCTGCTTTTAAGATGTTTTGAGCATATTCTTTTTGCGGCGTTCCCTCTTCCATATCCTCTTTTAAAAACCCCGCATAACCATTCATTGCAGCCAGGACATTATTCAGATCATGAACCATACCACCGGCCAAGCGCCCTATGGCTTCCATTTTTTGCGCCTGATAGAGCTGATCTTTCATCAATTTATTTTGAGTCAGTGCTTTTTCGTGATCGGTATTATCATGCGCAGTGAGAATATAACCACCTTCATCAAGAGCGATGAGATTAAGCCTTAAGCATTTACTTCCATTACTGTTATAATCACTCCTTAGTTTTGCGACCATACTCCAATTGCCAACTATTTTAACTTGTGCTTCCGCCACCTCAAATAGCTCATAAATCTCGGGGTCTTTAACCAAAGCGGACCAAGGCTTATTCTCATAACCGCTACGATCTTTTTCACTTAATTCAAACAGGTCCATGAAAGCTCTATTCATGAAAATAACGCATCCATGCTGATCAATAATTGTTACACCCTCAAGAATTTCTTCGGTTGCAGCAACACGTCTCTCTAAAAGTTTTATGTATTTAGCTTGCTCATAGTCAGGTTTAACTGGCTCTTTCTTTGAGAAAAAGGCAATCACAAAGGCTATAATTGACGTCGCAAGAGAGATGGCTGATAAGATTAAATAATGATAATCGGCTTTACTATTCCCTAGATAAAGAGCCCAGAAAGCTGTCGCCAAGATTAGTATAGCGCATAGTAGAGCGAGGTTATCTTTGATAGTTACTTTTAAATTCATAAACTAAAGTTCATCTTTTCAAACTTAACGGGCTTCTTTAACAAGCTTATGCTCTTTTGCTATGAGAGCAGCCTGCGTTCGGTTCTGTGCATCAAGCTTGCGACAAATGCCGCGAACATGAAGTTTGATTGTTACGACCTGTAACCCCAAAGCATTGGCAATCTCTTTATTCGATGCACCACTAACCAAATAGGACAGCACATCACATTCCCTTGGGGTAAGATCAAAACTCTCAGTATCCTTATACTCTCTCGGGGCATTTAAATCAGGGTCCGTAAAATAAGATGGCATAATTGTATTTTCTTTATGATCCAAGGGTAAGAAGCGCTCCCCCAGTAACACAAGCTTAATGGCTTGAAGCAGAGCTTTACCTGTCATTGTTTTTGGGAAGTAGCCAACAACACCATTTTCAAATGCTTCTCTAACCTGTGCCTCCTCGGCCACGCCTGACATAAGAGCGACCCGAATTTCAGGGTATTTTTCTTTGAGAGTTTTAAATCCCTGTAGGCCATTCATACCGGGCATGCGCAAATCCAAAATAACAAGATCTTGTTCATTATCTGTTTCAAGATATTCATACGCTTCATCAAAAGATTTTAAGACTACTAGCTCTGCGTTTAGATTTGATCGTTTTATATATTCAATTAGAGCATCACGAAAGAGTGTATGATCATCGGCTATTACAAGCTTTATTGTATCTTCATTGTCTGTCATTAGTGGCTTTCCTAAAAAGAATTAAAATACGCAGCCACACACAAACCCCTTAATATAATGACTTAGAAATCATCAATTAGAAATTTATGCTCCTAATCTCCCCCTTGATAGAATACAGGGAACATTAGCTTATACTTTAGCATAGATGTCTTAAAATAAATTAAACATACCACACAGATACATACGATCGTTCCCTTTAGCCTCTTACCAAAGGTTCATATAGCGGGTATGAAGGTTTTCTTTGCTTAGATTTAAGACGCATGCGGTAAATATAAGTTGCTTCCATTACACGCTGAATATAGTTGCGTGTCTCATATATAGGTACAAGCTCAATCCAATCGATGAAGTCTATTTCACCTTTGCGTGGATCTCCAAAAGTTTTAATCCACCTGTTTACACGGCTTGGTCCTGCATTATACGCTGCGATAGCCATTGGGTATGAGCCATCAAAACGATCAACGAGGCGTTCTAAATAATGGCTTCCGAGTTTAATGTTATAGCTACCGTCTCTTGTAAGACGACTCTTACTATATTTCACACCGGCTTGGCGTGCGACTTCCTTGGCTGTTGCAGGCATAAGCTGCATTAAGCCTAAGGCTCCTACATGGCTTTTTGCATCTAGATCAAACATGCTTTCTTGGCGAATAATGCCGTGCACAAGCGCCCATTCAATTGGCACAGACCTTAGATACTGCGTAATTGTCGGATAAGATTGGGCCGTCAAAAACATCCCTTTTCTCGTTGCACGTTTTGATATTCTAACCGCTTCATTCATCATGCCTTGTTGCGCAGCTTTATTCGCAGCGAAAAAGTATGCTTCAGGTGTATCTACATCATTTACGAACGCCCACATGAATGTGCTAGATTGTTTTTTCATACCCGCCGCATGCAAAAGAAACGCGGTTTGCAATAGCTCATTCCTTTGAAATTTTTCAATATTCTGATAGCTGAGTGATGGCGGCTTAGCATCAGGTAGCGCACTTTGCACACCTAGCTTCATGGCTGCGAGTTGACCGTAATACACCGTTTTATTTTTAGCCGCTAGGCGGTACCATGTTGAAGAGATTGTTTTATCTTTAAACCCTTCTGATGCTCTCCCCGCCCAATAAGCTGCGCGCGCTTTTGAAACTGGTGTTTTTACGAAACGGTAGAGACGGTCAAAATGTTGGTAGGATTTAATAGGCTCATTGAGAAAACGCAATGCCAGCCAACCAGCCAGCCATTCTGCCTGTGCGTAAGCAAAGCCTCTTTCTTGTTTATGTTCTGATGCCAGTTTATAGGCCCCCTTCCAATCCTTCTTCTCTATAAGGCGACGGATCATAATGTGACGTTCTCCCCACCATTCTGGAAGGTTTTCGATTTTATCCGCAGTTGGCATATTCCAAAGTATTTGAAGAGCTCCACTATCAAGGTCACGCTTTCTTCGCCATCTAAGGCGTTCATACATAAGCCCAGCATCATTTCGAAGATTAGTTGGGATTTTACTGATAAGAAAATTAACCTGTGACTTGTTTTTAGAGAGCGCTATGCGTGCATCAGCCAGTGCAGGATAGCCGCGCCCAAGTACCCGCGCAATACCGCGCGCATTATCATAGCTCCCTTTATACAGCATATGATCGAAACGGCGGCGATGAGCATCATGGCTTAATTCATTTTTATATGTTGAGAAGAGCTTTTTTTGTGCATCGCGGCTTAAGGTATTTGATGCCCACCAATCTTCTAAAACTGTTTTAGCGCGTTGCATCTGCCCATCAGATTTAAGTGCACTGATATAGCGGTCAAGACCATCGCCCGTTATAGGGGGATATTCATCAAACCACTCCACAACCGCTTTGGCAGAAAAATTTAGCGGCATTTGGCTTTCGGCTTTCAGGCGTAGCTTTGACATTTCTGGCCATTCTGGGTTCTTACGAATGAACTGCCTAAGCGCCTCATAATCACTGACATTATTATCGTTCACTAAGCGAAACCAAAGATATAGCTTTGCCGCGAGAGGATCACGAGTACCTGCTATGATCCCTTTTGCAACATCAAGGCGGCCCTGATTCATGACCTGAAGCGCTTTAATAGTTTCACCTTTCGCACGGTTTGACTGCACACGATTTATAGGAGATTCTTCGGCCCAAGCTGAAGACGCATGCGCAAGGGAAAAATACAGCAGAGAAATTGAGGCTAGCACTTTCAAACCCTTGCAAAAACTGCGCAAAGCATATAGATTACGCGGCACTTTATAAGAATTAGAAATGGAAGATAAACTATGTTTAAAGGCGCGCTCACAGCATTGATCACACCGTTCAAAGACGGAGAGATTGACTGGAAGGCATTTGACAATCTGGTAGAATGGCAGATTGAACAGGGTATTCATGGGCTTGTACCTTGTGGAACTACGGGTGAATCGCCAACGGTTTCCCATGACGAACATAGCGCTATCATCAAACGATGTGCCGATGTGGTCAAGGGGAGAATTCCTGTTTTAGCCGGAACAGGCTCGAACTCTACAAAAGAAGCTGTGGAACTTACTAGGCATGCTAAGGATGCCGGTGCGGATGGTGCGCTTATTGTTGTTCCATATTACAATAAGCCAACACAAGACGGCATGTACGCACATTTTAAAACAATTCACGATGCGGTCGAATTACCGATTATTCTATATAATATTCCTGGTCGATGTGTTGTTGATATGAGTAATGAGACAGTTGCTAAGCTCGCGGCTTTAGACAACATCATTGGTATTAAAGATGCAACGGGTGATTTATCACGCCCAGCGGATGTGATGCGTTTAGCGGGTAGTGATTTCCTTCAGCTCTCAGGTGATGACATTACCGCACCAGCATTTTTAGCACAGGGCGGGCACGGTGTAATTTCTGTGATTTCGAATATTGCACCCAAATTATGTGCGCAGTTACAAGATGCATGGGCAGCAAGCGATATAGCAGAAGTTGCCCGCATTCGTGATTTATTAGCACCGCTTGGCAGTGTGCTTTTCTGTGAGAGTAATCCAGCACCAGTTAAATATGCAGCGCTTAAACTTGGTATTTGTAGTGATGAAATTCGCTTGCCTTTACTGCCAGCCAGTCAAGATGCAAGATCACGCGTTGATAGCGCATTAGCACATGCAGGCTTGTTATAAGTATTTATTATCATGGCGAGTAAAAAGGATAAAAAGAAAGGCGGCATGATTTCCACCGATGCAGTAGTAGCGGTGAATAAACAAGCGCGCTTTAACTATATTCTTGAAGATAAATATGAAGCGGGCCTCATCCTTACGGGAACAGAGGTTAAATCACTACGCCATGGTCAAGCATCAATAGCTGAAAGTTATATAGGCCCTGATAGAGATGGTGAACTGGCCTTGTTCAACATGAATATACCAGAGTATCAGCAAGCCAGTCCCAAAATGCAGCATGTTCCCAACCGCACGCGTAAAATGCTACTCCATAAGCGAGAGATTAATAAATTACTCGGTTCTGTACAGCGCGGCGGTTACAGTATTGTTCCTACTAAATTATATTTTGATAAGAAAGGCTTAGCCAAATTAGAGATCGCTCTTGGTAAGGGTAAGAAATTACATGATAAGCGTGAAACAGAGAAGAAACGTGATTGGGACAAGCAAAAAGCCCGCGTTTTAAAAGATTATAATTAAGGCTTAAATTTTAATATTATAAAGCTCATAAAATAACCCCTCCTTAGACACTAAGAAGGGGTTTACTTTTCAGAAGTACAAAATTTAAATCCATACTATTTTTTAGAGCCTTCGACTGTACTTAGATCTGGTGCGTCATCTTGTGGTTCAGGACCTGTGAGCATATCTTCAGCGATTAAGCCCGCATTCGCGCGTATCTTTTTCTCTATACTTTCAGCGACCTCTGAGTTTTCACGAAGGAAGTTCTTGGAGTTTTCACGTCCCTGCCCAATACGGGTGCCATCATAAGAGAACCATGCCCCTGCTTTTTCAACGATACCAGCTGCGACGCCCAAGTCGAGAAGTTCGCCCATTTTTGAGATACCTTCGCCATACATAATATCAAATTCAATTTGACGGAACGGAGGTGCCATTTTGTTTTTGACCACTTTTACGCGGGTTTGGTTACCAACCACTTCGTCCTTATCTTTAATCTGACCAATACGGCGGATATCAAGACGAACAGATGAATAAAATTTAAGTGCATTACCGCCTGTAGTCGTTTCAGGTGAACCAAACATAACGCCAATTTTCATACGAATTTGGTTAATGAAAATTACAATTGTGTTTGAACGGTTAATTGAACCAGTCAGTTTACGAAGGGCTTGTGACATCAAGCGCGCCTGAAGACCAACGTGACTATCCCCCATCTCACCTTCAAGTTCCGCACGTGGCACAAGCGCCGCAACCGAGTCAACGACAAGGACGTCAAGAGCACCAGAGCGCACAAGTGTATCTGTTATTTCAAGAGCCTGCTCACCTGCATCAGGCTGTGAGATAAGAAGTTCTTCAACATTTACACCAAGTTTTTTAGCATATACAGGATCAAGAGCATGTTCCGCATCAACAATTGCGCATGTTCCACCCGCCTTTTGTGCTTCGGCAATCACGTGTAACGCGAGTGTTGTTTTACCTGAACTTTCAGGGCCGTAAACCTCAATAATACGCCCCTTTGGTAAACCACCAATACCAAGCCCAATATCGAGCCCAAGTGAACCTGTTGATACAGCTTCGACAGCGATTGGGTTTTGATCGCCATTAAGCTTCATAATTGAACCTTTACCAAAAGCGCGTTCAATTTGTGATAGAGCGGCGTCTAAAGCCTTTTGTTTTTCAGCAGTATTTTGGGACATTGCTCCCTCTTTCTTTAACGGTGTTACACTCATAATCTGTCTCCTTAATGATGTGCACGGATTCGGCGAATGTTGCAATTGCCTGACCGTTTTTTTATCTCTTAATGCACAGGATGTACTACTTATGTTCTCATGTCAATATAAAACAAGAACAAATGAGAACATTTATATAAAAAGCTTAGAATCCTTTAATCTTGAAGAACTTCTTTAACTTTTTCAGCTAAATCACTTAGCGTAAATGGCTTTGGTAGGAAATAAATATTGTCGCCCATATGGTCTTTTAATTTGTCCTCAGTATAGCCTGAAACAAAGATGATTTTCAGGTGAGGAAAATCCTGACGCACGCGCTGCGCTAATGTAGGGCCGTCCATATTCGGCATAACAACATCAGTGATAAGGAGGTCTAGCTTTTTATCCCCGAGATTCTGCACAACCTCGAGTGCCTTTTCACCATCTTCGGCTTGAAGAACTTCATAGCCTTTATTACCTAAGGCGCGCGTAGAAAAAGTTCTTACGGCGTCCTCATCCTCGACAAGCAAGATACATTCCGAGCCTGTTAAATCTTTTGTCTCTACAGGCTTAATAACCTCTTTAATATCCTCTTCTTCTTCGTCGAGTTCATTTGCACGTGGAAGATAGATCAAGAATGTTGTCCCCTCATCCACTTCACTTTCAACATCCAAGAAACCGCCTGTTTGACGAATAATACCGTATACGGTCGCAAGGCCAAGGCCGGTCCCCTCACCCACATCTTTTGTTGTAAAGAATGGCTCAAAAATACGGTCTAAGTTTTTTTGTGGAATACCGCAGCCCGTATCTTTCACTTTTATAAGCACCCAGTGACCTGCTGGCATTTCTTCGGCAACAAGTTGTTGTGGAGCGCGGTTAGTGAAATTATCTGTTTCGATGATCAGAGTCCCGCCACTCGCGCCTTTCTCATTCATAGCATCACGGGCATTCACAGCAAGGTTGATCAGAACTTGCTCCATCTGCCCTTCATCCACCTTAATAAGACCCAGCTCACGTCCGTGCACCATATCCAACTCAATATTCGCACCAAGAAGCCTTCGAAGAAGGTGCGATAATTCGGTTAGAATGTCACTGACGTCATGGATACGCGGACGTAAAGTTTGCTGACGGGAGAACGCAAGGAGCTGTCGCACGAGATTTGCAGCGCGGTTTGAGTTTTGTTTAATCTGCATAATATCGCCAAATGATGGGTCACCCGGCTTATGACGTAAAAGCAGTAGATCACAGAAGCCAATAATCGCAGTGAGCAAGTTGTTAAAGTCATGGGCTACACCACCTGCAAGCTGACCAATAGCTTGCATTTTTTGTCCTTGCGCAAACTGCGCCTCTAGTGCTTTCTTTTCGGATAAGTCGATAAAGTGCAAAACAATATTACCGCCCTCTTTGAACTTACGCGCATACATCTGCGTATCAATTGGACGTTCAGCATCAGAGCCTTTAAGAAGTGTAATTTCAAGCGGAGCGATCAGCTGCCCCCCCATTTCAATCTTATCCATTGCGCTAATTACTTTATGTCGATCCTCGGCGCTGATTAAGCTTTCAAATCCTTTTCCTTCGAGGTCTTCAACCTCCATTTCCAGCATAGCTGCAAAGGCGGCATTACAGTCCGCTAGCTTCACATCATCATCAACCTGCGCAATACCAAGGGGCGCTTCGTCAAAGAAGCGCTGGAAACGGTCTTCCGAAGCTTGGAGTGCTTTACGCATCTCTTTTTCAGATGTGAGGTCATGTACAACAGCCCGCGTACGCACACGGCCAGAAGAATCACTAACAATTACCTGATTAATTGAAGCAAGAAATGTTTTACCAGCTGCGCCTTTCATACGAATTTCAGCGATCTGGCGAGGACGCCCACTTTCAATGATGTCATAGGGCTGAGCATCTTGAGGCGGCTCCATGAGGTAAGTATGTAAGCGGCCATGTTCAAGAAGGACGCTAAGATCCTCACCAAGCCAGCGCGCGAACGTCGCATTCGCAAATACAAAAGCGCCTTTTTCATCAACGGAAAAGAAGCCAACAGGCGCGTTATCAGTGAAATCTATTAGCTTTTCGCGTTCATCTCGAATCGCGTGATCGGCTGTATGACGGTCTGTTACGTCATCGATACGCCAATGCACATACCCTGGCATAGAAGAGACAGGCTGCGCAGTCACTAAGAGCCAACGTTCCTGGTCTTCGAATGATGAAAATAATTCTATTGAGTCAGTTAGCCCCCTTTGCGCCTGTTCTGCGAGCAACCTGAAATGCGCTTGCCCTTCTTCATTCCCTTCAAAAAGGCGAAGAATTGCATTAAAGCCAGGCGCGCCTACACCGCGGCATAGCGCATCAAATTTTTGATTTGTATAGAGTGTCTTCCCTTCATGATCCGTAATCAAGCGACCACCGCGTGAACCTTCCATGACTTGTTTAATAAGGTCTAGTTCACGGCTTTTTTCTTTGTTTTTTCTATGTGATCGATACGATAGCAAAAGAACGCATGCAGCAAGTGCCGTAAAGAGAGAGGTCGCTATTTTCATGAAATCGCTCATGCTATCATCCGAATAGATCATAAAGATAAATAGAGCCAAAATCGCAATAACGGAGATAACATATAAGAACGCAAAAGAGCGCCGCTTTTTCAAGCCATGCTCTTCGGGCTGCGCTATTTTATGATGGCGCGAGATAAATTCACTATGGTCTAATTTCATGGGTAGAGCATGCCATATATTAGACAGCAAAAACAATTCTGTAGAATAATTTAGCCACAGGCCATTAATTTAAGATTATCTAATACGCTCGCCGCGCTGTTTGAATACGAATGAGATAACCTCTGCAACAGCTTGGTATTGTTCGGCGGGAATTGTTTGATCAATATCAACAACATCATAAAGTGAGCGCGCAAGTGGTACATTTTCATATATAATAACATCATGCTCTTTCGCTACCTCACGAATACGCAGCGCGATTTCATCTATACCTTTTGCTACGCACATAGGAGCCTCCATTGTTTGAGGATCATATTTAAGTGCAATTGAAAAGTGCGTTGGGTTGGTAATGACAACATCCGCATCCGGAACATTTTGCATCATACGTTGCTGTGATTTTTGCTGCCTTAATTGACGTAGACGCGCACGAACATGTGGGTCCCCTTCTGTTTGCTTAAACTCGTCTTTGATCTCTTGACGGCTCATGCGCATTTTTTTGAGGTGTTCATAACGTTGATAAACCAAGTCAGCGACGGCGATAATCACAAGTACTATGAGAATACCGATCATCAAGCGCACTATAAGCCCTTGTAATTCATCCATAACCATCATCATGGGCATTTCGATTAAATGCTCTAACTTATCGAAATATGGATAGAGTATGACAACACCGACAACACTGACCACTGCGATTTTAAAGATACCTTTTGCGAACTCCATAAAAGAGCGCATGGAAAACAAGCGAGAGAAGCCTTTTATAATGGAAATTTTTTCAAGCTTTGGCTGAATTGCTTCGGGAGCAAATAAAGGGCCAATTTGAAGAAAGGGCCCTGCTATAGCCGTGGCAATTAAAGCCAAAAAAGGAAGGAAAAGGATTTTAACAACTTCGAAGGTGCCGTATCCCAAGGCAATAGTAAGCCCACCTGTACCTGTGGGCATTGCATGTGCGTTAGCGACATATTGCTCGAGAAGATCATAGACTTGTTTAAAAAAACTGTACCCCATACCAGATATAAGCAGTGTTCCGGTCAAAAGAATAAGCCAATTATTCACTTCACGCGAAAGTGGCACCTGTCCTTTCTTACGAGATTCCTCAATTCGTTTCTGGGTGGGGTCTTCGGTTTTTTGTGAGTCGTCTTCATTTTCCGACATAGTTATTTCTCTTTTCTAAGCCCTTTTATTCTATCACCTCAAAGGCTTTATGCGCCAATCGTCCTAAGGAAGAAAATCATCGCAGCTTCAAACTGTTCGAGCCAATAAAGCATCGCGGCGCCAAGGATAAGCATAAGCGCAACGATTGAAATTAAAATTTGAAGCGGTAGAACAATCATAAAGACCTGAATTTGCGGCATCAAACGTGACAGCACACCCATCCCAGCATACAAAACCGTTGTCAGCACAATAAAGGGAGCAGCGAACTGAGCACCTATGGCGAAGCTTCTAGACACAGCAAGCGAAAACATTTCTGTCATGGATTCAATATTGGGAATTGTCCCAAGCGGAAAGAGTTGATAACTCCCTACTACGCCCATTATTAGCAGATGATGCATATTTGTTATGAGTAAAAGCGTGACGCCACTGACGGTAAGGAATGCACCGATCAATGAACCTTGTGATGCCAATGAGGGGTTGAAGAGCTGAGCATTACCAAGACCAGACATCGTTGAAATAATCATACCGGCCGTATCCAAAGCGACCATAAAAACCCGCGCCATCGTTCCAAAGAACAAACCAATGATAAATTCCATGACGAGAAGTGTCATGAGCGCAAATGTCTGCGGCAATGGATTGGGAATATAGGGTAATAACAAAGGGTATAACACAAAACTAAGCGCTACAGTCACATGCAAGCGCACGCGCTCTGAGACAAAAGAATCACCAATACCCGGAATAAGCATGAGCGCTGTGCCCATACGCACAAAAACAATGATGAAGGCGAAAACATTGCTAACGAGGAAGGTTTCTAAAGCCGTGCCCATCATCTTTCAAACACTCAACTGATGTTAATGATGCGATTAGCCAGTTCTTCGGTAAAAATAACGAGCGTTTTCATCATTGCAGGAAGGAAGAAAAACAAAGCAAGCAGGATTGCAACGATTTTAGGCACGAAAACAAGCGTAATTTCCTGAACTTGCGTCAGTGCCTGAATGAGTGCGATAGCGACCCCGACCACAAGCCCAATCAGAAGCGTCGGTGCGCTAATCTCGATTGTAATTAAGAGCGCTTGGCGCGCTGTTTCTATGAGTTCGGTCTCATTCATAGCCGTATTATAGGCGAGGCATTGCGATTCTAAAAAGGATTAGGCGCGTATGATACTAATTGGTATTGGATAAAAATTTCAAATCTTCACGTTTATAGCGTTTTGCAGAGAAAAGAGAAGGAATGCGTTCAAGATTTTCATCAAAATAAGCTGGGAGTGGGCTTTTAAACATGACACGCTCAGGCGCATAATATTCCCAGACGACTTCTTTATCGCGAGTAAGCTCAAAAATACGGCCAGTAAGAGATTCAGTAACCATGATATTACCGTTTGGCATTGGCTCAACCATTGCGTTAAACATACTGTAGAGCGGCTGCTCTGGCGTCCCTGCATATTCCCAAACGATATTGCCTGTCTCAAGTTCCACTTCAATAACACGTGATGGACCGCCAGCTTTAAAGTTCCCCAAATTATCAAACATAACAATATTACCGTTTTCTAAAAATCTTGGGTTATGCTGACCGTGCCATGCGCCCATGGTTGCCCATTCAACCGCACCATTTTCAAGATTAACAGTGTAGAGTAAATCCAAGTTTCTGGCTGAAATCAAAGCACGCCCTTTCTTTAACATCGGCGCCTTGTCAATTATATGCTCTGGGATTACTGTAATTGTATTTGAATGGATAATGTCGCCTTCGGGCAGGTAATGGTTTAACGGCCTTTTATGCAGCGTTTTCATGAATTCTTTTGCCGGTGAGTTATATAACCCTTCAAGCATTGGAAAGCGTTTTTGAAGTGCTCCTGTTCGGCGATCAAATATAGTGGCATACTCCTCCATATACGGCCCCGTTATCATGGGCAGGTTTTCATGCCCCTGGTCTTTTCTTTCCTGCGTTAGAGCGGCAAGCGAGTTCGAGTCGATAAAATAAAGGTCATGGTGAACCTCTTCTGCACTCTTCCAGACTACATTTGAATCCTTATCAAACTTAATCATCCCTTTTTCAAAGGCGTAGATAACAATAATATCACCATTCAGCTCCGGTGTAAGAAAAACGCGCTGTGGTATTATGTGCTGAAGACCATCTTCTTTATCGAGTATTTCTGCACGCTCTGGCCATTTTTCTTCAAAAGATACGTTCCATGCATGAACGGGTGAACCATTATGATTAACCAAATGAACCATATTTGACCCTGCACTACTAAAGAGTGTTAGGTCACCCCACATCTTTTCTGCATTATAGATATAAGCGCCCTTCTTATCCGTCGTAGCCGGCAGGTGATAAAATTCTGTGACATTTGTATCGCGAAAGCCTTGCGTCACTTTCTGCTCGAGAATTTCATCAGCGATAGAGTCGCCAATACTCTTGATTTGAGAATAGAATCCCATCAAAAGAACTAAAAAAAGAATGAATGAAAATAGAGTGCCGAACAGAAAATCTTTCATGTTCTAGAGGATAGCACGATCCATAATATGGTCAATTATATTAGAGGCGATCATATAATAAATTAAATCGGCATACGCATAATTTCTTGATAAGCAGAAACCATTCGGTCACGAACCGCAACCACAGTCTGTAATGTAAGCTCGGCACTATTAACCGCTTGAACGACATCTGTGATATCGGCTTCACCAGTTACAGCCTGCGCAGACACTTTCTCACTCTCGCGCATAACACCAATAGATTCGCGCGCTTTTTCACGCACCATATCAGCAAAAGAGAATTTCCCATCACCATCAGAGTCTATACCTGCCTGGTTTACACGGCCAGAATTGATATAAGCTTTAGCGGCTACATTTGGGTCTATAATTTTATCTACCATAATTCTCTTACCTTAGTTTACCCCATCATTCTAACATAAAACTCTTATACACGCAGTAGATCAATTGTGCGCATAACCATAGAGCGTGATTGTTCAATCATACCAAGATTAGCCTCATAAGAACGCTGCGCTTCGCGCATATCATTCATCTCCAATAGAGTATTCACATTTGGCATTTTAACATAGCCTTCTTCATTAGCGGCTGGGTGCTCTGGCATATATTTGAGCTTAAAGTCCGATGTATCGTCAAAGCCGATATCATCAACCTCAACTAATCGAACTCCCGACTCTTTATCCATTACATTCTTAAACGAAATAAGCTGGCGGCGATATGGATCGGCGCCTGGTGTGTCACCAGTTGTGTGTGAGTTTGCAACATTTTCAGTGATCACACGGATACGTGAGCCTTGAACCCGCATACCACTTGCTGAGATTTGCATTGCATTCATAATTTCGGAACCCATAATTTCCTCCCTTATTTAACCTTACCTATTTATTCCTAACGTGCTGTACCAATTGCAGTTTTAATCATTGAGACATTCTTTTGATAAACACTTGTCATCGTGTTGTAATCCAATATCGTCTGGCTTGAATTTACAAGCTGCTCCTCTAAAACAACCGCATTACCAGAATGTGCAACTTCGTAAGTCATATCCTGTGCCCGAACTTTTCTTGCTCCAGCCTCACCAGGCGGCAATAAATGCCCTTGGTTGTTCGTATCAAGCCTAACCGACTTCATTCCATCACGCGTGACATCTTGTAAAACCTTTTCAAAGTCGGCTTTTACAAGGTCTTTTGGCTTGTAACCTGGTGTATCTGAATTTGAAATATTCTGTGAAATAATGCGCTGACGCTGCGTTAAGTAGCCCATTTTTGCGCCAATCGCATCGAGAAGTACTAAATCTTGCATCGTTATATACCTTACTTTCTTATCTATTCACTTTGGCCTTGTGTTATTATTGTTCTTACAAGGTCTCACTAATAGCTATGCATAGAGCGTGCCAAAATGATTGATGAATATGATAATGGGCGAAAAAATAGCCGCGATGAACAGCTAAAGCCTTTAAATATAAAGAAAAAACCTAAACGTCAAACGGCTATCGCCTTGAAAGAGTCCGAAGAATGGGGGGATGCGCCGACTATTTCCGCATCTGGTCGGGGAATTATTGCCGAGAATATTTTGCAACTGGCTTATGAAAACGGAATTAAGGTGCGTGAAGACAGCGCTTTGGCCGATATGCTAGCGATGATTGACATTGACAGCCCTATTCCTAGCGAAGCCTTTATGGCCGTTGCTGAAATTTTATCCTACGTTTACCAAGCCAATGGAAAGCCAAATCCTTTTAATGTTCAGTTAAAAGATGATACTGAATAATTTATGAATGATATTAGGCTGCAACTAGAAAAGTTAATCGAAACGATTGAGCTTGCAAGCACAAAAGTTAGCGAGGGCTACGTTATTGAACTTCCGACACTTCAAGCTGAAGTTGAAGCTCTTTGTGCACGCGTTATTAAGGCTGAGCCACATGATGCGCGTTCTATGCAGCCCTTAATGGCGGATCTCATCTCACGCTTGGATGAGCTTGCCGAAAATCTCGAAGACTTTAAATCAAAAAAACAGGAAGGGTAAAAGATGGAAGAAACCGGCGCTGGGTTATATGAGCTGCTTCGCGCTTTTGCAGCGCTTATCTTTGTCTTAGGGCTCATGGGAGCTTTTGCTTTCCTGGCAAAACGTATGGGACTTTCTGGCGGAGTTGAAGCCTCTATAAAACGTAAAGGCCGCTTAAAGCTTGTTGAGGCACTCCCGCTTGATGCACGTAGACGCCTTGTGATTATTAGCCGTGATGATAAAGAACATCTGGTGATATTAGGGCCAAATCAAGAAACAGTTGTTGAAGCGGGCTTTAGCGCCCCTGATAATAAAGATCATGAAGAATAGATTCGCTGCTCATATTATGTTTGGTTTCGCGCTCTCTTTGGGCGTGCTTATCATGCTTTTATCCCCTGAAGCAGCCGCGCAATCTATTAATATTGATTTTGCTACCGAAGGCTCAGGTACAGTCACAGGGCGTATTGTACAAATGGTTATCCTTCTAACCGTTTTATCACTTGCCCCTTCTATTCTTATAATGATGACGAGTTTTACGCGTATTGTCGTGGTACTGTCATTTCTAAGAACGGCTATTGGTATTCAGCAAACACCGCCTAATACGGTTATGATATCCCTTGCGATGTTCCTTACATTTTTCATTATGGCACCAACGTTAGAGGCTTCATATGAGCTGGGTGTAAAACCGCTTATAAATGAAGAGATTGACGAAATAACAGCGTTTGAGCGTGGCATCGTTCCGTTTAAAGCTTTTATGCTTAAACATGCGCGTGAGGATGATTTACGCCTCTTTATGGAGCTTAGCAAAACAGAAGCCCCTGAAGAGATAATGGATACACCGCTTCAGATTGTTATTCCTTCTTTTATGATTTCAGAGCTAAGACGCGCTTTTGAAATTGGTTTTATGCTCTTCTTGCCCTTTTTGATTATCGACCTTGTGACCGCTTCTATTTTGATGGCCATGGGTATGATGATGTTACCACCTGTTACGGTATCACTGCCCTTTAAGATCGTATTTTTTGTGCTGGTGGATGGGTGGCATTTAATATCAGGTTCATTGATTAAGAGTTTTGACAGCGTTCCTATTCCCTCTTAGATATCTTTTTTATCCTTCATTTCCGTCCTTTATTCCGTCGAGAACATCAGAGAATAGATCTACTTCTGAGACAATCGATAGAAGTGTCTCGCGGTCAGAGAGCGTGATATTTTGACGAGGGCGTGTAATCACTTCAAAGACCTTGGCTTTATCTGTTTGTGACATTGGCTCGGAATAGCGTTCACGCATATTCGCTAGAGCGACGCGGTCATTAGCGAGGTTCAGTGCAACTGCACGCTGAATAAGTAGAGATTTATTTTCATCACTTAGGGGGCGGGTGGGTGATATATCTTGATCGAGTATGACATCACCTAATGCTTCGGCAGCATCGTCCCAATATGATGCACTCCAAGCGATATCTGCACTCAGACGGTTTACTTCTGGCGTTCTATCCATCTCAATTAACAGCGAAAGTGCCTGATCTGGGCGTCCTTGACGGGATAAAGCACGCGCACGCAATAGATCAAGTGAACTGGCATATTGATCCAGTTTTTCTTCTTCTGGTAAGTCTGTATATAGCTCCTCGGCTCTATCAATAATTTTCAGGGCTTCATCAGGGAGATTATCAATCAAACGAATAGCAGCGAGACGCTTTGCAATACGGTAAGCTTCATAGCCTTTTAGCCTATGATCTACTTGATGTTCCAGAAGATCACCTGCTCGCCCTAACAAATCAGATGCAACGAGATGCTCTGCCAGCTCTTCCACCACCTTGTCTCCACGCTCAGTTGGGGGCACAAGCTCAGTGAATTGCTCATATAGGGTAATGGCATCTAGGGGAGAGACTTCAGAAATATTTCCACCGACAAAAAGGTCTACAAATGTATCCCCCATATCGTTTGCGATTCGTTGAGCCAGCGCTGAATGAGAAGCATACGTCGTTGCATCACGCATAATATTCAACCCCTTTAGATGATCCCCGCGTTCAAAATAAATACGGCCAAGCCAGTAGTTTATCTGAGCCTCTAAATCATCACCGCGCCATGCATAGCGCAGGCGTTCGAGCCTATCAATAGCGCGCTTAGGTGATAGCTTATCAGTCTCCATCATTAACCTAGTCAATGCTAATCCAGCACGAGCGCGATATAGGCGGTCAGTCCCCAAAGAGAGGTCTGACCATATTTTTCTGGTTTTCTCGACTTGACCTTCTTGGCGAAGCTTTTCCCCCCTAAGATATTGGTATGCAGCTTCCCATGATGGACGAACCTCGTTCGTATGTTCATCAAGCACAGACATGATTGCCTCAGCTTGTTGCGTATTTCCAGAGCGAAGAGCAATTTCAGCTGCGTTTAAAGCAATGCGGTAGCGAATATCATCTGGATAATCTTGCATAATCAAAGCGGCTTTTTGCGGCATCACTTCAGCAGCTTGTTGCCAGTCACCAAGATCCGCAAGAGCAAATGCACGCCATAAATCTACTTCAGGAAAATCTTGAAGTTGCTTTATAGAAAGATAGCCAAAGGCCTCTTCACTATGGCGGGCGAGTGCCTTTGAAGCGCCGGTCAGCGCAAGAAATTCAGGACTACTACCGATATCTGGTAAAGTGCGTAACGCGTAATTAAATACGCCTAACGCTTCGTGCGGCATATTGTTTGCAAGATAAGCACGACCAAGAACCATCAGGTTTTCTGCGCGCCCAGCTTCGTCCATATCAATTAAACGGCTTAAAATAACAGTTCTATTCTCTCTTAAGGCTTCTGGGCCGCCCATTCTCCAACTATTGAAGTTAAAGATATGCTGCTGCGTTTCATCACCTTCTGGTCCTTTTTGCTCTGACTTTGCGTGTTGTAAAGCGACCTTGACCTTTGATTCATCAGAAAGAGAAAGCCCTTTGGGACGTGATATCTCTACACCGCCGCGGATTATGCTCACCTCTAGATCATCAACTTTGGGGCGCACGGCCATACCAACAGGAGAGTATAGAATATCAAAATCAATATAGCTCTGCCCAGCACCTACAAAATCTTGTGATTGCTCAACAGCGACAGCGAAGATCCTATCGCCAGTTAAATCATCTTCAAGCTCAATGACCTTGCTTGCGCTTTTAAGAGGAAAGAGCAATTTACCGCCGCGCTCAATTTGTGGATTCACCTCTGCGCGTATTGGCGTAATTTCATCCTTTGTATCGATATCAGCAGCAGAAAGTACACGCCAGAGAACGCCTCCTCCTTGCCCTTTTGATTTAAGACCAGAAGGGTAATTCCCAACATATGCTTTGCCATCGTCGATAATTGACTGCTTCATAGGCGCAACATTATCCTTGAGCGGCCCTGAAACTTGCGGGACTAATAACGGGTCATTTTTATCAGCGACGATCCAAATGCGCCCTGCATTCACAAAAGACGATAGTGAAAAGACACCTGCAGATGACATAGAGATGATGGTGGGCTTGTCATGCGCTTTGAGCTGCACGACATTACTTTCAGGCATTGGCTTTTTTTCAACCACCTCAGCAGGTTCAACTTTAGGCACAGGGCGGGCTGGTGGTATTTTTGATGACCCTGCACTTTCCAATGATGATTGGCTAGGTGCAGGCGGTGCATTAGATACTGGCTTAGCGTTATTTACAGGCTTAGTGTTCTTAGCCCCCGAAGGAGAATTATAAACATCAATTATAACACGTGAGCCAATTTTCAAATCACGAAAGCGGCTATCTGAGGGAATCAGTAATTCCACCGAGAGTGGATTTGTCCCTAATACGTTAACCGCTGTTATATTTTTGAGGATAGTACCTTCTAGTTTAGAGCTGTCTAAACCACTACCTGACTTAAAATCAACACGAAGCTTATCTCCTGATTTTTGGAGATTATAATTCACAGCCTTTGGCCAATCGAAGACTATGCGAGAGTATTCATCATGGTCACCACCGCGTACAGAGATATCAGCCGCATAAGATAATGTGGCTGATGATATAATAGTTGCTAAAAAAATCTGTGCGATTAATAAAAGGCGCATAGTAATAAAATGCCATAGCCAGTCAGTTAGAACAATAGAAACTCTGTATTATCACGTAAAATGAAGGGGTTAATTATTATTAGCGAATTCCATGTATTGACGGGTACTTCCATCATCTTGCATGACTAAAATATCAACCCTGCGCGCAATATTAAGGCGAGTCTCTTCTTCCCATTCGGTGGGTAGCTCATCGAAGCGTGAACTTGCCAGCCCGCGTGTAATTATTTTCCGTGTATATCCAACATTTTGTAGAATATCCGAGACAGCCATAGCGCGTAATAAAGAGAGATCCCAATTTGTATCAATCTGACTATTTTCTGAATTTGTGATAGGACGCGGGTCCGTATGGCCAATGACCTCTATCCTGTTACGGATTTTGCTAAGAGAACCACCAATAAGGAATAGAGCCGTTTTTCCTTCATCACTAACTTCCGCTTGCCCTGATTTAAATAGAAGATCCTGAGGCAATGAAATCACAAGGTGATTTTGCTGAGGATAAAGAAGGATATTCTTCAAGCTTTCATCACGCGCCCTTAAATCTGCGATAATGGAGCTGAGATAATTCAGGTTTAATGCACGTGTAAAGTCGAGCTTAGCGATATCGATTGTATCTTGTGGCCCTTGATACCAGTCCGGGCTTTCATATTTACCAAAATAGCGTTTGGTACTGTCGCGAATATCTTCCCAATCGTCTTCTGCTGGTACGCTCATGGCGTATAGCATTACAAAGAACGTCAGCATAAGAGCCATCGCATCGGTAAATGTAATAAGCCACAGGGCACTTCCCCCCTCCTCTTCTTCAGAGGATTTTTTTGTTTTTGAAATGCTGCGCCGAATGTTTTCCATACTCATTTCAGCAGCACTCTTAATCGCTATAACCTCACCATTTTCTGTTACAGCCATTTCCATTTTATCGTCTTTATTTTGGTCATTATCAGACATTAAGCGCCCCCTTGTGTGGAACTTGCCTCTTGAAGCTTATCAAGTTCAATGGGGAAGTAAGGACGGAAATAAAGATCAACCTTTTCAACAGGGCCCTGATCAACACCAGCAGAAATCATTTTTTGCGGAATTCCTGCACCTTCAATAATCTCAATAAACGTAGTGACTTTAGCAGCTTGCTGAGAACGAATTGATGCTTCTTTATCAAAATACAGAATCATATCCATTTTATATGGGGTTTGCCCCTGTGCTGTATCCAAAAGACTTACGAGAGTATTTAG
>CENJ01020947.1_pt1 | contig 27203 bp, 25 predicted proteins | sample 356161 | NCBI WGS metagenome assembly CENJ01 (sample SAMEA2619531, study PRJEB7988) | marine metagenome | biome: marine biome (ENVO:00000447); feature: surface water layer (ENVO:00002042); material: "saline water (ENVO:00002010), including plankton (ENVO:xxxxxxxx)" | depth 5 m | reverse complement strand
CGTCAGGGGGTTACTACATCAATAGTAAATCCTGCTGATCCGTATTCATATAATGTATATTTAAACCAAGACCCAGTTGCAGACTTAGAGAATTATGGATTTTCTCTTCACGCGGAGCTTGACATGGGCGGAATGATTTTTAAATCAATTACCGCATATAGAGAAAGTGATCACTTTGTATTTGGTGATGTTGATTTCGGTGGATATGATGTTATCGATAACGGCATAACTGACGAGTTTGAGACTTTCACGCAAGAATTTAGATTAGAGTCCGACACTGATGGACCCATGTCTTGGTTGGTTGGGGCCTTCTATCAGGATGAAAGTATAGATCACGACAGAAATGTCATCTATAGAACAGATGCCTATACTACTTTTGATCTTCTTCTGCAGGGTTCAAACACTAGCCTTGCGGCAGTTGCAGGTGGAGTTGGTGCTGGCGCTGTTGCGACATTATCCAATTTAAGTGCAGCCAATCAAGCTCTGTCTGGTGCTCTTCCTGCGGGCGTCACTTTGGCAGTTCCAGTTACTGCTACTCAAGTTGGTGCATTGCTCCAAGGAGTACCAACGGGAAATGGAGCTGCCGTTGATGCACTTTATGCTCAGGTAGCTCAGGGCATAATTACTGCCACACAAGCTTCATTCTTTGCACCAGGTACAGGCCTGCAAAATGAGTTGTTTACAATGGAAAATGAAGCCATATCATTGTTTGCAGAAATTAATTATGATGTGACTGACGCGCTTACAATAAGTGTTGCTGGTGCTTATAATGATGATGCTAAAGATTTAACTGCCAATGTAACTACTGATGATGCATTCGCAGCTGTTCCATTTTTTCTAAACCCAGCTACCCGTTCACTGTCAGCACTTCAAATCTTCCCTCCGTTTCCGAACTACCCAAGTAGCACTGAAGATGGAAGTTTCAGTTCAGATGACATTACTCATTCTTTTAAAGCCATCTATGACTTGAACGACGACACAACAGTTTATGTGTCTCATTCGACCGGTTTTAAAGCATCCTCAGTCAGCATGAGCAGTAATGTAGCCGTTCCACCTGGTGCCCCTTTCAGCTCTGAAAGGTACTCAGCTAGACCGGAAGATGTAGAGAACATTGAGTTTGGTTATAAGCGAACTTTTGACAACGGTTTTTTGAATTTAGTTTTGTTTCAGCAATCCGTTAAAGACCTTCAGGACAATACTTTTGTAGGTACTGGGTTCATTTTGGGTAATGTTGAAGAGCAAACTCACGAAGGTATAGAAATTGATAGCCTATTTTACCTTACAGAAGATTTAGTAACGACACTGTCAGCCTCTTATATTGATGCTGTCTTTACTGAGTGGACAGCTGGACCATGTGATGCTGTTGGGTTACCACCTGCATCAGATAACTGTCCCCTCCGTGATCCAAATGATCCAACCTTAGGTCGCCAAACAAGCATAAGCTTTACCGGTTTAACACCTGCAGGTGTTCCTGAGTTGGCAATTACAGCCTCTGCGACATATAACTTTGATGTTACAGATTCAATTGGTGGTTTTGTTAGAGCTGAATTTGTGTATGAAGATGAAATTCAAGCCACAAATAATGTTCCTTCAGAAATTGTTTCCAGAAAGGTTGAAACACTTAATGCGAGTATCGGTATTAGTGATGAAAATCTAGGTTGGAATGTTCTGATTTATGGGCGTAACATTACTGAAGATGAGTACCCTCAGACTTCTTTCCCTGTTCCAGGTATAAGTGGCCAATATGCCCTTTATCCTAATGAGCCTAGAATGTTTGGTATTTCAATCGGCAAAAAATTCTAATAAATCAAATTTATTAGTATTAATCGGGCGGCTTTCGAGCCGCCCTTTTTTTGTTTAAAATTTGAAAATGCTTGATTAGGCTTAAAAGAATGCTTGTGCGCCGGTTTGCGATCTACCCAGAATTAACGCATGAATATCATGCGTCCCCTCATAAGTATTCACTGTCTCAAGGTTTTGCAGATGACGCATGACATCATATTCAGATGAAATGCCATTGCCGCCATGCATATCTCTGGCCTGTCTGGCAATATCCAGCGCTTTACCGCAATTATTTCTTTTCATGAGGCTGACGGCTTCCGGTGCGGCATTGGCATTATCAATCATCCGCCCAAGTCTCAAGGCGCCCTGAAGACCCAGTGCAATTTCAGTTTGCATATCTGCCAGTTTCTTTTGGAACAATTGTGTATGCGCCAATGGCTTGCCAAATTGTTTTCTGTTCAGGCCATAGTCACGCGCCGCATGCCAGCAAAACTCTGCTGCACCCATGGATCCCCAGCTAATGCCATAACGTGCCCTGTTAAGGCACCCAAAGGGGCCCTTCAGCCCTTCTACGAAGGGAAGGAGGTGATCTTCGCTAACTTCAACATCATTCATGATGATTTCACCTGTAATGGAGGTGCGTAGAGAAAGCTTATTATGGATTTTCTTGGCTTCGAGACCTACCATGCCTTTTTCAAGCACAAAACCCCGAATGGAGTTGTTGTGTGCTGCCGATTTTGCCCAGATAACAAACACATCGGCAATCGGGGCATTGGAAATCCAGATTTTTGATCCGGTGATTTTATAGCCATTGTCGGTTTTTTCAGCCACGGTTTTCATCCCTGCAGGGTCAGAACCGGCTTCGGGTTCGGTTAAGCCAAAGCAGCCAATTTTTTCACCGGATGCAAGGCTCGGCAAATATTTATCTTTTTGTGCGTCGCTGCCATAGGCATAGATAGGGTAAATAACAAGGCTGGATTGAACCGACATCATGGAGCGATAGCCGCTATCAATGCGCTCAATTTCTCTGGCAACCAGACCATAGGAAACATAATTCGCGCCGACGCCGCCATATTTTTCCGGCAATGTGACGCCGAGCAAACCAACCTTACCCATAAGTGGGATGGTTTCAGTATCCTCGATCTCATCCTCATAAGCCTTACGAACCTTCTCTACCAAATGTTGATTGGCAAATGCGCGCGCCGAGTCTCTGAACATTTTTTCTTCATTGGAGAGTTGATCTTCCAAAAGAAAAGGATCATCCCAAATAAAATTATCCATATTGGGACGGTTAACTAAGTCTAAGAGATTTTGTTCATCTTCAATCGGTGCTGAACTCATGAGAATGCCTTCTGATAAATGACATCCAATCTTAATAGATGTTTACTTATCAATCCTAGTCGGCAAAGGTAAATCATATCAATTATTTAATCTGTTTCAGGAGAAATAATTTGTCGCATAATAATAACTCGTCGCAGATTTCACAAACAGATACCGGGTCACGCATGAGCAGTCATTTGCTCTTGGCGCTACTGACCTTCATCAATATTTTGAATTTTGTTGATCGGCAACTCATTGCCAGCTTTGCAAATGATATAAAGCCGGATCTGGATTTGAGTAATTTCCAATACAGTCTGCTGACTGGCCTTTCATTCATTTTGTTTTATTCGATAATGGGTCTGTTTATGGGCACACTTGCCGATAGACTGCACAGGCCACGGCTTCTGGCATTTGGGCTTGGTTTATGGAGTCTGTTTACTGCATTTTCCGGCATGGCGAGGAGTTTCACAGCGATGCTGATACCGCGTATGCTGATTGGTGTGGGGGAAAGTGTTGCAACGCCGACGTCGCTGTCGCTTTTATCAGATAGATACAACAAGGCCGAATTAGGTCTTATATCTGGCATATATTATTTGGGTGTGCCGCTTGGGATTGCCACCAGCCTTTTGATTGCAGGATATATCGGCCCGTTGATTGGCTGGCGTATGTGTTTCCTGTTGATTGGCGCTGTCGGCGTTGTCATCGCGCTGTTTGTGTTGTTCCTTCCTGAAACACCGCGTCAGGGGCTTACGTCAGACCCTCAAAATGTTGAAAAAATGCCTTTTAAAGAGATTGTTTCAAATATTATGAGGCTTATTAAGCAATACGACTCGCTTCGCTATGTCATTATTGCGGGTGTGACGTTCCATTTTATGCTCGGGGCAGCAGCTTTTGAGCAACTCTGGTTAGTACAGGAAAGAGGTTTTGAGAAATCCGATATTCTTGTGAAGTCAGGTTGGATTGCAGTATTTGCCGGCATCACGGGTAATCTTGCGGGTGGTCTGCTTGGTGACATCTGGCAGAAAAAAACCAATAGCGGCCGGCCCATGTTTTTATTTTGGGCATTTCTTATTTTATTTCCAATTGGTCTGATGTATCGCCTCGCCGACCCGAATGCGCCAATTTTTTGGGTTGGGATGTTTGCCGCTTATTTTCAATTGGGTCTCATATATGGCCCAAGTTTTTCGACCGTGCAGGAATTATCATCCCCCAGATACAAAGCGACGCTCATTGCTTTTTACATCTTAACCATGAATCTTGTCGGCCTGGGTGTTGGTGGGACGCTTGCTGGTATTCTGGCAGATGTACTCGTTAATAATAATGTTGCAGAACCTTACACAATCACACTTATTGTTTTTTCTGTGCTGGCAGCGTCCGGTATCCCGTTACTTTATATTTCCGGAAAACGGTTTTTTGCCGACCGCGTAGACTTGCTGAACAGCCTCGATAAATAAGACATTTTATCAACACCATTTAAATTTACTTCACATATTAAAAAAAGTATATCGTATGGAGCTTTTATTTATAAATAATCCGAGTAATCCAAATGCAAAATCGTAAAGTTATTAATGATTTACACGTTGATGAACTCTTAGTTGATTTCGTCGCCAATGAAGCCACACAAGGACTAGACATTTCAGCAGAACAATTCTGGCAAGCCTGTTCAAATATCCTATCTAAACATGCCCTGACCAATAAGGAATTGCTGGCAAAGCGTGATGCGTTGCAAAAACAAATTGATGAGTGGCTTGCCGGTCGTGCAGGACAGGCATTTGATACGGCGGCCTATCGTCAGTTTCTTGAAGATATTGGTTATCTTCTGCCCGAAGGTGAGGCTTTTTCAATTGAGACGGATAATGTAGACCCTGAAATTGCTGATATTGCCGGCCCTCAACTTGTTGTGCCGGTTAAAAATGCCAGATATGCGTTGAACGCTGCCAATGCAAGATGGGGCAGTTTGTACGACGCTTTTTATGGTACAGACGTCATCTCCCGTGAAGGCGATTTAGCACCAGAAGGAAGTTATAATCCTTTGCGTGGCGCTGAAGTTATTAAGCGCGCCAAAGCGTTCCTCGATGATTTCGTCGGACTTGAAAATGCAAGCCATGCTGATGTTACCGCTTATCAAATTGTGGATGGCGTGTTACAGGCAACTCTCTCATCTGGCGATTTGACATTTTTTGTCTCGCCTGAAAAATTTATCGGCTATCAAGGTTCTGCTGATGCACCAACTTCTCTTTTGTTGTGCAACCATGATCTGCATATTGATATTATCATTAACCGCGAGCATCCGATTGGTCGGGATGACCCGGCAGGCATTGCAGATGTTGAACTGGAGTCAGCAGTAACAACAATTATGGATTGTGAGGACTCTGTCGCGGCTGTGGATGCTGAGGATAAGGTAGAGACTTATCGTAATCTTCTAGGTCTATTACGCGGGGATTTGGCCTGTGACATGGTTAAGGGTGGTCAAACAATCACCCGGTCATTGAATAAAAACCGTGATTATATGACTGCCAGTGGCGCACCGGTGACATTAAGAGGGCTGAGCCTCATGCTTATCCGAAATGTCGGGCACTTAATGACCAACCCCGCCATTCTGGATGCAGACGGCAATGAAATCCCTGAAGGCATCATGGATGCGTTGATGACCGGCCTATTGGCTTGGCATGATTTGAACAAAGCTGATGCCGCCGCAAAAAATAGCCCTGCTGGTTCGGTCTATATTGTGAAGCCGAAAATGCATGGGCCTGAAGAAGTGGCTTTTTGTAATCAGCTTTTTGCCGATGTGGAAACAGAGCTTGGTCTCAAGCCGCTAACGTTAAAAATTGGAATTATGGATGAGGAACGCCGCACGACCCTTAATCTCAAAGAATGTATTCGTGCTGCCAAACAGCGTGTAATTTTTATCAACACAGGTTTTCTCGACCGCACAGGCGATGAAATTCATACATCCATGATGGCCGGGCCAATGATCCGTAAAGCGGATATGAAAGCGTCGTCATGGCTGACGGCTTATGAAGATTGGAATGTGGATGTCGGGCTTGAATGCGGGCTTAAAGGCAAGGCACAGATTGGCAAAGGAATGTGGGCAATGCCGGATCTGATGGCGGATATGCTGAATACCAAAATAGGTCATCCAAACGCCGGGGCTGATTGTGCATGGGCACCGTCGCCGACTGCGGCAACTATTCATGCGCTTCATTATCACATGGTGGATGTGAACGCGGTTCAAGACACTCTGGCGTCGCGCCCACGTGCTGCAATTGAAGATATTTTATCCATTCCGGTTGCCGAGCGCCCAAATTGGGGTGAAGGGGACATTCAGCAGGAATTGGATAATAATGCACAAGGTATTCTTGGCTATGTTGTGCGCTGGGTTGAACAAGGTGTTGGCTGCTCTAAAGTGCCGGATATTCATAATGTCGGCCTGATGGAAGACCGCGCTACACTGAGGATTTCCAGCCAGCATATGGCGAACTGGTTGCATCACGGTATTGTTGATGAGGCGCAGGTGATGGAAACCATGAAACGCATGGCTGCTGTTGTGGACGGTCAGAATGCAGGTGATCCAGAATATAAACCAATGGCAGGTAATTTTGAGGGTAGTATTGCTTTTCAGGCGGCTTGTGATTTGGTGTTCAAAGGCAAAGAACAGCCAAGCGGCTATACCGAGCCTCTCCTGCATCAAAGAAGGTTGGAATTTAAAGCCTCTTAAGTCCAGATGATACTAAGATGCTGTTTTGCGTCTAATAAAGCTGAAGGTGAGAGCCGCCAGCCCACTGCATGCAGATAAGGCGAGTAGTCCAGTCATGGTTCGGGATGCGCCTATAGGGGTTACACCGAGCAGGTTGTTCATCAATGTCAGAGCGGTAATGGCTGAGACAATACCTGCCGTGACGTCTATAAAATACCTGTTGAGGGTTAAAAACCTTGATATCTGCGCTGCCACAATTAGGGAAATAATCAATCCAATCCCAAATATGGTTGAGTAGAGGGGAGAAAGATGCACCAGATCATGACTGATTGTTGCCAGCCAGACATTATTCGGTACGTCAATACCCATGTAAATGATCTCCATCATGGCAAAACTGGTTACCAATGAAATGCCCAGAAGGTTTAGTATCACCATTGCGGGAACAAAAGCGTAGATGAGTGTCAAAATTGATTTTATAATCTTTGTCATAACTATCTTTTAAAATGGACAGACGTAATTTATATCCGGAAATATGATTAATATGAAATATCTTGCAAGAATAATTTTAGCTTTTTTCTTTTTTGGCGTTGGGGTTTTTGAGCAACCGGCATCAGCAGTTGATTACCGTTTGGTGAAAATCACTGATGAACTGGATATGCCATGGGGTTTGGCTTTCCTGCCTAATGGTGATTTGCTGGTGACGGAGCTTTCAGGTTCTCTTAGACGTGTGAGTAACGGCAAGGTATCTGACCCTATACTAAATGTTCCAGACGTCCTTTATGAGGGGCAGGGAGGTTTGATGGATGTTGTTCTGCACCCAGATTTCGCTGCAAATAATCTTGTCTATCTGACTTATGCTGCGGGGACATCCGATGCCAATCATTTGGTGTTAATGCGCGCCCGCCTTGAGAATGATGCGCTCGTGAGTCCTGAAACACTTTATAAAACCCAAAACCGCAATCGCCCTGTGCATTATGGTGGCAGACTTGTGTTTTTGAATGATGGGACAATTATCCTCACGCATGGTGATGCTTTTGATGAGCGTGAAAAGGCGCAGGATTTAGGTTCCAGCACAGGAAAAATTCTGCGTCTGACCGAAACGGGCGGCGTACCTTCTGATAATCCATTTGTTAACCAATCCGGTGTGCAACCGGAAATTTTCAGTTATGGGCATCGTAATGCTCAGGCGGTCGTCTATGATCCGCAATCAAACCGGATTTATACGCATGAGCACGGGCCGCGCGGCGGCGATGAGCTTAATTTGATGCGCCCCGGTGTGAATTATGGCTGGCCTGCAATTACCTATGGAATTGATTATAGCGGAGCAAAAATCTCGCCTTATACATCCTTGCCGGGCATGGAACAGCCTTTGATCTATTGGGATCCTTCAATCGCACCATCGGGCATGACCTTGTATCAGGGTGATATGTTCCCTGAATGGCAAGGGGATTTGTTCATGACCAGTTTAAGGTTTAAAAATGTTTATCAGGTGGAAATGCAGGATGGGCAACCCGGCACCCAACAAACGCTATTTGAGGACATAAATGAACGGCTTCGTGATATACGAACTGCCCCTGATGGGAGCTTATATATCCTTGCTGAGGGAAAGAGTGGAACCATCTGGCAGGTTTTGCGTAAATAGCGGGCAATAGGGGTAGACGTTTCACTGCATCTGCCCTATAAAACCTCAACTATTTTATGGAGTTTAAAAATGGCTGTACCAAAGCGAAAAACGACACCGTCCAGACGCGGTATGCGACGTGCTTCTGATGCGCTGAAAAACCCTACTTATGTCGAAAATCCGGATAGCGGCGAATTGCATCGCCCTCATCATATTGATTTGAAAAGCGGCATTTATCGTGGACGTCAGGTTATTGAGCCAAAAGACTAAGTATCAATAACTTTTTCTGATTTATGAATTTCTGAAATCGCCTGCATCGCGGGCGATTTTTCTTTTGGCAGACCATTTATTTCTACTACCGGGACTGCACCTGTAAGACTGTTACAAATAAATATGTAATCAGCCTCCTGAACTTGAGCCAGAGTCAGGCTTTCTTCTCTTATCGGTGCGCCATCTAGTTTGCCCATATTCAATATTTCCCCCCGGATAATGCCATCCAGTGTCCCATCACTTATCGGTGGGGTAATCCAATTATTATTCTTAAAGATAAAAATATTTGATGCGGCAGCACAACACACAAGCCCCGCTTCATTAAGCAACAAAGCTTCATCAGCCCCGGCAGAGGTGGCCTCTCTTCGGGCGAGGATATTATCCATATAAGAAAGTGACTTAATTCTGCTTGTCAGATTCGCAGAAGGGCGACATAGGGTGCTGACATGCAAAGTTACTGACTTTGGTGGTGGTGGGCAGGGAGCGGCTGTAAGGAGCCAGTTAGGTTGTGCATCCTGGCTGATAGCCAGACCGCGCCCTCCATTGCCGCGACTGACGGAGAGCCGCAACACAAAAGACTGTGATTGATCAGTATTAGTTTCACCTGTAGTTACACTGTGCATGTGATTGATAAGATCTTGGCAGACGCTCTGGATATCATTGGGGGAATAGGGAATGTTTATATCAACAAGGTCGAGCGCAGTGGTCAAGCGATGCCAGTGTTGATCAAAATAAACCACCCCAATACCGGTCGCATAAAGAGTTTCAAAAACCCCGTCACCGAGCAGAAAACCTCTGTCTGTTGGAGAGATTGTGCCGGAGTTCTCAAAATTGCCGTTCAACCATATCATGTCTTATCCAGCCTTAATCATTTCCGGCATTTCATCAGATGTAAAAGCATCATGAATAATGCCTGCACAAGTGAAAAAATTGGACAGCAGGTGATGCCCATTTTGCGTTAGAATGCTTTCAGGATGGAATTGATAGCCGTAAACTTTATCGGCATCATTTGCCAGCGCCATCACAACCCCATCTTGAGAATGTGCAATTTCAGTCAGTCCTTCAGGTGTCTGAGTAACGCATAGCGCATGATAGCGCGCAGCTTCAAATGGCATCGGGAGATTGTTGAATAAGGCATGTTGCGCATGATGGATATTATCAGATATGCCATGACGCGGGCGTGGAGCGCGATCAACTGAGCCGCCATAAGCTACGGCAATCGCCTGATGACCCAGACAGACCCCCAATATTGGAATTTTTCCGCGAAATTGACGCACAAGTTCGATGCTGATACCTGCTTTTTCAGGCGTAGCAGGGCCGGGTGAAATAATAATGGCCTCAGGATTTAACTGTTCAATGGCGGTTATATCAACTGCGTCATGACGCACAACCACACGGTCAAGGCCAAGCTCTCCAATATAGCGCGCCAGTGTATGAACAAAGCTGTCATAATTATCAATCATTAAAATCATGATGATATTTTCTCATCTCCTCGTCTCTCAGCTTCAGCACCGATGGCCGTTATAAGTCCACGGGCTTTATCGAGTGTTTCGAGATATTCCGCTTCGGGTTGACTGTCAGCAACAATTCCGCCGCCTACTTGGAAGGTGATTTTTTTGTCACGGATTATAGCGGTTCTAATGAGAATATTTGTATCCATAGCGCCATCAAAACCGATATAGCCCAGTGCGCCTGTATAAGGCCCTCGGATGTTATTCTCAAGCTCGGCGATAATTTCCATAGCACGAATTTTCGGGGCGCCGGATATGGAGCCACCTGGAAAACAAGCTTCAAGCAAATCCGGTGGTGACATGCCACTGCGGAGCTTGCCTGAGATTATGGATACCAGATGATGAACCGTTTCAAAGGTTTCAGGCTCACACAGAGCTGAGACTTTCATACTCCCGTCTTCGCAAACCCGCGATAAATCGTTGCGTAGGAGGTCAACAATCATCACATTTTCAGCTCTATCTTTTTGACTGGTTTTAAGTTCTTCCAGCAATGCTTTGTCAATTATAGGGTCTTCACTTCGAGGACGTGTGCCTTTAATCGGGCGCGTCTCTACACGCTGATGTTTACATTCCAGAAACCGTTCAGGTGAGGCTGAGGCAAGAGCCCAGTTGCCGAAATTGGCATATCCGGCAAAAGGCCCCGGCGAGATGTGCCGTAGGCGCGCGTAATAGGTTAAGGGCGTGTCATCTGAGGCAAGGTGACCGCTAAATCTGTGGGATAAATTCGCCTGAAAAATATCTCCGGCATGAATGTAATCAATGACTTTTTGTACCCGTGACTTAAAAACAGATGCTTCTAAATCGGCAGTTATATTGCCATCCATTATGCCGGATGCCGGGAAATGCGCAGCAGGCATATTGGGCAGACCATGCAGAGTCTTTTTTAAATTTTCAATTTTGAGGCGGGCGAGATTGCTGCGTTCTGCAGCTCCATGGGCGGGAAAACCTGTCGAAAAGACAAAACAACGATGCGTCTGGTGGTCAAAGCCTAGCACGAGGTCATAAAAACCTACCGCCATATCAGGAAGCTGGGTATCGTCAACAGCATAGGGTGGTTGATGAGGTGGCAAATTTTCAAGACTTTGCGCTAAATCATAACCAAACAGGCCGGCCGCGCCGCCTTTAAATGGAGGGGCATTGGGCAAACGCGTCTCAAGTCCTGTCCAGTCCTCTTGCCATTGCGCCAGTTTGGTTTTCAGAACAGAGAAGGGGTTCCCTGGCGGGTTTTTAAGCGTCAAAGTTTCAAATGGATCATGCATGATAAAACTATAACGCCCGGCCGGGTGTTGCGTATTAGCGGAATCTAGCCATATGGCATAGGGCGTTTCGGCAATTGCTGAGAAATAAGCAAGTGGGTCAACCCAAGAGAGTTCCTCGGCAATCGCACCACTCGCCATTATGTGTGTCTCGACCATTATATCCCGACCGTGATATTTGCTACTGGCATGAAACAGGAGCCTTAAAAATTGTCTTTCAGGGAACGTATCTCGGCAAATACATCAACAATATCCGCACCTGTCATGCCCAAATGGTTTTGAATATCGGAATCCCCTGCACGCAAAAATGGATTGGTTGCAAGCTCAACAGCAATAGAGGCAGGAACGGTGGGTTTATCTTCAGACCGTAGTGTTTTAATGTCCTCAATGCGGTCGGCAAGGTTTTGATTGCCGGGGTCAACTGTCACAGCAAACCGAGCATTCGCCTCGGTGTATTCATGGGCGCAATAAATAAGTGTCTCAGGCGGAAGGTTGGCTATTTTCTTGAGAGACGACCACATTTGTTGCGGTGTGCCTTCAAACATACGCCCACACCCCAACATAAATAAAGTGTCACCAACAAAAGCACAGCTACTTTCAAAGAAATAATAGGCAATGTGTCCCTTAGTATGCCCGCCGACATTGAGAATTCTTATCTGTTCACCTCCCAGTGAAATCATATCCCCATCATCAAGAGCTTCGTCTAATCCCGGGATTTTGTCAGCCTCACCAGCTGGACCAAATATTTTACATCCGGTTTTTTCTTTCAATTCCAAATTGCCGCCAATATGGTCGTAATGATGGTGAGTGTTGAAAATGGCAGTAAGAGTCCAGTTTCTTTCTGCTAATGCCGCGAGCAGAGGCGCTGCATCGGGTGTATCAATACTCGCAGTTTCACCGCTGGACGCGTGATGCACCAGATAGCCATAATTATCATTCAGACAGGGAATTTGGATAATCTCAATTTCTTGCATCATATTTTCACCTTGTTTGAGTTAATTTAGCCTGTCTATAAGCATTTTGCCATTTGTTCTGCTAAGTTATTTATATGCGCTTTGACATTCTGGATTTGAAAGAATTTTACGCCGGGAAAATCGGGCAGCTTGCGCTTGAGTTATTGTCTGAGCGGCTGGTTGAAAGATGGCCGTCGCTGAAAGATCAGCGACTGTGTACGATTGGATATGGTTTGCCTTATATCGAACGCATCTGGCCGGAGGATAACGCTACAGCCTTTATGCCCGCCACCATGGGTGTTGTGCCTTGGCCTGAGGGTAAGGAAAACAAAACAGCCCTGGTTAATGAGGTGCATTTGCCTCTGGCTGATAATTCGGTTGATTGTGTTTTGATTATTCACGCGCTTGAGGTGACATACGACCCTGAGACCATGATGCACGAACTGTGGCGCGTTCTGGTGCCCGGTGGGCGTGTGCTTATTGTCGTGCCGTCTCGTAGTGGTATCTGGGCTCGCCGGGATGTGACCCCATGGGGCAGTGGACGTCCCTTTAGTCGTCGTCAGCTAAGGCATTTATTACGCGATGCCGGTTTCTCCCCCTTGATTTGGACCGCGTGTCTTGCCGCGCCCCCCATGCGCTGGTCGTCAATGGCGCGTATCGCCAAATTGATAGAACGTCCAATGCGGCGGGCTTTACCGCAACTATGTGGTTTGAATATTGTTGAAGCCCAGAAGCTGGTTTATGCACCTGTTAACCGTGCCAGGAGTCGTTCATTTGTGCTGAAGCCGGTATCAAGGCCGGCGCTTATCCCGCGAATGGATAAGTTTTAAGTCACTTCTCGGTATGAGAAGAGACAACAAACAAAGCTTGCTCAGCGATTAAGTTCATCAAAGGCCCTGCTGAGCTTTCTATATGTTTGATTTTATCATTAGAGAGTATGAAGCTTTTTTCGATTTTCAAATCCAGCTCATCACATAGGGCAATAAAATCCTCAATTGTGCAGAGATGAATGTTCGGCGTGTTATACCATTGAGCGTATAATGTGGATGTGACCGGCATGCGGCCTTTAAACATGAGATAAAATCTCACGCGCCAATTAGCAAAATTTGGGAAAGACACAATGAGCTTTTTACCAATCCGTGCCAATTCTTTCAGCACTGAGTCAGGACGCTGGGTGGCCTGCAAAGTTTGGCTTAAAATAGCATAGTCAAAACCATTATCCGGGAAGTGCTTGAGATCTCTGTCTGCATCGCCTTGAACGACTGACAGACCACGGGCCACGCAAGCGTTCACTCCGGCCTGTGATATTTCCACACCTCGCCCGTCAATATTTTTTTCTAATTTCAATAGGTCGAGTAAATCGCCTTCCCCACAACCAATATCCAGCACCCGCGACTCACTAGGAATGAGATCGCAAATAAGTTGTAAATCCTTACGGCCTGTAACATTGGCTGCTGAAGCATTGTTTTCACTCATGCCAGCCCCCGGTCTTTGGCGACAGAACTGAGAAACCCATTCAATGTTTTAAACATCTCCGGCTCATCAAGCAGAAAGGCATCATGCCCTTTATCACTTTCTATTTCAACAAAGCTAACATTTGCACCGGCGGCATTAAGTGCGCGCACAACATGGATGCTTTCAGAAGTCGGAAACAGCCAGTCACTGGTGAAGGAGACAACACAGAAGCGGGTATTGGAATTGGTAAATGCTTCAGCGAGCTTACCGTTGTGTTCTGCTGCTATATCAAAATAATCCATGGCGCGGGTGATGTAGAGATAGCTATTGGCATCAAAGCGTTCCACAAAAGTGAAGCCCTGATGGCGTAGATAGCTCTCAATTTGGAAGTCAGCTTCAAAGCCATAGCTCAGCGCGTCACGGTCTTGGAGATTACGTCCAAATTTCCGTGTTAAGGCTGTTTCTGACAAATAGGTGATATGTGCCGCCATGCGCGCCACAGCCAAACCTTTTCGAGGTTGTGTTTTCTCTGCATGATAATTGCCACCATGCCAGTCAATATCCGCCATAATGGCCTGACGCCCGACCTCATGAAAAGCGATGTTTTGAGCTGAATGGCGGGCAGAACCGGCAATGGGAATAGCACTGAATACTTTTTCGGGAAATGAATTGGCCCACTCCAACACTTGCATGCCGCCCATTGACCCGCCAATAACTGTCAATAGGGTGACGATACCCAATGCGTCGAGCAATTTTTCTTGCGCGCGCACCATGTCTGTAATGGTGATGACCGGAAAATCCAATCCATATGGCTTGCCGGTCTCAGGATTAATACTCGCTGGGCCGGTAGAACCGCTACATCCACCGATGACATTACTGCAAATGATGAAATATTTTTCGGGATCTAAAGGCTTGCCGGGTCCAATCATGGTGTTCCACCAGCCCGGGCGCTGGGTCATTGGATTGTCACCTGCTGCAAATTGATCGCCGGTGAGGGCGTGGCAAATTAAAATGGTATTGGATTTGTCAGCATTCAGTTTACCCCAACTGCAATAGGCCACAGAAAATGGTTGTAAGCTTTCCCCGCTCACCAATTGTAAGGCGGAGTCAAAAACATGAACCTTGCTTTCGCCCCCAATAGACCCTTTATCTGACGTATCTGACTGTATTTCCTGCATAATTATCCGTAAATGACGCGAACTGTTAAAAATGTCAATCTATGCTTTGATTTTAAGTATTTACGCTATTATGACTACCATTCTTAGGTGCATGTTGGATAGAACAAGATGACTGAAGAGACAGGACATAAAATGCTCGGCTTGGAAGAAATTCGTGAGCAGATAGATGAAACAGATAAGGCTATTTTGGAATTGCTCGCGCAACGTTCCAGATTGGTGTCTTCTGTTGCCGAAGTGAAGGCGCAATCTGGCGATAGCCGGATATTGCGTCCGGCGCGTGAAATCGTTCAAATGCGGCATTTTCTGACATGGTTTAAGGAGCGGGGGCTGGATATGCCGGTCTCAGGGTTTTCGGCTATCTGGCGTGAAATAATTGCGGCTTCAGTCAGTCAACAGACGCCCCTGCGAGTCATGCATCTGTCTGAGACGCTGACCACTGCGCGTGAGAGATTTGGCAATGCTGCAGAATATCTGATGATTGATAATCCAAATGATGCTTTGGGGCAACTCGATGCAAATGCCAATACCATAGCCGTTTTCCCGCTGGACAATTCGACTTGGTGGGAAAATCTTCCAGAGGGTGTGACGGTTTTTGGTGCCTTGCCCTATTTAAGTCAGGCGAGCAAAGCGGATATTAAATCCCTTTGCGTCGGTTGTATTGCTATAGAGCAGTCAGGTGAGGATGTGACTTTGCTCAGTTGTCCAAAAGAGGAATTTCCGTCGAATGACAAAGACACGCATATTCTGACCAGTTCCGAAACACATCACCTCATTATGGTTGAAGGGTTTATGAATACCGATAGGATTGGTGAGTTGGTAGGCAGTTTTGGAAGCCTAGAAATTATGGACTCGCTTTTGGCCGGAGAGAAAAGCTGATGACAGGCCCTCAACCCAGACACGGGATTATGGACTTGCCGCCCTATGTTGGTGGTAAAGAGTCTCTACCCGGGCAGGAAAAAATATTTAAACTCTCAGCGAATGAGAACCCACTCGGCGCCAGCCCTAAGGCGCTGGAAGCTTATCGCATGGCCGGAGAAAATCTGGAGATTTATCCGGATGGGCATAGCGTTGCTCTGCGGGAGGCGCTCGCCAAGGCTCATGGGCTGGATGTTAACAAAATTGTTTGCGGGTTTGGTTCTGATGAATTGCTGCAAATTATGGCGACGGCTTACTTACAGCCTGGCGATGAGGCTATTCATACTGAACATGGTTTTCTGGTCTATAAGCTAGCCAGTCAGGCGACAGGCGCTCGGCCTGTCGGCGTGGCTGAAACCAATCTGACAGCAGATGTGGACGCTATCTTGGATGCAGTGAGTGACAAGACTAAAATTGTTTTTCTGGCAAATCCTAATAATCCGACCGGCACAATGATTTCAGCTTCCGAGGTGCGCCGTCTGCATGCTGGATTACAGGATAATGTGCTTCTTGTTCTGGATGGGGCTTATGCAGAATATGTCGGGATAGCTGATTATGAAGATGGATTTGGACTGGTCGAAGAAACACAGAATGTTGTAACGACACGCACTTTTTCTAAAATATACGGCTTGGCGGCGCTGCGGCTGGGGTGGGCTTACTGTCCCGAACCGATTGCGGCGGTGATAAACCGCCTGAGAGGGCCTTTTAATGTGTCTACACCGGCTCAATTGGCCGGTATTGCGGCAATAGAAGATCAGGCGCATGTGCAGGCATCTATTAAGCATAATGATGTATGGCGCGACCGGCTTTTCCAGCAGATAAGCGGGGCAGGGTTTGAGGTTTTACCCAGTCATGCCAATTTCCTGCTTATTAAATTTGACCACGAAAGTGGACTTAGCGCCTTACAAGCTGAACAAAAACTCAATGAGCGCGGATTAATTTTGCGCGGGCTGACGGCCTATGGCCTTCCCGATGCGCTTCGGCTGACGATTGGCACTGAAGAAGCCAATAAATTGGTTGCAGAGGCTTTCCAGGAAATGGCTGAAAATAATGGATAAGCCACATATCACTCTTATCGGCATGGGTCTTATCGGGTCGTCAATCGGGTATGCGCTTAAACGCGGTGAACTCGCATCGCATATAACAGGTTATGCGCGAAGTGCGGCTACTCGCGAGAAGGCTTTGAGCCTTGGTTTCGTTGACAGTATAGCAGACAGTCTGCAACAGGCGGTTGCTGATGCTGATATTGTGTTTTTAAATGTGCCCGTCGGCATGATTGCCGATATTGTAAAGGACATGGCGGCATCATTAAAACCGGGTGTGCTTATTACGGATGTCGGATCTGTCAAAAAATCAGTTATGAATGCTGTAGATGCATATTTGCCTGAAAACGCGACCTTCATACCTGCGCACCCGATTGCCGGAACGGAACTTTCAGGCCCCGAAGCCGGTTTTGCTGAATTATTTGATAATCGTTGGTGCATCCTCACACCAGATGCAGAAACCGATAAACAAGCTGTAAAGACAGTTTCAGATTTATGGCAGGCCATGGGGTCTGATGTGGAAATTATGGATGCTGACCACCATGATCTTGTACTGGCAATTACCAGCCATGTGCCGCATTTAATCGCTTTTAATATTGTAGGCACTGCTGCTGATTTAGAGGCCGTGACACAAAGTGAGGTAATTAAATACAGCGCGGGCGGTTTTAGAGACTTTACCCGTATCGCAGCTTCTGACCCTGTCATGTGGCGTGATGTGTTTATGAATAATGGTGAGGCAGTGCTGGAAATGCTTGCCCGATTCAGTGAGGATCTCACGAGTTTGCAACGCGCAATTAGATGGAAAGATGGTGAGGCGTTGGAGAAACTTTTCTCACGCACTCGCGATATTCGCCGCAGTATTGTTGAAGCCGGTCAAGATACGGATGACGTGAATTTCGGGCGTACTGAATCGCCGCATAAAACTGATTAGGTTTCAAAGTTTAGGCGCCGGGCCGATATCCAATAGTCCAAAAAATATTCGCCCGCGTTTAAAGGCAAGCGTCAGGGGGAAGGTATCTGCTTCTGATACATTTTTTTTTGTAGAGCCAGTTTTTAACTGCAGTGCGAAAGATAAGATGGCGACTTGATCTGTTGTCAAAAGGCCATGGGTCTGCAAGACGCGTAAAACCGATGCCATGTTTTCAAATTTCAGGTTGAGCGTTCCGTCTAGGTAACCTTCCATACTCCGCCCAAGCTGACCGTCCCCCTGAATGCCGAGTAACTCACCGGATGGCAGGTTTATATCCAGTGCTAGATTATCGAGCGTCATGGGTTCGCTTTTTTGGGGAGAGATTGGGAAATGTGTTTCCACAATCGTCTTTTTAAAACTAAGAATATTTTGATTATCAGTTTCTGCAAATATCAGATTACCGGCATTCAACAGCATGCGCGTCTGATTGGTTTCGGTGGGTAGAGTGTAAAATTGTATCTGGTCGGATGAGATATTCATTCCTTCAGCAAAAACCGGACGCACCTTTATGCTTGGGTTTTGCAGGTCTACAGAAATGCGTGCATCGGCGAAATAATCCTCGCCGTCTTTGTTCATGACATGGCTAGCCTGAATTGCATCTCCGCTAAGAGAAAGTTGGTCACCGGAATTCCCGTCAAAGTGCAAGCTTCCCTCTGCCCAAAAAATTGTGTGATTAAAGTCATAAAACATCCGTACGGCTGTCAGTTTGTCGCCTGAGAGATTACCTTGGGGTAGCTTGATGATATAATCGTCAATAACAATCCGGTACTGACTTGGAAAGCCATTGACTGAGACATTGTTGAAATTGATATCAGGGTTTTCATGTAGTATTTTTTTAATTTGAACTGCACCCATATACCAAAAACCTGAGGCTATAAGTGCAAGCGCCAGCAAAGCCATATAAGGCCAGAGGACGGCAAGCTTTCTTTTCATAGGGATGCCTGTCATTACGATAACACCATGTGATCCCCAGTTAGATCGAACAGGGAGAGTAAATACCGCACATATTCACCCAGCAAAAGGCCAAGCGTGCCTGGATAACGCCACCATGATTGTATTTGTACACCCGGCGCGTTCACGGGGTAGGGATGAATAAAAACATTTGGAATAACTCTCCGAAGCTCTATCAAGCTTCGTGGAATATGGTGAGTGCTTGTCACCATAATGATAGACCGATAACCATGAACCCGCACCCACATGGCAGTCTCCCCTGCATTGCCAACCGTGTTTGTGGCGCGGTAATCAAGATCAACACAACAAGAAATTTTGGCCACATCAAATTCGGCAAAACTTAAAATTTTGTCCATATCTGCAGATTTATGAACACCTGAAACCAATGCGCGTTTGGCATAGCCCTCGCCCAGCAAGGCAAGCCCTTGACGGATACGTTCATCAGACATGCCCGTTAAAATCACTATTCCATCAGCTGATGGTTTTTCGGGCGCGTTTATCGCGTCATAGCGTCGGCCCTGAGCAAATAATAAAAAGCTAATGACAAATAAAACTGCCAAGCCTAAGGCAATATAGAGAAGCGCGCTTAACCAGAGTCTATTTTCGCGGGGTTGGTCAAGTTTCATAACTAAGTCTCACCAAATTTACAACGCTTTGGCCAGCGTACGAATAACAAAGTTTCTGATAATCAGCCATGTCATTAAAATAGAAAGAAAAGGCACACCTAAAAGCAAAAGATAAAATTGCATATTTTCCATATCTGTCATTAGTGTGAAGAGCATATGAAAAATGCCCGCAGCAGCGCCGTAACCAATTGTGCAGGAAAGAAGAGAAAGTGTCAGAAATTGCCTTTCAAACTGACGCGAAATAAATTTATCGCGTGCACCAATAAGATGCAAAACCTCAACAGTCTCTTTATTTGTGCCAAGGCCGGCACGGGTTGCAAATATTATGACAGTTGCCGTTGCTATTGTGACAAGTATCAATATTAACCCGGCTAGCAATCTCAGGGTTTGCACACCACGTTCAAGATTCTGCCGCCACCGCCCATGCGTGTCGAGTTTTGCGCCGGGTGCAACTGCGCTTAATTCGATGCGTAGCCCTTTTTCATTAAACTTTTGCTCAGGATTGAGAATGACATCAATCATAACCGGTATGGGCAGGTCGGCAGTCACATTACCAGTGCCGAGCCACGGCTCGAGTAGTCCTATTAATTTTTCTTCCGGAATAATGTCGTAATTTCCAATGCCCCGGGTTCTTTTAAGAACGCGCTCAACAGCTTGAAGTTGGTCACTTGATGTCAAATTCTCCGTATCGGTAATTTGTACCGTTACGGCACCGGTAGCCTGTGTGAGCCAATTATGGGCGGCTTGATTGACTGTTAAAACAGCACCAAGAGCCAGACAGGCCAAAAAGCACATGGTTGCCGTTACGGCTCCAAGAGCCGGCCCGGCTACAGAATTACGGGGTAAGATTTGGGAGTTGCGAGCCATCAGTACTCCCCATATGTGGAGACAAGATTGCCTTGTTCCAGATGTAAGCGCGGATAGGGTGAGCCTTCCCATAATTGCTTGTCATGTGTTGCAATCAAAATGGTTGTGCCTTGTTTGTTTAATTCGGCAAATAGGCGCATTAGGCGCATGCCGATTTCTGTATCAACATTGCCTGTTGGTTCGTCCGCAATAATAACATTAGGACGCCCGACAACAGCGCGGGCAATGGCAGCGCGTTGTTGCTCCCCGCCTGACAGGGTTGTGGGAAATGCATTAATGCGGTCACCAAGACCCACCCAATTCATCAATTCCAGAATATTACTGCGATATTGGGTTTCCTTGATATTGCAAACCCGTAAGGGTAGAGACACATTTTCGTATAGCGTCAAATGGTCGAGCAGACGAAATTCCTGAAAGACCACACCGATACGGCGGCGAATTTCAGGCAGTGCCGCACGGGGCAAGCGCGCAGAGTCTTGGTTAAACAAAAACACTTTCCCTCCACTGGGTTTGCCCGCAAGGAATATCAGCTTGAGTAAGGAAGTTTTACCTGCGCCAGAAGAGCCGGTAAGAAAGTGAAACGATCCGGGTTTGAGTTCAAAGTTTATGTCCTGCAAAACATCCGTATTGTTATCGTAACGCAGAGATACATTTTCAAACCGGATCAAACCTGCCTCCACATTTTATGATGCCGCTTTCCATATTCCGTCAGCTTAGGCCTTTTTGAGCCAGTCAGGAACTTTTTCAAGCGCTAATATATCATCATATTGCGGGCGGGCTCTGATAATTTCAAATTTTTCATCATCAACCAAAACTTCAGGTGCGCTTAATCGGGTATTGTAGCTTGACCCCAATGATGCGCCATAAGCACCGCAGGTGAAAATAGCCAGCAAATCCCCTTGTTGAGGTTCAGGCAGACTTCTTTCAGAACCTAGAAAATCCCCGGTTTCACATACCGGGCCAACAACATCCCAAACATCTTCATCATTGGTGTTCGTAATGACAGGTTGAATGTCATGATAGGCCCCATAAAGAGTTGGGCGCATCAATTCTGTCATGGCAGCATCAACGATTATGAAGTTTTTGGCTTCCCCTTTTTTAGTCCTGATGACTGAGGTCACCAGAATGCCAGCATTGCCCGCAATGAGCCGCCCGGGTTCAAGAAAAATTCGACAACCGCTGTCGCCAAAAATCTCGCCAATCAGATTTGCATAATCCTCGGGTGTAGGTGGATGAACGTCATCAGGCGCATAGGGAATACCTAACCCACCACCTAAATCGAGCGTTGTAATATTGTGTCCGGCATCAGTCAGTTTTTTGAGAAGACCCGCGACTTTGACAAAAGCATTTTTGAAGGGGGCCAGTTCGGTAATCTGGCTACCTATATGAATATCAATGCCGACAATCTCCAGCCCAGGAAGTGTTGCGGCTTTTGCATAGCTGGCCTCAGCTTCGTCCCAAGCAATGCCAAATTTATTTTCAGCTTTGCCGGTGGAAATTTTCTCATGTGTGCCTGCATCTATATCGGGATTAACCCTCAGAGAAATCCGTGCTGTTTTGCTTTCTCTTGTGGCAACTTCAGATAGCTGTTCAAGTTCGGCACGGCTTTCAACATTAAATTGTGCAATGTCAGCATTAAGAGCAAAGGCCATTTCAGCTTCAGTTTTGCCAACACCGGAGAAAACGATTTTCTCGGCAGGAATGCCAGACAATAAAGCGCGTCTCAATTCCCCTTCGGAGACCACATCCGCGCCGGAACCTAAATCCGCAAGCGTTGCGATTACACCAAGATTGGAATTGGCTTTAACAGAATAGCAAATGGTTACATCATTTTGAGAAAATGCTTCTTTGAGCCGAGTGTAATGCTGTCTGAGGGTCGCAGTGGAATAGCAGTAAAAAGGTGTGCCAACATGTTCAGCCAATGCTGTTACATCTATATTTTCGGCAAATAGCCTGTCCTCGCGCCTGTTGAAATGATGCATGGATCTTGTGTCCTATTGTGACTCGTTCGTGATGTTGTCGATTATGTTGGTTTGATTGGGTAAATATAAATTCCCTTTAACACCACAAGCAGACAGAAACAGCGTACTGCCTATCATCAGATATATAAATCGTCTTGCAAAATGCGTCATATCATTACCGTTTAAACTTAATTCTGTTTTTAATCTAAGCTGTAGTTAATTTATTAAGCCATGCTTGCGCTGCAGCTTTCACATTTTCAGGCGCCGTGCCGCCATGGCTGGTCCGGCTGGCGACAGAATTGCTTGTACTCAACACATCAAAAATATCCTTGGTGATACGAGGGTCAACCTCCTGCATGCTTTCAAGGGGTAACTCATCCAACCTGCAAGCTTTTGTTTCAGCGAGTTGTACAATCTGACCTGTAATATGGTGCGCCTCACGGAAGGGCACATTCCCGACCCTTACTAGCCAGTCGGCTAGATCTGTTGCTGTTGAAAACCCTTCTTGCGCCAGGCTGGCCATGGCCTCGGCATTGATTTCCATGACCTGCATCATGCCTGACATGGCAGCGAGGCAAAGTGATAGATTATCCAGCGCTTCAAAAGTGCCTTTTTTATCTTCCTGCATATCTTTAGAATAGGCGAGGGGGAGCCCCTTCATTACCACCAGCAGTGCAGTCAGATGACCTATAAGATTTCCGGTTTTGGCTCTGATTAACTCTGCCGCGTCAGGGTTACGTTTTTGCGGCATGATGGACGAGCCGGTTGAAAACGCATCCGGTAAAATAAAAAATCCAAAAGGCGAGGAGGCAAAAACAACAATTTCCTCGGCAAGCCGAGATAGATGCGTCATGCATATCGCGCCCGCAGACAGGGTTTCCAGAACAAAATCTCTGTCAGATACACTGTCTATTGAATTATCCGTGGGTTTGTCAAAACCCAGCGCCTTTGCCGTCTGATGCCGGTCAATCGGGAAAGATGTTCCCGCCAGTGCTGCCGCACCGAGTGGGGATTGATTTAATCTAGCGCGTGCATCCTGTAATCTGCCCTTGTCCCGATCCAGCATTTCGACATAGGCAAGCAAATGATGTCCGTAAGATACTGGCTGGGCAATTTGAAGATGCGTAAAACCCGGCATAAGGGTGTCAGCGTGGCTCAGAGCAGTTTGCGCCAAAATGGTTTGCAAGGTTTGAATTTGTTGGTGCAAATGGTCAATTGTATCTCTGATGTAGAGTTTAAAATCCGTTGCGACCTGATCATTTCTGGATCTGGCGGTATGCAATCTGCCCCCAGCCGAGCCGATTATATCGGATAGCCGAGCCTCGATATTCATATGAATATCTTCAAGTGCTCTTGAGAAGGTAAATGTACCTTCGGAAATTTCTTTCTCTATTTGGTTAAGTCCGTCTAAGATGGTTTGTCCGTCTTCTTGAGACAAAATGCCGGTATCCATAAGCATTTGGCAATGCGCCATTGATCCCGCAACATCTTGATGTGCAAGTCGCTGGTCAAATCCGATGGAAGCATTAATTTCTTCCATAATATCATCGGGCCCGTCATCAAACCGACCGCCCCACATTTTTTGGCTCATATTAAACTCCTAAGGGAAGCATATAGAAACATGACAAAACCGACACCAAAAATAAGGCTTTTGCCGATAATTATCATTATTGCCTTCCTAAGCGGCGTTGCGGCTTTCTACATGACCAGCCCCCCCTCTGGCAACCCTGATGATGCAGTATCTGAACAAGAAAATACTGACACTGGCCCCACCTTGGTCGCGTCGCCCTACTCAGACTATGCGACGGGGAATTTAAAAAAAATGGTGTTCCACAAAACTCCCAAAATATTCAAAGAACTGTCATTCTTTAATGCAGCAGGAGAAAGCGTTGGGCTGGATATATTTGCGGGCAATTATGTTGTGTTGAATTTCTGGGCGACATGGTGTGTGCCTTGTCGGGAAGAAATGCCTTCACTTGATGCGCTTCAAACCCATTTTAAGGGTCAGCCTCTTAAAGTGGTTGCGCTGAGTACGGATCGAGGCAGTGCTGATAAGCCGAAAAAATTTCTCACTGATTTGAATATTAAGGAACTAGAGTTTTTCCATGACCCTAAAAGTCAAGCCGCAAGGGATACGGGGCTTTTTGGATTACCGACAACTCTACTGCTTGATATGCAAGGACGTGAAATTGGTCGGCTAGCAGGAGAAGCAGTTTGGGACGCGCCTGAAGTAAAAGTGTTTCTGGAAGCGTTAATCTCCGGTGAGCTAGAAGGAGAAACCGAGGTTTCAGCTCCTTAATATTCTTTGACAAACTCTAACGTGTCGCAACAGGGCTTTCCCCTGAATAGTCATAGAAGCCTTTATCAGTTTTAACACCCAACCAGCCAGCTTCGACGTATTTTGTCAGTAAGGGGCATGGGCGATATTTGCTGTCACCCAGCCCTTCATAAAGCACTTGCATGATACTCAGACAGGTATCCAGCCCGATAAAATCGGCAAGTTGCAACGGCCCCATAGGATGATTGGCGCCCAGTTTCATGGCCTTGTCTATGCTATCTACTGTGCCGACACCCTCATAAAGAGCGAATACAGCTTCATTGATCATGGGAAGGAGAACGCGGTTTACAATAAAAGCCGGAAAGTCTTCTGATAAGGCGGATGTTTTGCCAATGCGTTGCACCAACTCATTTGAGCTTTGATAGGTTTCATCCGATGTGGCAATGCCACGGATAATCTCAACAAGTTGCATCACCGGAACTGGATTCATGAAATGCATGCCAATGAATTTTTCCGGTCTATCAGTTGCCGAAGCCAGTCGCGTGATAGAGATTGATGATGTGTTGGAAGCAATAATTGTGTCAGGCCCTATAACGGCACAGACTTCTTTTAAGATAGATACTTTAAGCTCTTCATTTTCAGTTGCGGCTTCAATAACCATATCCACATCAGAAATATTATTAAGGCTGGCGGCAATATGAATTTGGCCGAGTGCTTTGTCTCTTTCCGCTTCAGTGATTTTGCTTTTTGCTGCCTGACGATTGAGGTTGCCGGTTATAGACGCTATGCCTGTTTCTATCCGATCAACAGATACGTCATTGAGCAAAACATCGCAGCCGGCGAGGGCAAAGACATGTGCAATGCCACTTCCCATTTGTCCAGCCCCAATGATTGCAATCCTCTGGATGCTCATAAAACTCTCCCAACAAGCAACCCTATAGATGCTTTATGTTATAGTGCGCTGTCGAGTTCAGGAACAGCGTTGAAAAGATCTGCCACAAGGCCATAATCCGCGACCTGAAAAATCGGTGCTTCTTCATCTTTGTTAATGGCAACGATGACTTTTGAGTCCTTCATGCCCGCCAGATGCTGAATTGCGCCGGAAATGCCGACGGCAATATACAGTTCAGGGGCGACAACTTTACCTGTTTGTCCGACCTGGTAGTCATTAGGCACAAAACCGGCATCAACTGCTGCACGTGAGGCACCAACAGCTGCACCGAGTTTGTCGGCAACGCTTTCTAGAATTGTGAAATTATCACCGGATTGCATGCCACGTCCGCCGGAAATAACAATTTTGGCAGAAGTCAGTTCAGGACGGTCAGAAACAGTTAGCTCTTCGCCAACATATTCTGAAATGCCTTTATCTCCGGTGCTGGTCAAATCTTCAACACTTGCAGACCCACCTTCTCCCGCTGCCGGGAAGGCGGTGGCGCGCACTGTCATGACTATTGTTGCGCTCGAAACTTTAACTGTTTGAATGGCATTACCTGCATAAATAGGACGTTCAAATGTATTGGCGTCAACAACAGCGGTAATGTCAGAAAGTTGGGGCATGTCCAAAAGCGCGGCAATCCGCGGCATGAAGTTTTTGCCATTGGTTGTAGCGGCAGTAATAATCGCACTATAGCCATCTGCCATACTAACGACGAGATCCGCAAGCGGCTCGGCGAGTAATTTGGCGAAGGCTGCATCATCGGCTTTTAAAACTTTGGCGACACCGTCAATTTTTGCGGCATCGGCTACAGCGTCAGCGCAATTTTCACCGGCAACAAGAAGGTGAACATCTTTGCCGAGCGCAATCGCCGCAGAAATGGCTTTTTTAGTGGCGTCTGCAATGGTCTGGTTATCATGTTCTGCAATTACGAGTGTATTCATGACAGGACTCCTGCTTCATTTTTCAGTTTATCAACTAATTCTTGAATGGTTTCGACTTTAACGCCGGCTTCCCGCACGGGTGGCTCGGCAACTTTAACGATTTCGAGTTGTGGGGTGACATCAACGCCATAATCTTCAGGTGTTTTCTCATCAATAGGCTTCTTTTTGGCCTTCATAATATTTGGCAATGAGGCGTATCTTGGCTCGTTCAAGCGCAAATCTGTTGTGACAATGGCCGGGAGGTTGAGCTTGATAGTCTGAAGCCCCCCATCAATCTCACGGGTCACACCAATATTGCCAGCTTCGGGCTTGATTTCAGAGGCAAAAGTACCTTGTGGCCAGCCCAGTAGAGCGGCCAACATTTGCCCAGTCTGATTGTTATCACCGTCAATGGCTTGCTTGCCGAGGATAACAAGGTCGGGGCTTTCAGCTTCCACGACACCTTTAAGTAGTTTGGCAATGGCAAGGGGTTCGACCTCTACATCCGTTTGGATGAGGATACCTCTATCAGCGCCCATTGCCAGCGCTGTTCTGATAGTCTCCTGCGCTTGCGCAGGGCCGACGGAAACCGCAATCACTTCAGTAGCTGTGCCTGCTTCTTGCAGACGCACAGCCTCTTCAACTGCAATTTCACAAAATGGGTTCATTGACATTTTGACATTCGCCAAATC
>CENJ01173916.1_pt1 | contig 27275 bp, 25 predicted proteins | sample 356161 | NCBI WGS metagenome assembly CENJ01 (sample SAMEA2619531, study PRJEB7988) | marine metagenome | biome: marine biome (ENVO:00000447); feature: surface water layer (ENVO:00002042); material: "saline water (ENVO:00002010), including plankton (ENVO:xxxxxxxx)" | depth 5 m | reverse complement strand
ACGCAAGATGGGATCGGCGCAATAAGGTCGTAGCCGTCTTCAATTGCTTGCAAAAACAGCGGCACGTTGCCGTCTTTTAACTGTTCGACTTTTTTCAAGTCGCCTAATTCCAATTTGGGCATGCCGCAACACTTAGCGTCTTGCAGCAGTTTGACCTCAATACCGTTGTGATTGAGGACCGCAATCATGTCCTCGACAACCCGAGGTTCGTTATGGTCGCCGTAGCACGTGACATATATCGCGACCTTGCCAGTGGTGCGCTCTGTCGCGACGGGCGCGGCAGCGACCGCATGGTCTGCAGGCAGACGCTTGGTCAAAGGGGTGGTTTCAAAGTGGGGTAGTGGCGCATCTTTATGAATGCCGACCATTGATTCGCCCATCTTACGTAAGGTCGGTGACGCGGCAGCCGCGTTCGCCATGCCTGCAATTCCCGGCGTAGAGATCGCGTCGAAGATCGGATCGGTAGACGTGATGATTCGATCACGCCACTTTGTATCGCCATTTTTAAAATTCTGGGCTTTCGCACGCAGCATTAAATGAGGGAAGTCGACGGCCCATTCATGCGGCGGCACATACGGGCACTTGGTTTCCGCACAAAGGTCACACAAAAAGCATTGATCGACGACCTTGTTGTAGTCAGCTTTGTCGACCCCGTCTACTTCTAACGTATCTGATTCGTCAATCAGATCAAACAGGGTAGGGAAAGAGTCGCAAAGGCTGACGCAACGGCGGCAGCCATGACAAATGTCATAGACCCGTTCCATTTCCTTGTGCAGGCTGTCTCGGTTGTAAAATTCCGGGTTTTTCCAATCCAACGGTTGCCTCTCGGGGGCTTCCAGACTTCCTTCGCGTACACTCATTTAAGTTCTCTATCAGATTAATTAGTGCTATCTATCTTTTTCCGGCACAAAAAAGGGGGCGTAGCCCCCCAATTCGTCCGTCGTAACGAACACTCCCGCAAAACTGCTAGCGGAAATTTACGCCATGCTATCCAGAGCTTTCTGAAAGCGATTAGCGTGAGAACGTTCGGCTTTTGCCAGCGTCTCAAACCAGTCGGCGATTTCTTCGAAACCCTCATCGCGGGCGGTTTTTGCCATACCTGGGTACATATCGGTGTACTCATGAGTCTCACCGGCGACAGCTGCTTTCAGATTGTCTGCGGTGGTGCCGATCGGCATGCCAGTTGCTGGATCGCCAACGGCTTCCATGTACTCTAGGTGGCCATGTGCGTGTCCGGTTTCGCCCTCTGCAGTTGAGCGGAATACAGCTGCTACGTCGTTCTCGCCTTCTACGTCAGCTTTTGCTGCGAAGTAGAGGTAACGACGATTTGCTTGCGATTCGCCTGCAAAAGCATCCTTTAGGTTTTGCAACGTTGTGCTTTCTTTTAAATCCATGATTGCTAGTGCTCCATGTGAGTTAGGTAAAGAGTGAACCAATGCTGGGGAACAGCGATGGCAACGATGAGCAGTATAGGGTGCTCACGTGGCAGTTCCATTTCATTGTTTTAATCGTGCCGATAGACTGAAGCTATCAATAAAGAAATCTCAATCGATACCCTAAATGGTATCAGGAATGATAATGATTCCTATTTCCTGAAAGCCGCCCGTTAGACGAGCTAGCAGCGCCGCACAATAGCTGCGCTCAGGTCGAATTCGCGTGAAACGTCGAGCGCTCTGTTGGTGTCGATAGCGTCACGGAAATTGCTCAGTTTTTATAAAGAGTTAGCATTGTAGATTGCTCAACAACATCACCGGCCAAAAGCTGTCGTACTATGACGACTGGTAACGATATCTATCTGTTTAAGGTCGTGCGGCGAGCACATAAGCCAGCGCTGTGTTCTAGGTTTCGGCTGGGATTTGAACTGCATGCCGAATATCAGCCGCGAGCAGAGGAGTTTGAGCGACGCCATATCCTCAACGCGCACCGAAAGAGATGTGAGAAGATAGAGACACCGCGGAATTCAAGTCGACAGTAAGCGTACGTGCAAGGGAGGGTCACTTTGGAATTTTGGCTGATTCTCACTCTAACCGGCGCCTTTTTACAAAACCTGCGATCGTTAATGCAAAAACGGTTGACCAGCGATCTCTCGATAAACGGCGCGGCATATACCAGATTCTGTTTCGCGGTGCCCTTCGCGTGGCTTTACCTGTTAATGCTTTGGCCCGAACGAGCAGTTCAAATCAATTCCACGTTTATCTTTTGGGTGCTGCTTGGCGGCAGCGCGCAAATCTTTGCTACTTCTGCACTCGTGGCTGCGGTCAGCGGCCGGTATTTTGCGGTGGGGACCGCTTATTCCAAAACGGAAGCTGCTCAGGCAGCAATACTTGGCACCATATTGATCCAGGACAACATCACCTGGCTAGCGGCACTTGGTATCGTCATCAGTTTGTTGGGGGTATTCGTGCTCACTGGCAATCGCCGTATCGGGGACTTCTTTCATAACGATGTTAGTCTTTGGTACGGCCTGGCAGCGGGCGCCGCGTTTGCGCTCTGTTCCGTGTGCTTCCGAGCGGCCGCGCTGAGTTTGCCGTTTCCTGACGACGCTGAGCGTGGTGCGGTGACCCTGGCGTACACCTTGACCTGGCAAACCCTCGCGATGGGCGTGTTTATTTTATGGCGCGATCCGCAGCAGCTTTTGATAATGGCCAGGCGCTGGCCTACTGCGCTAAGCGTTGGCGTGGTAGGTATGGTCAGTTCGACCGCCTGGTTTACTGCAATGGCAATACAAAATGCCGCAATTGTGCGTGCCGTGAGTCAGGTGGAATTGCTTTTTACAGTGCTTACTTCGGCTTTTTTCTTGCGCGAAGCGATTAGTTTTAGACAAATAGTCGGCATGGCTTTAATCGTGCTCGGTGTGCTGGCCGTGATTTAAATTGCCAGTCGGGTGCGGTGTAAAACGCGTCCGAAGGGCAGGTGACCTGGCTTTCAGTGGCGGGTAGGATTCCGCAATAGCCAACAAGCACAAGCGACGCAAGAGAGCCGAGAAAAGGAACGGGCGAGTAGGTCTACACCGATTAAGGCGATAATAGGGGGGAATATGAGCAAAGCGGGGACAGACGATAACGGCGCAGCACAGGAACCAGCCGTTCTCATAAAAGTACATAAAAACGACGACGGCGCTGGCTGGGGCGAACTCATTCTTAATCGTCCTGCACGCAAAAATGCCATAACAGGGCCGCTCGGTGTTGGCTTGGCGGAAGGTTTACGCACGCTCGATGCGGACCGTGGCGTCCAAGCCATATTGTTTCGTGGGGCTGGCGGGGCGTTTTGCTCGGGCCTCGACCTGGGTGCTTTTAACGCTAACCCCGAACCCGACTGGTTGGGAGATTTTCAAACGATTTGGCGTTCTGCTCATCGCGCATTGTTTGAGTGCCGCACGCCAATCATCGGCGCGATGCAGCGCTACGCAATTAACGGTGGCGCAGCGTTAGCCCTGGCCTGTGACTATCTGCTGGTGGGAGAGCGCGCCTTCTTGCAGGTGGGTGAAGTACAAATTGGCATGGCCGCACCTTACAACCTGGCATGGCTTAACTTACGTCACAACGAAGCGGTTATTTCTGAGTTAACGCTGATAGGTGATCGTATTCCAGGCCAGGAGCTGGTGCGTATGGGCCTTGCTAACCGCTGTGTCGATGATGATGACGTATTGGATGAAGCATCAGCGTTGTGCGCACGGATGGCCGGATTCCCTGCGGGCACGGCAGCTCTGATCAAATCCGGTATTCGTAGTCGTTTGCCGGAAACTGCAGATCAGTGGTTTGATCGCTATGTGGCTGCGGCGGCGGGTAATAGAGTTAAACCTCGAGCAGTGCAGGCCAAGTCGTAGGCGAAACCTTGAGTAACGGCCTTATAAAAGGCTTACTTTGAGTGAACAAAAAAAGGTAAAAGCCTAACTAGAACGTGACGAAAACTTAGAAAGGGGTTCGCCACAAGCGCAAAAATGGCTTCGACCCTTACCTGCATTTAGCAATGCGACTAAGCCTCTTTGTAAACTGTTAAGAAAAACCTCGTTGAGCCCGGTTGTAGCGAGGCGAGCGGCGGAAGATAAATCTAAGCGGGGCGGGCAACTCAGGCCGGAATCAGTCAGCCTTGGGGATCTGGTTAGAAAACTCTGTGCGGATACGCTGCCATTCCATTTGGAACCAAGGGGTATAGCGCTCCGGGCGAGCAGCCATGTCCTGAGTCAGACTGTTTGGGTTGACCCAACGCCAATCGCTTATTTCCGCTACGTTAACGTTTGGGCTGTCGTTATACAGGCCCCAAAAGACCGAGCATAGTTCGCGTTCGCTGCCGAGATCTTGATAGGTTGCGGCGTACTCAAACTGATATAAGAATTGTAGCGTCGTGGTAAAGCCCAGTTCTTCCGCGCAGCGCCGCTGCATGGCGTTGGCAATGCTTTCACCCTGGCGCGGATGTGAACAGCACGAGTTTGACCAAAAGCCTGGCCATAGCGGTTTTTCTTCAGCACGCTGATGTATGAGAAGCTCCCCCGATTCATTAAAGATGAACAGAGAAAATGCCCGGTGCAAAATCCCTGCACCCTGATGACACTCAACCTTGCTGAGATAGCCGAGCTCCTGGTCGTTAGAGTCCACCAAAATCAATGATTCGGAGTCGTGCGAAACAATTTCAGATCGAATGGCTGAAGTACTCATCGTTAGATACCTGTTCTTTCTGCCGAGGGATGGCGAAGTATAACTCGCTAGGAAAGCCAACGGCCAAGAATAAACGCTGATCTTCCTACTGGTTATTTGCGATGCTTCGTTCAGGAAAAGTGCCGCAGTCCGGTAAAGCAGTCCGGCAAATTTTTGTTTTTGAAGGTTCTGAGTTGCTTGTGATGAACGGTTCGCCGATTGCGTAGTAGCAATTCCTCTAATGACGCTTCCACTTCCTTTTCACTAGACTGTTGGTTTTATTCGGCGACTGAATCAGTAGGAAGCGACCATGGCACATCCCCAACCTAAACAACATGACCTTGATTTGGGCGGCGAGCCTTTTTGTGTTTTTGAGTGGGGCCAATCGGGTGGGCAACAAATTTTGCTGGTTCACGCTACCGGGTTCCATGCGCGTTGTTGGGATGCGGTGGTGCGGCTTTTGCCCAACGACTGGCATATATTCGCTGTCGATATGCGTGGCCATGGTCGTTCCACAAACGCGGGCCCTTTGACTTGGCATCAATTCGGCAGTGATTTGCTTAATGTTTGTGCGCAGCTGAATATCAAGGATGCAATTGGTGTTGGGCATTCAATGGGCGGGCATTGCATTGTTCATGCATGTGGCTATAAGCCGCAGCTTTTTCGTCAGTTGGTGCTCGTCGACCCGGTTATTTTATCGCCGGAGCTCTATCAGAATCGAGATCGCCATCAGTACGAACAAGTTGACGATCACCCTGTCGCCAGACGGCGCAGTCACTTCGCATCAGTGGCTGAGATGCACGGCCGGTATGCAGAGCGCATGCCGTATCAGCTTTGGCAGCCAGAGATTTTCCGGGATTATTGTGAATATGGGCTTCTGCCAGCTGCGTCAGGGGAGGGCCTGGAGCTTGCTTGTCCCGCCAAGGTGGAGGCAGCTATCTACATGGGTAACTTTGACGCGGACTTATACGAGCTTATACCCACCATCAATACGCCAACGGTAGTGTTACGAGCTAGGCCGCGTGCACCGGGAGGCGTAGAAATGGACTTTTCCGCATCGCCGACATGGCCTGAACTCGCGCAGCAGTTTCCGCATGGCCAGGATGTGCTGCTGCCAGAACTCACCCACTTTATTCCGATGCAGGATCCTGGACTTGTGGCTGACTTTATCCGCGAGGGCGTTGCCGCTGGCTAATCGTTAATCGGCGGTGCTATCGCTTGCTGGCCATTAGATGCCAGCCACGGCTGCCTGATACTCGCTAATTCGTTGCAAGTGCCCATCGACATCGGTGGGTTCTGCATTATGCGTCGCGATCGCCAGGTGAGTTGCCCCTAGGTCTTGCCACGCCAGCGCATGATTGTGCCAGCGCTCCGGCGAGCCGCCGGCATATTGAGCCTGCGCTTGAATGCCGAACGGCAGACCCTGGCGCCCGTAGCTCTGGCGTTTGGCATGGATGGCATCAATTACGGCTTTGGTTTTTTCGTTGGCTCCACCGAGCGGAATCCAACCGTCGCCAAGTCGCGCGACACGGTCGATCAGCGCTGGCGCTGAACCGCCGAACCAAACGGGAACCGATTTAGCTGGGCGCGGCAGGATGCTCGCCTTGTCGATGCGATGATAGTCGCCGTCGTAATCCAAACTGTCGGCCTCCCATAGTTGTCGCAGCAGTTCTACTTGTTCGGCCTGGCGGCGTCCGCGATTGTTAAAGGTCTCGTTCAAACCGGTGTATTCCACGGTATTCCAACCCACGCCGATGCCAAGCTTGAACCGATTACCCGATAAAATGGCGAGTTGCGCTGCTTGTTTGGCAACGAGTACGGTTTGGCGCTGAGGCAAAATCAGCACGGCGGTCATCATTTCCAGCCGTTCTGTAACCGCTGCGATATAGGCAAAGGTAGTAAGTGGCTCATGAAATGCGACATCTTTATCGTAAGGGCCTTTAAAACCGCCTTCGCGATCCGGATCGGCGCCAAGCACGTGGTCGTAAATCAGTAGGTTCTCCACGCCGAGAGCTTCGAGTCCTTGCGCATAAGCTTTTATAGCACCGTGGTCGGTACCGATTTCGTTGTGCGGTAACACCGCGCCAATGTGTAGGCTGCTGGTCATGTTTTGTCTCCTCTCCGAAGCACTCAATGTAGCCAGTTTTGCAGCAACTTGTCAGCAACCGCGTCCTAAAATGGGTAATATACCGGCCTAATTTTGCAGCCGATAAGTACCCCGATGAGCGAGCCTGCCGATAGCGCCCAGTTTTCTTTCGTCACTATGGAGCACGAGATTCTCAAGCTCTGGGAGGAGACTCGGGTTTTCCAGCAATCGCTGGAAAATACCAAGGGTAAGAAGCCATACATTTTTTATGACGGACCGCCGTTTGCTACGGGACTACCGCACCATGGCCACCTGGTTGCCAGCACCATCAAAGACATCGTGCCACGCTACTGGACCATGCGCGGTCGCTATGTTTCGCGGCGCTTTGGTTGGGACTGCCATGGTTTGCCAATCGAGCATGAAATCGACAAGCAATTGGGTTTGTCTGCCGCGAATGCAGTCGAGCAGTTGGGCGTGGCGGGCTATAACGAAGCGTGTCGCGGCATTGTGCAGCGCTATGTCTCCGAGTGGCGGCACACCATCACGCGGCTTGGCCGCTGGGTCGATTTCGATAACGACTACAAGACCATGGAACCCTGGTACATGGAATCGGTGTGGTGGGTGTTCAAACAGCTGTGGGATAAGGGGCTAATTTACCAAGGGGTAAAGGTCATGCCTGTATCCACCGCGCTGGGTACGCCTTTGGCTAATTTTGAAGCGACTTCGAATTACGTTGATGTACAGGATCCCGCTATCACCGTGCTGATGCCGTTGTTGGACGAAGATGCGTCGCTGGCGGTCTGGACAACAACACCATGGACGTTGCCGTCAAATCTGGCGATTTGTGTGGGCGCTGATATTGATTATGTGCTTGTTGCTGATGCGGATACTGGCCGCAAATTCTATTTGGCTGAGGCGCGGTTGGATCATTATCAAGACGCCGCTAACAATTTATCCATCTTGTCACGGTTGCAAGGAAGCGAGTTGGTCGGGCGTCAGTATCGGCCCCTATTTGACTACTTTTTTGAGCAACGCAACGAGGGCGCGTTTGTGGTGGTCAGCGACGCTTATGTCACAACCGATAGTGGTACCGGGATGGTGCATCAAGCGCCGGCGTTCGGCGAGGATGATCATCGGGTTCTAAAGGAGCACGGCATTACCGCGTTTGCCTGCCCGGTGAGTGTGACCGGAGAATTTACGGAAGAGGTTCCGGAGTTTGAAGGCCAGCACGTCAAAGAAGCGGATAAACACATTATTCAGTTTTTGAAAGACGCCGGAGATCTTTATCGTCAGGAAGTGATTCAGCATAGCTATCCTTACTGCTACCGCTCCAACACACCCTTAATCTATCGAGCAATACCCTCCTGGTATGTCAATGTCACCTCTATCAAGGACAAGCTGATACGGGCGAACGAGGGTATCCGCTGGGTGCCTAACCACATAAAAACCGGACGCTTTGGTAATTGGCTGGAAGGTGCGATCGATTGGGCGGTGTCGCGAAATCGCGTGTGGGGAACGCCGCTACCGATTTGGCGTAATGAAATCACCGGCAATACGCTGTGTGTAGGTTCGATTGAAGAACTGTTCGAGCTCTCTGGTGTGCGCGTGACCGACCTGCACCGCGAACATGTGGATTCGGTTACGTTTACATTGCCGGGTGAAGAGGGCGAATATTTCCGCATACCTGAAGTGTTAGATTGCTGGTTCGAATCCGGTGCGATGCCTTACGCGCAGTTACACTACCCGTTTGCCAATGAAGAGGTTTTCGCCGCCGGATTTCCCGCCGAATTCATTGCCGAAGGCTTGGATCAAACCCGTGGCTGGTTTTATACCTTAACAGTATTGGCTGCGGCGCTTTACGATAAGCCTGCTTTCCGCAACGTCATTGTAAATGGCATGGTGATGGCGGAAGACGGCAAGAAAATGTCGAAAAGTTTGCGCAACTATACTGCCCCGGATGAATTGATGGAGTCTTACGGGGCCGATGCGCTGCGTTTATATCTGATTAATTCGGGTCTGGTTAAGGCAGAGGAGCAGCGGTTTGCCGATTTGGGTGTGCGCGACATGGTGCGCCGTGCTTTGTTGCCCTGGTACAACGCTTACTCCTTTTTGAAAACCTATGCAGAGTTGGATCAGTGGTCTCCTGAAAAAGGCACGCATTTCGGCGACAACATTTTAGACCAGTGGCTGCTGTCGAGACTGCAGACACTCAAGCTCCAAATCATGGAGGAGATGACGGCCTATCGACTGTATAACGTCGTGCCGCCGTTGTTGGACTATATTGAAAATCTAACCAACTGGTATATCCGTCTAAACCGGTCGCGGTTTTGGGGTGAGGAAATTGATGCCGATAAAATCGCGGCCTATTCCACGCTCTATGCTGTCTTGTCTGAGTTGTCCCAGTTAATGGCGCCATTTACGCCATTTTTGGCAGAGCATCTGTATCAGTCTCTGGCGCAGCTAGCGGAGCGAAAACCGTTGCCCGCATCAGTGCATCTATGCGATTACCCCATTCCTGATGACGTGCAGATCAAGCCGCACCTCGAAGACGCGGTTGATCGCATGCAGCAGGTGATTTTGCTGGGCCGCCAGAAGCGTGAAGAAGTCAAAATTGGGCTACGCACACCACTCGCGAAGCTAACAATTATCAATCGTGATCCGGCGGTGCTGAATGAGATTCGGGGGTTGGAAAGTTATATCAAAGATGAACTGAATGTCTGGTCGGTAGCCTATGCTGACGATGAAACCGCATACATAGAGCTTCAAGCGAAACCAAATTTCCCCCTCCTGGGCAAGCGGCTTGGTAAGCGTATGAAATCATTTCAGGCGCAGATCAATCAGCTCGATCTTGCACAAATTGAAACTTTGCAGGCGGGTGATTCGATAACGCTGAGTGCAGACGGAGAAACGGAAACATTCACCGGCGAAGAGATTGTGGTGCAGCAGGTTGCGCGGCCGGGCACTAATACGGTTTCGAATAGTCGGATCGCGGTGGATTTGGATTGCACCCTGACCGACGAGTTAATACGTGGCGGTTACGCGCGCGAGCTTGTCAATCGGGTGCAGCGAGCACGCAAAGACGCGGGTTTTGCGGTAAGTGATCGAATCACTATGGTTTATGGCGCTGAGGCAGAGTTGGCTCAGGCCATCGCCGAACATGCGGCTTACATTAAGGCAGAGACGCTGTGTCTTGAACTGACGGCTGACGCGAATACCGCCTCTAGTGAAGCTGTCCAGCAAGCTCATATCGACGGCCATGATGTGACCTTTATTCTTACTAAAGCAGGTTAGCAGCGCGTGCAGTCTGACGGCAGAGGCGCAGAATTTTCTCGTCGTTTGGCGCAAATTGAATCCCGTCAGCCGATAGCAACCGGGCGGCGTCATCTAGCCGTGACGCTGACTCGCTATTATGAAACCTGGCTCGACTGGCGTCATTTGGTCACGGTTTTTTCGCCTGCATTGACTGCTTGCGAATGCGCGCGAAGCGGTGCTTGGGGTTGGGCTTTGCGACTTTTCGATCACAGCGGCCAGATACATGGCCTACATTTACAGTTAGACCGCGAAGCTGCCCGGTGCTGGGTGTCTATGACTGAGGGCCCCTGGTTGGATTCGGTATGGGTTTGTCGGGTGCAGGCGGCAGTAGCAAACGGCTGCGGCCTGGACCTGGAGTGGCGGTTTCACGGCCCACTTGTCGGCAGCACAGAAGCGCCCGCCGAGAACGAACAAAACGCGATGGTGCATGCCATTGTCGATCAGGTGCTTGCCACCGAGGAGCAGCGCATGCAGGTCCGCGAACGTCACCTGAATGTGCGCATCGATATGATTGACCGGGATAGCCGACTGGACTTGGGCGCTGTCGATGTCGTTGTGGTGCCGCAGACGTTCACCCTGTCAGATCGCGAATACGTCTTGACTCGATTGCATGATGAGTGGATAGCCTATCCGGCTTGGTGTCCGCATATGCTCGCGCCGCTAGCTTCAGCAACCTTAGTTGGCAATGTGGTCCGCTGCCCCTGGCACGGCGCGGTTTTTAACGTGGTCACAGGTGCCTGCGAACATGAGGGGGCACTGGCCGGCCCGCTAGCGTTGGGGCCGCAGCCGCATATTGTTGAGCGAGCGGGACATCTTTGGGCCGAGTGGCCGTGAGTAAGCTGTGCAGAGCAGCGAGACCGCAGCAGTCTTATGCTTGCAGTTCTGGGGCTGCTTGCGGTTCCGTTGGTTGTTAGAAAGGGTCGTGGCTGACCGTGATGCGTTCTTCATTTGTACAATGAAAAATCGTGGCGCCAACTCAATCGCCGCTGAATGTTCGGGGTTTATCCGTTTGGTAAGTGGTTGCTGCGATACGTCTATCTTCAGTCAGCGTATTGAGCAAATTCTGATCTACGTCCATATGCATTATCGCGTGGTTTAGAGCGTTGGCGTATTGGTTAACTGATTGTTTGATCATCTGCGCAGCCATAGGGGGTTTAGCCAGATAGCGGTCTGCCATGCGCGTTGCCGCTGGCAGTAGATCTGACGGATCGACGAGTTCATCTAAAATGCCCCAATCCAATAGCGTCGCCGCTTCGAGGCGTTCGCTGCCTACGACCAGCCGTTTTGCCCGCGCTGGGCCGACCAAGTTGACGATAAGCGGCAGGCTTTTCCACATTAGATTGATGCCCAAATCAATTTCTGGATATTGCATGAAACAATTGGCTGCTCCGACACGGAAATCACATGCCGTCGTTAGGCAAGCGCCGCCCCCCATAGCCGCACCTTGCCACGCCGCGACGGTAATCTGATCTACACTTAAGAGCGCTTCAATGGCCCGCTGGCCGATGCGCATACGTCTCCTTCTAAGCACCATGCTCGGCGGTTTATCCGCCGGCGTCGTTGTTTGTCCTTCGCTGAGGTCGGCGCCAGCTGAAAAATGCTTACCACGGCCGGCGAGGATCACCACTTGGAAAACATCTGTTTCTCGAAAGTAGAGCGCTGCTTGCTCGATATCGTGCAGATGGTCGTAGCTCAGGGCGTTCGCTTTATCTGGGCGGTTGAGGAAGAGCCAGGCCAGATTAGGCCGATGGTCGTCGGCCAATATTTGCACGTTGTTGAAGTGGGGAATTACATTTGTCATGCGGACATAATAGCTAAATGCGCGCGCGATATTTAATTTTGACAAAAAAAGAGCGCCTTGCGGCGCTCTTTGAAGGGGGGAGGGATATCCGAAGGGAGGGGAGGGGAGAGGAGGATCGGATATCCCTCAAAGAACTGTTTTTGTATTTAATGATTGCTATGTTACCTCAGGTAACAGATTATGCAACATAGGGTAACGCAACACCATATTGCTAAAATGCAACACGTCATAAATCCTAGACAAATCTAAGACTCTTGTGAGTATATTAGTGAAATAGATCAACCATATGGTGACACGGATAATAGATATCCTCTCCGTCTCGAATTTGGCAAGTACTTATTTGGCTTCGCGCCGCCGACTTTTGCTTTGCGCTAAAGGGTTTTTCTTCGCGCTAAAGGCTTTTGCTTTGTGCTAATGGCTTTTGCTTTGCGCTGATGGTTTTTGCGTTGCGTCGCAATGTCGGCCTTATGCCACAATCTTTTGCTTAGAGCCGATGGCCGGTGCTCTGTCATTACAGGCTTTGGTCGTGGGTATCCTTCGCGCGGGTGAGGTGGAGAGGCTCTGTAGCCTCAGCAAAGACGCGCGCAGAGACAAGAGCGTTACGACAGCGTGGAATACGCGTAGCGTCGGGAGAATCTAACTGGAATGCCTTTGTGATTGTCGGCAAGCTTCCAATGGGCCTGAAATGCATGAGTTAGGAGCCGCTAATGGCGATGGATTGGGACGACTATAAGTACTTTAGCGCGTTAGCCGCGACTCGCTCGGTACGCGCTGCTGCACAACAGCTCGATGTGAACCCATCTACCGTGAGTAGACGGCTGGAACAGTTTGAAGCCCGGCTTGGCGTGCCTCTGTTCACGCGATCTAAATCCGGTCTGACCATCACGCCTGAAGGAGCGGAGGTGATCGCTCAAGTAGATGAAATCGCTGATAACCTGGGCAATATCGAGAGTCGGTTGGTGGGTCGCGATCAACGTTTGTCTGGTGTGGTCCGGGTGGTCATTCCAGAGGTCATAGCGCTCAGCCTGTTGGTGCGCGAGCTGCCGCGCTTTCGCCTATCCTATCCCGACATTGAAGTGCAGCTGGTGCCCGGCCATCAAACTCCAGATCTCAGTCGACGCGAGGTGGATATCGCTATTGAGGTGACCGACCACCCGTTGGAAATGATGGTAGGGCGCCGTCTATCGCCCACCGCATTCGCCGCTTACGGCACTGAGGATCTAATCAACGCGAGGCGTAATGGCGATTTCACACCCGACCTCAGCGGCAAAGTACTTGAGCCTTGGGTCGACTTTCGCGCCGCTAGCGAGGTAGCCAAGACCTGTCGCGAGTTGCGCCACGCATATGTACCTGACGTGCTGATAGCGGTGCGCTGCAACAGTCTGTTATTGCATCTTGAAGCCGCTCGGCAGGGATTGGGCTTTGCGTTTTTGCCGTGCATTTTAGCCGAATCAGATCCGTTGCTGTTTCGGTTACATTCGTTGCCTGCCAAGTTGGGACCGTCGATGTGGATGCTGACGCATCCGGACTTGCGCAAGACCCAACGGATCTTGGTGTTTATGGAGTTTGTCCGCGATTTATTTAAGCGGCGTAGCCATGAGCTGCTGGGAGCCGAACTCGCTGAAACGGAGGCGTTTGCAGAATAGCTGAGGCAACTCGGGATTTGACTGAGTTCGGTACCTCGTGACGACTTAAGCGGTCAGGCCGATTGTGACTTAATCGACTCGCTGGACTATCTGTTTAGCGATTGCTTATTGGTCTTTGGCCGGGCCTCGTTTAGCGTAAGCTTGCGTAACTGATCGCCTTTTTGCGGCGCAAACCATCGCGATACTTGCCAAAATTCAGCGTGCATGATGCAAATTGGGGATTTGCAGGTGGGCACTCTAGGTGAGTATGTGATCGCAGAGCGCCGTGAGATGGACTGCTCTGAAATATGAGTCCTCAGACAGACAGCCATTAAATAGAAAGACAGTGGTTAGATAGCGCGTGAAAAACACGCGTTTGATTAGGAAAAGTGTGCACAATGATGAATGGCCCGACTTCACATAACTTCATTTCGCAGCGACTGCGATTGCATTACGTCACCTGGGGGGATCCCGCGAACGAGCCATTGATTTTTGTGCACGGTATTCGCGACCACAACCGCACCTGGGATCTGATACTCAGTGAATTTGCTGATGATTATTTCATTATCGCGCCGGATTTGCGGGGTCATGGTGAGTCCGAATGGGTCAATGGCTCCGGGTACCACTATCTCGACTATGTTTACGATCTTTTTCAATTGATCAATCAACTTGGCCTGCATCAGGTAACGTTGATTGGCCACAGCCTGGGTGGTGCCATTGTGACGTTGTTTGCCGGTGTTTATCCGGAGCGAGTGGCTCGACTGATAGCGATCGAGGGCATCGGTCTTTGGTCCCGCAGTCAGCCGCAAGTGCCTGCGCATGAGAAAATACGTGGCTGGGTCGATGCGAATCAGCAGCTCGCCTCGCGCCGGCCGAGGCGTTATCCCGATTTAGATACCGCGGCGGTGCGCATGCAAGAAGCGAATCCGCAGCTCGCCGAGCACCAGGCGCGCCACCTCACGCAGTACGGAGTGCTACAGCACGAAGATGGCACCTTTAGCTGGAAGTACGATAATTATACTAATAACTTCCTATCGTCATTTGGCCTGACTGACGCACACACAATAGATCTTTGGCGCAACATCCAGTGCCCCGTTTTACTGATCAATGCCGCTGAAGGGTTGCCACATCGCATCGGGCACGAAGAGACGCTGGAGTATTTTGCGGAGGTAGAGCTGATTGACATCCAAGCTGCGGGGCATTGGACTTACCACGATCAACCGGACCAGGTCGTGGGTGCGATGCTGAATTTTTTGCGGCCGAAGGACTAAAGCATTTCCATATTGCACGTCTTCTCGAGCGTCAGGAGTAATGGAGAGGCTAAATTGGACCGTAAAAATACAGCCTGCCGTGCGCCAGTCGGCTGTTACAGGCGTGAGGGGTCGAAGGTGCGATGAATATGCTCAAGCGATGCTCTCTGCATGCCGTGAGCCGAGATAGTCCATTACTGCTCCGCGTTCTCCCCGAAAGACAATCCGCTCCGACTTCTTGTTCAGCTGATAGTCGTACATCGGGTCATAGTATTCCCTCAGTAAATACTCGATCCAAGCTTCATGACTACCGGCGCCGGTAAAGGCGGCCTCGATGTGTCGCTTTGCGGTGGCAAAGCGATCGCCGCCCAGGCGTTTTGCGATACGACTTAGCGCATCGAGAAATGAAGCCTCTAGTTCGCCTGGAGTATAGGATTGTGTGTTTAGCGGCTCATCAACATATTCCGCTTTAATATGGCCAATGCGCTCCGCCGCAGGCACCTCCACAATGACTACTGGTGCTTGCTGCATGTGGCGGTGCCAGCGCTCCGGTAAACCAAGCTGGCCAATCGTGCGGCTTTCGTCTTCAACAACTAAGTGATCGCCTGTATGGCGCAGGTAGCGACCGGCCAAGTCGTTCTCAAATGCAACTAGACTTGGTTGTGGGGTTTTGCGTCTGCCAAACGCAGAGCCGCGATGCTGCGCCGCGCCTTCCAAATCAATACTGTTAGGTAACTGTTGAATCATCACGGTCTTTGCAGAGCCGGTGCGCCCGCCAAGAATCCACCAGGTTTTATTTGGATTTTGCAGTATTTCCAAACACCTTTGCCGTAGTGCTTTAAAGCCACCTTTGATACGCGGTCGGTCGACACCTTCGGCGTGCAGCCAGGCTTGGGCGAGTTGCGAGCGTTGCCCGCCCCGCCAGCAGCAGATATAAGCATCAGGACGTGCTTCACAAAATTGCTGCCATTGTTTGACGCGTACTTCTCTGATGTCTCCTGCAACAAGTTTATGTCCGAGAGCCGTGGCTGCAGCATTGCCCTCGTGTTTGTAGGCAATTCCGACCTGACGGCGTTCTGCGTCATTGAGGATGGGGATGTTAACGCTGCCTGGCATGTGGCCTTGCGCAAACTCGGCCGGTGCGCGAACGTCAAGAATGAGGCTGCCATCGCGAATGACCTGATCAATATCGTTGTCGCCAAATTGCATACTGGTTGAGCTAAAAGACAGGTTCTTCGATCGTGCCGCCGTTCTGAAAAATTTCCAGGTGCTTTTCTAGCAGCACCACGATATCTGCTCGCTGCTGCTCACGGGCAACGTCGATGGCGCGCTGCTGGACCTTTACAGCTTCGGCAAAGTTGCCGGTCGCAGCGTAGGTTGCAGCCCAGGTGTCCAGATACTCTGGGCGTTTATTCGCGGAGCCTTCCTGCGCCATCAGCGTCGTCATAATACTGTGCGCATAGCGCCTTCGCATGAGTGATCGGTCGCTGGTTACTGCCAGAATCCAGGCTACTTCATTGACAATCTCAGCCGCGTCATCGGCATCTGAAAAGGCTTGTTTAACGGCTTTTTTATACCAGTTTACAGCGCGTCGTTTAGATGTATCGACACCGATGCCGCGCGCATGGAGATGTCCCATAACGACCATTGCTTCTGCATCGTTCGCTTTCACCAGGTCGTTCAGCCAGGCGATTACCTGGCCTGATTGCGGTAACGTGTTTTCGTTCACCAAAAAGCGTGCATAGGTAATCACGGCGCCCGCGTTATCCAGTTCTGCCGCCTTCGCAAAATACAATTCTGCCTGGTTCAAATCCTGCGGCAGATGTTGTCCGGTCTTGCGCTGCTGCCCAAGAAATAAATAGGCTTCTGCGCGGCCACCACTACCAGCTCGCTCTAACAAGGTCACCGCTTGCGCAGGTGTGGCCGTGCCAAAACTGCCCTCAAGATACAAACGACCGAGGGTATACATCGCGTCAGATGACCCTAGATCAATTGCTTGCAGATACTCTCCTTCAGCACGACTGCGATATTCGCTGCGCGATAGTTTTGGAGTGTGGCCGCCGATTTCGGTTTCGTCTTCGGGGACCAATTCATTGTTTTGCGCCTGATCGCCTAGATACCAGAAAATTCGGGCCAACAATAAATTCGCCACGATATTGCCCTGGCGAGTTGCGGCCTGAAGCCAACCTACAGCCGCGTCATAGCTTTGCTGTTTGGCAAGGTAAGTGCCGATCGCAGTTTGCGCAGCATCGTCCTGCTCTGCCGCAAGCGCGCGTAGTATTGGCCACGGATTGGTTTCGCTGATGCCAGTATTTTGCAGTCGTAGCTCGCGCAAAGCGGGCGCCATTACGGATGACAGATCGAAATTAGTGCGTTGCAAGGTGTCGTTGGTATCGCGACCAATTAAGACTAGGCCCAATGGCGTCTTATCGGTTAGTTGATAGATGCCGCCCACCCGTTCTAACTCGTTGAGGCGCAAATGCGTCGCAGCATCCGTCATCGTCAGTAAAAGGTAGGGTTGGCTGCGTGAGCCGTTGCCGGTTTGCGTAAGATGTGCACGCAGCTGTTGTAGCGCTGTGCCGTGATAATTTGCTGTTTCGGTCGCATCGACGTTGCGATAGAACCGCTCGAGTGCCCAATGACCAGTTAAGCTCATAGGGTTAATTTCTAAAATGGTCGCGCCGATAGAGCCAAGTCTGAGTGGTTCGTCGGCGTAGAAAACCTGCGCTTGTTGCTCCAGGCGAATGAGGTTTAACAGCTTCTCGGAAAAGTCCTCGGTGGCGAGTAGTTCGTCTCGTCGCAGAAGGGCTTCGCTGATCGAAATAGCCGAGTAATCAGCTGCTTTCGCGTTGGTCGCCGCGGCATCCGCAGCATTTTGCTGCTGCGTCTGGCAGCCAGCCGCGCTAAGCAGCGTAGTGCACAGCAGGAACAGAAAAGCGACGAGATTGTTCGAGACGTGTTTCATGAATGGGTTATAGCACTGACGACGCTTGCTAAGCTAGTTTGTTATAGGGTGTTGGCCAAGCGCCTTCACGCAGCGGTAAAGCTTGGCATCTATGGTGTCGAGTTTGGGCCAAATGTGCCGGCTCTAAAGGTGTAGTGTCGAGTGCAGTGCATAAGCGCTCGTTGGCCGCATTAATATGTAGCATGCTGATTCAACATCGCGTGAAAATTTGCACGCGGTCTGCCGTTTTCAGCACATTCTTATCTGCTTATTGCATCGATTTCAGCGCGCGGCGATCCGAGCGTAACCGGTCGCAAATGTCGCAAATTAAGATCAGTGCTTGAGGTTAGGTTCGATCTTGGGTTGAATAACTTACCCGCTGGTTATAGCTACCTTAAAGGCGTGGATAGGTGTATCACTGCAACGCGGTGATCAACTTCGGCTCGCTGGGTGATTCATCCGTTTTCGCCAGCCGATATCCTGGCATGCGCGTAAGCTCCGCTCACGTCGGTTTAATGAGTTGCTGAAATGTAAGATTAGTAATTCCCCAAGATTCGTTATAAAAAGACGAAAAAGCCAACATTAACAAGGAACGAATATGGGCCTTTTATCAAAGATGGAACTCCCCACTGCGGAACTTGCACTACCGGGACGTGCGGAACTGATGCCAGTACCAGCAGAACATTTTGTCTTAGGCCGCCCGTTGCTAGGACCGTTTCCAGAGCAGTTACAGCAGATTCAGGTCGCTTTGGGCTGTTTTTGGGGCGCCGAGCGTCGCTTTTGGCAGTTACCGGGCATTTATACTACTGCAGTTGGCTACGCCGGTGGCATAACGCCGAACCCGACTTACGAAGAAGTGTGTAGTGGTGGAACTGGCCATACTGAAGTGGTTCTCGTTGTTTTTGATCCCAACGAAGTCAGCTTGTTAGATGTTCTGAAGACCTTTTGGGAAAGTCATGATCCGACCCAGGGTATGCGCCAGGGTAATGATATGGGTACCCAGTACCGATCGGCTATTTATGTTTCCGATGCCGAGCAACTGGCGTGTGCGGAACGAACTCAGGAAGTGTTTCAGGCTGCGTTAAGTGCTTCAGGATATGGCCTAATTACCACCGAGATTGCCATGGCCGGTGAGTTCTTCTACGCCGAGCACTATCACCAGCAATACCTGGCAAAAGTGCCTAACGGTTACTGCGGATTGGGTGGCACAGGCGTGGGGTGCGATATAGCGCCGTTGGCTCGACTCAGTGCTGCATCAGGCTAACGCGGTGGCTTCGGTTGTCGAGCGAGGCGGAACCGGGCTCGTCAACCGGCTTTAAGAAAGGCATCGGCACGAGGGCAGGACGTCAACTAAGTATTGAGCACTTTCGTTGTGCCGCAGCGACTGCAAATTTGTATGCTGATGAGGCGCCCCTCACGCACGTCAAACTGTTTCTTCGGATCATCCGTCCACTTATGAAATCCGCTTTTGCAAAGGGTCGTCGCTTTCGCGTTCTCTTTGCGCCGCTTTTTTTTGTACTTGTTCAGGTCGGTAGGTTGATTAGGCATCGTCGTCTTTTCCTAAAGTTCCGTCCGAGCAGGAGCCGCTTTATCCGCTATTCGTGAGCGCTATTTACAGGAGCTATGGATAGTAACTGCGGTTTGCCGGTGCTGTACCCGCCGTTCGTTTTGGCGTGCTGGTCTAAGCGTAAATACCTATCTTGTGGGTTTAAATCAATCTAGTTTGCCACGCTTAAGCAGGCAGGCTGTTGTCTGCGCTGGGCCTCTGACAAAGACGCCTCGATTCATCGTACATCCTGCTAGACAAGCTTCCTTTGATAGGTAGTATCCTCCGGCAGCTTGGTAAAACCAACTTGCTTTCACGCCTGCCAATGACAGCCGGATTAAAGTCAAAATTGCAATTTTGTGCTGGCGAACCGGTGTTTGATCTCGTAAGGGCAGCAAAAAAACGCCATAGAGCGGCAGTAATAATTGCATTCTTACAACAAGACCATGGTTATCAAATCGGTGAGTACATCTAAGAAAATCGGCATCGGGATAGATTTTGGCACCAGCAACTCGGCTGCTGCGGTGTTTGATGGTGAGCGGTTGCGCTTGGTCACGCTGGAGCAACAACATGCCATCATCCCATCCGCGACCTACATTAATCGCAGTCTAACCGCAGTGACCGGGCAGGAGGCTATCGATCAATACATTGAAGACAATACGGGTCGCACGGTAGAGATGATTCCTGAGGTGATAGGCGAGACCAGTCAGTTTGTAGAGGGCGAAGGTGGTGAGGGCGCGCCGGGAGAAGTCGATACCGTTACTGACAAAGTTTACGGTGCGCCGCTCACCGATAGCAGTATGCAAGGCCGTTTGTTTCGCGGCACCAAACGTCTGTTGGGCGATGAAGGGGTACGTCGGTTGATGGTATTCGACCATCCGTTTCGACTCGTCGCCTTAATCACACCCCTGTTATTGCGTATTCGTCAAGCCATTCAAGCCGATGTGGGTCAGTTTGCGGACGCCCATCTGGGCCATCCGGTAAATTTTGAAGGACGCGACCAGTTCTCTAATCAGCTTGCGCTTAGCCGCCTGACCGAAGCTTACAACTACGCCGGTATCAAACAGTCTTCATTCTATCCCGAGCCTATCGCTGCGGCAGCAAGTTTCCTGCAAGCGCATCCGCAGACAGTTGGTGAGTATTTGCTTACTCTGGATTTTGGCGGTGGCACCTTGGATTTTTGCGTTCTCAAACGCCAGCGGGATCAATTTGTGGTGGTTGCGACTCACGGAATTGGCCTCGGCGGCGATCACCTGGACCAACGGCTTTTCCGAGCACTGATCTTCCCGCACCTGGGTCGCGGTGAAAGCTGGCGTAGGCGTGGCTTTGATCGTGAAATCACCACGCGTTTTCCATTTGAAGACTATGAGGAATTGTTAGTCAACTGGGCAGTTTCGTATACGCTGAATCAAAATAAATATACCGCACCGGTATTGGACTGCATTGCTCAGGAAGGTCCGGCTAAGCGTAAATTTGAAAGGTTGCGCGACGTGATTCAGCAAAACCTTAGCTATGTCATGTTTTCGCGAATCCGCGAAATGAAGGCGCAATTGTCCGAGGTAACCTCAACTCGCCTCGATATTCCTGAAATAGATTTGGAGCTTGAGGTGTCGCGGGCTGAGTTTGAGACGCTCATTGCGGAACCGTTGCAGGCGCTAGCGCAAGCCCTAGATACGGTAGTTGCTAAAGCAAATTTGTGCCACGCGGATATCGACATTGTATTGCGTACCGGTGGTTCGAGTTTGATTCCAGCGGTTAAAGATTTGCTTACCGACCGATTTGCAGATCGCGTCGTAGAGCACGACCCCTTCACCAGCGTCGCTGCAGGCCTCGCGATCGCCAACTATCGCGGCCTGCAATATAGCGAGTAATTACAGGTAGCCTAATCGATTTCCTGCGGCGGCCGCCAATTTGGGTCTAGCGCGGCGAAAAACGACTTTAATATTCGATAGGTTAGGCCCCAAACGAAATGGCCTTCGGCAAGCCGGTAGCCGTTAAAAACGGTTGGTCGCCCCGCCATGGGAAAGGTTTCTGTTGTGTGCAACGAATTTGCTGCGAGGGTATGCAGAGGTGCCCAAACCGTATCGGCGACTTCGTAATTTGGGGTCAGCTTTGGTTTCTCATCAATTCGAAAAACGTGCGGTGCGATTAGCATATCCAGCGTCCTGCCGCGCGGTTGTGCAATCTGGTGGTCGAGGGGTCCCAGGTGGTCGCTGTGTTCCAACAACAAGCCGATTTCTTCGGATGTTTCGCGCATTGCCGCGCCCATTAAGCCTGGGTCGTCGGGCTCACGATGTCCGCCCGGGAAGGCCATGTGACCGGACCACGGATCGCCTTCACGCGTGGCGCGTTTGATAAACAGCACGTCGCACTGATCTGCTTGTGGGCAGAGGACAATCGCGACGGCGGCTTCGCGGGTATTAGGTCCGGCAGCATTAAAGCTGGGTTTATGTTGGTCCAGGCGCTGCTGGATTTGATCAATGTTGAACATCGGGCTCGTCGTGATCTCGCGAAAGGTGGCATCATACCACTCCTAGCAGGGAGACAGCGCATGCCGGAACCAACCGCCCGAGATTCACAAGATAACCAGCCAGATAGTTCGCCCCGTCGCGGTTTGGCGAGTGCCAGCAATCAGTGTTTTGTCTGCGGACCTGGTAATCCGGCAGGGTTAGGGGTGCGGTTTCGTTTGGATGGCGATGTGTGTCGCGCCGAATTTACCCCGCAGTCCGAGCATATGGGCTACACCGATGTGACCCATGGCGGCATCATTTTCGCGCTGCTGGATGACGTCATGGCGAATTGGCTATGGTTGCGCGGAGACCAGGCAGTTACGGCGCGAGCGGACATTCGCTATCGCGCAGAGCTGCCGGTGGGCACGGCGATAACCCTTGAAGGGCGCTGTTTGAAACAACGCGGGCGACTCATGGAGATGCAGGGCCTACTGATTCGGCAAGACACCGGCGCGGTTGTGGCGGAAGCCAGCGGCCGGTTTATGTTGCGAGCCTAGGTCGGGGCGAGACTGGAACGGACAATGCGACAAGCCTCAGCCTGCAGGCCCGCCCAGTCGGTCCTTGATAGCGTTAGGCGGGATAGTGGTCGGTTAACCAATCCAACATCAATTGGTTGGTTTGCTCTGGACGTTCTTGTTGAATCCAGTGGCCGCAATCTAGCGACGCCACGCTAAGTGTGCTCACAAACTCCGCCAAGTTGTCTGACTTGGGTACGCTGTCGTAATCCCCGTAGATCATAAGTGTTGGTTGATAAATGTGTTGCTCATAGGCGCCAAGAATCTCCCAGTTACGGGAAAAGTTCCGATACCAGTTGATGCCGCCGCTGAAGCCAGATTGGTTAAAAGCATCGATGAAAACCTGTAGTTCGACATCACTCATTAACAGTTCGCCGGGCATGCCCGCAGCCAGATGAGGTGCTTTCGCCATATTAATCAGCGGCATACCTGAGCCGATTTTTGGGGCCGGAAAACGCCATTGGTTAGTGCGATACATGTTGCGCAAAAACTGCTCGGTATGGTCCGCGAAAACCTGATCGGCCACCCCCGGCTGCCGGTTGAAGTGAACGATGTAAAAGTCGCCGCCTAGCATCTTTTCCCAAAAGCCTACCCACTCGCTAGGGCCTCGCTGCATAAACGGTACGCTTAGGTTTATTACGCCAGTAACCCGATCCCGATGCAGCATGGCCATATTCCAAACGACAATCGCACCCCAATCGTGGCCGACAAACAGCGCTTGATCATAGCCGTAATGGTCCAATAAAGCGGCGAGGTCACCAGTGAGATTTTCGATATCGTAGGCCGCGATGTCTGCGGGGCGACTGGATGCGCCATAGCCGCGCTGGTTTGGAATGATGACATGGTAACCGGCGTCCACCAGCGGCTGGATTTGATGACGCCAGGAATATGCGTGCTCCGGCCAACCGTGACACAGCAGCAAGGGCTTGCCGTCGCCGGCGCTGAAGACTTCCAGCTCGATGCCATTAACAGCAATTAGTTCTGCTTGCGGAAAATCCATGCTTACCTCCCAATTTCGAACGGCAACAGCCTAGCAGATACGCGCGAAAAATGAGGGCTTACGTTGGCCTGTGCAGGTGGTTTAGCCCGTTTCAAAACAACGCTGCGTGACGAATTTTTATCCCGTAGCGAATCCGTGGCTCAAAGCGCAAACCGACGGCGTCTTTCTTTGCGTTAACGAAGAACTTACAGTCCCATGCATCTCTTAATCAGTAAGGAAATGTCATGTCTGAAGTTCAGCAGATCGATCGCGACAAATTAGGCCTGTTCGTTAAACAAACCGGCGGTATGGTGGCAGCAGGCTTTAATTGCGCCATTTCACTTGTCGGAGATCGCCTCGGTTTGTTCAAGGAGCTAGCTGCTAACGGGCCTTACGATAGCGAGGGTTTGGCGGGCGCGCTTGGTCTGCAGGAACGCTGGGTGCGCGAATGGCTGCATCATCAGGCGTGTATTGGTCAGGTCGAATACGATGCCGCGACGGCAACTTTTGCCATGTCACCGGAAGCTGCCGCCGTGCTGGCCCAGCCGGAACATCCTGCTTTTTTGATGGGCGCGTATGAATCGGCGGTAGCGGTCTTTCCGGCAGTGGAAAAACTGGCTGACGCATTCCGTACTGGCCTGGGGATGAGTTACGACGATCACGGGCCTAACTGCGCTTGTGGTATCGAGCAGATGGGTGCCTTTACTAAGCAGCAGCGTTTGGTTCCCGAACTGATTCCGATGATTCCCGGCATGCGTGAACGCTTGCAAGCCGGTGCCAAGGTAGCCGATGTCGGTTGCGGTGGTGCGCTGTCCACCATCGCCATGGCACAGGCCTTCCCTAACTCGACATTTATTGGTTATGACACGTCTACGGTTGCGCTGGATAGAGCCAGAGCCAACGTCGCAGAGGCCGGGCTGGCCAATATTGCGCTGTTGAATCCGATGGACGAGCCGCTTAGCGCGCAGGGCCAGTTCGACTTAGTAACCACTTTCGACGTGGTGCATGACACCCCTTATCCAGATCGTTTGATTGCAGATATATTTGCGTCTCTCTCTGCTGCTGACGGCTATTGGCTGTGCGAGGACATTAAAGGCTTTGAGTCGTTTTCAGAAAACCACAGCCAGCATCCGCTGGCAGCACTTTTGTACGGTTTTTCGGTCACTATCTGCATGTCTTCGGGGTTGTCGACTCCTGATGGCGCCGGCTTGGGTACGCTGGGATTTACTCGCAATATGGCCGAGTCAATGGGTCTTGCCGCTGGATTCACCGGCTTCCAGCATTTGGAAGTGGACAACCCAATGAACAACTACTATCTGTTCAGTAAAACGGAATAAGTCATGGACGACCGGGCCGTCAAGCTTGCAGAGCGCTACGCGACACCATCAAATCGGGCGCTCTTCTCAGTATAAGCAAAGCGTTGAATGCCAGTATCTTCTCGCAGCGTCTCGGTTGCTCGCTCGGTTTCCGGATCGAGCGGCACACCGGTGGCATCAGCAACCCTAGTGATGCCATTAAATGCTGCGGCTACGGTTAATACATCGGTTATCTGTTGCGGTGTGAGCGTTGCGGTCGCTGCCGCTTTCAGCTGTTCCAATTCCGCCCACCGATCTTGCATCGTCGCTTCGGTCAAATCGCGTAGCCAAACCTCGCTGTCGAGACCGCCCCTAACTCGGTCATCCGTCACGCTGTTTAGATCATAGTCTCTGCCTTCACGCTGGCCGCTCGCCCGGAGCAGCAAAGTATGTGAAGTCGTTCAGTAGAAGCACTCGTTATGGGCAGAGACCACAGAGGCCACGAATTCTGCCTGCGCCTGACTGATGGAAAGCGGTACATCGCTGAGCGCGTAGTGCGGCCGAAACGCGCCAAAAAACAGGTTCAGCGCACTGGGTACTAAGCCCATAGACCGAGCGATATTGGGTACCGTCGGTAAACCGGTTGCAGCGAGATCGTCAGCAGCATCCAATACCGGCACCCAAGCACCGATGTCGACAGCACTAGAATTAAATTGTCCGCGCGGCGACCGATCGTCCGTCGCCTGTGGCAGATCCGGCAGTGCCATACCCATGGCCTGATGCATGGTATCGATGATAATCCGGGTAGTCACAACGCTAACAATTTCTATGTACCTCCGACTGTCTAAGCCGCTGGCCAGCAATCCCTCGAACCATTGCTTGGTAAGGCGTCCGGGGTCGGTGCTCAGGCGATGAATCAGGTCGGTTTCCACAGCATTTAAGAACGTTTCACCGGCATGCTCGCCGTCCATTGAGTATGGGCTTAGGGCTTCTTTGCGTGCCTTGCATAAAGGGCAGTCCTCGGCTTGCCGGCTTGCCCGCACAATTTCAATGCGCTCCGCAGCAGTACAAAAGTCACCGGCTTGACCGATACGCAACCAGGCTTGCTGGTGGCCCTCGATCAAGTCGTTGCGCAATAAACTATCGCTTGGATACATGGTTCTCGCCTCCGTATAAGAGCTTAACGATAGCTTTTCTGAGGATTGGAGGCTAGCGCCCAGCCAGCACTCAAAACAGATCAGCGCCAGACTTTGGCAAGGTCGTTTGGATGTCCTTGCACGCAGCGCTGGTTACGAACGGCCGTGTCACGCTTGCCTGGAATCGCGTATGGCACTCATCACTGTCCTATGGGCTTTCGGTGTCGCTTTTTGGCGGCGATCCAGCGCGCATTCCAAGGTGTCGTCAACCTTGCTAATGTGCAGCGCAATATGGATTCAAACAGGCTCTCACAGTGCGCAAAGTGCGTGACAAAATCATTGTTGTTGGGGCGGGTATTGGCGGTTTAACGGCGGCGCTTTGTCTGGCGCGATGCGGTGCCGAAGTGCAGATCATTGAACAAGCGGATGCGTTGACCGAAGTGGGTGCCGGCATTCAACTCAGCCCGAACTGCATTAAGGTGTTGCGCCTCTTGGGCCTCGAAAGTGTCTTGTTGCAAATCGCGAGTCGGCCGGTACAGGTGCGGATACGCCACTGGCGTAGTGGCGCCCAGATCGCCGAAACGCCGTTAAACGGGACGGACGGTGACCAGGCGGAACAACGCTATGGTGCGCCTTACTGCACCATTCATCGAGCGGACTTAATCACCTTGCTTGCCACAGCAGTATCCGAACATGCTGGCGTGAGTCTCCACACAGGCGTGCAAGTGCATCAAATCCGGCAAACCGATGCGGCAGTAAACGTCAGCACCGGTGCCGGCAATTTCACTGCTGATGCGGTGATTGGTGCAGACGGGATTCACTCGATCGTCCGAGCGCAGGTTCTTGGTGAACAAGCCGCTCGATTTACCGGCCATGTTGCATGGCGAGCCTTAGTGCCAATGTCTGCGGCGGCTAAGGTACTGCAATCCGAAACGGCAGAAGTGACCGCCTGGTGGGGACCTCGTAGACACTTCGTACACTACCCGGTGCGGCGTGGTGAGTGGTTGAATTGTGTTTGTATTGTTGAGCAAGCGGGTTGGACGGAAGAAAGCTGGCGGCGCACAGGGACGCGAAGTGAACTGCTTGGTGAGTTTGCCGACTGGCATGCAGAGCTATCCGGTTTAATTCAAGCTGCGGCTTCGGATTCGTTGTTTAAATGGGCGCTCTATGATCGTCGTCCGTTGCCGCAGTGGGGCAAGCACCGGGTTACCTTGCTCGGTGACGCATGCCATCCCATGCTGCCTTTCATGGCACAAGGCGGTGCCATGGCAATCGAGGACGCAGCGATTCTTGCGAACTGTTTGAAGTCCGCTGCAATACCCCGGGCATTTTTGCGTTATGCCGATTTACGGCGTGCCCGAACAACCTGGGTGCAACAGGTCTCGCGCCGCAACGGTTGGGTCTATCATTTGGGTGGCCCAGTTGCTTGGGCTCGAAACCAGGTAGCGCCCTGGGCAATGCAGCGCACGACACAGACCCTTTTTCAATTTAATCCGCTGACGGTGGCCTAACAAAAAATGGTTTTAGCGAAGCGTTTTTGCGATAGTCGCGCGCGGCGCTAGCGCCCCTGCATACGCCGGCTGGAAGCGGTAGCTATCCAGTAAGCCATTGCAGAGTGACATAGCAGAGTGACATAGCAGAG
>CENJ01173779.1_pt1 | contig 27285 bp, 28 predicted proteins | sample 356161 | NCBI WGS metagenome assembly CENJ01 (sample SAMEA2619531, study PRJEB7988) | marine metagenome | biome: marine biome (ENVO:00000447); feature: surface water layer (ENVO:00002042); material: "saline water (ENVO:00002010), including plankton (ENVO:xxxxxxxx)" | depth 5 m | reverse complement strand
GCACTTAAAGCAAAAAGCCCCGCCGGGCGAGACTTCGCTGGGCGGGGGACACGCGCCCTCACGGCGACATGCTGCGTAAATTCCAATTTCAGCGCGGCGATACAGGAAAAAGACTCTCAGGTCAAAGACTTACTGGCCCGCGCCATCACGTTACATCACCAATCAATCACTGCTGACGTGAAGCTCTTCAACGGAACCAAGCCCGCCGCCAGATGTTAACAAACTCTGAAAGGGTTCCTCATGCTTACTCAAACGCTTAAAACCGCACTGTTCGTTTCCGCGCTCGCTCTGCCGATATTTTCGGCGCAGGCTCAGAGCGCAGACCAATGGTTTGAACGCGCAGATGGCAGCCTCATTCACGAACAGGCAGGCCTGCACTGCCCGACCTCCGTGAATGGCTATGACCGTATTGAAGAAGACGCTGAAGCCAATAACGGCTTTTGTGCCTATGCGGACGACGCGCATGAAGAAGAATTCGTCGTTCAATTCTATGAGCGCGCCAATCAGGACATTGAAACCGAGCTTCAACGTACCCTCGCCCATTTTGAAGATGAGGGCGCAATTGTCAGCCTGACGACCAGCGTCGGCTGTGAGGCAAGCCTTGCTTCTGTCGCTGATGGCGGTGCCCCGCCGGAAGAACTGGATGCGTCCTTCAATGATTATGCCGTGAATGACGAGCTGCGCTGCCTCGTTATGGAAGATGCCAATCAGGACATCTGGGTGATCAGCCTTCAGTCTGCCGGCGACTATTATTTCACGACGATCAACTCGTCCCATGAACTGGCCGAACTGAATGACATGGTTGAGACCTCATCTGAGTTCCATGCCATGCAATTCTCCAGCCCTGCTGTATAATTCTTAGTGTGCTTTGCGCTGGCCCGCCCGCCAATCTGATGGTTTAGTATATCAGACGTTTCATTACGGGCGGGGACACCATGAAATTGAACTCTCTGATTTTCGCTGTGGCAGGCATGTGCCTGTCTGCCGGAACCTCCTATGCGCAATCACCTAAAGATCAGGACGTTGCGCTCTGGCAGACTGAAAGCAGTGGAGCAGTTACCTTTCTGCCAAGCAATGGCACCTGCCCGTCAGCGCTCCTGAATTTCACCCGCACGGAAAACCTTCACATTGATATGCCGACAGAAGCGGGACCTCCTCGTCAGGATGGCGTGTGTCAGTACTCAAACGCAGACGGCTCAGCCTATATCACCGCTTATTTCTACATCACTGAAGGCCGCACGCGGCATGATGAAGTTCTGAATGCAGCTTCTTCCGTCATGCAGGTTCATCCGGTCGAAGTCATGCAGGAAGAGACGCAGGACTGTTCGGATGCAATCCAGTTTAGAGCCATACTTTCAGACTTTCACGCGATGGCAGAACTGGTTGAAAGCGACGAGCGCGAAATCGTTATCGATCAGAGCGAACTTTATTGCGTGGTGATGAAATTCACCAACCGACCGGGACGAACCTGGGCGGTGGTGAATTCAGATGGCGATTATTTTACCAAAATTCGGGCAACAATCGACGCGGCACCAGCTGACGAAATGGAAAGCCCGATGATGAGCGCTATTAGCGAGTTTTATTCCCAACAGGGGATTGCTGCCCGTCTTGCGGCTGATCCTCCCCAGTAAAGCCCAGAATGGCTTCCATCGGACCCGGGGCTTCTTCTCGCCAGGAATGCGGCGGACCGACGGTAATACCGCCATCCACGGTAATACTTTCGCCCGTAATGAAGCTCGCAGCGTCTGACGCCAGAAAGGCAACCATTTCCGCAATATCGCGCGGCTGACCGGCGCGGCCCGCTGGCTGAATGCTGCCCGCACCCTGAGCAATCATCTCTGCCATCTGATCAGAGACCTGACGATCCATGCCCAGCGTCGCCCCAAAAATGGAGGTCGCGATAAGTCCCGGACGGATCGCGTTCACGCGGATATTGTGTTTGCAGAGTTCTGCTGCCGCCATTTGAGAAAAATGCGCGACGCCCGCTTTGGCCACTGAATAGGTGATCGGCGCCCAGCCCGCCTCAATCGCAGACACTGAAGACGTGTTGATAATCACGCCGCCCCCGCGCTTTTTCATCAGCGGAATGGCAAACTGCGTACCCATGAAGACGGACTTCAGCAGAAGATCCATAATCTTGTCATACTCGCCAAAATCGAGGTCTTCCACGCCCTCGCGAGGGCCACCAATACCGGCATTGTTGAACAGGATATCCAGCCCGCCAAACGCGGTTTCTGCTGTGGACATGAGGTTTTTCAGGTCTTCAGGCTTTGTCACATCGCAATGGCAATAGCGGACGGTATCAGCCCCAAAACGGCTCTCCAGAGCCTTGCCTTTTTCATCCTGCAAATCACCAACGACGACTTTCGCGCCGTATTCGATCAGCACTTCGGTTGTGCCAAGGCCAATGCCACTGGCCCCGCCGGTGACAATCGCAACTTTCCCGTCGAGCGAACGTGTATTCATCTTTTCCTCCCTTGCGGGCCAGCCATCTTTAACCGGGCCGGTCCCTGCGTAAAAAACCCGGCGAAATACTCGCCGGGTTCAAATCTCTTATTCTGTCAGAACCACGACCTTACCTGTCGCTTTGCGGTCCATCAGATGCTGAATAGCATCTCCGGACTGATCCAGCGGGAAGGTTTTGGAGACGTGCGGCTTGATTTTGCTGTCCTTGTAAAAGTCGAACAGCTCCTGAACGTCTGTCTCATACTCACCCGGGAACTGACGCACCCAGGCTCCCCAGAAAACACCGCGAATATCGCAGGATTTGAGAAGTGTGAGGTTGAGTGGAATTTTCGGGATGCCTGCCGGGAAGCCAATCACCAGATAGCGGCCTTCCCAGTTCAGCGCACGAAGAGACGGTTCAGCATATGCACCGCCAACCGCGTCATAGATGATATCTACGCCGCCGCCGGAAACTTCCTTGATCTGATTAGACAGTTCTTTCTGCTGATCGCGGTCCAGATCGCCCATTGGGTAGATCAGGCCGACATCCGCGCCTTTGGACAGGCAGAAATCCACCTTCTCCTGAGACGAACACGCCGCTATCACTTTTAGGCCCATCGCCTTACCAAGCTCAATCGCTGCAACGCCAACGCCGCCAGCCGCGCCCAGAATGAACAGCGTCTCACCCGGTTTCGGGTCACCGCGACGCTTCAGGCCATAATAAGATGTGCCATAGGTCAGAATGAAAGCGGATGCTTCGTCAAACGGCATTTCATCCGGAATAGCGAGGCAACGATCGGCTTCAATTGCGATCTCTTCGCGCATACCGCCCCAGCCGCAAGACCCGATGACGCGGTCGCCCGGCTTGAGCGATGTAACCTCTGACCCGACCTCTTTGACCACACCGGCAACCTCGCCACCCGGAGAGAATGGGCGGTCTGGTTTGAACTGGTAACGGTCGACAATGATCAGTGAATCCGGGAAGTTAACGCCGATCGCCTTGATCTCAAGTACAACCTGTTTTGGGCCCGGTTTTGGGGAATCCAGCTCCACCATTTCGAGCGTTTCCGGCCCACCTGGTTGCTTTGAAACCACAGCTTTCATGATTTGTCCTCCACGTGACATATTTGGCTTGTCTTCTTTGCGGCGGACGGTAGCTGACTAGCTTTAGTCTGTGAAGTATAACTCAGACGCTTCTTGGTTTTGATACGAGTATAGTATGTCCGGTTCTGTATGGGCGATCGCCATTCATGGTGGTGCGGGCCCAAGTTACAAAGATGACTATTCTGCAGAAATAGCGGGCATGAAAGACGTTCTGTCGGACGCAAAAAACGCGCTCATGAAAGGCCGGAACGCACTCGATGTGGTTCAGAATGCGCTGCGGACCCTGGAAGATACCGGCCATTTTATTGCCGGGCGCGGCTCATCCCCAAATAAAGACGGCAAATGGGAATTAGACGCAGCCATTATGGATGGCACGAACCGTAATGCTGGCGCCGTTGGCGCGCTGCGCGGTTTTAAAAGCCCGATTGATTGTGCCCGCACGGTCATGGATGACAGCCCGAATATTCTGCTCGTCGGCAAGGGCGCGACGAAGTTTCTGAAAAAGCGCGATCTGGAACGCGTGACCAATCCTAACCGGTATTACAAACCCGCCGTCACCAAGCCGCTGGAAGTCAGCGAATTACAACACGGTACTGTCGGCGCGGTCGCGTTGGATAGCGAAGGCCGACTTGCCGCGGCGACCTCAACTGGAGGTCTGTTGAACAAGCCACCGGGACGTCTGGGCGACACACCCATTATTGGCGCTGGCACATGGGCAGACGAACGCGTTGCTGTGTCCTGCACCGGGCAAGGCGAATACTTCATGCGCGTAAATGCGGCGTCTGATGTATCAGCCCGTATCCGTTACACCCGCAGCGACCTTGCCAATGCGACCGCCTGTGTGCTGGAAGACATCTCTCTTTTAGGCGGGCAAGGCGGCCTGATTGCCATTGACCGGCTGGGCCGTGTATCCATGCCCTTCAACACCATTTCCATGAAGCGTGGGTTTGCCACCTATCGCGGCGAATTCGAAGTAAAGGTATTCTGAGCGTGCGAGGTTATTTTGCGATCGGGGCTGAAGGTATTTCCAAGCCCATGAATCTGGGCGCTCTCATGCGTACAGCCCATGCCTTTGGCGCGAGCTTCTGCTTTTCAGTGAATGCTGATGCGAAGATCCGCACCGTCTATAAAGCCGACACATCGAAAAGCTTTGAACACGTGCCGTATTATCAATGGGATTCAATTGACGATATGGGCCTGCCACGCGGCTGTGCGCTGGTCGGCGTAGAGCTGACAGATGACGCGGTGGAACTGCCAAGCTTTCGTCACCCCGCATCAGCTGCGTATGTGCTGGGCCGCGAGCGCGGAAGCCTCACCCCAGAAATGGTCGATAAATGCGCCTTCGTGGTGAAAATCCCGACCAAATTCTGCGTGAATGTTTCAGTGGCCGGCGCGCTCGTCATGTATGACCGCATGATCTCCATGGGCCGATATGCTGAACGCCCCGTCTCACCGGGTGGGCCGATGACCGCGCGCGAGCTGAACCTTATTCAGGGTCGCCGGAAGTAACGCGTCTATTCTTCACCTCGCAGGCGCATTAGCTCATTCAGCACCAAAGGGAATTCGGTATATCCATCCGATCCCAGAAAATGTCCGCCTTCATTCAGGACAATCAGCTTACAGCCCATGGCGGCAGCCAGTCGGTCACTAAGCTGATAGGGGACCAGCTCATCATTTCGCGCAGTGATTACGACGCACGCATCAACCATTTCGTTCACACGATCAAAATCGACACCAGAGTCGAGAAACTCGTCCAGCGCGGGAATGACATCCAGCGTGTCATAAAACCCTGAAACCAGAACAAGACCGCCAATACGGGTGTCCGCAGGCAGGTCAGATAAAGCTCGTAGAGTGGAAATACTTCCCAGACTATGCGCAACGATGAAGGTGCTCTCGGACGCTCCCGCAATGTCTTGCGCGATCACAGAACGCCAGGTCTGCGCATCCGGATTGTCCGCGTCTGGCAGAGCAAGCCTGCGCGCCTCGAACCCTTCAGCTTGCGCGGCGTCGGACAGCCACGGAAACCAGTGTTCGTCAGGCCCTGCCATATAACCGTGGACAATTACGACTTCGGAGGCTGAGCTTTCAGCGCAGGCTGTCGAATGGCCTGCAAATAGAGCCACCAGCCCCGCTATCACTGTCGTAAGTTTAAACATGCCTCAATCCCCTCAACGTCTGAGTAGCTTAAAGACATATAGGACGGAGCGAGTTCAGATTTTCTGCTTTGCCGCTCCAAAATTTATCAACTCAAGGCAAATTAAGCTGCCAGGATACGCCGAACTTGTCCTGCACCCAGGCGAACATGCGGCTGAAGTCATAATCATCCAGCGGCATGAGCGGCTCGCCCTCTGCACATAGCATATCGTGCACGGCGACCAGATCGTCTTCTTCTTCAAAATTGATGAAGATGGACATGGCCGGTGTGAACATAAATTGATGCACATTCGGGCTGTCAGTGATCATGATATTATGGTCACCAATGATCATGCGCGTCGGCAGAAGTTTACCCGCCAGTTCACCGGAATCTGCCGGATACCGGTTCACCTCAGAGACTTCCATGTCAGGAAAGACTTTACGATAGAAGTTGAGCGCCTCTTCGGCCTCTCCAGTGAACATCAGATAAGTTGAAACGTGCATATCAGAACCCGCGGTAAAACATGTTACCGCGCCGTTCTAACCGAAGACCTTCTGAAGCACACCCAGAAAACCACGGAATTTGAGATCGCCGTCGCGCACAATCAGCGCAATACACACGCCGTCCTCATCTGCGACCGGGCGGTGATGATTGCCAACACCCGACACAGCGAGATCACCAGGGCCATAACTGCCTTCTTCATCGCTAAAGCCGCCGGAGACGACCAGCGTGTATTCAAAGCCGGAATGGGTGTGCATAGGTGCACCGCAACCCGGTTCAAACCGAATGATTTCTGCTGTCACTTCCGGGCTGACATCCAGAGGCATAATGCGAATGCCCGGGCCACCGAATTTCCAGCCCGATTTCACTGAGTTCTGCAGCGCCACATCCATAAGCGGTTCGGGCAGTTTAATCAGCTCATCAATCATCGCGCTCGCGACTTTTGCCGCCTTACGGGAAGACTGCGCGTCGGCTGCAAGCGCATCAATACGTTCCAGCGCGCGCTCTGCGGCCTGAAACGACATAGGTGCAGGAATTTCTCGTTCGAGAAATTCGCCTGCGACAGCATCAGACAGAACCTGCTCCTGACGAATATCAGCACGAAGGGCTGCGCGCGTATCCAGCAAAAGTGTCAGAGCCGGATCAAGCGTTCCAGCGGCATACGCGCTTTGAAGCTCCTGTCCCAGTTCCTGTTCTTCAGACAATTCAGTACTCCGATTTGTAACTTCGGGCCCGCCTTTCGCGAGGCCTTCACTTTTCGCAACCCCATAAATGCGGGGTTTTTCTATAATTCCTTACTCAATCTGGATCGAAGTCGTCCAAAGGCGAGTCGAATTCGTGATTTTACTGTACCTAATGGCAGCTTTGTTCTTTCTGCGATCTCAGAATGGGTCAGTCCTTCATAAAAAGACGCCCTTAAAAGCCGGACCTGTTCATCCGGTAGATCCTTCATCGCGCTTCGGACATGTTCTTCAATCTGCGACAATTCCATTGTCTCATCTGGCAAAGGCAGATCAGCAGGCGAGAGAGCCGGCTCATCCGGTTCGACGTCCAGAACTTTTTCGCGCCGGAACGCATCAATCCGCCTGTTGCGTGCAATCCGGAAAATCCAGGTCGACGGCGATGCTTTCGACGGATCAAACTGTCCGGCCTTACGCCAGACCGTGATCATCACTTCCTGCGCCAGCTCTTCCGATTGCATTTCATCCGCGCCAAGGCGTTTCAGGAACGTTTTCAGACGCGGCGCGTAAAAGTCAAAAATGAGAGTGAAGGAGTCTCGACACTGCTTTTCAGCAATAGCCCGCAGCGCCTTGGCAAACCTTGCACGGTCCTCCTGGTCCAGTCCTGGTCTGGATGGAGCAGGATCAAGCAAGACAAGCCTCCTTCTGGAATAAAAACACTGTTACACTTCACCAGAAGCGCCTATCCGTAACACTGCTGAGATAGGATTGGAACCGGATCAAATCCAGTCCATATTAACACTCGCGTCACACGTTAACCCTATATTTTAAGCCTTTAAGAAGGAATGATTTCGGAATGAAGCGATTTATCGCCGCTCTCGCACTTGCCACAGGTCTTGCTGTTCCAGCTCAGGCTTTTGAGTATGTTGGCGCGTTTCGTGACTGGTCAGTTTATCAGGATGTGGTGAATGGCGAGTCCGTTTGTTTCGCCGCGACCTATGCTGAAGACTCCGCGCCGCGAAATGTAGACCATGGCGAGGTCGTCTTCTTCGTGACCTATTTCCACAATTCCTCTCTGCCTCAGGCGAGCATGCGCACGCCCTATGAATTCCGCGAAGACCTTCCAGCTCGCGCTCAGGTAGGCGGCTCCGCATGGACACTCTACACAGCGGGCAATGAAATTTTTGCCAGCAATGATGATGAGCGCGCTATTCGCGACTCTCTGCGTCGCGGATCCGAACTTCGCGTCGAAGCAGTTTCAGCTCGCGACACCGAAGTTGCCTATCATTTCTCGCTGTCCGGTTCGGCCAGTGCCATTGATCGCGCACAGTCACTCTGCAACTGATCGCATCCGGGATTTGGCCGGACGCAACAAGTGTGATATTGAGCCCGGCTTCCGGAGACAGATACATTGACCCAGAGCCTCGACATTTCTCACGCGGCAAACGCTGACCGTGCCTCTAACCCTTCCAAGCTTAACCTGGCGGGTATGGGGTTTGATACTTTGCGCGAAACGCTGATCGCGCGCGGCATTGAACCGAAAAAGGTCAATATGCGTGCCCGCCAGCTCTGGCGCTGGGTGTATCATTACGGCGTTCGCGACTTTTCCGGCATGACGGACATTGCCAAAGTCCAACGCGCGGAATTCGAAGAATGGTTCGAACTGGAGCGCCCGGACATCACAGAAGCGCTCGTTTCTGTCGATGGTACGCGTAAATGGCTCATCGAATATGGCCCGAACACCGAGGCCGAGACGGTTTTCATTCCCGATGTTGGCCGCGCAGGCGCATTATGTGTTTCATCTCAGGTTGGCTGCACGCTGAACTGTTCATTCTGCCATACCGGCACACAAAAGCTGGTGCGAAACCTCACCGCGCCGGAAATTGTGCGTCAGGTCATGGTCGCGCGCGACGCGCTGGAAGAATGGCCAACCTCTAACGAGAACCGCAAGCTCACAAACATTGTCTTCATGGGTATGGGCGAGCCGCTCTATAACCTCGACAATGTGGCCGAAGCGATCGACACGATCAGCCATAATGAGGGCATTTCCTTTGGTCGTCGCCGCATCACGGTTTCGACCGCAGGCGTAGCGCCGCTCATTCCAGAGCTGGGCCGCCGCACCAATGCGATGCTGGCTATTTCTCTGCACGCGACGAATGACGATCTGCGCAATGAACTCGTGCCGCTGAACAAGAAGTACAATCTAAAAGAGCTGTTCGATGCGATCCGCCAGTATCCGGATCTCGGCAACTCCAAGAAAGTGACCTTCGAATACGTCATGCTGAAAGGCGTGAACGATTCCATGGCTGAGGCAAAAGACCTGCTTCGCCTCCTGAAAGGTGTACCTGCGAAAATCAACCTCATCCCATTCAACCCATGGCCGGGCACAAATTACGAGTGCTCTGACTGGGAGACAATTGAGACCTTCGCAGAAGTTCTCAACCGTGCAGGCTATTCAGCGCCAATCCGGACGCCGCGCGGCCGCGATATTCTGGCTGCCTGCGGTCAGCTGCGCTCTGAAAGCGTCAAGCAACGTGCTTCTGAGCGTCGCAAAGCTGAACTGGCGGCAAAAGCAGCAGAAGCTGAAGGCACAGCTGCGGAATAGGCGTCAGAGCTCTGCCGGGCCGGGTTTAAAGACCGAAGAGAAAAATATGCCGGTTCAGGAAAAGCGACACCACGGCAGTCAGTAAAATGACCCATGTCAGCGTGAATATGTGCGGAATATTCCCCGAGCTTAACAGCCAGTGCTTTACGGATTTTCCGGACCCGCCTTCAACCGACAGATATCCGTCCAGATCAGCAACATCACCCAGCTTGCCGATATAGGCGTCCCAGCGTGACTGAATATACGCCCGGACGATATTCGTATTCTTGATCAGTCGTCCGCCAATGGCCGAAATGAACAGCCCCACCAGGCTGAACAATATGAGAAATCCATCCACAATGTCCTGAACCTGCGCCCCGAAGGTCAGCGGACCATTGAGACTGGCCAGCCCCTCATTGAACTTGGCCTGAAGGATGAGGCCAATGGTTGCGAACAGAAACGCATTCATGGAAATCAACCAGACAATGCGCTGATTATAAAACCCATTTTCGGTGTTGATCTGCTCACGCATGCGATCATAAACCTGCCGAAGCTCTTCTGCCGCTTCCGGTGAAAGTCTCGGTTTTTCTGCTGTTTCAGTCATCACAATTCCCCCAGACCACAAAACAAGCATATTCCAGACATGACGCAAAATCTGCATATGCACTCGCGGCTTTCATTTTACGCCGTTTTCGTGTCTGGTCGCATAAGTTTCGGGAGACAGGTATGACGTTCAGGCATTCACTTATCGGCATTTCAGCTTTTGCGCTGATGGGCTTTGCCGCACAGGCAGAATTTACACTGCCTGAAGGCGCCAGCGTGGAAGAAAATGTGCAGATCACCATGCGCGATGGCGCCCGCCTGAACGCGGATATCTATCTGCCCGCCAGCGGCGGCCCGGCCCCAACGATTTATGTCCGCACGCCTTATGATGATGAGATGAGCAGCCGGACAGAGTTGCACCAGCAGCTGCTTGAAAGCGGCTATGCCATTGTCGAACAGCATGAACGTGGCCGTTATTTCTCTGACGGCACCTATGTGATGCTGGGCCATAGTGTGGAAGACGGCTGGGACACGATGGACTGGATCACCGCGCAGGACTGGTCCAATGGCGATATCGGCACGCTGGGCTGTTCTTCCTCGGCGGAAATCCAATTGCAAATGGCTGCAGCAGCTCACCCGGCGCACCGCGCACTGGTGGCGCAGTCTGCCGGTGTGGGCGTCGCTGAGGCTGGCCCGTTTCGCGAACAAGGCAATTTCTGGCGCGGCGGCATCTGGCAGCAAGGCTGGATGGATTATTTCCTCGGCTCCACGGTTCAGAACTGGCCGCAACTGCCTGAAGGCCTGTCTGATGAAGAACGCCAGTACCTTACCGGCGCATTTGAGCTGACCAATCTGAACTGGGCGCGCCCGAAGTCCGAGTTTGATGCCCATCGCATGGATCTGCCAATGGTGGAGATCGCGGAGAATATGGGCGGCCCGCAAAATGAGCTGCGCGCCTATATCCAAGCCGGCCCGGTGGATGAAAGCTGGGATGTAAACCGTATCAGCGAAGGTGAGATGATCGCCGTGCCGGGCCTCTGGACCGAAGCGATCTATGACATCTCTTCCCGCTCAACCACCGCCTATTTTGACTGGAACCGCCAGGCCAATCTGGCCGAGGGCCGGGACAATCAGGTCATGCGCATCACCCAGGGCAGCCATTGCGGATTTGGCCGCATCACCACGGATGAAAGCATTGGCGATCTCGAATTAGGTGACATGTCATACGATTACGCGGCTGAACTGCTCAGCTGGTTTAATCGCTGGATGATGCCCGATGCCGAAACCGAGCCTATGCAGGCCGCATACACCGCTTATTTGAGCGATGGCGAATGGCTCGCTTTTGATGACGCCATTCAATGGGGCGGCGAAACCTTCGCCCTCACTGCGGATGGAGAACTCAGCACTGCCGCAGGCGACGCTGGCTCCATCACGTACCTTTATGACCCGGCAGACCCTGTGCCGAGCCTTGGCGGCGAGATTGGCGGCACAGGCACAGACCATCATGATGGAAGCTTTGACCAGACAGAGCTCGAAGCCCGTGAAGATGTGATCGTCTTCACATCTGAACCGCTTACAGAAGACATTGTCCTGTTCGGCTATGCCGAAATTGGATTGTCTGTCTCTTCTGATGCGCCAGACACTGACTTCACCATCAAGATTATCGATGTTTTCCCAGATGGCCGCGCCATGAATATCGGCGATAGCATTCAACGCATGCGGTATCGCGAAGGCCTTGAGACCGAAGTCTTCATGGAAGAGGGCGAGGTTTATCACATCACCCTGCCGCCTGTCCTTCTCTCCCGCCGGATCGAAGCTGGCCACAGCCTGCGTGTGGAAGTCTCATCTTCCAACTTCCCAAGCTATGCCCGCAATCTGAATACAGATCAGGACCCATACACCAGCACAGACTTTGCGGTTGCAGAGAACACGCTTCATCTGGGTGAGGGTCATGCCTCCTATATCAGCCTACCCGTCATTGCAGACCCGGCCGCCGAATAGCCAACGCCGCGCCATAAAGCGCAAGTCATTCTTGCGCCATGCGCAACTTAAAGCCGCTTGCAGGCTCAGCCATAGATCACATATGGCTAGCCTGTAGCCGCCAAATACAACACATCAGGCTGCACGGCGGAGGAACGCCAGAAAGAGACAGGCTCACTTTCATTTTTGAGGCCTGAATTGACCGACACTGCCAGACCAACCGGCATTACGCGCGCCCTTATTCTCATCGCTCTTGGCATGGGCGGATTTGCCATTGGCACCACCGAATTTGCCGCGATGAGCCTGCTGCCCTATTTCGCGGACGGTCTCAATATTGATGAGCCGACTGCCGGGCATGTGATCAGCGCCTATGCGCTTGGCGTCGTCGTTGGCGCGCCTGTGCTGGCCGTGCTGGGCGCAAAACTGCCAAAGCGCACCATGCTGCTTTTGCTCATGGCCGCCTTTGCCGTGTTCAATGTGTTGAGCGCCCTGTCGCCCAATTATGAGATGATGCTCGTCTTCCGCTTTCTCTCCGGCTTTCCACACGGCGCCTATTTCGGTGTCGCCGCGCTGGTCGCTGCGTCTCTCGTCGCGCCAAACAAACGCGCTCAAGCCGTGTCGCTCGTCCTTCTGGGCCTCACCATCGCAACCATTATTGGTGTTCCGGCGGCAAGCTGGCTTGGCCAGACACTCGGCTGGCGCTGGGGGTTTGGCATTGTGGGCGGGCTTGCCGCGCTCAGCGTGTTTTTAAACTTCCTCTTCACCCCAAAGGATACGCCCGACCCGAAGGCCAGCCCATTACGAGAACTCACCGCGCTTAAAAAGCGCCAGGTCTGGCTCACCCTCTTTATGGGCGCGATCGGCTTTGGCGGCATGTTCGCCGTCTATACCTATGTGACGAGCGTGGTTCTGCAGGTCATCGAAGCCCCGGAATGGACCATTCTTGTCGTGCTTGCGGTGTTTGGCTGCGGGATCACCGTGGGCAATCTTGTCGGCGCATGGCTCGCGGATAAAGCGCTCATGCCAGCGGCAGCGGGCATTCTCATCTGGAGCACGATCAACCTTCTCATCTATCCGACAGCGGCAGAACATCTCTGGACACTCTGCATCTCTGTCTTCATGATTGGTGGCACAAATGGTTTATCCCCTGCCCTGCAAACCCGGCTGATGGATGTCGCAGAAGACGCCCAAACCCTCGCCGCCGCGCTGAACCATTCCGCCTTTAACGTGGCCAATGCGCTCGGGCCATTTCTCTCCGGCCTTGCCATTACTGCAGGGCTCAGCCTCACAGCGACAGGCTATGTCGGCGCGTGTCTTGCCTTTGGCGGCCTCATCATCTGGGCCATTGCCATGTGGGATGAAAAACGCTCCCGCAAACTGGCAAGCGTTCCAGCGGAATAGGCAGCAGAAACGCCCCGGAAAGCCTCAGGCCAACCGGGTGTTCAGAGTGATAAGCATTTCGCTTGCGTGTGCGTGAAGGGAAATAAGCGTGCCTCGCGCCTCATCATCGGCGCGGTCCATCATATCGGGCGGCGGATACCAGTGCAGCAGGCGTCTGAAAAAGCCGGGATAGGATGGGCTTCGTGTTTGTGCCCGTCCCCAATTCTCACCTTCGGTTCGAAGGCCCGCGCCTGCGCGTTCACTTATGGCCATGCCGACTCTTGGGCCGCTAAGATCGTCTTCAGAAAGGGCAATTTCGCCGGACAGAATATGCGCGGCAAACCTGAGGGCATGTGCGTCTGCTTTGGCAATGGCAGCCGGTAATCGCTTCAGACGACGGATAAGCCGCGAACAATCTACAATCTCCCAGTCATAAGGCTCGAATGTGCGCACGTCTTTCTTGGAGGCCGCCTTCTTCTCGACGCGCAGGCTGAACGCTGTAAATCGGCCCAATGCCGGGCGTTTTTCCTGATGCTCTGCGAAAATGGAATAAGACCGCTCACGACGAGGCGCGCGAGCTGGCCGCTCCAGCAGGCTTTCAGCGCGTTTTCGCCCTTCGCTTCGAGCCAGCAATTCGCCAGCCAGAAACAGAAGAAAACACCGCAACGCATATTCAGCCTGAAGGATGAGCTGGCGCAATTTGCGTGCATAAATATGCTCTACCTGTGTCCAGGGCTGATGATAGGTTTCCGGTGGATTGGGATGGATATAAGCGTCCAGATGCGCTGCGGCGCGGGTGTGAAGCGCCTGCAATTCACCTTCATGCTGCGCCCGGCTATTGGGCGGCGCAGGCGCGATAACGCGCTGAAGGGAAAAAGCCTCGTCCGACATACCGAGCAGTATAGGGGTGGGCCGTCGAGTGTTGGATACAGTATAAAGACCTCACCCTTTGAAGCCTAATTTCCCATCTATAAAGGTTCCGATCTCTGCACCCCGCGAGATCAACATACCTCATCAAGTAATACGATGACTAAAATGACGACCTTGAAGGTCGCCATTTGTTAGGCTGAATCAGCGTTTGCGTGACTTCTTATCCGGTGCCTGCGTCAAAGCAGACGCAGCTACACTTTTCATTGCTTTAGAAGATGACGGACTCTTCAAAATTTTAGATGCTTTAGAAGCGACCGCTTTTGACGTTTTTTCATTCTTAGCCATATTTTTTGTTCCTAATTGGCTGAGGGAATTGACGCGTCGCCAGCATTCGTGAGAGTGAACCCGGGTCATGACATCAATCCCGCAAGGGGTTTTAGATAAGCGCTCAGAATGGTTCAGATTCTGAGCGCTTTTTTATTATGCTGAGTCGTTTGACTGGAGTCTCGGTAAAAGCGGCGAATTTTCCACAAACTTGTTGGAAGTTTAAAATAACTCCAAACACGGCAGGCCGACCCGTGGCCGACTACTTCAGATGCAGCGGTGCATGTACGAACACTTCTAACAAATTCTCACTTAAACAGCTTGCCGTTATCATCCCAGATGCGGACAATGCCGGACTGTGAGGCCACGGCCATCAGCGTGCCATCCTGCGCAAACAGGCGCGCCTCACCATGCACAAAGCCATCATGAATGCCCTGCACGCGAATATCGGCGCAGACCCAGTCTGTCGGCACGATTTTACGAATGCGGATCGTGTTATCGAGCGAATTCGCCCCCGCCTGCATACCCAAAGCATGGCCCGTCGCGCCCGGCACAAAGTCTGCAATCACGGCCAGCATGGTTGCATCAATCGGCGTGGCTTCATCCATCGGGCGGGACCATAAGATCACGCGGCCATCTTCAGAAAGGCCGCCTTCAGAGCGTTTGCGGCCATAGCGGCCCATAGCGACGCGCGTATTCATACGCTGTTGCAGGTCATCCGGCTCATCACCCACTTTCGGGCGGAAACGCGGCAGAGCTTCACAGTCTTCCGGCGGCGGGACATCCGGCATGGTCAGCCATTGATGGTCGAGATCTTTCCCGCGCGAGCCAACTGCCGCGTTCACCGTGTAGATTTCGCGCTCACCCACATGGCCGAGCACACGGGCCTGGGTGATGTTCTTGCCTTCGGTTGCCGCGCGCACATCCACAGAGACGGTTTCGCCGGGGGTTGCAAAAGACAGATATTGCGCCGTTGCCCAGATGAGCGGGCGGTCATGCGACAGTTCCAGCGCGCGAATGGCCGAGGCAAGCCCTACACCGCCGAACAGAAATTTAAGCTTTGGCGGGCCGACAGAAATGCCCATTTCCACCGGCAGCTCCCATTTGTTCGGGTCCGCCGTCGCCGTGAGGTCGAAAAAGCGCGTGGAATTGGAAGTCTGCTCAGTCATGAAGGCCCGCCCGATAAGTTCTGCCCTTGGAGATAGTTCCCTTCCACAAGGTAAGGCAAGCCTGACGTTACGGGAGGAGATCACCAATCATAGACAAAAGCCCGCCACCAAAAATGGTGACGGGCACTTTAAGAAGCCTGAGCCGCCCTGCCCCAGACGCATGCAAAGGGGGGAACGTATGAGGGGCCGGACGCTCAGGCCAATGCCGACCTACGGGATGACGATCGGCATATTGGTGCAGATCAGTTCTGTTCGGCGAGTGGCGCGAAACGCTCGCGGAAATCACTGAGATCTATCTCGAACATTTCCTCGGCGATAAACGCCTCGTCACTCATGCCCGGCTGTTCATTATCACGATACCAGCTGGCATATGTGTCCAGTTCATCGGCCATAGCCTCGTAATGCGTTGAATAGGTTTCGACCGTCAGAACCGGAATGTCGGAGCTAAAGTCGAACGTCATCAGACGCATCCAACCATCCCCAATTGCCGCCGGAGCAGAATAATCGGGAGCAATGTCCTTCATAACCTGTGCGCGGTCCTGATAATCAGACAGCATCTGATGAACAGCGAAACCCGCCTGATTGTCATCTACACGTCGAGACTGACCATGCTGATGTCCGCTGAGCACCAGAAAAATCTGCGCGTTTGGGCGCAGGAATTTCCGCCAGACTTCTTCAGCATTATTGTGCTCGGGATGGACTGCATCAAAATCGACCGCTGAAATAGCCTGACGCTCACCGCTGGTGTTCAAATGGTCATGGATTGAAACGATGGTCGGCAGACCCGGATAGGCGTCAACCATGCTTTGCGCCCAGACGAGCACGTCATCTTCCGGCGCCATTTCCAGACCGATATGCAAGAAGCGATATCCACCTGCCTCAAACACAGTCGCACTGTTCGCACCATCATTGTACGCACCGAGATACCAATCCTGATCCCGGAAAAAGTCAGAATCTTCACCAAAGACAGACGCAAAGTTCTGCAAGCCGCCATAATGAAGCTGGCCAAACGGAAAGGCATTGTCGCCAGGGTTCATATAGTCTTCTGCCGGTGGAAAGCGGCTGTCTGACCAATTGCCATCATAGTCATGATTTCCTGGGACGACAGCAAAAGGCATGACGCCATCAAGGCGCGAATAGCCCTCATGCGCTGTCGCCATTTCACGGGCAACGCCTTCAGGGCTTGGCGCCAGATGCGCGTCCAGCAAAGGGTTCGCTATAGCGCTCTGCCCCATGGCAAGATGGGCCTCATCAATGCCTTGTGAGGCATGCTGCCAGACATCGCCGAGCGAAATGGCGAACGCAATATCACCGCCATTGCTTTGCGCATTGGCGGCAATGTAGTCCATCTGGTCCAGGAACAGGGTGCGGGCATTAAATGGAAAGCCCTCTTCTGTCTGATGGGTGTAGTCCACATAGTTCTGCGTGTCCGGAATGACCGCAATAGAGAACCGTTCGGACTGTCCACCCATCTGCGCTTGCGCACACGCCGGAAGAAGAGCCAGACCGGCCAGTGCGAATGCACTGACCAGCCCTTTTGCAGGTTGAAGTCTCAAAGTCATACTCGATCCTTAGAAGTTGTACCGGGCGCCCACACCGAAGATACGCGGCTTGCCGACCAGACGTGCGGTAGCTCCGTAATCAAGGAAATACGTCTCGTCGGTCAGGTTGTTGGCGAAGGCGAAGAAAGTTACGGACGGGTCGAACATTTCGAGTTCCGCACGCGCATTCAAAATCGTGTAAGACGGGGTTTCCGTACCCGGGTCATTGTTCAGGCGCTTGTATTCACTGCCTTTATAACGCGCATAAAGGCTGGTGCTGACTTCCCATGCTGACGATGTGTAGACATATGTCAGTCCAATATTGCCAGACAGGTTTGGCGACGCTGGCAGTGAATTGCCTTCATTGATCGCCACCTGATCGGGATCAACCGATTCAAAGTCGAGGATCTCACTTTCAAGAAGTGTCGCGCTGCCATCAATCCAGAGCGAATGGGCGCCCTGTTCAAACAGCGTGGTACCACCAGCGATATCCAGACCATAACTTTCAGCTTCAGCGACGTTAGTGCGGACGTTTGCAGACGTTTCCTGTCCTTCAATGATGGACACTGTGTTCGCCTGAAGATTGTCGAACTGATAAAGGAAGGCGTCCACGTTCAGATACGTTCCGTTAGAGCCCGCGAACTTGAAGCCCGCCTCATAGGCCGTAACCGTTTCAGATTCGAACGGCAGAGCTTCTGCCTCGCTGAAAATGGTCGAACCATCAAAGCCACCAGCTTTATAGCCATTGCCAACAGACGCCCAGATATTCCAGGCCTCATTCGGCTGATAGGACAGAGTGATGCGGCCGGACACATTGTCTTCTGCCAGGCTTTCATCAAAATAAACCGGAACAACAGGCAGAACATAAGGCACAAGCGACGCGCCATATGGGTCAGCATCGGTGGTGGAGCCAACATAGTCAGCCTCATCATCGGTATAGCGAATACCGGTTGTAAGCGTGAACTGCTCACTCAGATAGAAGTCGGCCTGACCGAACATGGCCTGACTCGTGCGATTCTGATGATAGTCGCTCACCAAAACGGTCGCATAAGCATCTTCAGCCAGAAGGTCAGTGCGGAAATCGACCGTGTCATCAAGATAGTAAATACCGGCAACCCAGTCCCACGCACCGCCATCATTGTTAGACAGGCGCGCCTCGAAAGATGTCTGCTCAATGGAATCGCTGAAATTATAGTCGAAGATACGGATGGCAGAACCTGTGCCCTCACCTTCGATATAGCGGTCAGCAGTCTGATAGCCGGCGACGATGTCGAGATCGAGCGCATCACTAAAGGCATGGCTGAAGTTGGCAGACACGCCCTCAACACTCATTTCACGCTCGCCATATCGATGCGAATAGAATGTGTATGGGTCGTTATCAGGCTCAACCCAGCCTGAATTGCTGACGCCGCCGACAGAGTCCGGATACAGCGTTTCGCCATTGTCTTCAGACTTGAAAACGCGCAGCTGAAGGTCTGTGACGTCTGTCAGTTCTGCATTCAGAGTGACGCGGCCTGCAAACAGATCGCGATCGCCCCAGCCTTCTCTTTCGCCCGGATCAGGAATAGCTGGCGTTCCGGCAACAGCGGTCACGCCGCCCAGATATCCCGCACCCATACCATCCTGATATCCGCCGCCCTGATCGACGACACCGGCAATACGAATGCCCACGCGGTCAGAAAGCGGGATGCCGACAGCGGCTTCACCGCGGAACCGGTCATAAGATTCATACTGACCAGTGACGTATCCGTTCAATTCGTCAGAATCGCTGCGAGAAATGATGTTTACAACACCAGCCGTGGAGTTGCGGCCGTACAGTGTGCCCTGAGGTCCTTTAAGCACTTCTGCTCGTTCGACGTCAAAGAATGGCATGACCAGAAATGCGTTGGACGACTGGTAGATATTGTCGACGTGCATGGCGACAGATGGGCTACCGTTTGGACGGTAATCATCAGTGCCGCCTACGCCACGAATGCTCACAACAGTAGATGCAGAACCGCCAAAATCTGCAGTCATGGAAACGCCCGCCAACTCATTCGACAGGTCTTCAAAATTGGCAATTGAGCGCTCAGCGATGGCGTCACCGCTCAGCACCTGAATACTGGCGGAAATGTCCTGAATCGCAGCTTCACGCTTTTGCGCGGTCACAACGATTGTGTCCATTGCGCGCTCTTCTTCCTGCGCCATTGCAAGCGGGGTCATAAGCACGGAGAGCGAAACGCCCGCCAGAATAGTGTGTCTGTAAACCATGTTACCCTTCCTTTGAGGCATAAGCCTCCCGTCCTCAGAATCGGCATTCTGAAGCGACGGATATTGTTCCTGTCAGTTTACGCCCGAGGCGCGTTCATTCGTTTTGATCGCGCAGTCCTGCCCGCCCGGCAGAAAAACACCTTCCCCTCAAAACTAGACAGGCGTTTACTTTTGGATTGTGAAGCCTTAATGACAAAACTAGACTGGTGTTCATTTTTAATCTGATTTATGCCGTACATAATCAGAGTTTATAGGTGGGGAAATGGCAGGAATTCTGGAAACCTGGCGCCAGCTGGAAGCGCGCCAGTCTCAGGGTGAGAATTCACATCTCACGAAACAGCAACGCACAAGGCGCCGTCTTCTGGGCTTTGCTGTCGAGCTATTCGCAGAGAATGGTTATGAGACAACAACGGCTAGTGAAATCGCGTCCGCGGCTGGCGTTTCCCGCGCGACCTTCTTCCTGCATTTTCCGACAAAAGCAGCCCTGCTAGGCGAACTGAGCCGCCAGCTTGGTTCTGTATGGTCTATGGAGACTGCACCAGAACGAGAGACTCCTTTGGAGGCCATTCGTCGACTTATCGAGTTTCTGTTCCGGGAATCTTCGTTCGATGCCGTGGGGTCTGCGGTCCTGATCGACTTTGTGGAAACTTATGGTTCCGATATGACCCACGGGGTGGGTGAAAACACCATCCATGACCATGCCGTGGCACTGGTGAAGCGAGCTCAGGCGCAGGGGCTTCTGTCGCGGGATTGGTCCGCCGATGTGCTCGGCCATTATATCATCGCCAATTTCAACCTTTTGAAAGAAGAACTGAACGACCTGCCAGCCGACCGGGCAGCGGACAAAGTCTTCCAACTTCTTCTGAAAGGCTTCGCAAGCTGATCAGTCGGCTGAGACGTCGCGCCCCGGAGCCGTGACCCGGGGCACTGGAATGGAGTCTTAAAGCCCGTAAGCTTCTTTATATTCCGGGTCTTTTTCAGCGACGAGCTTAGCAAGGTCGACGATAACCTTCGCCTGTTTCCAGGTCGCATCGTCCTGCATTTTACCGTCAAGCATCACAACGCCTGTGCCGTCCGGCATGGCTTCAAGAATGCGCGCGGCGAATTTCACTTCATCCGGGTCCGGCGAGAAGACTTTCTTGGCAATGTCAATCTGGTTCGGGTGGAGCGACCATGCGCCATCACAGCCCAGAAGGAAGGCATTGCGGAATTGCTGTTCGCAGGCTTCGAGATCTGAAATATCGCCGAATGGGCCATACATGGCCTTGATGCCTGCAGACGCACACGCATCCACCATGCGAGCGATTGTGTAATGCCATGGGTCTTGCTGGGCATTCATACGCTCGCGGCCTTCAACCGGGTCTTCAATAACGCGATAGAATGGGTGGCCACCGCCAACGCGAGTGGTTTTCATCTTACGTGACGCTGCGAGGTCCGCCGGGCCAAGGCAAATGCCATGCATACGCGGGCTGGCCAGCGCAATCGCTTCAACGTTTTTAACGCCCTCAGCCGTTTCGAGAATGGCGTGAATGCCAATTGGCTTTTCAATACCGTGTTTGGCTTCGAGCTGCGCCAGAAGCTGGTCAACATAGTGAATATCCCACGGGCCTTCGACCTTTGGGATCATCAGAACGTCAATCTTGTCACCGACTTCCGCCAGAAGCGTGGTCACATCTTCAAGAAACCATGGGGAGTTCAGACAGTTCACACGGGACCAGAAGCCGGTATTGGTGGCTTTGAAATCCACCGTCTTACCCATTTCGACAGCGCCTGCGCGCGCCGCGTCTTTCGCATCAGCCGGGATCGCATCTTCGAGATTGGCAAGGATCACATCGACCTTTTTCGCCATGTCCGGAACTTTGGCCCGCACTTTATCGAGGTGCGGCGGTACAAAGTGGATCATACGCTCCACATTAACTGGCTGCTCACGCAGAGGTGTCGGCGCACCGATGGCCAGTGATTTGTAGAAGAGCTGTGGCGGCTTTGTCGCTGTCATCTTTTTATCCCCGATAGAACTGAGTTTATGTTTTCCCGGAAACTAGGGCTCCGCACCAGAAATGCCAAGTAAAATGGTTCGCTCAAATGAGCGTAATTCTATGAAGTCTTAAATTGGAAGATTTCGAGCTTATCCGGCGACTGGAGATGGTTCCCGGCAACAGGTGCCGGGAAACCGCCCAACTCAAAGGCCAATCGTTCTGCGATGTCCCAAGGCTTGTTCTTGGGACCCAGCTCGAAAAGCCGCCACGTGACACCGAGGCGCATCAAGCTAAACTCTGGCAATCATACTCAGGGAAACAGGATCTTGGCTAAATATGATTTTATTGCCTGCTATATCCTCGCTAACCGCAAGAACGGCACGCTCTATACTGGCGTGACGTCTGATCTGTTTCAGCGCATGGAACAGCATAAGCTCCGCAAAGGTTCTATGTTCGCCGCGAAGTACGGATGTGATCGATTAGTCTGGTTTGCCCGGTTTCCAGAAATGGCACCCGCGTTACAGCGCGAAAGTACGATAAAGGGCTGGCCCCGGCGATGGAAAATCAATCTGATTGAAGAACATAATCCAGACTGGAACGACCTAAGCGCTCAATTGTCTGAATATGGCTGGTAAGCTGTAACCAAACTCAGCTCTATTTCTTGCGCGCGGCGATGGAGAGCGGGTGCGCCGCAACAAGCATATCTGCCAGGTCTGCTGTCAGAAGATGGGTGTAAATCTGCGTCGTTGAGATGTCCGCATGGCCCAGCAGAACCTGCACGGTGCGCAAATCGGCCCCGCCCTGAAGCATATGGGTCGCGAAGGCATGGCGCAGCGTATGGGGCGAAATATCACTCGCATTCAGGCCCGCTTTCAGCGCACGGTCCCGGATAATATTTTGCAGCGTCCGCCGCCCGATATGTCCGTCCTGACCAGAAGACGGAAAGACAAATTTTTCCGCAGGGTCTTTCGCGCCTTTGGGCAGGAACCCTTCGCGAATAGCGAGATAGTCCGACAAAGCCTCCTGCGCCGGGCGACCAACCGGGCAGAGCCGTTCCTTCTGGCCTTTGCCCAGAACGCGGATATAGCCTTCTTTCACCGTATGAAGCGCCGCCACGGGCAAAGTGCAGACCTCACTTGCCCGCAGACCGGCAGAATAGACCAGCTCCAACAGGCAAAGGTCACGCCTATCCTTTGGGCCATCGCCCGCACACGCATTGAGGAGCTGTCCGACCTGTTCACGCGAGAGCACTTTTGGAACGCCGCGTTGGGCTTCAGGCGCGCTCAACCCCTGAGCGGGATTAGTGTCCCGGCCGCCTTCTTCGATTTCAAATCGGTAAAACTGGCGGAGCGCCGAGAGACGCCGCGCAATCGTAGCAGGCGAGAACCCCTCATCGGCAAGTGCGCGCTGATACGCTGTCAGGTCTTCACGGTCTGCACTGCCAAGGTCTGAGCCCTGCGTGGCCAGAAAGGCTGCTGCATCTTTGAGATCGCGCCGATAAGCGGCCAGCGTATTGTCAGAGGCGGCCCGTTCGACCGCCTGCATTTCCAGATAAGCGTCTATGCGTTCGCGATCGCCCGGCGTCACATCAATCCCGTACCTGCTGATAATTCAGGGCTTCAATCGCGAGCGCTTCAGCGACATCAGTGAAACCTTCAGCCTCCAGCAATTGCAGCACATCGCCCAAATCCTCAGGCGTGATCATATCCGGGCGAGCGCCCAGAATTGAGATCAGCTGGATCAGCGCTTCGCCGGTCGCCCCGGAGGTAAAGGCAGAGCGCAGAAGAATACGGCTTTGAATATCAACCGCATTGCCTTCGCTGAGCGTGCTGCCCGCATCACCTGTCAGGAAGTCGCGCGCAACCGGAGAAATCGGATGCTCCTGCAACAGCATGGTGTAGAGCATCTCGCTCACCTGCGCCGCACGTGTGTCCTCTCCGACCTGCGCCAGACGCGTAGAGACCAGACGCGCGGACTCAGCTGACGTATCCATACCTGTCAGAATGCGCATGGCATCGAGCCAGGATTGAAGGAAAAGATCAGGCTGCGGACCGCCTTCGATTTCGACCACACGCTGGAAGCGCGAAGACTGGCGCGCATCACCGGCTGCAAATGCCGCCAGCGCGAAGAACTCACCATTATTGCTCAGCGCATCAAGGTCACGCAGGCGGGATAAGTGCTGCACCAGAAGCCCCGCATCGGCGGTATATTTCTCTGTGTCCGCACCTGAAAGCGTCAGCACACGGCGATAGATATCAACGCGATCCGCTTCTTCAGAACCGCGATCATTCGCCATTTGCAGCGCTTCATCCATCAGATTAACCGGCGCGTTGATGGTTTCATCGACCTCGCCCGGCGTACCGTCTTCGTTTGGCGGGACAGTTGGCACAGGGTCCGTGCGATAAGCCCGGCGACGCGCATCCACGCTCATCAGCCCGGCATAGGCTGCAATATCAGCTGAATTAATGCGAAGGGCGCGGCTGGTATCGCTGCGTTGCGCCAGCTCCAGAGCAATGCCCGGATTCATCGCTTCCAGCGTTGCATCGCTGACCGGAAAGCTACCCGCCAGAGACAGCGCCGTTGAAAGACCAGATGTGAAATTCGCAGACGGCAGACGTCGTAAATCGCGAGGCGTTGGTTCTGCCGGCAGTGTTTGCAGGGCGCCAATTGCGGTCACAACCCACGGGTCGATATTCCCCATCTCTGCGCCGAGTTCCAGCGCGAGATTTGCAGAGGAGAAATTGCCTTCCAGCGCGAAACAGGTCGCGCGAGCTGCAAACATATAAGGTGTGCTCTGAGAGGCAGAACGCACAGATGAACAGGCCGAAGCCAGATTACCGCGAATGAGGGAAAGCTCTGTCTGCGCTTCCAGACTGGTCGGAATGCCATCGATTTGCGGCAATTGGCGCGCAAGCTCCGCATAAGCATCAAGCTCGCCGAGTGCCCAGATCAGGCGTATACGTTGCGCGAGAAGCTGATCAGCGCCCTCACCTTCCGGCGCACGCGAGGATGATAGAAGAACGCGGCGAAGAATATCACGCGAAACCGGCGTCAGGCTGCGCGCATCAATGCGCATGAGGACCGGAAGGAGATCTTCGGCCTCACTGCCCTGCCAGAGCGTCAAAGGAAAGGCGCCATCCGCCTGAGACAGTGTGCCGACACCCCAGGGGTCGATATCGCCAAGGCCCGTGCTTTCAAACATGGCCTGAGAGGACGCCATTGGCGCCGCGACCATCAGGCCACCAAGCGCGGTGGCTGCGATGAGAGCGTGCTTAAACATCCAGTTCCACCTCTATCCGCTGCTCACCGGAGTGTGGGGGATTGTTTTCTGCATAATTTGCGAGCCAGAAAATACCGCCACCAATCGCAATAATCGCCACGACCAGAATGATGAGAAATCCGCGCATATCAGTCCTTTATCGCCTTGCATGCCATTTGCTGCACCTCACCTTTATGTATAATCGCGAGTTTTGTGGAGGCGCAAAATCAGCTGCGTGTGTAATGAGTGACTACTGATACCAAAGAATCTGTCGCGAAAGTGGCAAATGGCAAAACAATTGCACTTGTCGGCCTTATGGGCGCAGGCAAATCATCCGTCGGTCGGCGGGTGGCAGAGGCGCTGTCCCTGCCCTTCTATGATTCTGATGAACAGATCGAACAGGCCGCAGGCTTATCCGTCACTGATATTTTCTCAGTTCATGGCGAACCGGAATTCCGCCGCGGCGAACAGCGCGTAATTGAACGCCTTCTGGAAGGCCCGCAGCATGTGATGGCCACAGGTGGCGGCGCATTCATGAACCCGGATATTCGCAAGGCCCTTAAGGAAAATGCCGTCACAATCTGGTTGAGGGCAGACCTTGAAACGCTCTGGCGCCGTGTAAGCCGCAAAGAAGGCCGCCCCCTTCTGAAGACCGAAAATCCGAAACAGAAACTGCGTGACCTTCTGGAACTCCGAAACCCTGTCTATGCAGAAGCCGATATCGTGATAGACAGCCGCGACGGCCCGCACATCAATGCTGTGAGTGCGATTTTGGCCGCATTGAAGGAAGTTGCGTAGTCAGATGTCGCAAACGAAAGTTCAAGTCGATCTCGGTGACCGGTCTTATGACATTGTCATTGGAGGAGATGTGCTCTCCAGTGTTGCCGAGCGCCTGCAAACCGTTCTGAAACCGGGCACGAAACGCGTTTTCATTCTGACTGACCGCAATGTCTGGCGAAATCATGGTGAAGCGCTGACAACCTATCTGGCCGATGCTGACCTGAAAGCGATTACGCATATTCTGCCACCGGGCGAGGCAACCAAGTCCTTTGAAAATCTTCAGGACGTTCTGGAAACCCTGATCCGCCATGAAGCCGAACGCAGCGATGTGCTGCTAGCCTTTGGCGGCGGCGTAATCGGTGACCTTGCGGGCCTCGCGGCAGGCCTGATGAAGCGTGGCATGCCTTTTGTGCAGATCCCGACGACATTGCTGGCGCAGGTCGACTCTTCTGTTGGTGGTAAAACGGCCATCAACTCTTCCCACGGGAAGAATTTGATCGGCCTCTTTAATCAGCCGGCTATGGTGCTGGCGGATATCTCACTACTGTCCACGCTTCCACCGCGCGAATGGCGTGCAGGCTATGCCGAAATCATCAAATATGGCCTGATCGACCGGCCTGACTTTTTTAATCATCTGGAAACGGCGACAGCTGACATTTTGGACGGAAATGTCGACGCGCTTTCATATGCGGTGAAAGTCTCCTGCGAATCCAAAGCAGATGTCGTTGCGGCCGACGAAACAGAGCGCGGTCGACGCGCATTGTTGAACCTTGGACATACATTCGGCCACGCTATCGAAAAAGCCCGCGGATTTGACGGACGCGTCCTGCATGGCGAAGGCGTCGCGGCGGGCATGTGTATGGCATACCGTTATTCCAAGCATTTGGGGCTATGCTCCGGTCAGGATGTTGTGCGCGTCGAGCGGCTCATTGAGGCCAGCGGCCTTGCGCCTACACTTTCCGCCCTGAAAACGGGCGATTTCAAAGCCGAAGAGCTGCTCCACCACATGTTTCAGGATAAAAAAGTGGAATCCGGCTCACTTACGCTTATTCTTGCAGAAGGGATTGGTAAGTCCTTTGTGCAAAAAGGGGCTGACGTCGCGCCGCTGCGCGAATTTCTGGAGGTTGAGACGAAACTCTGATGACCACCATGTGGCCATTCTTCGCCGTACTTATTCTGCTCTGCATGTCCGGATTCTTTTCCGGTTCAGAGACAGCTCTCACTGCTGCGTCACGCGGCCGAATGCACAGTCTGGAAAAGGACGGCGATCCACGCGCTCTGCGTGTGAACAAGCTTTTGTCGAACAGAGAAAGCCTGATTGGCGCCATTCTGCTCGGCAACAACCTCGTCAATATTCTGGCTTCGTCCATCGCAACGGCCATGTTCCTGAAATGGTTCGGCGATGCGGGCGTGCCGATAGCGACCGCCGTTATGACGGTACTCGTTCTGGTCTTCGCTGAAGTCCTGCCGAAAACCTACGCCATTTCAAACTCTGACAATATGGCCATGGCGGTCTCTCGCCCGATCATGTTGCTTGTCAAAACGCTGTCCTGGATCGTGGCGATCATTCAGTTCATCGTTTCAATGACATTGCGTGCCTTTGGCATCCGCACCGATGAAGGCATGGTCTCTGCCGAAGAAGAAATTCGCGGCGCGATTGACCTGCACCATTCAGAAGGCGGTGTAGCGGCCCATGACCGTCATATGCTGGTCGGCGCGCTGGATCTGAAAGACCTGACGGTGGCGGATCTCATGATCCACCGCA
>CENJ01037231.1_pt1 | contig 27294 bp, 27 predicted proteins | sample 356161 | NCBI WGS metagenome assembly CENJ01 (sample SAMEA2619531, study PRJEB7988) | marine metagenome | biome: marine biome (ENVO:00000447); feature: surface water layer (ENVO:00002042); material: "saline water (ENVO:00002010), including plankton (ENVO:xxxxxxxx)" | depth 5 m | reverse complement strand
TTATGATATCTGCAGTTTTAGTTTCTAATAGAATTAACTCTATTATTAGAGTTAACAAGTAATTTCATTCAAATGAAATAAATGTATTTTATCGGTATTGACATCTATTATTAGTTGTATTATTAGTAACGATAATTAATAGTTATCAATAGTAATATGAAAAGTTTAACAAATGAAATAAAAAATTTAGAACTAGAAACTCTTGAAAACATAAAGCACTCAAGAGCATTTAATACATCTAGAGCTTATAAATCTGATTTTAAAGATTTTGTTATATTTTGTAATAAGTTAAATAAAAACCCTATAAGAACGGAAATTAAAGATATCAGCTTATATTTAACAAAACTATCAAAAGAAAATTTAAAATTTAGCACTATAAAAAGAAGGCTAGTTTCAATAGTAATTGCTAATAGGCTAAAAGGCCACCATATAGACACAAAGCATCCAGTTATAAATGAGAATTTAAAATCAATTAAAAGAAAAATTGGTTCAATTCAGATTGGCAAGAAACCTCTATCATTAGAAGATTTAAAAAAAATAATAATCTCAATCAATACGAATTTTAAAATTCATAAAAATAGAAAAATTAGAGATAAAGCATTAATATTAATTGGTTTTGCAGGAGGGTTTAGAAGGTCGGAGTTAGTCAATTTAGATTTTCAAGATATAGAATTTGTTAACGAGGGTATAAAGATTATAATAAAAAGATCAAAAACGGATCAATATGGTGAGGGCTTTTTAAAAGCAATCCCCTATTTTTTAAATTCTGAATTTTGTCCAGTTCATTCATTGAAAAACTGGTTAAGTAATTCATATATAAATAAAAACTCTATATTTAGGAAAATTTCAAAAAGCGGAAATATATTGCAAAATAGATTAACAGACCAATCGGTAGCTTTGATATTAAAATATCACATGGTCAATGCAAACTTAAATCCAACAAATTATTCAGGACACAGTTTAAGATCAGGCTTTGCAACAGCAACTGCCAATTTAGGCGCTGACGAAAGAAGTATAATGGCTATGACGGGACACAAATCTACTCAAATGGTAAGAAGATATATTAAAGAGTCAAATTTATTTAAAAATAATGCTCTTAATAAAATAAATTTATGAATTTAAAATATAATGAACTAACAATTGTCGTTATATCTTTTAAAAGCAATGAAAATGTTAAAAATTTACTTTCTTTAATCCGAAATAGTACAAATATTATAATAGTAGAAAATTCAAATGATCATTCCCTCAAAGAATATTATTCAAAAGATAGTAATATAAATTTTTTATCAAAAGATAATATTGGATTTGGACCAGCAATTAATGTAGCAGCTAAATTAATTAATACTAAATATTTTTTTGTTTTAAATCCAGATTTATCAAAAATAAATGAAGATATAATTTTAGATTTTTTAAAATACTCAAAAAAATTAAAAAATAATTTTGGAGTTCTTGGTCCAAGATATAAAAATTTAGAAAATGATAAGAGTCTTAAACAAAGTGATAAAAATCAAAATATAAAACATATTGAATGTATTAGTGGTGCCGCTATGTTTTTTTTAAAAAAATCATTTGATTCTGTTGGAGGTTTTGATGAAAATATTTTTTTATATTTTGAAGAAAATGATATTTGTAAAAGATTAAATAAAAAAAATAAAAAAGTTTTTCAAATTAATAACATAGAAATTAACCACGAGAGAGGAAATTCTTTTATACCTGATAATATAAATGAAATTGAATCTATGAAGCTCAATAGCATATGGCATTTTTCCTGGTCTAAGTTTTATTTTTTAAAAAAACACTATACCTATTTATGTGCAATAATTATAATTTTTCCAATAATTTTAAGATCTACATTTAAAATACTAATTCACTATTTATTTAAAAATGAAAAAGATTTAAATAAATATAAATATCGCCTATCTGGTTTGATCAATAGCATCGTTTTGAATAAATCTTTTAAAAGACCAGAATTATAATATTTTTAACACTTCTTTGTATTCGTAAATATTCATATATTGTTTAAAATTTTCATAATAATCTTTAAATTTTAAATTTTTAAAATTGTTATTATTTAAATTTAATAAATTTGTATTTTTATTTATCTTTACAATTCCAACACCCATATCAATTTTACATGTTATGGTATTTAAATCTTTTCTTGTTCTTAAATTTACTATTACCTTCCACACGTCCCCATTCCAAGAGCCACGGTATCTCGGTATGGCTTGATGAGCTATAGATCTTGGCAAACAATCATGCAGTAAAATATAACCACTGGGACTTAAAAACTTCAAGGAATTTTCAACATCTTTTAGACATTGATCATAATGGTGCAATCCATCTATAAAAATTACATCAAACATTTTATTATTTTGTGCAAAAAATTCATCACTTGTTCCTCTAAAATTTCCACCCATATAAGGGTCAACACCAACCTTATTTTTTATTTTAATTTTTGAAAAACAATAATCATCGTCACAACCAATTTCTAAATAGTTCTCAAAAGAAAAATTGTCAATTATGTGCTGAATTAAATCCCACCTTTTTATATCTTTTGGAAATTTAATATCTAATTTTTTAAAAAACCTTTCAACAAAGAAAAAATTATAAATTCTATTTTTGAATAAATTTATTTTATTTAATTTTTCCATATTTTTTATAAAACAATAGTAAATATAAATAATTAAATTTACATTTAATTAAATCAAAAAAATATAAAATATTTTTTTTTGGATTTTTTAATGGTTCTTTGTACTCTAAATTTGATTTTAAGTAATATTTTTTAAAAAATTTAATTGAAATTCCCCATTTTAGTAAAAATATTTTACCACTTTTGCTACCATGCCCCTTTTTTAAATTAGTTATATTTTTTTTTTTATAGTTTCTTAAAACTTTTGATCCAAAATGGTAAACTTTGAAATCATTTAAACCTTTGAAAATTCTCACTCCTTTATTCCATAACTTCATATTAAAATCTGGATCAGAACCTGAGCCTGGAAAAAATTCTTCACTTAAACCGCCTACCCTGTCCCATAAATCTTTATGTACGACACTAGGAGCCCAAGTTGATCCCTGGAAATCAAAATAATTATATTTTTTATAATTATTTAGAAATTCTATTTCATTAAAACTTTCATAATTATCACCATAGTCACATTTAATTTGACCTTCGTGCATCATTGTTCCTGATAAATAAAAATTATTATGTCCAATATTATCAATTTCTTTTTTTAAAATAAAATCCCATTCAGGACAAAAATAAAAATCATCATGCGCATAAAGGACATAATTTTTTGAGGATAATTTTTTTGCTTTATTTAATCCTTCGCAAATACCAGAATTGTATTCAGTAAATGAATATTTAATACTATTTTTATTTAAGTAATTAATAGTATCATCCGTACCTTCACTGACATGCACAATAATTTCATTATTTAATAAAGAATTTTTTTTTATGCTGTTAATACAAATTTTTAAGTAGTTTAAATTATTTAATGTAGGAATTAAAATTGAAAACATTTTTTATGTCCAGAGGTATTTTTTTCTTAATTCTTTTTTAAAAATTACATCAAGAATATAATTTATAATTATACTTGTGTTAATTTTAGAATGATATTTTTGATGACAATTAGAAGATATTATTTTTCTTAATTTAGGTTTATCTAAATAATATAATATTTTATTTTTTAAATCTCTTGCCGTAGTAAAATTTATTAATTCATTTTTTTTATTAAAGAAATCAGAGTACATATTTTTTTTTTCATTTAATACAAAACAGCCATTTCCGATTAATGAAGATATTCTATCGCTGGAATAATATTTTTTGTATTCGCCCCTGCTAAGATTAATTAAAATTTTGCTGTTTTTAATTTTATTATAAAATTTATTACCCCAAACAGGTTGCTGATCATTCATTCCAATAAAACTACATTTAATATAATCAGGTAATAAGATTTTTAATTTATTTAAAAATTCTTCACGTTCATCTTTTTTTCCTTTTTTTAAAATTCCTCTATTTTGACCATGGCTTAATGCAAAAAAAACATCAATTTGCTTATTTATAAAGTTAAATGATTTAAGATTATCAATTTCTTTATCAACAGGATAAGGTATGAATTTTATTTTATTAGATAAATCTTGTTCTTTTAATTTTTTCGGATTTGATGAAATAAAAATATTATTTAGAAACTTGTAATCATAAAAAACTCTTTTAAATTTAAAAAATTCATTAGATATAGAATCAATAAATATTTTTATTATCTTTATTTCATTATTAAATGATCTTATTTTTTCGAAAGTTTCTATATTAATTCTATCTGTATGACCTAAGACAATTAAATCAGGGTTAAATAATTTAACTTTATTAATAATAGCTTTATTAAAACTTTTTCTTCCAGATATATCCGAAAATCCCCTGTTATCTCTAATAAAATCTCTATCGCTTATACTTGTTAATTTGAATGGATATTTTTTTAACCCAAGGTTAAGTTTATTAAAAAATGAATAAAATAATCTTTTTTTATTTTTTAAATTTAAATTTGATATTAAAAAAACCTTTTTTATCTTCTCATTTTTACATCTTAAATTTGATACAGATTTTAAAAATTGTTCATTTGTAAAATTAAAATTATTATATATTTTTCTACTTAAACTATGCAATTTTTTACTATTAGTTAAAAGTTTAACTAATAATTCAAATAATTCTTTGGATGAATTATCCTTTAAAATATACCCTTGATGATTGGTTTCTGGTAGTCCACCTTTATCAGAAGTTATGGATATAGATCCATGTGCGGCTGATTCTATTGGTAATCTACCCAGCGGCTCCTCCCAGTTTGATGGAGCAATAGAAATTAATGCTTTTTTATAAATGTTATAAACTTGTTTATTACTAATTTGCCCTAATTCTTTTATATGATCTTCAACAGGTAATACCCTTCTAGACTCAGTGCCAGCAGAAATAATTTTCCAATTAGAAAATTCTTTTATTTTTTTTATTTTTTTTGTTGCTTCAATAAAAATATTATAACCTTTAGAATGGTTTAGTTTTCCACAAAAAAAAATAATTTTTTGTTTTTTTTTATAGCTAGACTGTTTTACTCCAGGATAAATTACAATATTTTTTTTGTTTATAAATTTTTTATTTTCAAATTTTTTTTGGATCCATTTACTTAAAAAGACAATATTACAATTGTTATATATATATTTTTTTTCTTCATTTGTTTTGGAGCCTCTAAGAGTATTTGGATTATTATGAAAATAAAAAATAATTTTTGATAAGGGAAAATTTTTTTTAATTTCTTTGATATATTCTGGTCTATTGTGAATTTCTATTGTTTCAAAATTAAAATTTGAAAATTTTTTAATAAAATATTTTATATAATTATAATTTCTAAAATATTTTTTTTGAATTGGGTTGAAGAAATAATTTTTTTTGTATTTTATATTTACACTTGACTTAGAACCATAGATAACAAATTCTTGAATATTTTCATTAGCTAAACTTTCTTTAACAAAAATTGAAGCTGCGCCGGAATTTTTATCGCTAAAACTCTCTTTGTAAGGAAGGATTATAGCTCTTTTTTTATCCATCAAAAAAAATACTATTAAAATTTTTAGTTGTTATTTTTGATATACTATCAAAATCAATATTTTTAATTTTAGATATTTCGTTACATACATACCTCACGTTTGATGGATGATTTTTTTTTCCTCTATGTGGATGAGGCGTCAAATAAGGAGAGTCTGTTTCAATTAAAATTTTATTGATATCAATTTCTTTACAAGTTTCTCTAATATTATTAGCGTTTTTAAAAGTTATATTTCCACTAAATGATATATAACAACCTAGCTGGGAACATTTCTTAGCAAAGTCAATTGAACCTGAAAAGCAATGTATAATAACTTTTAAATTAATATTTGAATATTTTTTTAAAATTAAATACGTATCATCTTCAGCTTCTCGTGTATGTACAATTACTGGAAGATTAAATTTTTTAGCAATTTTAATTTGTTCTTCGAAGTAAAAGAATTGTAAATTTTTATCAAAATCTCTGTAATAATCCAAACCAGTTTCACCTATACCAATAATTTTATTTGATGATTTTATTAATTGCTCTAATTCTAAAAGATCCTCTTTTTTAGAATTAACAGTTGAATTTGGGTGAATACCTACCGTGCAATATATTTCATTATATTTTTGTGCAAGCTCAATATTTTTTTTGGATGTTGTTAAATCAACTCCAATAGAAAGAAGTTTGTAAATATTATTTTTTTTGCATTCATCTATGGTTCCTTGAATATCATTAATATAAGGCTCATAATATAAGTGACAGTGTGAATCTATTAAACTACTCATATTTTTTAAAAAGAATATCAGGTTTTGTTAATTGATCATTTATAGTTAATTTTTCATTTATATTATCAATTTTTATTTCATTTTCATTTATATTTAAGCTTTTTAAAAATTTAATACTTACTATCGGCATCACAGGATAAAGCAAAATAAAAATATTTTTTAATGCTACTAAAGTTGAAAAGAGAATATTTTTAATATTTTGCTCTGAGTTATTTTTTTTATTCCATGGCTCATTATCATTGACGTATTTGTTTATGGTAGATGAATATGAGTGAATAAATTTTGTATAATTGTGTAATTCGTATTTATCAATATATTGTATGATTATTTTTTTATCTATCAACAAATCACTATTTATAGTGTACCCATCATTTATTTGAGGAACTTTGCATTTATAATTTTTATTTAATATAGTAAATATACGATTAGATAAATTTCCGATATTATTTGCTAGATCGTTTAGCGTTATTCTTAAATTATCGATATTAATTTTTCCGTCCAAACCAAAAATTACATCTCTCATCAAATAATACCTGATTTCATCTGATCCATATTGATTAATTAGCTCCAAAGGATCTAAAATATTTCCTTTAGATTTTGACATTTTTTCTTCTCCTGAAAGTATCCAGCCATGCCCAAATATTTTTTTTGGAATAGGAATTTTTGCTGCCATTAAAAAGGCTGGCCAATATACCGCATGAAATCTTAAAATATCTTTTCCAATTATGTGAACATTTGCTGGCCAGAAACCACTATGATTATCGAAATAATTAGTCGCGCTTAAATAATTTGTAAGTGCATCTAACCATACATACATCACATGTTTTTTATTATTGGGGACATCAATACCCCAGTCGAAAGTTGTTCTTGATACAGATAAATCTTTTAGTCCACCTGAAACAAAACTTATTACTTCATTTTTTCTACTTTCCGGTTGTATAAAATCAGGATTATTTTTATAAAAATCAAGAAGTGGTTGCTGCCACTCAGAAAGTTTAAAAAAAAAACTTTCTTCTTCCATCCAGGTTACCTCACTACCACTACTTTTAGAAATTTTTTTACCATCTAATTCTTCTACTTCATTTTCTAAATAATACGCCTCGTCCGATACCGAATACCAACCTGCATATTTTGATAGATAAATCTGGTCGTTTTCTTGAAGAAGTGACCATAGTTTTTTAACAGTATTTTTATGTCTTTCTTCAGTTGTTCTAATAAAATCAGTATTACTTAAGTTCAGTGTATTGCTTAAGTCAATAAAAGTTTGTGAAATTTTATCACAAAAAGATAAAGGATCACTATTTTGCTCTTCAGCTGCTCTTTGTATCTTTAAACCATGTTCATCAGTACCAGTTAAAAAAAAAACATCATATCCATCAATCCTTTTAAATCTTGCAATAACATCACTAGCTATACTTGAATAAGCATGTCCCATATGTGGCTTTGCAGAAGGGTAATATATTGGTGTTGTAATATAAAATTTTTTTTTGTTCATTAATTAAACTTTTTTATCATTTTTCTAATATCATTATTTAAAAACAAATTAAGCTTAATTTTTTTTAATGTATTTAGATTTAAATCTGCTGATTCCAATATTTTTGTACTAAGAATTTTATAAAATAAATTTTGGTTATCTTTTTTTAATTTTTCTAAGTTTGGGTTTAAATTATAAAAATATTTTCTCAAAAAAATTCCAGGTGTGTCATTGAAATTAATATTTTCTGAAAAATTGTCTAGATTATTATCAAATATAAATTTTTCTATAATAATTTTATAATATTTTTTATTTAAAAATAATTTTTTTACAAAACATCTAGACATTAATGTTTCTATATTTTGATCAATTAAATTAGAGGTAAATATAAAATATATATTTTCACTAGGCTGTTCTATAAGTTTTAATAGTGCATTTACTGAATTTGCATTTAAAAATTGAGAATTTTTAATTATTATAAATTTTGGTAAATCATCAAATGATTTTAACTGGCAAAAATTTATTATATTTCTAATATCATGAATTTTAACGGCTTGCTCTGAACTTTCGTTTTTTAAGATTAAAACATTACTATCTGAAATTAATTCATCCTCAATATTTGTATTATTTTTTTTTAATAACGAAGATACAAGATTAAGACAAAACGTATATTTACCAATACCATCAAGTCCTTGTATCATTAATGTTTGCGGTAGTTTTTTAATATCAAAAAGATTTTTGAAAAGTTTTAGCTCTTGTTCAAAACCAATAACTTTATTTGAAATTTTTAATGACATTTTTTTTAATTAAATAATTAACAATTTGTATTGTGATATCTTTTTTATTTTTTGTACCATCAATCTTGATTATTCTATTGTGTTTTTTAGTTAAATTTGTAAAGCTTTTTCTTAATTTATTGAGTTTTTTTTCTCCATATTTATCAAATCTATCTAACCTGCCTCTACCCTTTACCCTTAATTTTGAAATCTTTACTGGAATATCTATAAAGAATGTAATTTTTGGAAAACTTTTTTTACTTATTAAATTTTGCAAAAAATTTATTAATTTAATATCTTGTCCTTGTTCGTAATGTTGATAGGCGTATGTAGAATCTATATATCTATCACATAGAACTAAATACCCTTTTTTTATAAGTTTTTTAATTTTTAAAAAATGATTAGATCTTGCTGCAAAAAGTAATAGCAGTTCTGTTAAATTATCTTCATTATTTTTTAAATCTTTAATTATTAATTCTCTTATTTTTTCTGCTAACTTCGTTCCACCAGGCTCTCTAGTTTTGATACACTTGATTTTTCTTTTTTTTAAAAATTTATATACTTCGTTAAGTTGAGTTGATTTTCCACTACCTTCGATACCCTCAAAAGTAATTAAATTACCCTTTCCTATCCCCATATTAAAAGACTTATGGAATTTAAAAATCTTACAAAGAAATTTTCTTTCTCAGTGTTTATAGAGGAATAGAGAGTTTCTGATTTTATTAAATCATTATCATAATAAATATTCAATTTAGATACTTGAGAACCTTTTTTTAATTCTCTAGAAAGTATATCTTTTTCATGATCAATTTCGATTTTTAATTTGTTTTTTTTTCTTTTTGGTATTGTTAAATAAATATTATTCTTTAGTTCTAATTGTACTGTTTTTTGTTTTAAATTCCAAGTTTTGATATTGTAACTTTTGTCTATTTTATTAATTTTTAATAAATCAAATCTATTTTCAGCGTAACTAAGTAATCTGATTGTTTCTCTTGATCTAGCATTTTTAGAGTCTGTTCCACTTACAACACTTAATATTCTTCTGTCATTTTTTTTTATTGTTGCAGCTAATGAATATCCTGAATTATTTAAGTAACCTGTTTTTATACCATCCCCACCCATATCTTTATATAATATTGGATTTCTATTACCTTGTGTAATTGGCGCTCCACCAGTTCTGTCCCAAGTAAATTTTTTTTCAGAGTAATATTTATACAAATTTGGAAAATTATTTATTAAATAAATTGACATTTTGGCAATATCTTCAACTGTAGAATAATTATCACCATTATAAATACCTGATGAATTTGCAAATCTAGTATTGGATAAACCAATTTTTTCAGCCATAGCATTCATCATATTTACAAACTCTTCCTCTGTACCTGCAATTCCCTCGGCTAAAGCGATGCACGCATCGTTACCAGATACTATAATTATTCCCTTTAATAAATTTTCAACGCTGACTCTGTCATTGGGCATAATAAACATTGATGAAAATCCCTTTGAAGACATCCTCCAAGCATTTTTTGATACTTTAAATTTTTCTTCTAATTTCAAATCACCTTTTTTAATTAAATCAAATGCAACAATTGCTGTCATAATTTTTGTTATCGAAGCTGGAGATATTTTTTGTTCTTTATTTTTTTCAAATAAAACCTTCCCAGACAAAACATCAACCAGATAAGCCTGTTTTGCACTTGTTTCTAAAGCGCTTGATTTTACAGATATAAATAGAAAACAAATTATGAAAATTTTTTTTATCATTGAACTCTTATATTAAAACCGATTAAACCAATTTTTCCTAATTTTAAATATATATTATCGTATTCTGTTAAGTTTTTTAATGGACCTATAGAAATAACATGATTTTTAGGAGCATAATCCTTATAAATTAATTTTTTATTTTTAATATTCAAACTTAATAACCTAAATAATGTTTCAGAGTAAGTTTTGTAATAAAATGGACCAAAATCTAAAAAAATTTTTTTTGTTATAACTTTTTGGTTATCAATTTTCAAAACCTCTATGGTTTCTGTCTTAACTTTTTTATTAATTTTTTTTTCTTCATCAAAAGTTTTTGCTTTTTTTGCAATAAATGATTTGTTCTCTCTCACAGATTGAACAAGAACAAGTGGGAATTCTCTATTTAAACTAATTTCATCATAGACAATTTCTGGCAAATAAATAATCCTTGGGTCAGTTGATTTTAATTGATCGTCTACTTTGTAAACTTTGCTAACTTTATTATTTTTGTTTGTAATTTTGATCAGACTATCTTTTTGCAAGTATGAAATTATTTTATTGTTTTTGGATACACCGGCGAATCCAGTTTTTTCGTATACTTGATATTTATTGGAACAAGAAACTATAAAAAAAAAAAATATAAATAAAATTCTTTTATGCATCTTTCAAGTAATCAGAAAAAATACCAATAGTTATTGCAAATCTAAGTGATCTATTCCAATTGAGAATTTTTTCATAATTATTAAAAACCATATATACATCAGAAATTTCACCATCAGGTTTTACTAATTTTGCTTTTGTACTTAAATTAATTTTATAGCTATCTGGTAATACAACGCCCATTTTAATCCAATCTTTAATTTTTTTTGAATCGGAAAGTTTTCTAGCGTCAAATGTAAAATGTTTTTTATTAATTTCTTTCTTCAGTTTCACTTTTAATCCCCAAGGATTTTTATCCCATCCAATTTTTTTTAAGTAATTTGCTGCTGAAGCAAAAGAATCTTCTAAAGATGTATAGAGGTCAATTTTTCCGTCTCGATTATAATCAATTGCATAATTTTTAATTGATGAGGGCATAAATTGAAAATTTCCATGTGCACCAGCCCAGGATCCTTTTAAATCTGATATGTTTACGACCTGCCTATCTATCAACTTTAAAAGAATTATAAGCTCATTAGAAAAATATTTAGATCTTCTTTTATCAAAACTCAAAGTTGCTAAAGCTGAGATTATATCAACTTTACCTTTATGTTTACCAAAAACTGTTTCTACACCCCATAAAGCTACTAAATAGTTTTTTGGAATTTTATATTTTTTTTCAACCTTATCTAAAAACTTTTTATTATTATTAATTAATTTTTTTGCATAAATTACTTTTTGTTTATTCACTCTTTTTGCAACATATACGTCTGTTTTTTCGATAAATTCTGGTTGATTTCTATCGTAAGTAATAATTCTTTTTAAAAGTTTTGTATTCTTAAAAGCTTCATTTACGGTTTTTTTTGAAACACCCTGGTTAATTGCGTATTTTTTATAATTTTCTAACCATGTGCTAAATTTTTCATCTGATTTAGATATAGATGAAAAAATTAATAATAAAGAGAGAATCAAATACAACTGATGCATAATTAATATTATCATAGCAAAAAGACCAAGTCATTTGTTGTAATTTTATATGATTAATTTATAAGTCGTTTTTTCGGAGAGGTGGCTGAGCGGTTGAAAGCACCGGTCTTGAAAACCGGCAATGGGGCAACTCATTCGTGGGTTCGAATCCCACCCTCTCCGCCATTATAAAGTCTCAACATTGCCCATATATTTTTTTAAACATTCAGGAATGGAAATTGATCCATCAGTATTTTGATAATTTTCTAAAATTGCAACAATTGTTCTGCCAACTGCTAAACCAGACCCGTTTAAAGTAGCTACTAAATTATTTTTTTTATCTAAAGTTTTATACCTTGCTCTCATCCTATTTGCTTGAAAAGTACCACAAGATGAGCAACTTGAAATTTCTCTATATTTATTTTGAGATGGTAACCAGACCTCAAGGTCATAAGTTTTTTCAGCACTAAACCCCATATCACCGGATGATAAAAGCATCACTCTATATGGGAGTTTTAACTTTTTTAATATTTTTTCAGCACACCCGACCATCCTCTCGAGTTCTTTAAATCTAAATTCTGGTTGAATAATAGATACCATTTCAACTTTAGTAAACTGATGCTGCCTAATCATTCCCTTAGTATCTTTACCAGCAGCACCAGCCTCTGCTCTAAAACATTGGGTTGCACTTACAAATCTTAAAGGTAATTTTTCATATTCAATTATACTTTCAGAAACCATATTTGTAAGACTAACTTCGCTCGTTGGGATAAGCCATTGATTATTGTTCAACTGAAATTGATCTTCTTTAAATTTGGGCAATTGACCAGTTCCATACATTGATTTTTCATTAACAATTACAGGAACGCTATATTCTGTATATTCATTTTCATCAGTATGAACATCCAGCATAAAATTGATTAATGCCCGTTCTAATTTTGCAAGATTTTCTTTCAAAATAACAAATCTTGAACCTGATATTTTCACTGCTGTTTCAAAATCAATTTTTTTAATCTTTTCCCCAATTTCGTCATGTGGGATAATTTTATCACTAACTTTGCATTCTCCTTCTTTTCTTATCTCAATATTTTGCTTATCATCAGTTCCCACTGGTACATCTTCATATGGCAGGTTTGGCAATGACATTAGAATTTCATTAATGGACAATATCTTTTCTCCAGTAATTTTATCTAATTTCAATATTTCTTCTTTTATCTTTGAAACTTTATTGCTCAGTTCATTAAATTTTTTTTGATCATCTTTACTTTTTCCCAACTCTTTAGAAATTGTATTTCTTTCATTTAACAACTTTTCTTTTTGTTCTAAAAAATTTCTATAAGTTTTATCTAATTCTAAAATATTATTTATAATTTTATTTGGGTCATCAATATTTCTCTTTTTAAGATTATGAATAAAAATTTCTGGATTTGATCTTATGTCTTTAATATTTAACATTATTTTTTTTCGACAAATTTTACTGTAAAAATAGATATCTCATATAGAAGCAGTAAAGGCAAAGCTAAACCTATTTGCGTTATAGGATCTGGTGGAGTTAAAATTGCAGCCATACTAAAAATAATAATAACAACATATTTTCTTCGAGTTTTCAAATATTCAGAAGTGATGAAACCTACTTTTGCCAAGAGAGTTAAAAAAACAGGTAATTGAAAACTAATTCCAAAAGCTAAGATTAAACGCATCACTAAAGATAAATATTCATTAACTTTTGCTTCTAGCTGAATTGGTAACGATCCATTTATAGCTGCTGTTTCAAAAGATAAAAAAAACTTTATGGCCAATGGCATAATCAAATAATACACAAGCATTCCTCCAAGCAAAAATAGAACAGGTGTTGCAATTAAAAATGGTACTAAAGCTAATTTTTCATCTTTATAAAGCCCTGGAGCTACAAATTTCCATATTTGCATTAAAATTAAAGGGCATGAAAAAAAGAATGCAGCAAAAAAAGCAAGTTTTAAATATGTTAAAAATGTTTCATGCAAAGCCGTAAAAATTAATCTACGATTATTACCGTCATCTTTGACTGCTTGAGCGTATGGATCGACCAAGAAGTTATAAATTTTGTCAGAAAAAATATAACAAACAATAAATGTTATTATTAAAAAAATTATTGATTTGAGGAGCCTGCTACGTAACTCTATTAAATGCTCACCAACTGTAGACTTTTTTTCTGTCATAAATTTTATGATTTATTTTTATTTTTTTTATCTTTTTCAATTTCAGCTTCTAAATCTACAGAATTTTCAATATCTTCTTGAATATTTGATACGTATGATTTTATTTTCTTTATCGATGAAGTGATTTTTTTTACGACAACGGGCAAATCCTTGGGCCCAATAATAAGTACAGCCAGAACTATTATCACCAAAAGCTCAGACCAACCTATCTGAGGCATGTATTAGCTTTCTGATTTATTGTTATCGTTATTAGAAATAGATTTATTTTCAGGATCGTCAGACATCCCCTTTTTAAAACTCTTTATGCCCTTAGCAACATCACCCATTAATTCAGAAATTTTTCCTCTTCCAAATAATAAAACGACTAACGCTACAACAATTGCTATTTGCCAAAATCCAATGCTCATATTTACAATTATAGTTAATTAAGAAAATAAATACAAGAAGTTATTTTTCTTCGTCCAGCGTATCAGAAATCATATCATCAATATTAGAATATATGTTTTCTTTGTTTTCATTTTGATCGCTTTCAATAAATTTTGAAGTACCAAAAATTGAGCTATCTACCCTGCTATCAATTAAGCCTGCCGCCAAAAGTTCATCTGAGTTTGGTAGGTCATCTAAACTATTAATATTAAAGTGATTTAAAAACTTATATGTTGTTACATATAATAATGGTTTGCCTGGAATTTCCTTTCTACCATTGGGCTTTACCCAACCCAATTCGAACAATATCTCCAATGTTCCGGTACTAAATGATACACCTCTAATCTCTTCAATTTCAGATCTTGTAACAGGTTGATGATAAGCAATTATAGCAAGAGTTTCTATAGCAGCCTTTGACAATTTTTTTTGAACAATTATTTCTTTTTTTAATTTGCCCGAAAGATCGTCAGAAGTCCTAAATGACCATTTATCCGCCAAATTAATCAATCTAATGCCCCTATCTTCATAATCTTTTTGTAATTCATAAAGAATTTTTAATACATCTGTTCCTGATTTTACTTTAGATTTAATTGTATCAACATCCAATGGTTCACTCGCAGAAAATAATATAGCTTCAATTAAATTTTTTTCATTCTTTTTCATTTTTTACCTTATAAAATATTCTATCAAATAGTTTTTCTTGTTTTATTAATAAATCACCTTCTCTTACAAGTTCTAAACCTGCAACAAAAGAACCAGCAAATCCTGTTTTTCTTAAATTTTTTTTTGCTTTAAATACTTGAGGCACAATATCTTTTAACTCAAACCAATCTTTTAATTTTGAAAACATTGATGTAATTTTCTTAATTGCCTCCTCCACAGTATATGTTTTTAACTTTGTTATATTAATGGAAGAGAAGTTTTTTCTTCTTTTAAAATCAGCGTAAGATTTAATTAATTCATATAAAGATACAGAATATTTTGGTGTACTCCTTGCTCTAATACCTTCCTTTATTCCTCTAAAAAAAATATCAACTCCCATTTGTTTTTTTGTCATGAGCTGGTCTGAAAGTAATCTTATCATTTCTAATTTTCTTAATTGAAGTTTAAGTTTTTCTGCCATTTTAGAAGCTGAAAATTCCTCATCATCATCTTCTGGTAATAACAACCTAGATTTCAAATAAGCTAACCATGAAGCCATTACTAAAAAGTCAGCTGCTATTTCTAAATTTTTTTTAATTTTATCAACGTATGAAATATATTGATCTACCAATTGAACAATTGAAATTTGCATTAAATCTACTTTTTGAGTTTTAGCTAAATCAAGTAATAATTCTAACGGTCCCTCATAATTATCTATACTCAACTCTAAAGTATTTTTTACATGCGAAGTTTTAGGAACATTATCCTCTAAGGTGTTTATATTTTTTGACTCATCCATTTTTTAAGAATACCTATTATTTTTTTCATTTCATTAATATTACCATTACAATGCAAAATAATATCACAACCTGCAAGCAAAGGTTGAGTAACTTTGGTTTTAAGATTTTCTTTTAAAGCTTTCATGCAAATATCGTCTGTCATTATTAAACCCTTAAAATTAATTTTTTTTCTGATTAAAGTTAAAATTTTCGATGAGTAAGTTGCTATTTTAAAATCTAAAAAAGTATATTTTATATGAGCTATCATTAGAAATTTTGAACGTAGGTTCTTGAAGCATAAAAAATCTTTTTTAAATAAATTTTCTTTATTTTCTTCTACGATCGGAAGTTTAAAATGGCTATCAACAATTGCTAAACCATGTCCAGGCGCATGCTTTGCAATGCAATTAATTCCCTTATCTTGATACTTCTCAATAAAATATTCACATAATTTGTTAACAATTGTAGGGTTGTTAGAAAAAGACCTATCTCCAATGACTTTATGTGTTTTTTTATATTTTAAATCGGCAACAGGATAAGCAACTGTATCAATGCCAAGAAATTTAAAAATACCAACATTTAAATCTATAAAATTAGAAGTTTCTTTATAAAAATTTTTTCTATCAGTTAAATAAAGTTTACCGAAATACTCAGCAGTATATTTTTTTTGAGAAAATATTTTATTAAAACGGTTTACTCGTCCACCTTCATGGTCAATCATTATCAGTGGATCATTTGAAGTAATAAATTTTATATGTTTAATAAGTTTTTTTAATTGCACTAGGTTTAAAATGTTTCTTTCAAAAATTATAAAACCATAAATTTTATTATTTTTTATTAATTTAATCTCATCATTATTTAAAAATTGACCACAAAGTCCAAAAATAACAGGTATTATTTTGTTTTTAAAAGCTGCCAAAATTTTTTCTCCTCTATATTTTTTTTGAAATATTTTGAATTATCTTGAAATTCTTTAAAATCTTTTTTGGTATTAATGATCTTAATTTTATTAATTTCATTATCTAAATAAATTGAAAAATTTTTTCTATTCTTATTTTTTATTTGTAAAAAATTTTCTGAAAAATAGAAATTAATTATAAAAAAGAAGAATAAAATAAATATTATTAAATTTATTACTTTCAAATACTTCATTACATTTTTTTTAAAACTTTAACATCTAAAATCTTTAAACCTATAGTTAAAACTAAATATAATTTTTGCAGTAAATACAGTCTAGAGTTAATTAGCTCTTTATCAGAATGTCCAATTATTTTTAAATCCTCATTTTCTTTTCCGGCATTCCAAAAAGTATGAAACTCAGAAGAAAGTTCGTATAAATAATAAGGAATGTAATGAACTTCTAAATTTTGATAGCACAAATTTACTATTTTAGGCCATTCTACAATTTTTTTTATAAGATTGAATTCAGTATTGTATTTTAAATTTTCTAATTTTGCATCAGTAATAGGTTTTTCAATATTAAAATTTGATTTATCAAATAGAGAATTGATCCTTGCACATGCATATTGTACATAAAATATTGGATTATCTTTAGATGTATCAGTTACTACATCAAAATCAAAATCCAATTGAGAATTTGAACTCCTATAAATCATCATGAATCTTACTGAGTCTTTACCTACTGCATCAATTAAATCTTTTGCTAAAATAAAATCACCTGCTCTTTTTGACATTTTAAATGGCTTACCTGATTTATAAAGTTTAACAATTTGGCTAAGCTTAATCGAAAAGGTTTTATTATTATTTAATGCATTTACCGCTGAAGATAATCTTTTCACATAACCCGCATGATCAGCGCCAAGTATATTTATGTAATGATCAAAGTTACGTTTGAGCTTGTCATAATGATAGGCTACGTCATTGGCAAAATATGTCCAAGTATTATCTGATTTTTGTAATGCTCTATCAACGTCATCTCCATACTTAGAAGATTTGAATAATAATTGCTCTCTAGGTTCCCAATCTTCAACATCACCTTTTGGCTTAGGCAATACCCCAGTATATACGTCTCCTTTGTTTTTTAATTTATCAATAGCTTCACTTAAGATATCCCTATTAACAATATCACTCTCTGATACAAAACTATCATGAACGATACCCATTAAATCTAAATCTTTTTTAATTATATCTAATGCAGACTTGATCGCATAAGGTGTTAATATTGATATAGTTTCATCAAAACTAGATAGATTTTGATTTTTAATTTTTTTTAAAACGTCTTTAGCAATATCAATTATGTATTCGCCAGGGTACAAGTCTTGATCTTCTGGAAAAATTTTGCCCTTTTGCAACTCTATTATTCTAAAATAAACAGATTTTACAAATAAATAGATTTGATTGCCATAATCGTTAATATAATATTCTTTTACTACATTGTGACCGTAAAATTTTAAAAAATTACTTAATACATCGCCAAATATTGCTCCCCTACAATGCCCAACATGCAGAGGACCAGTTGGGTTTGCGGATACAAACTCAATGTTAATTTTATTTGATTTAATATAGGCTGGTTTTCCATAATTTTTATCAATTTTTTTTATAAATTTTAAAAAAATTTCCTTTTTAAATGTAAAATTTATAAAACCAGGTTTTGCTACTTCTATCTTTTCAAAATCGTTATTAGCAGCTTGTATTAATTCTTTAATTTCATTGGCTAATTGCATAGGTTGTTTTTTTAATGAAGATGCTAAAATTAATGGTGCATTAAAAGAAATATCCCCAAATATCTTTTGCTTTGGCGTCTCTACAGTAATTTTTTTTATTATTAATTTATCAATTGGAATATCTTTTATAATTTTTAAAAATAAATTTTTATAATAATCAAAAATATCCATAATTAATTTATGTTTTCATAAATATTCAGAGCAAATTTATCGGTCATTCCAGAGATATAATCTGCTATATTTCTATCTTTGCTATACAACGAATTTGAATTTGGTAATTTATCATAGTTTTTTTTAAAATAATTAAACAAAAATTCAATAATCATTTCTGACTTTGAATTCCATTTTTTAACAGAATTATGATTATACATTTTTACTTTCAAAAAATTCCTTATTTCGTTTAAACCTTGTTGCACTTTATCTGAAAAATTAATAACTGTTTCCTTAGCATTATACACATCATCTATTGTTTTTAATTTGTTTATTTGAATTTTTTTCATTGAATTTTCTATTAAGTCTGTAGCAAGATTATTTAATAAATTTCTAACAATTTCGTTTTTTTGAATATTTTTATTATTTTTAAAAAGTTCATTCATAAAATTTAAATCAAGTAAATTATCTATGCTAAATAAATTAGCTCTTAAACCATCATCTATATCATGACAATTATATGCAATATCATCTGCTAAGGAACTTATTTGTGCTTCTAAACTACCTAAAGATTTAAAATTTAAATTATAATTGAAAATTTCAGGTAGTTGATTACTAAACAACCCTTCGTTGGTTATTGGACCATTATGCTTAAGTAATCCATCTAAACAATTAATAGATAAATTTAATCCTTTATGCTCTTTATAAGTATCTTCCAATAAAATGAGTATACGTAATGATTGGATATTATGATCAAAACAATCACTATTCATGCAGTTTGACAATGCTAATTCTCCAGCATGCCCAAATGGGGTATGGCCAAGATCATGAGCTAAACTTAACACTTCACAAAGATCCTCATTTAAATTTAAAGCTCGTGCGATAGATCTAGCTATTTGAGAAACTTCTAGAGAATGTGTAAGTCTAGTTCTAAAATGGTCACCTTCATAATAAACAAAAACTTGTGTTTTAAATTTTAGTCTTCTAAATGAATTAGAATGTATTACCCTGTCTCGATCTCTTTGAAATTCGCCTCTGTATAAAGTTGGCGAACATGGGTATTTTCTTCCAAGAAAATTATCATCTTTTGATGCAAATGATGCTAAATTAGAGTAATTATGTTTATTATCCATTTATAAAAATAAAATGACGACTACATTTGAAATAACAGAAAATGCAAAAAAACAAATAGCAAAACTGCTTGAAAAAGAGCCAAAAGGATCTTTTTTTAGAGTATCAGTAGAAGGTGGTGGTTGCTCAGGGTTTAAATATAATTTTACCATAGATAACAAGACTAATGATAAAGATCTACAAATTCAACAAGTTGTAATTGACGATACAAGTCATAATTTTTTAAAAAACTCAAAATTAGACTATGAACAAAATTTAATGAGCAAGTCATTCAGGGTCATAAACCCTGATGCTAAAGCATCTTGTGGATGTGGCATATCATTTTCACTATGATTATTTCAAGTTGGAATATTAATTCCGTAAGAATAAGAACAGAAAATATTGAAAAATATTTAGACAAAATTAATCCTGATATAATAATGTTTCAAGAAATTAAATGTGAAAATGACAAATTTCCAAATGATTTTTTTGAAAAAAAAAATTATAATTGTTATGTATTTGGGCAAAAATCTTACAATGGGGTAGCAATAGTTTCTAAAAAAAAACTCTTAAATATTGATAAAAGTTTTAAAGACCCCAATAAACAATCTAGATTAATAGCTGCTGATATAAAAATAGCAGGAAAATTAATTAAATTAATTTGCATTTATCTACCTAATGGCAATCCCGTAAACACAGACAAGTATCCATATAAACTTAAGTGGTTAAATAATTTTATTAACTTTATAAAAAAAGAAATAGATAATTATGATGGAATTATTATCGGAGGTGATTTTAATATAATTCCAAATTCAAATGATGTAGGAAATCCAGAAGATTGGGAAAATGATGCTTTATATAGATTGGAGATTAGAAAAGAATTTCGGAAGATACTAAACATTGGTTTCAAAGATAGTTTTAGATTATTTAATACCGAGGATAGACAGTATACTTTCTGGGATTATACTCAGGGTTCATGGCAAAGAAATAAAGGTTTGAGAATTGATCACTTCTTAATAACTGACAGCCTTTGCTCCAAAATTAAAAATGTTGAAATAGATAGGTTTACACGTGGCTTGAATAAGCCCTCTGATCATTCACCTATTCGAGTTAATTTTTAATACGTCCATAAACATCTTCAATACGAATAATATCGTTTTCTTTTAATATTTTACCAATTTGAGCTTCGATGATTTTAACTGGTTTTTTAAGTTTGTTATGTATTCTATGAACAGAACCTTTGGGTATATGAACTAGGTCTTTTAATTTGGGTTTTAAAATTTTTTTATCTAGAGTAATTTCTGGATGTCCTTCAGTGACATACCAATGCTCTTCTCGGTGTCTATGCTTTTGTAAACTTAAACACCCCTTACTATTGACTATTAACTCTTTAATTAAAAAGTTTTTCCCCTTAAATAAATTTCTATAGGTGCCCCAAGGTCTTTTAAAGAGATTAGTTTTTGTAAAGTATTTTTTCTTATTAATATCATAATAATCTAATAAAGATTTCCAACTTCCAAGATCAGACCAATTTATATTCAATCTAATTGATTTTATACTATTAATTTTTTCAAGAATTGCGCAATCAAAGGAAATAGGTTTGATTTTGTTATATGAATGACTTTCTAAGAATATACTATTTGATTTTTTATTTGAATTTTGAACGGATAATAAACAATTTTTAAAAAGTGTATTTTGCTCATTCATAAAATGATAAATAATATTTTCCTTTGTAGACATGAAAATACCAGCATTCCATAAACCACCTTTTTTAATTATATTTTTAGCATTCTTAATTGAAGGTTTTTCTGTAAACTTACTTACATTTATTGAATTTTTTTTTCTAAAAAAATAACCAAATTGATCCGAAGGCTCTTTCGGTTTTATACCAAAAACAAAAATATCTTTAAAAAAAATTTTATTTAAATTTTTTTTAATTTCTTGATTAAATTTATTTTTTTCCTTGATTAACTGATCAGATGGTAAAAATAAAATAATTTGATTAGAAGCTATTTTGGGTAACAAGCAAGGAGAAAGAATTGCAGGTGCTGTATTTTTTTTGCTTGGTTCTAAAACAATTTTATAGTTAGTGATTTTGTTTTTTTTTAAATATTTTTTGACTAAGTTTAAATATTTAACATTTGTACTTATAATTGGTGGTAAAAAAAGTTTTGAATTAATTCTATCCAATGTTTTTTCAAACATTGTCCAACCACCAAAGTCTATAAATTGCTTTGGTAAATTGTCTCTACCCTCTTTAAAAAGCCTTGTGCCAGCTCCACCACATATTATGACTGGCAAAACTTTCATTATATATCTGCGTAAGATTTTTTTTCCTGTGAACCACCTGGATGTGTAACAGCTCCATTTGTTGCATCACCTACGCTTTGAGCATATTTCCATAAAGTTCCACTTCCAAAATTTAATTCCCTAGGTTTCCAAATTGATTTTCTGTTATTGATCTCATCATTACTCAAATTGACATTAATTGTACCTTTCTCTGCATCAATTTCAATTTCATCTCCATCTTTTAACAATCCAATCATTCCACCAACATGTGCTTCAGGAGAAACGTGTCCAATGCAAAAACCTCTTGTTGCACCAGAAAATCTCCCATCTGTTATTAATGCGACTTTCTCACCCATGCCTTGTCCATATATTGCAGCTGTTGTTGAAAGCATCTCCCTCATGCCCGGTCCACCTTTGGGTCCCTCATATCTAATTACAATTACGTCACCTTCGTTATATTTTTTTTCTTTAACTGCTTTAAAAGCATCTTCTTCACAATCAAAACATTTAGCCTTGCCCTTAAATAAAAATGTTTTCATTCCTGCCACCTTAACAATGGCGCCACCCTCTGCTAGATTTCCTTTTAAACCAACCACTCCACCAGTTGGTGTTATTGGATTTGAATGATGCCTAACAACATCTTGATCTTCATTAAATTTTACATCTTTCAAGTTTTCTTTCATTGTTTTCCCAGTAACAGTTAAACAATCACCATTTAAATAACCTCCATCCAACAATGTTTTAAGGAGTAATGGTACTCCACCTGCTTCAAATAAATCTTTAGCAACGTATTTTCCACCTGGTTTTAAGTCTGCTAAGTATGGTGTTTTTTTAAAAATTTCAGCAACATCCATGATGTCAAATTTTAAACCACATTCATTTGCTATAGCAGGTAAATGCAAGGCTGCATTTGTTGATCCACCAGTTGCCGCAACTACAACTGCAGCATTCTTTAAAGCTTCAATAGTAACAATATCACGTGGCCTAATTTTTTTCTTTAATAATTCCATTACTTGTTTACCACTTTCAATTGCATATTTATCACGTTCTTCATATGGAGCTGGTGTACCAGATGAATACGGCAATGCTAAACCAATAGCTTCAGAAACACATGCCATTGTATTGGCGGTAAATTGTCCTCCACAAGCACCAGCTGATGGGCAAGCAACAAGTTCAAGTTCTTCAAGTTCTTTGTCTGACATCTTTCCTGCTTCATGCATACCAACACCTTCAAAAACGTCTAAGACTGTAACGTCTTTACCTTTAAATTTTCCTGGCAATATTGACCCGCCATACATAAAAACACTTGGAACATTTAACCTGCACATAGCCATCATTAGGCCTGGTAAAGATTTATCACAGCCAGCTAAACCTACTAATGCATCGTAACAATGACCACGTACTGTTAATTCAGTAGAGTCAGCAATTATTTCTCTAGAAATTAGAGAGGATTTCATTCCTTCGTGACCCATAGCAATTCCATCTGTAACAGTAATTGTACAAAACTCTCTTGGCGTTCCATGATTATCGTGAACACCTTTTTTTACACTTTGCGCTTGCCTCATTAAGGCTATGTTGCAAGGAGCTGCCTCATTCCATGTTGATACAACACCAACAAATGGTTTAGCCACATCTTCTTGAGTTAGATCCATGGCATAATAAAAAGATCTATGAGGAGCTCTATCTGGTCCTACTGTTGTATGTCTGCTTGGTAATTTAGATTTATCAAATTTCATTTTAAATTTTTTAATATTTCTTGGAGTGTTATATATTCTTTTTTATTTGTATCTAAAAGATTTTTTTCCTGTTTAACAATTTCTTTAGGCGCTTTTTTTATAAAATTATCATTATTTAATTTATTTCCACCTGAGGATATTTGTTTTTGTATAGATTCTAGTTTTTTTTCCAAAATATTTATTTGATTATCTATATCAATCTCATCCCCAAAATTTATAACAAATTGCTTACCAGCCAATAATGTTTTTATGTTACCTTTGTCGCCATCATTAGTATTTAGCGTAGAAATTCTACCTATCTTGCACAAAATATTTTCATTTTTTTTTATTATTTTTTTTTGGTTATTATCTAAAAATTTAATTCCAACTCTTACTAAACTTCCAGGTGCAACTTGCATTTTTGATTTAAATGACCTTAGATCATTAATAAAATTAATAATAAACAAAATATCTTTTACATCTTTTGATGATTTACTTTTTAAATCTTTTGTAAAATGATGGTTTATTAAGTCATTTTTTTCAGTTTTTTTAAAACCTGACAAATGCCAAAGTTCTTCAGTTACAAATGGAATAAATGAATGTAGAAGAAGTAAATTCTCTTTCTGAACATGATTTAATACATTTTTTGTCTCAAAAATTAAATTTTTATCTTTTGAATTTAATAAAGGTTTTGAAAATTCGATATACCAATCACAAAAATAATTCCATATATATAAATAAAGTTCCTTTGCTGCTTCATCAAACCTAAAATTTTCAATAAGTTTTTTTATTTTAATTTTATTTTCATTTAATGTGAAAAGTATCCATTGGTTAGCTGGGTTTTTTATATTTTTAATTTTTCTTTTTTTAATATTAAAAACATTGTTCATGGAACAATAATTAAATGTATTCCAAATTTTTGTTAGAAAATTTCTATACCCTTTTACTCTATCTATTGAAAGTTTAACGTCCCTACCAGGAGAAGACATGGATATTAAAGTAAATCGTAAAGCATCTGCTCCAAATTCTTCTATGATAGTCAATGGATCAATTACATTACCTTTTGATTTAGACATCTTTTGTCCTTTTTCATCTCTAACTAGGGCATGAACATAAACTTTTTCAAATGGTACTTCCTTCATAAAATGCAACCCCATCATCATCATTCTAGCTACCCAGAAAAAAATAATATCAAAGCCAGTAACTAATACGGAAGTTTTGTAAAATCTTTTTAACTCATATGTTCTGTTGGGCCAGCCCAATGTAGCGAACGGCCATAATGCAGAAGAAAACCATGTATCAAGAACATCTTTATCACGCTTAAGATCTAAATATTTTTTATATTTTTTTTTACAAATTTTGTGAGCTTCTTTAAGATCATTGGCAACTATAATATCACCATCTGGTGTATACCATGCTGGAATTTGATGGCCCCACCACAGTTGACGAGAGATGCACCATGGCTCAATATTTTCCATCCATTGAAAATATGTTTTTTTCCAATTATCTGGAAAAAAACTTGTTTCTTTTTTTTTAACTTTTTTTATTGCATCTTTTGCAAGTTTTTTTGCATCTACAAACCACTGTTCAGTAAGCAAAGGTTCAATAATAGTATTGCTTCTATCGCCATAGGGAACAGTATGTTTAATATTTTCAATTTTATCTAAAATATTTAATTCTTCTAATTCTTGAATAAGTTTTTTTCTTGCATCAAGCCTATCTAGGCCCACATAAGCTTTTGGAGTATTCTCGTTCAACGTTCCGTCTTTATTTAAAATATTAATAAATTCTAACTTATTTCTTGTTCCAACTTGATAATCATTAAAATCATGTGCGGGAGTTATTTTTACTGCACCAGAACCCTGATTAGGGTCTGCATACTCGTCTTTGATAATCTTAATAATTCTTTTCGAAATAGGAATAATGATTTCTTGACCAATTAAATCTTTATATCTTTCATCTTTAGGATTTACTGCAATTGCGGTATCCCCAAACATTGTTTCTGGTCTCGTAGTTGCAATTATAATACTTTTTTCAGAATTTTTAAATTTATAATTAATATAATAAAGTTTTCCTGAAGTTTCTTTTTGTACCACTTCAAGATCTGATATTGCTGTTTTTAATTTTATATCCCAATTGGTGAGCTTAAGATCTTTATAAATTAGTTTTTTATTATACAGATCAACAAAAACTTTTAATACAGCTTTAGATAATCCTTCATCCATTGTGAATCGGTTTTTTGACCAATCGCATGAGGATCCAAGTTTTTTAAGCTGTGAAGTAATTGTGTTTCCAGATTTCTCTTTCCATTGCCAAACTTTTTTTAAAAACTTTTCTCTTCCTAAATCATTCCTAGATATGCCTTTTTTCCCTAATTGCTTTTCAACAACCAATTGTGTGGCAATACCCGCATGGTCAGTTCCTGGCTGCCACAGTGTTTCTATACCTTTGTTTCTATTAAATCTTATTAAAAGATCTTGAATTGAATTATTCAATGCATGACCCATATGCAAGCTACCTGTTACATTTGGCGGTGGGATTACAATAGAATATGTTTTTTTTGATTTGTTTTTTTTTGGTTTAAAACACTTGTTTTTTTCCCAATACTTATAAATTCTATCCTCAATATTTTTATGATTGTATGAACCAAAACTAGACATTTTATTGAATTATATTGGAGTTTATATATATCTCCTTTTAAATAACAATTTCAAAAAATTGGCCACGTGGCGGAATGGTTACGCAGAGGATTGCAAATCCTTGTATCCCAGTTCGATTCTGGGCGTGGCCTCCAAAAAAAATATTGTTTTGGATAAAAAATAATATATTAATCCGATTATTGATCCCCGGTAGCTCAGTTGGTAGAGCAAGCGGCTGTTAACCGCTTTGTCGCTGGTTCGAGTCCGGCCCGGGGAGCCAGACTAAATAGCTTTCTTGATATTTTTTTGTTCACCAAGCGCTTCAAGAAGTTTTTCTTTTTGCTGTGGCTCCAAATCACTAAAAATTCTTAATAGAAAACTATAATTTACATCTTTAGAAGAAGAATTGTCCTCATTCGAAGAAGCAAAATCTTGATAATCTTCAAAGAAATACTTTATAGGTACCTTTAAAAAGCTAGATAATTGCAATAACCTTGCAGAACTAACACCATTTGTTCCTTTTTCATATTTTTGTATTTGCTGAAATGTAACGTTTATTGCTTTTGCTACTTGAGTTTGAGTTAATCCTAGTGAAGTTCTTCTTAATCTTAATTTTTTACCTAAATGTTGATTTAATTGCGCACTCACTAATGTCTCCCCTGTCTCTATGTTTAATACCTTTTTGATATTTAAGGCAACAAAAAAA